>Ga0306925_10001576_pt1 | contig 18941 bp, 15 predicted proteins | sample flu12Cox44000176_FD_203755 | JGI IMG/M metagenome (GOLD analysis project Ga0306925, IMG submission 203755) | Lab enrichment of tropical soil microbial communities from Luquillo Experimental Forest, Puerto Rico - flux8day.12C.oxic.44.000.176 (v2)... | ecosystem: Environmental > Terrestrial >... | reverse complement strand
CAAAACCCGCTGACCAGGCCCGTTCCCGCCAGTTCCACGGGCTGTTAAACCATGTCCGCGTTTGGCAGGTGATTCTCACGGTCACCCGTCCGACAATCGAGTGCAGCCCTCACTACGGAGCGAGAGCAATAAGCCCGGCTTCTGCGCATTCGTCGTCTTGCCCAGGCATCATTCCGCCGCTTACCGCCATCGCACCGAGGACGGTGTCCCCCCGCAGGATGAGCGCCGCGCCGGCGCCAGCCAGGATGGGCACCCGCACGACCCGATCCAGCTGGGCGAAGAAGCCAGGCGAGGCCTCCTGCATCTGGCGCAGTGCGGCGCCGTCGCGGCGGAAGAGGGCGACGCTGGCCGCTTTGGTCTCGGCGATCTGGGCTGAGAGCGGCGCTGCGCCGTTCATGCGGCCGAGGGCCTGCAGATGTCCGCCTTCGTCGACGACCGCGACCGTGACCAGTGCAGCTATCTTGGCGGCGCGCTCGTGTGCGCCGGTGATGACTGTCTGAGCCTCTTGGAGCGTTAGCGGCATTGTGATCCCTTGAGTTATGTGGACAACCGTCCTTGCATGAACAAGCGTATGGATAGAGACGGCCGCAGCGCAAGTACGCGAAGCTAAAATGATCGGGCGATGGACGACACCACCTCGGCAGGTCTGTCTGCCGGCCCTCGCCGCCCCAACGCGCGCGGGCAGGGGGAGCGGCTGCGGGAGGAGATCATTTCCGCCGCCGTGCAGATGCTCGGCGACCTAGCCGACGACGAGGCCTTGTCGCTGCGCGCGGTTGCACGTGCGGTGTCGATATCCCCCACCTCTGTTTACCTGTACTTTCCAGATCGTGACGCGCTCGTCGCGGCGGCCATGCAACGCTGCCATGCGGAGATGCTCCAAGCTGCCGATGAGGCCGAGGCCGCATATCAGGACCCCGCGCCCGGCTTGCGCGCACGGATCCTGGCGCAGGCGGCCTGGGTGCAGGAGCATCCCGGCCTCTACAAGGTGATGCATGAGAGCAAGGTCGGCATGCCTTTCAAGGAGGTCCTGTTCACGCGCACTACGGCTGCGGTGCAGCGCTGCATGGACGCTGGGGTTGCCTCGCCAGGGGACGCCGCCACCGTCGCACTCGATCTCCGGACGGCCGTCATCGGCATGCTGTCTCTGCGGATCAATGAGCCTGACCTGCCCTGGCCGCCCTTCCCCGAGCAAGCCGATCGATTCCTCTCCAAGCTCGTCGGACTCGCGCCCCTGGCAGAGGAGACGACAGTCTCGCAAGCAAAGTAGCCCCGCGCGGCCTGCGCCGCGAGGAGCTGATCTCGGAGTGCGCCGCTTGCGGCGAGCGACGCAGGAGACGGACGAAGCGCCCACGTTCGCATCCCGAAGGACCGTGCCACCCGCGTGCCAGAACAAGGCGGAAACCACGACAATTGCTGGTCCAGAGCCGGGGTCCGCCCGGTCCAGCCCGCCGGAGCTGGTGTCGCGTTTCCAGCCCTCGGGAACTGGCTTATCTCCGGACCAACTGGCGTCGGTGAGGTCCGCGTCGTGCGGGAGCTTCGCACCGGCGAGCTTAGCGCCGATGAGGTCAATCGGCCGAACATGGCGCTTCGGGTTCCCCCGTCCGAACACGGTAAGGCGTCCGATCACGGTAAGGGCGGCTTGGACGTCGGGCCGCGGCGATCGCTCAGACTCCGAGCCGCGCTCGGTGGCCGCGTGCTTAGCGGCGGTTGTCGAAGGCGTGGCGTGCGGTCTTGATCTCGTCGTCGTGGTCGGTGGCCCACTGGGCGAGGGCGGTGACGACGGCACGCAGGCTGTCGCCGAGGGGGGTGAGCTGGTATTCGACGCGGGGCGGGACTTCCGCGTAAGCGGTGCGGCTGAGCAGCCCGTCGCGTTCGAGGTGGCGCAGGGTGAGGGTGAGCATGCGCTGTGAGATGCCCGGGACGCGCTGGTGCAGGGCGATGAACCGCAGCGGGCCGGAGGCAGCTAGGACGCCGATGACGAGGACGGACCACTTATCGCCGATCCGATCCAGGGTCTCGCGGACGGTGCGGCCGCCGTCGGGCCAGGCCGCGCACAGATCGGGCAGCGGCTGGGACTGCCGGCCGGTCACGGCTGTGTGCGTTGCTGACATGAATGTGCCTTTTGTAGCCGGTCTCTCGCCTCTGTAGCGTGCACTACGAACAAATCGTAACTATTGGGAGGAGCGCCATGTCTTCCACCATCGCCGTCGTCGGCGCGGGCCCGGGGCTGGGACGCGCCATCGCCCGCCGTTTCGGCTCGGCCGGTCATCCGGTCGCCCTGATCGCCCGCAGCCGGCAAAGACTGGAGGCGATCGCGGCATCGCTGCGGGCCGAGGGCATCACCGCGAGCGTCTATCCCGCCGACGTCACGGACACGCCCGGGCTGACCGCCGCGCTGTCGGCGGCGGCCGGCGAGCTGGGGCGGATCGGCGTGATGTCCTACAGCCCCGGCGCCACCTGGGACCACGCCCCGGGCCGGGTCCCGGACCTGGCCGCGATGGGCATCACCAGCGCGCTGGAGACCACGCCGGAATCGGCCCGGGCGCAGTTCGACCTGCTGATGGCGGGCGCGCTGGCCGCGTCGCGGGCGGTCCTCCCGGCGATGCGGCAGGCCCGGGACGGCGCGCTGCTGTTCACCACCGGCATGTCCGCGGTGCTCCCGATGCCGATGATGGGCAGCACCGGGATCGCCACGGCGGGCCTGCGCAACTGGGCCAGCGCCGTCCGCGACGACCTGGCCAAGGACGGCGTGTACGTCGGCCACGTGTCGATCGGCCTGCCGATCATGCCCGGACCGGGCGAGGGCGACCCCGGCGCGATCGCCGAACGCTGGTTCCAGCTCGCCCAGACACGCGACACCTTCGAGACCACCATCGGCTTCTGACTCATCCAGCAGCTCACCGCGCCCGAGAATTGCGCTATACGGATGGCATGCAAGAGGAGGGTCGATGTGAAGGCGCTCGTGTTCCGGCACAGCCTCGCGCGTGAGGCGGTTTCGACTATCGGCGGCCGGGTGGACCGGCGGGCCTTCGTCTCCCGTTTCGCGCCCGTCCGCATCGAGGACGTCGAGGAGCAGCCGCTTCCGGCAGCAGACTGGGTGCGGATGGCAACGACCTTCTCGGGCCTGTGCGGTTCCGACGTGAAGCAGATCCTGCTGAACGGCTCCCGCGATAACCCGCTCACCGCGCTCGTGTCTTTTCCGCACGTGCTCGGCCACGAGGTCGTCGGGCGGCGCCTGGACACGGGCGAGCGCGTCGTCCTCAATCCGTGGCTGTCCTGCGTTCCCCGCGGTGTCGACCCGCCGTGCGGCGCCTGCCGGGACGGCCGGTACCCGTGGTGCCGCAACTTCCGTTCGGGCAGCCTGCCCGCCTCGATCCATCTCGGGAACTGCGCGGCGGCCGCCGGGGCGCACGCCGAGCGCTTCGCCGCGCACATATCCCAGCTGTTCGCCATTCCCGACGGCATCTCCGACGAGGCTGCCGTGCTGGCCGACCCGGTCAGCGTCTCGCTGCGCTCCATCCTGCTCGCGCCGCCCCCTTCCAGCGCTCAGCCTGTGCTCGTGTATGGCTCGGGCACGCTCGCGTTCGCGGCCATCGCGCTGCTGCGCCACCTGTACCCGGCCTGCGAGGTGTGGGCGGCGACGCGGTCCGGCGCACGGGCCGCGCTCGCTTCCCGCTTGGGCGCCCACGCCGTCCTGTCTACCGCGCCTGACGAGCTCGTCGCGCAGGTCGCGCGCCGTGTCGGCGCTACGCCGCTCACGCCGTGGAGCAAGCGGGACTGGCTACAGGACGGGCCCGCCGTCGTCTACGACACGATCGGCTCAGTCGAGACCGTCGAGACGTCGCTGCGGCTGCTCACGACCGGCGGCACGCTCGTCGTCTCGGGCGTGGAGCCGCCCAGGCGCTTCGAGTGGACCCCGCTGTACTTCAAGGAGCTGCGCGTCATCGGCTCGAACGGCTTCGGTGTCGAGGAGGTCGGCGGGGCGGCCAAGCACGCCATGGCGCACTACTTCGACTTCATCCGCGACGGCTTCGACCTGACGCCGGTCATCACGCACCGCTTCCCGCTCGAGCGCTGGGACGAGGCGGTGCTGGCGCTGAAGGACTCGCGGCGCACCGGTGCCGTCAAGGTGCTGCTCGAGCCGCCGTCCGGCTAGGCCCCCGCGAGGTGGCGCATGTTGCGCAGGGCGACCGCCATGATCGTGTTCGTCGGGTTGTGCGCGCCGGAGGTGACGAAGACGGAGCCGTCGCCCACATAGACGTTATCCAGGCCGTGCACGCGACCGTAGCTGTCGGTCACGCTAGTGGCCGGGTCGGCGCCCATCATCATGCCGCCCATGATGTGGCTCCCGGTGGGCAGCCCGCCGCTGTTGACCGTGTCCGGCACGGCGAGGGCCACGGCCGCGCCGGCCTTCCTCATCATCGTCTTCACCTGCGGGATCCAGAACTGCTGCGACACCTGCTCGTACTTTCCGTAACTCCAGGTGATCCGGGCGACGGGCACTCCGAAGACGTCCCTGACCGCCCCGTCGAGCGTCACCGTGTGGCCGAGATATGGGAGGTCGTTGCCGACGAGCGAGCAGCCGGCCAGCCGGTCACGCAGGATGGAAGACCGCATGAGCTGCTTGAACTCGGTGCCGAAAGGTTTGCCCGAGCGGGTGAAGGCGAGCAGGGTCTGGTAGGCCTGCGCCTCGCTGATCACATCCTGGCTGCCGCCGAGCTCCATGATCCCGCCGCGGATGTAAGGCAGCCCGTTGGCCTTAGCGAATGCCCGGGCGCCGGGGAAGTCCGGGTCGGCGGCGTCTTCCGTGCACTGTGTCGTCGACCTGCCGCGATAGGCGTGCATCCGCTCGTCGGCGAAGATCGCGGTACCGTCAACGAACGAGTGCATCATCAGCCTGCGGCCAAGTTTGCCGCTGGCGTCGGGGAACGATGAGAGCAGCGCCAGCCGCACCGTTTCGATGGCGGAAGCGGTCAGCACGACGAGATCGGCGCCCGCCGTTCCGGTCACCGGCCCCCGAGTGGTCATCCGCACCCAGCTCACCCCGGTCGCCCGGGTCGCAGCGCCCGAGCCGGCCAGCAGCACCCTGGTGACCATCGTCTCGGGCACCAGCTCCACACGCCCGGTCCGCAGCGCTAGCCGCAGCGGTATGAGGGCCGCTGGCCTGGCCACGACCGGACAGCCGTAGCCGGCGCAGAAGCCGCAGTCGTTGCACGCAGGCTGCCCGTTGTACGGCACCGAATTTATCGCCATCGGGAACGGGTACGGGTGCAGGCCGATGGCGGCGGCACCCGCGGCCACCGCGACCGACGAGCGCTGCTGCGGGCCCGGCGGCATCGGGAACTGCCCGGTCCGCGGTGCGTGCCTGCGCACGATGCCGGGGATCGCCCGCACGTCGCCCTGCACGCCGATCAGCTTCTCCACCTCGTCGTAGTAGGGCGCGATGTCCGGATAGCCGAACGGCCAGTCGGCCAGGTCGGCATCCGGCACCGGCCCGAGGGCGGACAGCTGCTGGAAGTCGATGTCCCAGAACCTCGGCACCTTCGCGTCCCAGTGCACCGTCCCGCCGCCGACGAGCTGGGGCAATTCGTTTACCGCGCCGGTGTGCTGGACGGGTGTTGCCGCGTCCGGCCGCCAGGTGCGAGGGAACACCAGCGGATCCGGCCCGGCGAAGTAGCGCACATTCATCTTGAGGTCGTCGTTGGAGAACGGCGTCCCCATCGGTCCCTCGCCGTCGATGTTGGTGAAGCGGTTAGGGCCCTTCTCGAAGACGACGACCTCCCACCCGGCTCGCGCGAGCTCCATAGCCGCCACGGATCCGCCGGCGCCGCTGCCGATTACGACCGCCTTACCCATGTCACAGCGCGCCGAGGAACTTAAGGACGTCTGCCACGATGCCGGCGGCGGCCACCGGATCGCGGCCGTCGGAGGCCACAATCTCGCCGGGCGGATAGCCGCGCGGCTGGATGTCCCCGGGGAAGCCGATATCACGCCACCCGGCCAGGCCGCGGTTGCCGCCATATTCGGGGTTGGCGTACAGGCCTTCGATCGTATGCTCGAACAATAGCGACGTGAACGCGCCCGTATCCTGCCCGGCCAGGATCTTGTCCTGCTCCTGGGGTCCTGCCTTGCTGAAATCCCCGCCCGCCAGCCTGTCCAGGGCCGCGATGCCCGCCCGGTACTGCTCCTGCCAGCTCGCCAGGCGCTTGCGCCACGCGATGAGCGAGACTGGATCGAGCGGGATGAAGTCCGCCATGCGGTCTGGGCCGGATGCATGACGGTTACTCCATGGCCCGCCTGCGAAGATCGTCGGCGCGGACCCCGTGAGCGCCCCGAGCATCATGTCGATGTAATCGGTCACGCCTGCCTCGCGTGCGCCCGGGTGGCCTGCTTCAGCCGGGTCGTCCGCCGGTCCGGGGGCGATACGCGCGGTAGCGGCCTCGACGACCGCAGCCTCATGGCTGGTGAAGAACCGGCCAGCCGCCTCCAAGACCACGGCCACGGGAATCGCGGCGATGACCGTCCGGCGTACTGGCTCGCCCGCAGGCACCACTGACCCCTCAGAAAATGCCCAGAAGTGGATTTGAGAAAGATCATGACGCGAGCACTGCACTCCCGCAAGGGAGCACGGTAACCCCGCTGCCGGTTCTGGCTGGGGTGGCACAGACACCACAGGTCCGTTCGGATAACTGCTTTTTCATCCAGAACGGGCGCGGGCGGCTGTCTACCGACGGAAACTTGCAGTAGCTGGCAAAACCCTTAGTCAGGCTCAGCACCTCAGGCCGGTGCCGGGCGCGGGCACCTGGACCTCACGCCCGGCGACCTCACGGTCTGGTCAGACCTGCTTGTAGACCCCTTGGACGTCCTGGATGCCGGTGTAGTGGTAGCTCCACGGCCCGCCGGTCACGCCCTGCCAGTTGGCGTTGCCAGAGAACAGCAGGCCGATGATGTAGCCGTGGCCCTGGACCGTAAGCCCGGTCAGGTCGGACTTCGCGCTCGGCACGACCTGGTTGCCGCTCGGGTCCACCATGCCCGGCAGGCTCGCGGGCAGGTTGGCTGTGATCGGCGCGCTGTGGCTGGCCACCGTGTAGCTCACGGTGCCGTGCATGTTGCCGGTGCCGGTCCAGGCGTTGCCGGTGTTCGGGTCAGCGAACGCGTTGTACTGGCCGTTCTCCACGAAGGTCACGGTCCACTGGTCCGGCCCGCTCGGGGTGATGGTGATGTTGCGGGTGATGTTGTCCGACGCCCACACCGGGCCATTGTCGCTGCTAACGGTCGCATTTCCCGCGTTGCTGCCGAACGTCGTGTCGGGCACGCCGGTCTGCGAGACCTTGGCCGTGTAGGTCCGCTGCACGTTCGCGGTGAGCACGGCCGCAGCCGAGCCCTGCGTGATGGCGGCGCCGGCCTGGCCAGCGGTGCCGAGCAGGACGGCGGCCAGAGCGGCCGGGGCGGCCGCGGCGGCGAGGATGGTGCGGATTCGCATGGTGATTCCTTTATTCAATCGGTGAGCCGGGCAATCGTCAGCGCGCGGTGGCTCGGGCCGCGCGGACCCCAGGGGGGTTTCGCCCTTCATTTAGGTCTGGACCGGGCCTCGTGCTGCCGCTGGGTGCGCTCGCCGCCGCAGAACGCGGTCCACGCGGCGGCGGGTTCGCGGTCCTGCGGGCGGCCGTTCCTGCCCATGAACGCCGAGGCGCATAAGCCCGTCACCCGCGGTCCGCTGTGTGTCCCCGGCGCCTACTAGTTCAACGGGCACGTTCGCGGCGTGACATCCTGAAACCGGGTGAGCGAACGGGAGCGGATCGGAGCGGAAGGGCCGGTTTGGATTCCGGGCGGCGGTTCAGCGGGAATCTTCGATCTCGGCGGCCAGGATGGCGGCCGCGGCTGCGTCTCCCTCGTTGCCGAGGGCGGCACCGTGCCGCAGGGATCGGAGAGTGAGGTCTCTCATTCCGGTTCGTGATGCCAGGGTCCGCATCGCCTCGACCCAGGCCCCTGTGTCCGGGTGGGCGTACCGTCGGCCGAGTTCGCATTGCGCATCGAGAATGTAGCCGTCGAGCCAGAGGTACGGGTCGGCTAGCCGACTGGCACGTGCGCGGGCGTCAGACAGCATCATGAAGGCGCGGCTGGTGTCGCCGGCCGCCTCCGTCACCAGGGCCAGGCCTCGGGCGGACATCCCTTCCCAGCAGGGATCGCCAAGCTGGCAGGCTCGGGCGAAAGCTTGCTGAAGAAGTTCAGCCGCTCCGGCCGGGTCAGCGCGGGCCAGCTGGATCTCACCGCGCAGCGCCTGGGGCCAGGGCAGGAACGCCAGCCAATGGTCGCGCTCGGCGAGCCTGATTGACGCGTCGAGTTGCCAGGCGGCGACATCCAGCGCGCCGCGGAACAGGTTGATCCGGCCGAGCATGGACAGCCCGTAGGCTTCCCGCCGGGGCTCCCCGGCAGCCCGGGACAGCGTGACTGCCTGCTCCAGCAGGCCGGTGGCCCGCTGGTAGCTGGCGCGGTCGCTTTCCACCGCGCCCAGGTAGGTCATGGCCTTCGCCTGCATCGACAGTGAGCCGCCTGCGAGCTTGAGGGCATCGGTGAGCCAGAGCTCGGCCCGGTCGTAGCGGCCGCAGAGGAAGTCCACGTACCCTAGTTCGGCCCGTGCCTGGGCCGCGGCGTCAAACAGGTCATTGGCCATCGCGATCTGGTCAGCTTCATGCAAGGCGGCCAGGCCCGCTTCATCAAGTCCCCCGAGGGCGTGGATCAGCGCCTCGGCCAGCACCAGCCTTGAGCGGACACGCATCTGAGCCGCGCCGACCCTGTCGGCGAGCATGGCGGCGGCCCGCAGCGAACGGACCCCGGCCTCAACCGCGCCGGCCGACACCGCGGCCGACCCGGCTTCCACGATTGCCTCGATCGTGACGCCGTCGGCGGCCTCGTCTGGCGCGTACCGGGGTTCGCGCATCGCTGCCTGCACGGCTGGACCGGGTGCGACGCCAAGCTCAGCGCCCAATGTCTCGGTGAACGCGGCAAACTGCCTCGCGGCAGCGTCATCATCCCCTGCCATCCTGTACAGCCGGACCAGCAGCGCCTGATGATTCTCATCGAGCGGGCTCATCGCGGCAGCACGCACGGCGTAGCCGATGGCCCCCTCGAGCGCGCCTCGCGCCATCGACCCTAGCGCGGCCTCGTGCAGGATCGCCTCGGACGCGGCGGCCAGATGCCGCTGCTGAGAAAGCAGCCACGTTTCGAAGGCCGCCGCGCCCTTTATGGTCATGCCTTCGAGCAGATCCGCACCCAGCCCGGGCAAGCCAACGGCATCGGTCCAAGCGCCCTTGGTCACCGCCCTCACGTCCACGACCGTGCCGGCCGGGAGCTGAAGCACCACCGGGTCGCCGTTGACCGACCCGTCACCACCCAGGGCACGCCGGATCTCAGAAAGGCTCCACCTCAGCGCCCGGACCGGATCATCGGCATCGGCGAACAGCAGGAAGGCGAGCTGACTGCGGGTCGGCGCGTGCTCGCTCATGATCAGGTACGCCAGCAGCCCCCAGCTCTTCCGGCTCCGGAACTTGTACACCTCCCGCCCGTCCCGCGTGGCACGCGGACGGCCAAGGAGCTGGATGGTGATGCTCATCGTCTCAACGATGGTCCCACGGCCCAGACCGCCAGACCATCCTCACACCGCGCTGCCCGAGGGGCGGCCCGCAGCCCTTAGCTGTGCTCGGTGACGGGGTAAATCTCGTCAGCGACGAGCCCATGAGCCTGCCGGTGCACCGTGTTCGCGGCCTCTGCGTCGGGCGCCTCCACCAGGCAGAAGATCTTTCCCGCTTCCTCATCCACCCAGTAGCGCAGATAGTTCACCCCGTACGCGCCCTGGGTCGCGATATCGGCCTCGTGAGCACCCGCGGCGTCAGCCGCCGAGACCCCACCCTCAAGGTTGTGCACGTCCATGAACAGTGGCATCTGCCGTTCCTCTCTGTCTTGAGCGCGGCGCATGATCGCCGCGAACTCCCGATGAAGACATCAAAGACGGCAGGTGTTTGACTCCGTGTTTGACAGTTCCGCCGCAGCGCAACCGATCAACCCCGTCTCAGCGGGCGCGGAGGGCACGGAACGCGGCCGCGGCGGCGAGAGCCGTGACGAGCGCCGCGACCAGGGCAGCGCGGTCGGCCCCGGCGACGAACGCCGCCGACGCGGTGTGCAGGAGGTTCGCCGTCGCAGCGGCGGGGCCGTGATCGGCGGAGGCGTGGCGGGCAAGGCTTGCCACGGCGGCGAGGGAGCGGGCCTGCGCGTGCGCCGACGTCATCCGGGCGGCGAAGACCGAGGCGGCGACGGAGCCGGTGACGGCGACGCCCAGGACCGTTCCGATGTTGCGGGTGGTATCGCTGACCGCGGAGGCCACGCCGGCCTGCGGCAGCGGCACACTCTGCATGATCGCCGTGGTAGCCGGGGCCATGGCGAGGCCAACGCCTGAGGACAGGATCACCATCGCGATCACATAGTGGCCATAGCCGGCGCCGGCGGTCGCGGTGGAGTAGAACACCAGGCCAGCGGTTACGGCCAGGAGGCCAAGTGTGGTCGTCAGGCGCAGCCCGGCTCGTTCGGAAATCCGGGTGGAGAGCGGGGAGGTGGCCGCCAGCGCGATCGCCGAGGGGAGCGCGCGCAGGCCGGCGGCGAGCGGGCTGTATCCGAGCACGAACTGATACACCTGCGTGGTCAGGAACAGGATTCCGGCCAGCGCGAAGAACAGGACCGTGACGGAGCCGGAGGCGGTGGCGAAGCGGCGGTCACGGAAGAAGCCGACTGGCAGCATCGGATGGTCGCTGCGCACCTGGGCGACGATGAACACCGCGACGAGGGCGGCGCTGAGGGTCGCGCGGATGGCGGTCGTCGCCGACAGCCAGCCGGCGCCGGGGGCCTGGATGAGGGTGTAAGTCACCGCCGTCAGCGCCGCGACGGACGCTGCGGCGCCGAGCGGGTCGAGCCGGCCGGCGTTCGCGGCCTTGGAGGCGGGGACCAGCCAGTGGCCGGCGACCAGAGCGACGGCGATCAGCGGGACGTTCACCACGAACACCGAACTCCAGGTGAAGTGGGCCAGCAGGAATCCGCCCGTGACGGGGCCGATCGCCACGCCGAGGCCGCTCACCGCCGACCAGATGCCGATGGCCTTGGCGCGCTCCTTCGGAACGGTGAAGACGGAGCTGATCACCGAGAGAGTGGCCGGCATGATGAACGCCGCGCCCAGGCCCATGACGGCGCGCGCCGCGATCAGCCCGGCGGCCGTGTGGGTGAACGCGGCGGCCGCTGAGCCGGCGCCGAAGATCATCAGGCCGGCGCGCAGGGCGTGATGCCGGCCGTAGCGGTCAGCCAGCGCCCCGGCCAGCAGGAGCAGCGCGGCGAAGGTGAGCGTGTAGGCGTCAACGATCCACTGCAGGCTAGCGGTGCTCGCGCGCAGGTGGGTCGCCAGGGTGGGCAGCGCCACGTTGACGATCGTGGTGTCGATGACGATGACTAGCAGCGACAGGCACAAGACGGCGAGGGTGTACCACCGGCGGTCGCCGGCGGTCGCCGTTGTCGTGACGGCCGGGGTGGCCCGGGTCCGGCTGGGGGTGACGGTGACGGCCATCGGAAGGCTCCTTCGGCTAGTGCACAGTTGTAAGGCTACGACTGTTCTGTTATTGCCTATCATGACCGTACGGATGTAGCCTTACGGCTGTCAAGTGATTCGGAGAGATAAATTTACAACCGTAGCTTTACGGATGTAGTCTTGCTGCTTGGAGGCATCGCGATGACGGCGAGCGGACGCAAGCGGAACCCACGGGGGCAGGGTGAGCGGCTGCGGGAGGACATCGTTTCGGCGGCGGCGAAGATGATGGCCGACCCGGCCGCTCCCCCGCTGACGCTGCGGGGGGTCGCGCGGGAGGCCGGCGTCGCGGCGACGTCGGTGTACCTTCACTTCGACAGCGTGGAGGCGCTGGTGCTTGAGGTGGCGCGCCGCGGCTTCGGGATGCTGATGGAGGCAATTGAGGCCGCGATGGCGTCCGCGGCCACCCCATGCGAGCGACTGCGGGCAGGGGCGCTGGCCTACTGCGAATGGGGGATTGCCAACCCAGGGTGGTACCAGTGGATGTTCAGCAACCCGCTGCGGATCTCCGCGGCGACATGGGAAGAACTCCCCGGACAACCTGTGTTCGCCGAGCTCGTCGAGCGGGTCGCCGCGTGCCTTGGCGTCCCGGCGTCCGATCCCGACGCGACGCGGACGGCGCAACTGCTGTGGCACCTGGACCACGGGATGGTCAGCCTGCGGATTTCGCGGCCGTTCCTTCCCTGGCCGCCGGTGCGGGAAGCCATTGATGAGGCGATCGCGCGGCTCGTGGAGGCGCGGGTGCGTTAACAGCGGGCGCGTTAGCGGCTCCCCTGCCGATTTACAGAGCCTGAATGTCCAGGGTTCCCGGCACTGGCTGAGCCGAGCGGCCAGGGGTATCAAACCGGAAATTTCGGATTTAACGTGTAAGCAACCTCAACAGCTTCGTCATGATCGCGAAGACGTTGTTCCCGGCGAAGACTTTTCACCCGGTACGGAGTGAGATTCTTTCGTGATCATGAAAGCCGGCCGCCTGAATACCCCACCGGGTATCCATGCGAGGGTGCCCCCTGTTCCGCGTCGGCGCACGAGTCCCGCCCGGCACTGCCGTACCGTGATCAGTCACCCGCCCGGAGGACCTCCGGTCCACGGGCTGACCGGCCACGGTTCCCGCGCCTCTTCCCTGACACCCCGGCCGGATGCACGGGAAGGGCGCCGGCCATGATCGTGGGTCATTTTTGGTTAATATCGCCAATTTTGACCCACGATCTCATGAAACCGCCGCCCGGGCCCCACGCCCACGACGCCACGCATCCGCACCGAAGACCCTGGCCACTCAACCCCTATAGCGCGAAGCAGGTCAGCCTGCCCTGCCGGTCGCAGGGGGCATGCCCTTAGCGGTTCTGACGGCCAACGGCAAAGATCAATGGCCGAAACTATTTCGGAATGTTTCGGCTTGTCCACACTGCCCAGAAGAGTTAACGTGCCATTGTTTCCAAAAAAATTCGAAATATTTCGACTTTTTCCAAGAAATTCGAAAGTTTCGACCGGGAAGACACATTGGCCCCCGAATCCCATGGAGATCACCAATGGCCGAAGCACCTACCAGCTCTGAGGGCAGCTCTGGGCGCGAGTTCATCAGGAGGACGTTCCTCAAGCTCATGGCCGCGGCAGCGGCGGGAACCGCCCTAGCGCCGGCCTTCGGGGGAACGGCCCTCGCCGATCAGGCCTCAGGCAGCCTGCTAGGGACATATCTGTCGACCAAATCAGGACCAGGACGCTTCCCGCTGGTCGCGGGCGGGAAGGCTGCGCCGCTCGTGGTCAGCGGCAGCGATCACCCGGGCGTTATCCGGGTCGTGAACGACCTGCAGTCCGACATCGCGGCAGTGACCGGAGTCCAGCCCGCCGTATCCGTCGACAAGCTGCCCGCGGCCGACGAGATCGTCCTGATCGGCACCGTCGGCAATAGCCCGCTCATCGACCAGCTGGTTTCCGCCGGGAAGCTGGACGTCACCGGGATAGCCGGACAGTGGGAGACCTCGCTCCAGCAGGTGGTGGACAACCCGGTGCCCGGTGTGCGCCGCGCGTTCGTGATCGCCGGCAGCGACCAGCGCGGGACCATCTACAGCGCCTACGACGTCTCCAGGGGGATCGGGGTATCCCCCTTTGTCTGGTGGGCTGACGCTGCCCCGGCCCATTCCGACGAGCTGTTCGTGCTGCCCGGACGGCACACCCAGGGCACGCCGGTGGTGAAGTACCGGGGCTTCTTCATCAACGACGAGAACCCGAACCTGGGCGGCTGGGCGCCGGAGTACTTCGGCCCAGGCCTGTTCCCCGGGCTCCCCGGCGGGTTCAACAGCAAGATGTACGCGAAGGTCTTCGAGCTGATGCTCCGGCTCAAGGCGAACTACCTGTGGCCGGCGGTCTGGGGCCGGGCGTTCGCCCTGGACGACCCGCAGAACCACGCGACGGCCACGGCCCACGGCGTCGTGATGGGAACCTCTCACGAGGCGCCGATGCTGCGCGGCATCGAGGAGTGGAACCGGTTCGCCAAGCCGGCCGTTCGGGACAGCAGTGGGAACATCATCACGCCGGGAAACGACCCGTACGGCGGCACCGGCGAGTGGAGCTTCCGGTACAACTCCGACGCCCTCAAGAAGTACTGGACGTTCGGCATCCAGCGGATGGTGGACCAGAACATCGAGGGCGTCGTAACCCTCGGCATGCGCGGCAACGGCGACACCGCCCTGCCGGACGGCAGCGGCATCGACCTGATGAAGTCCATCATCGCGGCTGAGCGGCAGATCCTGTCCGACGTCACCGGCAAGGACCTGAACACCATCCCGCAGGTCTGGACGATGTACAAGGAAGTCCAGCGGTACTGGGACGAGGGCCTGCGCCCGCCGGACGACGTCATCGTCGTGTTCACCGACGACAACTGGGGCAACATCCGCAGGGTCCCCGACCCGAGCCAGCCGGCGCACCCAGGCGGGTACGGCCTGTACTACCACTTCGACTACGTGGGTGGCGGCCGGGACTACAAGTGGGTCGACACCGCAAACATCGCCAACACCTGGCAGCAGCTGAACATGGCCGTCGCCTATGGCGACCAGAAGCTCTGGGTAGCCAACGTCGGCGACATGAAGGGCAACGAACTGCCGTTGCAGTTCTTCCTGGACTTCGCGTGGAACCCCGGTCGCTATACCGCGGACAACCTCACCGAGTGGGAGCAGGCCTACGTCGCGCAGAGCTTCGGCCCGCAGATCGCGGAGCGCATGGCGGCCCTGCTGCACAGCTACGGAAAGCTCACGTCTATCCGCAAGCCGGAGCTGCTGAACAGGCATATAACCCTCGACCCCACCAAGAATCTTCCCACCGACTCGAGCGCGGTCATCTACAACGACCAGGACACCCCGTTCAGTCTTACCGACTACCAGGAGACGGACAGGATCACCGCCCGGTGGCAGGCTCTCGCGGCTGAGGCCGACCGCATTGGCCGCATGCTGCCTGCCGCGTATCAGGACGCCTACTACGAGCTTGTGTACTACGAAGTGAAGGCGACCGCCAACCTGTACGCGCTGCGCCAGGCCGAGTTCACCAACATCCTGTACGCCGCGCAAGGCCGTGCCGCGACCAACGACCTCGCCGCGACGGCCGAGGCCAGGTTCGCCGACGACGCGGCGCTGATGGCCAAGTTCAACACGAGCATCGCGGGCGGCAAGTGGAAGGACTTCATGGTCCAGCCGCACATCGATTACGGGGACGTGGCGCGGTACGGCGCCAACGCGCCCTGGCAGGAGCCCGAGCTCAACAACTGGGCCATCCCTGATGTCATCTTCCCCGCCGTGCAGCGCATCACGCTGCCGGCCGGGGCAGTGCTCGGGGTCGCCATCGATGGCTCGGACAAGGTCTGGCCGGCCGAGCCCACACAAGCAGTGCTCCCGGCCCTGAGCCCGTTCCAGAGCCAGCCCGCACCGTTCATCGAGGTCTTCAACGGCGGCCAGGCGCCGTTCGACTTCCAGATCCAGTCCGGCGCCGGCTGGCTGCGGGTCCAGCCAAGCCGCGGCACCGTTCAGTCTCAGGTGCGTGCCACGCTGAGCGTCGACTGGTCCAAGGCGCCCGCCGGCACGACCCAGGTACCGATCACCATCAACGGGCCAGGCGGAAAGAGCGTCGTGGTGCAGGCCCCTGTCGTCAACCCTGCCGTGCCTGCGCGGGGGCTGGCCGGCTTCGTCGAGGCCAACGGGTACGTCTCGATGGAGGCCGATCACTTCAGCCGGGCCGTCGGCGCCGGGCCCGTGTCCTGGATGCGGATTCCCGACATCGGCAGGACCGGCTCAGGAATGACGCCGGTACCGGTGACCGCGTCCGCCGTGACGCCGGGGGGAAGCAGCCCCCGGCTGGAGTACACCATGACCCTGTTCACCACGGGCCAGGTGACGGTCTGGGCGTACCTGTCGCCGCGGGCCAACGTCTTCGCGACGGACGGGCTGAAGTACGCCGTCTCCATCGACGATGAGGCACCGCAGATCGTCAACGAAACGATCGCGACCGGAGCCAGCGACGCGTCGATGAACCGGCAGTGGGAGCGGATCACCTCAGAAAACGTGGCCCTCATCTCTACTGCCCACACCATCAGCTCCCCTGGGGTGCACACCCTCAAGTTCTGGATGGTCTCCCCCACCGTCATCCTCCAGAAGCTGGTAGCCGACACCGGCGGACTCAAGCCGAGCTATCTCGGGCCGCCGGAAAGCATGTCCTTCAAGCACGGACAGAACGGACAGGGAGGTCAACTCTGATGCGCTCGCGACTGCGATCCATAGTTAAATCGCAGGTCTTCCGGGTGACCACGGCTGCAGCCGTTCCATCGATCGTCATCACGGGCCTGTTCACGACCGGGGTCGTGGGCGGTGCGGTCAAAGCCAGCATCCAGGGGTCAGGCAACGCGTCATCGGCCGTCCTGGTACGGGGCGAAAGCCCCTCGAATCCGAACGCCGCGTTCGGGCACTGGGTTGGTGTCTGGGCTGCCGCGCCGCAGCTGACGGAGCCGTCCAATATGCCGCCGGCGCCGTTCACCAACGGCAACCTCGTCTTCGCCGACAGCACCGTGCGGCAGTCGATTCACGTGACGGTCGGCGGGCGGTTCATCCGGCTGCGCTTCTCCAACGCCTACGGCGGAGCCGACCTGCCCATCACCAGCATCTCCGTGGCCCGGCCGGCAGGCGGGGCAGCCGGGGTGAGCGCGATCGATCCGGCCACCTCCCGGACGGTCACCTTCGATGGCCGCACCGCCATCCGCATCCCAGTCGGTGCGCAGATGGTTTCTGATCCATTGGACTTCCCTGTGGCCACGAACTCCAACCTGACGGTGACGATCTACCTGTCCGCCGGGCAGGCCTCCAGTGCCATCACGTCCCACCCCGGCTCCCGGACCACCACCTACATGCTGGCCGGAAACCACCTCAGCGACGCTGACCTGCCCGGAGCGGCCTCCGTCGCGCACTGGTACTTCCTCAGCGGCCTCGAGGCGCTGGAACCGGGCAACACTGCGGCCATCGACGTGGTCGGCGACTCGCTGAGCGACGGCCGTGGATCCACCACCAACGGCGACGACAAGTGGACTGACCAGCTCTTCAACCGGCTGCAGTCCCACCCGAGCACCAGGTCCCGCACGGTCCTGAATCAGGGACTGGGCGGTAACCGGATCCTGAACGATGGCCTCGGCCCCAATGTCCTGGCCCGGTTTGACCGCGACGTGCTGGCGCAGACCGGGACCAGGTGGCTGATTGTCTGGGAAGGCGTCAACGACATCGGCACCGCCCCCGCCACCGAAGCGGACCAGAAGCAGGTCGCGGCCGACATCATCGCCGCCTACCAGCAGATCATCACCAGGGCCCACGCCGCGGGCATCAGCGTTTACGGCGCGACGATAACTCCGTTCGGAGGCAACACCGGCTACGACGACCCGACCGGATTCCGTGCGGAAGCCCGCCAGACCGTCAACACATGGATTCGCACCAGTCACCAGTTCGACGCCGTACTCGATTTCGACGCGGCGGTGCGTGACCCGGCGAACCCCCGGCAGATCAACCCGATATACGACGTCGGTGACCACCTGCACATGACTCCGGCAGGCTACGGCCAGGTCGCCGCCTCCATCCCCTTCGACCTGTTCCAGCTGGACCCGTCTGCAGGGGCCGCGTAAGAAATCACCACGATGACGCGTATTCCCCTGCGTCCCATCAGCTTCCCCCCTGCGCCGGGAAGGTGAGTTTCTCCTCGGCCACGAATTCGGCGAACGTCTTCGGCTTCCGGCCGCCCACCTTCTCGATGGTGTCCGTGACCTCGTACTGCACCGGGCGGGTGCGGAAGGTGGCCCACAGCTTGGACAGGTGCGCGACGGCGTGCGCGTTGATGCGACTGCTGGCCGCCTCCGCCCAGACCTCGTCGGAGACGTCCTGGTATGCGACCTCCCGGCCGAGCCCGCGAGCCATGGCAGCGGCGATCTCCCGCACTGTCAGGACCTGGCCGATCACCGAGTAGGAATTGCCCGCGGGCACGTCCGCAGCGGTGAGCACTCCGGCAGCAACCCGCGCCACGTCATCCCCGGCGACCAGGGGAATCACGGTACTGGCGTCGCCAAAAGGCGCCATGAACACGCCGGAGGCGATCGTCGCGTTCGCCAGGCTGCGGATGTTCTCGAAGAATACCGTTGCCCTCACGTGCGCCGCCCCGATCCCGGCCCACTCGAAAACCTGCTCGGACAGGTAGTTCTCCCGCAGGCGCGGCGTCGGCGCATCCGGGGCCGAGACCAGCATCACCATGTCGATGAGCCGCTTAACGCCGGCATTGCGGGCCGCCACCGCCATGTTGACGGTCGCGTCGAGCAGGCCGTGCTGGACGGGGTAAGCGAAATAGACGGTGGAAATGCCGTCCACGACCTTCTCGATGGACTGGAAGTCGAGGAAGTCGCCCACCACCACCTCGGCGCCAAGGCCGCGCAGGTATTCGGCCCGGTCATCAGGCGTGCGGACCATGGCGCGGACCGGCACGCCGCGCTCCCGCAGCAACTCGGTGACGCGTCGCCCGGTCTTGCCCTGCAGGCCGCCGGCCGCGCCGGTCACGAGAACGGTTCCCTCCACCATGGCTTCGCCTCCACCGGTATCGCAGCCGTCTGGTACTATCCGGTACCAGCGCTAGCAGCTTATGGTACCCCCGGGTACCAGGTCAAGGAGAGTCAAGGAGAGAAGGCGATGCCTACAGCAGCGACGCCGAAACGACGCGGCGGGGACGCCGCCGAAACGGCGGTCCGCCAGCGCATCCTGAGCGCGGCCTTCTCGGCGTTCATGGAAGCCGGGTATGCCGAGACCAGCACGCT
>Ga0306925_10001574_pt1 | contig 18954 bp, 12 predicted proteins | sample flu12Cox44000176_FD_203755 | JGI IMG/M metagenome (GOLD analysis project Ga0306925, IMG submission 203755) | Lab enrichment of tropical soil microbial communities from Luquillo Experimental Forest, Puerto Rico - flux8day.12C.oxic.44.000.176 (v2)... | ecosystem: Environmental > Terrestrial >... | reverse complement strand
GGTTATATCGACAACGTGCCGTCCAAGATCGGTTACCTGCCCGATTCACCACAGGTCCTGGCCGGTGTGAATCCGATTGCCAACAACGCCCCGCTGGTTGAGAACGACACCAACCCCGTCACCTATCAGGGATTCCGGCTCTCGGCCCTGTGGAAAATCAACGCTGACTGGAACTTCCTCCTGCAACAGAACTACCAGGACATGGCGGCGGATGGTTACTTCTATGCCTATCCCTATGATTCGAACGGCGTCGCCTTACAGCCCTATCAAATAGCGGCTTTCGCGCCCGCCTATACCAAGGATCGCTACGAGAGCACGGCCTGGACGGTCAATGGCCTGATCGGGGATGTGAGCATCCTCTATTCGGGCAGCTATATGGCACGCCACATCGAGGGACAGCAGGACTATTCCAATTACCTGCGCAGCACTGCCGGCTCGTACTACGGCTGCATTGGCACGGGGGCTGGGTATTTCAACGAGACTAATTTTGACTCATTGGCCGGCAAGCCACTGCGCTGCTACGCACCGGTGGGTTACTGGCATGACTCCGTCGATCACTCACACCACACCGAGGAATTGCGCATCACTACCAGCGAAGAGCGCCGGGTCCGCGCACTGGTGGGCGCTTACTGGGAGAAGTTCGTGATCAACGACAACATGAACTTCAATTATCTCGTCATTCCGCAGTGCAGTCCGGACAACCTGGCGGCCGCACTTGCCGGTGGCGCCGACTGCCTGTCCGCAGTGGGGCCGCTGCCTGGCACCCAGGCGAGCGATCCCAGCCTTCGGGAGAACATGAACAACGCTTTTGGCGAAGATGACCAACGTGGATACAAGCAGTATGCGTTCTTTGCATCTGTCGATTTTGACCTGATCCCGAAGGTGCTCACGCTGACCGCTGGCACGCGCCGTTATCACTACGATGAGTTCGAGCACGGCTCCGGGTGGTACAGCGAGACTAGGAGCTCGCTCATTCTCGATCACCCAAACGGGGCTTGCACAGCTTCGCCATCCCCCGTGTGCGGGTTCCCCCTGAGTCTGGACAAGAGCGAAAGCGGGTTCCGCAGCCGCGGCAACCTGACCTGGCACGTTACACCGGACCTCATGACGTACTACACCTACTCGCAGGGGTTCCGGGCTGGCGGTTTCAATCGAGCTTTCGCACCTGCGGGTCAAACGCCCATTCCTGCGCGAATGGCACCGTACTGTGGTACAGCGTCGACGGACCCGGACCCCAGGTGTCAGTCCGGCGGGGTTTTTTCTAATAAGAACACCGCTCAATCTACGCGGCCGCTAGGTTATGCGTCCGATAACCTGATCAATAACGAGGTCGGCTTCAAGAGCGAATTCCTGAACCACCGAGTGCTTGTGAACGCGTCCGCGTATTGGATGAACTGGAACGATGTCCAGTCGCTGACATACGATCTGGCGCATCTCGGCAACGCTGTCTGGGTTGCCAATGGCCCAAGCTACACGATCAAGGGCATCGAGGTGCAGCTGGTGGCCCGCGTGACCGAAGGGCTCACGCTACAGGGATCCAGTGCATGGAACAGCTCCAACACGACGAAGGTGCCTTGTCTGGTGTCAACAGGCATTACCCCAGTCACTCCGTACAACCCGACTCCGGCAGGCCAGTGCATCACTGTAGTCAGTGGCCTTCCCTACAAAAATCCCTGGGCAGATCTCGGCACGACCCCGCCGTACTCGCCCCCGCTCATGTTCAACGTGCGGGCGCGTTACGACTGGAGCGCCGGCGCCTTCAGACCTTTTGCGCTGATCGGCGCCAGCCACACCGCGTCAATGCGCAATGCGCCGGACAACTTCCCGGACGGCAATGACCCCGCGCAGAGTCCTCCGGCCACGACGCTGCTCAAGTACACGATACCCGCTTACACGACTTATGACGCCGCGCTTGGCGTCAGCAAGGACAACTGGACCGCGCAGATCCAGGGCACCAACCTTACCAACGTCTACGGACCGACGAATATCTCCTCCGCTCAGTTCATCAAGTCGTACAGTCCCTTGCGGCCGCGGGTGTTGATGGCGCAACTCACCTATAGGTTTTGAGGGCGGTAGCTCCTGAGGGCCAGACCTGGAAGCTGACCTGTCGATGACCGGCGCGGGGCGCCGCGCTCGCCGCCACGAGCGCAGCGAGCGCCGGTTCTCAACACATAGCCCCAGGTGCGGCTAACGGTCAGGGGTTACGTAAAGGCCATGGGTGACAAAGTTGGGATCATAGGCCACTCCAGTAATCTGCCCCCAGTCATTGAGGCTCACCGGAAAGGTCAGATACCCCGCCCGCCGTAGGTCGAACTTGGTGATTGATCCGTTTGCGGCACGCCAGAAGCCGTGCGGGAGTCCATCCTCGCCGTAGTACGCCCCCACGATCGTCCCCACGAGATTGATGCCGCTGGGGAACGTCCCCTCGTATGCACAGTCTGCGGGCGGGGCGGCGCCGGTGCAGGTGGTGGGTACGTCGAAGGTCGTGATGGAGCCGGCTTTGGTGCGCACGAAGCCGTGATACACATTGTTCGCGTCAGCGTAGGTCCCGGAGACGTCGCCCAGATCATTGATGCCGGTCAGAAAGGTGCCCTGATCGGACCAGCCATCGGAGCCGGCCCCCGGGACATCGATTACCGTGTACTTGCCATTCGGTGTCCGGATGAATCCATGAATCGAACAACTCGAGAAATCCACGCTACAGACCCAGTAGTCGCCCGTGATCGCTCCGGCGTCATTCATGGCTGTTACCTCGGTCATCGTAGAGCCCGGCGGATCGAATTTGGTGATGACGCCGTTCGGCGAGCGAACGAACCCGTGGTAGTGCAGCAGGACGCTCTGATCATCGGTGAGGTTGAGATAATTTCCGACCACGGCACCCTGGAGATTGATCGCCCAGGCATTCCCGCCCAGAAGATTCGGGAAGCTGATGGTGATGAAGTTGCCGTTAGCGTCGCGGATGTAGGGGTGATCGAAGTCGTTCGCGTCCCGGACCCGCCCCACGACGGCGCCCAAGGCGTTGAGACCGGCGACCCCCGTGCCTTGAGTTGGGCCGGTTCCCGCATCCGGGTGGTCGAATATTGTGAACTTACCATTCGGGTACCGAAGGAATCCGTGCCGCGCATCGTTGGCATCCCGGGTTATGCCGGCTATGAGTCCAAAGGAATTGATGCTGATTCCCAGGGTGCCCTGCTGGGTAGCGCCGTTGCTGCCTGCACCCGGGGCATCGAAAGTCCTGATCACAGGCGGATCGGCAATCGCGGAAGCGCTCAACCACAAGCTACATGCGGCGATGCAGAGTGCGACTGACCGGCGGATCTGACGAGGAGAAGACATGGTCGATACTCCCTTGAAAATACCTACGAAACGGTTGTAGTGAGAATCGGTCCAGGATCAGTCGGGCTGCACCCGCGACGCAGTCACGGTGCCAGCTCCGGAAACAAACGGTCCGGCACTCTCGTTGAATGGATCCTGCGACGTTTCCGAGAACAGCGAGACGGTGTAGTTGCCGGTGAACGCATTACCCGACGGCGCCAGCCTGATTACCATGTGGAAGTGGACCAGCAGGCCGTAGCCGGCGCCGGGCGCCGTCCAGGCCATGGCGATATGGTTCAATGTGTAGGTCGACTGGCCCACCCGGCGCCACACCCCCTGGCAGGTATCGCCGGTCGAGGGGTCGACCCCTCCAGAGAACATCAACTCGGTGCCGCCGGCATTGAACGCCTGCAGTCCAAAGTCTTTGACGAATCCACTCGTCTTGAACTTCCACAGGCCCACTATCGGAGCGACCTCGGCCCCATCATCGTTGACTTGCATTAGCGTCCCGCCAAAAAGGTCGTCGGAGCGGTACAGCGCCGGGGTGAATCGGCCGGGATTCGCCTGAGCGATCGGCGCCATCTTCTTGAGGCTGTCCATGCATGCGGCGTTCGCCTGAGCGGCGGCCAGCAATCCAAGCAGACCGAGACCGAGGCACAGACCACCGGGTGCACGTAAACACCTGGTCACGAGATCAAACATGTGGTTCTCCTTCCGGTTGTTCGTTATGGCATCGGGCAGACACTGCGGACCTCAACCCTTGCCTTGCCTTATGAGTCTTAAGGTCACGCTTTAAACACAACGAGTCCTCGGACCGCGAAACCACAACCACTAAATTCACCGGACGGCGTCAAAAACGGCCGCGGACGCGCCGCGCGCCAGCACGCCACAAGTTTTGGTTGTCAAATCCGGACCCGGGGACTCATATACTGGAAGGAGGAGTCCGATCATCGTGCCCGCAGCGGAACCGAAACCCTCTCTGGTCGAAAGGCTGTTCGCCGAGCACGGGGGTGCTCTGCAAGCTTTCTTCCGGCGCCGCATCCGCAGCAAGGCCGATGCGCCGGATCTCGCGCAGGAGGTCTACCTGCGGATGCTGAGGATCAGCGACCAGGAGGCGATCCGCAATCCCGTCCTTTACCTTTACACGGTCGCCAACAATCTCGTGAAGGAGCACGCAGTGCTCGACCGCCGTCGAGCGAGCGGTGTAGACATCGACGAGCTCGCAGCGCATGAGCAACTCGAGATGCTGCCCGCGTTCGAAGGAGAGGTGGATGCGGCCCAGCGTGCCGCGCGCCTCCGGGTGGTGCTGAAGCAGCTGCGCCCCAAGTGCCAGGCAGCGGTGGTGCTGCGATTCACCCAGGGACTCTCCTACCACGAGGTCGCGCTCCGCCTCGGAGTGTCTCCGCAGATGGCACGCAAGTACGTGGTGCAGGCGTTAAGTCATTGTCGACGCCGCATGGCGCGGATGGGTTGAACCCATGACGTCAAAAGACGAGCAGGTCCGAGCCGCCATCGCTGACCAGGCGAGCGAGTGGTTCGTCGTGAACGACGAGGCGCGGCTGGGTCCCGAGGAATCCGCAGCGCTGGTCGCGTGGCTCAAGGCTTCGCCGGTACACGTCGAGGAGTTCCTTGGTATGTCGGTAATTGCGCGTGATCTGCACACGGCGTGCGTCGATCCTGAGTTCGCGCCGGACGCGCTCCTCGCCCGCGCACACGCCGATGACAAGGAGCCGGTCAGGTCCTTCTGGTCCCGGATGTTTGCCGCGATAACAGATGTTCCGGTACGTCGCTGGTATCCAGCAGCAATCACGGTGGCAGCGGTCGGTGTAGCGGCTGTTGGCCTGCTATTGTGGAACCACAGACCCATCGCGCGGCTGTCCGCCCCCGCCGATACGATGGCGCTTCACTTTGCGACTCGGCACGGGGAACTGCGGACCTATCGCCTGGCGGATAATTCTGTCCTGCACCTGAATACGGACAGCGCCGTCACGGTCCGTTACAGCCAGACTCAGCGGCTGGTGGAGCTCACCGCGGGCGAGGTCCACTTCGAAGTTACGCATGAGCCGCAGCGCGCCTTTCGGGTCGTGGCGGGGCCGGCCGAAGTTATCGACCTTGGCACTCAATTCGATGTGCGGCTGGCAACCAATGCGGCCGTGGTGACAGTGGTCGCGGGGCGGGTCGCCGTCGAGCCCTCCCCGCTACCGGGGACAGGTCGACTTGGCTCGAGCCAAAACCCTGCAACAGGATCGGTGCAGCTGGGCGCTAACCAGCAGATCAGCATGATTCAGGGACAATGGCCAGCCACTCCCATTCCCGTCGACGCGCAGCGTGCGACGGCCTGGCTTCATCGACAGATTGTGTTCGACCGTGAGCCGCTGAAGCGCATTGCGGCCGAGTTCAATCGCTACGCGCAAAAGCCGATCGAGATCACCACTCCCGACTTGCAGGATCTCGAGGTCAGCGGAGTCGTTTCCACTGATGATCCGGAAGAGATGCTGGCCTTTCTGCGCAGCCTCGAGGGTGTGCGGGTCGAGGTGACCGCCACCCGGATTCGCGTGTCCCGGAAATAGGCGTTGCCGGAGCGTGCGCGTGAGGCTAACGTCTCTGTTCGGCCTAAGCCTCAGGTCGCAGCGCGTCCAGGATGGGCGAACGTTAAGCAGATTGCGGTTCGTTTGCGTCACCCATTACGACATTCTGGGCCGGCGCATTTTCGTGGCGCTGCGTGCGACGTTCTGATCTTGGCCGACGGGCTTGATGCGAAATTGCTTCTAATTAGCTCGGCTGACTGGGAAGCCTAATTGCGTTCGCAAAAAAATTACGCGGCTTCTACCACGTCGCGCGCAGCGCCACGTACACTTCGCGGCCCACAATGTCGTAAGTCGAAAAGGTGTTAAGCGGGTACGCCCCGATGTCCCTGGCAGGAAGCAAGGGAGGATCCTTGTCGAACAGGTTGTTCACCCCGGCACGGAGTTGCACGTGTCCGGTTACGCCCCAGTGGGCTGCCAGATCAAGGTAGCTGTAGTTAGGGACATGCGTGAGCACTGGATCAAAGAAACCTTCTTCCTGATTCTGCAGTGAGCTCTGCGGGGAGTTATTGTCGAAGCCGGTGCGGCCGATGAAGCGCCACTGCGCCGAGAGCTGCAGGTTCCACGGCATCTCCCAGGTCACGCGGAGATTATGCCGCCACGTAGGATTGACCGAGCCGCTGAGACAGATACTGCCAAACAAACCCGCACAGTCGTAACTTGGTGCGCCCAGATAGGGGGTGGTGGAATTGTGCTGTAACCAGTTGCCGTTGAGACTCGCGGTGAGCGCACCCCAACGTCCGGGTAGCAGCAGCCGATAGTTCGCCTGCACATCTATCCCGGAAACCACCGCCGCACCCGTGTTGACGTTCCTTGAAGCGACGTAGCCGCCGCCGGAAACGGTGTCTCCAAACAAGGCGCCCGTGGGCGTGCGTACGATCTGGCGGCACGATGTTGGATCTCCGGACGCGAGACACTGGTTGAGGGTGACTTCCCCGGGGATCGTGCCGATCTTGCCGTTGAGAACAATGTGGAAGTAGTCGACGCTGCCCGTGAGGGTCGGCAGGGCGGTCGGCGTGAACGTGACTCCCAGTGACCAGGTGTCGGCGGTTTCTGGAGCAAGGCCCGGATTGCCACCAAATACCCCACCACAGAATCCGAAGGTGCACGGTCTGATCGTGTTCGTACCACCGAAGGCGGGAGCGATTCCGTTCCCGTACTGAGCAGGAGTGACTCCCGTGTGCACGCACTGGGCCAGGGTCGCTGTGGCGCGCGGCGGCCCGGAGGGCTGCTCGGAGGGGGCGCACGGGTCGCCGAATACACCCGTAGCCCCCGGTGCGTAGATCAACGGGGTATAAAGCTCGATGAGGTTCGGGGCGCGCACTACGCGATCGAAGGACGTGCGTATTCGCATGTCCGCAACCGGTGCGAATTGGAGATCGACCTTGTAAGTGTTGGCTGCACCCGCGGTCGAGTAGTGCGAGTAGCGGTATCCACCGCCAACCGTGAGGTCGTTGAGCAGCGGCCGATGTTGTGCGACCGGGATGCGGATCTCCAGAAACCCCTCATCGACGGAGACTTGCTTGTCGATGGCCGGGGCAGGGCCGATACCGGCCAGTTCGTGCGATGCCTCGGCGGCACTGGGGGCATACTGTAAAGTCTGCGCGCGAAACTCGGCTCCAGCATTGAGCGCGACGCCCTCGCGCGCCCACGGCGAAGTGAGCCCGTACCGACCGAGTTCCCCGGTGACGTCCGCCTCGATGATCTGCTCAGAATTGGTCCCGCCATCGGTAGCGGATCTGGTCAGGTAGGCCAGCTGTTGCGCGGTGACGGCGCCAGTTTTGAAAATGTTGTACGGCACGCAATCTCCACCGCTGATGCACACGGGACGACCGGATCGATCGGTCGTCACCTGCAGCGCGTTGTTGATCGCGTCATAGCTCAGGAAGCCTTGATTCGTAAGGGACAATGAGGTGCGGAAGTAGAGCGCGTAGACCTCGTAGCTCCACGCATCGCTCAGGTTGCCGCCGATACCGGCCACGGCGCGATAATTCTTGTGCACAAACGTAGACAGACGTGGACCGCCTTCGATATTGCGCCTGCCGATCGCGACGTCCGCACTCACACTGCTAGGATGCACCTTGTCGGCCGCAATCTCGGCGGGCGTACACAGGATCGTGGCCTCCTCGGCACTGAGGAGCGGATTGCTGCAGTTCACGAGATAATTACCGTCGGCTGTGAGGTAATTTGCACCTGCGAAGAGTCCTGAGGGCGCCAACTGCTGCGCCGAGCGATCGTCCATGAAGCTGAACTCGAAGTAGGGTCTCGCAGCCCGGCTCAAGTCCATATGGGCGAGGAGGCCAGCCTGGTACCGCGTATGCTGCATCTGCAGGGACTGGTCAGCGACTTGGTTGAACCGGGGCGGCGGAACAGAGTTGAACCGGGGCAGCGGAACAGGGTGGTCAGCCGGCCATTGATCAAACTGGTTACCGACGACCGAATACCAGTGCCCATCGCCACCGTTCGGAACAAAAAGGTTCGAGTTGAGATTTCCCCTACACATAACTCCGGCCTGATCAGGCACGCCGGTAACGGCATTGGCGCTGACGGCTGGGCAGACCGAGAAGTCCCGATCGGACCCGTAGAGGGGGTCCTGGCTGTGATAGACGAAGTACCCGGTGACTTGGCTCGCGCCATCGTGGAATCCGGTTCCGGCGATGACAGACACATCTCGCGTGGCGCCGTCGATGGTTGTTCCAGTGGGAGGCGCAATGCCATTGGCAGCCTCGACGCCCTGGAGGTAATAGTTGTGCTGAGCGTGCTGTGCAAATCCATACTGCGCATCGATCTGCACGCCCTGCACGTGGTCCTTCAGGATGAAATTCACGACGCCGGCGACTGCGTCCGAGCCGTAGGTCGCGGACGCCCCGCCGGTGACCACGTCCACGCGCTCGACCATGGGGAGCGGGATCTGGTCGAGGTCCGGCGCCGGATTCAGATTGCCCGTGTTGGGGTCTCCGAGTCCCAGGCGTCTACCGTTGATGAGCACCACCGTGCGCTGCGGGCCGAGGCCCCGCAAGTCGGCCGTTGCGGTGCCCCAACCCGCGACGCCGTAGTGATTGCTGTCGATGCCAGTGATGATCATCTGGGGCAGCGCACTGATGACGTCGCCCGTATCGGTGTAGCCCGTTAGAAGGATGTCTTGCGCCGTCACGACCACGAGCGGGCTGGTGGCCGTGATGTTCGCCGGCACGGGAATTCGCGATCCCGTGACCATTACCGACGGCAAAGGTCGCTGCGCCTCGTCCGGCGCGGCCGGCCCGGTCGGCCGCTCGTCGGCGAGAATCCGGACGCCGCGCGCGGTGAAGAATTCGAACTTGAGTCCGGTGCCTTGCAACAAGCGGGTGAGCGCTTCGTCGGCACTCAACCCTGCAGGCACGGCTTGCGAAGTCTGGTTCTGTACAACTCCGGAGACGTAGACGAGATGCAGGCCGGTTTGCTGGGCAAACGCTTCCAGCGCTTGCGCGAGAGGCTGCGCGGCAATCGGGGCGGTAAGCGCCGGAGGTTCATCGGACTCGGCAAGCGCGGGGCGAACATCTCCGAGCGCAAGCGCCACGCAGACGGAGAGCGCACGCAGCAACGCCGACGCCAGGGTGGCGATATTTGCCCAAGAGCGATGCAGGCGAACCCCCAATCTCGATATTTTTCGGCCTTGCTCGCTTCGCCTTGAGTCTATCGATACGTGTGCGTTGCAGCAACGCTATTTCTTCGACACGCGAATCTGCGTGGCAGTCACATCGACATGCACGCCATTGAAGGTACGCAGAAAGGCAAGGAACTCTTCGGGATCGTCGATGGAAAAGGTACCGGTGATTTCCAACTTCCGCAGCTCGGGTGTGATGATCTCGATTGGCTTGGCAGCGTAGCGATTGAGTTCGGCCGCAACCCGCTCCAGCGGTTCATGGTTGAAGGCAATTTGTCGGTGTAACCAGGCGGTGGTGCGCTTCGCGTCCACGGCCGTGGGAGTGGCGGGCCACTCATTTTGGGACACGCTGACCTGCTGGTCGGGGCCCAGCTCAACCAATCGCGCTGGCGGGCGGTCGTTGGAGCGCATGCCATGGCGTTCCAACATCTGAGACAGTCCGACCGCGACCCGGCCCTCGACCACCGTGACCACCGCCGAGTCGCTCGCCAAGCGCACATCGAATTTGGTTCCCAGGTCCATGACCTCGGCCGGCCCGGCGAATAGGTGAAATGGGCGTTTGGGCTGGTGCGCGACCTCGAAGGCTGCCTGACCGGATGTGAGCAGGACCTGCCGCTCCGTCTCGCTGTACTGGACGGTTACCGCCGTGTCCGTGTTCAGGTGCAGTACTGAACCATCCGTCAGCCGATGGGTCTGCTGTTCACCATGGCGCGTCGCAAAGTGCTGCGCCGTGGCGCCGGCGGGATTCGCCTCCCTTAGAATGGGTCTCAAGTTCCACAAGAAGAAGAGGCCAAAACTCACCAGCCCGAGCGCAGCGATCACGACGGCTGAGGTTTGCCAGCGCGGGACACGGAGGTCAGTGAGGGCGGCGAACGCCCGCGGCCACCGGCGCTGGACTTTACCATCGTCGTCGGCGCGCGCGCGTGCGACGAGACTCTCCACAGAATGTCGAGGATGGGCGCTGGCGGCGCTTAGATCGCGCGCGATCACCGCGAGGCCAAGAAACTCCTCGATATGACGCGGCGATGCCTTGAACCACGCCTCGAGAGCGGCAGACTCCTGCGCGTTCAGCGGCCGCTCATCGTTCTCGACGAACCAGTCGCTCGCTTGTTCAGCGATCTTGGCTTGGATCTGCTCGTCTTTGGAGGTCATGGATTCAGCCCAGCCGCGCCATGCGGCGGCGGCAGTGGAGGAGCGCCTGCGCCACGTACTTTTTCGCCATCTGCCGGGAGACGCCGAGGCGGAGCGCGATCTCGCGGTAGGGGAGACCATGCGTGAAGCGCAGTTCCACCGCCGCCTGCCACCTGGGTCGTAACTGCTCCAACACAACCTGGAGCCGCGCGACCCGCTGCGCCGCATCCAACTCTCCGTCGAAGGCGGGCAGCGTCTCGAGTTGCTCGTGCGTTGCGACCTGCTCGATGTCTATGCCGCTTGCCTGGCGGCGGTCGAGCACCGCGTGCTCCTTCACGAGGTTGTTGGCGACAGTGTAGAGGTAAGGGACAGGATCACGGATCGCGGCTTGGTTGCTGATCCGCAGCATCCGCAGGTACACCTCCTGCGCCATGTCCGCCGCGTCGGCCTTGCTGCGGATGCGCCGTCGGAAGAACGACTGCAGCGCGCCGCGATGCTCGGCGAACAGCCGCTCGACCAGGGAGGGTTTCGGCTTACCCACGGCCACAATGATGCTCCCCCATGAATGTATATGAGTACCGCAGCTCCGAAATGGCAACGGTGACTTTGGATACGCCTGTGGCGGGCCGCGGCGTCATCGATGCCCACGCCGGTCGTGCGATGTCACCGTGTCCAATTCGGGATTCCAGGACTCATTGTAGGGAATGGGCACGTAAACAGCTTAACTGAGCCGACGAACACTCGTCCGGACGAACACACATCCATTCTTTGTCAGGGGGAAATATGAGATCAATAGTACGTAACAGCCGATTGAATGTACTTGGCGAGTTGGTACCGCACGCTTCCGACAACGGACGCACGAACTGCATCTTACGTACGACCTGCGCCTTGGCCCTTCTGCTGGCGACCGTCTCGTCAGGTAGCGCGGTGGCTGGATCGATAGATACATCGGCCGCGGCGAAATATCCGCGTTACCGGATGGTCGTGCTAGGTCCTCTCGGTGGCCCGAATGGAGGGCCCTCATTTCCTGCCGTCGCCCTGAACAATCGTGGAGAGGTCATCGCCCAGGCGGACACCACGACGCCAGATCCTTCGGGGAATGGAGTCATCTCGCACGCTATCCTCTCGAACGAGACGGGCATCGTCCGCGATCTCGGCGCTTTGCCTGGTACGAATTTCAGCTACCCCGGTAGTATCGCTCAGAACGGCCTCATCGCCGGCCTATCCAACAACGGATTGCTTGATCCGCTGACCGGCTTTCCGCAATCGCGTGCGGTATTCTGGGATCACAACCTCCGGATCATCGATCTCGGAACTCTCGGCGGCTACGCGAGCGGCGCCGCCTCCGTGAACAGCCGCGGTCACGTGGTAGGCAGTGCCCTGAACGCGATACCGGAAGATCCAGACATCGCCGGAATCTTCAGCGGCCTCCCGGCGGCCCAGCAGGTGCGCGCCTTCCTGTGGCAGGGAGGGGCGATGCACGATCTCGGCACGCTGGGCGGTAACAACGCTGTGGCCACCGTCATCAACGAACAAGGGGATGTTTCCGGCTTCTCTGGAACAGACAACGACAACGTGATTAACGACGCGACCGGTTTTCCGACGATCCACCCATTCATCTGGAGGAACGGCCGAATGCAGGACCTTGGCAGCCTCGGCGGTGCGCTCGCCATGCCCGGCAGCTTCGTTTACGGCCCCTGGGGTCCAGTGATGAACGCGCGCGGAGAGGTGGTCGGAACGTCAAATCTCCCGGGCGACGCGTCCTGGCACGCGTTCCTTTGGTCGAATGGCCGCATGATCGACCTGGGCACGCTCGGGGGAAGCAAATCCGAAGCAGTGTCCATCAACGACCGAAGTCAGGTTGTGGGACGTGCATATGTGACGGACACCCCTTTCGTGCGACACGCGTTTCTGTGGGAGAACGGCACAATGACCGACCTCGGCACAATCGATCAGTGTCGCGGGACAGCGAAAGGCATCAACAGCAAAGGCCAGATTGTCGGCGGTCTTACTTGCCCGGGCAGTTCTGGTGACTTTAACGACTTCAGGCCGTTTTACGTCGAAAAGGGCAAGCCCATGGTCGATCTCAACACGCTGATCGATCCGCCATCGGATCTTTACATGGATGACGCCTTCCTCATCAACGAGCGAGGCGAAATCTATGCTCCTGCATCTACGCCGACCGGTGAGAGCCGCGCGGTTCTTCTCGTGCCGCTGCCGGCTGACGATTGACTGGGCACCTGCGAGCGCGGAGGCTGGAGCGCTAATGCGCGCTGGGGGCATGTCTTCGCGCTCGCAGGGGTGTGAAACGATTCCGCTTTGCGCGTTGGGCCGGTCATTGAATATGCAGCGTCCCGCCTTTCAGGGTGACAGTCTTGGGGAACACGCATACCCGCCCCGACTGCACGCACTTGGTGCCCCTGACGATGACGATCGAAAGAGATCCAGACAGCGGTTTGCCTGCAGCATTGTAGATGGTGAACGCAGAGAGTTTCGGGTGGACATAGAGACCCGAGTCGTAGATGTCCCCATCGATGGAGATCAGGAGACGACCGTATTGGCTGGCATCCGAGATGTAATCTATGTCGATTCCAGCATTATTCGGGACGTGGAAGCATATCTGCGTCCTGGTACAGGCCTTGGCTCCGAGCGTGACGGTTTCCGCACCTGCAACACTCGCGACCAGCAAAGCCAACACACACACGAGCGTTTTCATTTCGTCCTCCTGCGCAGCAAACCTAGGCGCCACCGCAGCGCGGTAGCTATAGGGAACGCGGCTGATCGGGTGTAAGAAGTCAGGCGACGTCGCCAAACAACGCCTCTGCCATGTGTTAGGAAGCCGCGCCGCGCAGCGCGGACGTGGAAAGTTATCTCTGCCTCGGCTGCCAGTCCCCGCTCAGCTCAGGAGTGTAGCCTGCACGGATATCCTTGCAGTCGCAGCCTCACCGCTGGCGGCGCCGCTGCCGTGGCTCACTCGAGCCGCTCGGTGCAAAGAGAAGTCCAGTCGGGCCTGCCGGTGACGCCGAGGCTTACGCCGGAGGCTCCTCATGGAACATACTTGGCAGTGGGCCATTACCGTTATGGTCAACCTCATAATCTGCCGAAGGCCAAACAGCAACAGTGACAGACAACCGTGGCACGCGCGCCGCCGATGACGCCGGGCCGTCTACAGGGCATAACACCACCGATCAGGCGGGCGAGATCTGGATCGGTCTCGATACTGGAGGCACGTTCACCGATGCGGTGGCCCTCAGCGCTGACCGCCATGTCATCGCGAGTGTCAAGGCACACACCACTCATTGGGACCTGTCCGTCGGGCTCGGCGAGGCGATCCGCGCCTTGCTCGCGAAACTGCCAGGTACCGTGCGCCGCGAGTACATCTCGCTCGTTTCGGTCTCCACCACGCTCGCCACCAACGCGGTCGTCGAGAACCGCTTCAGTCCGATCTGCACACTCCTCATCGGCTTCGACGAGCAGATGCTCGAGCGCTCGGGCCTCCGCCGCGTGGGTGGAGAGCTGGTCCGGGTACGCGGTGGCCACGAAGCGACAGGCGAAGAGAGCGAGCCGCTCGATGAGGCGGCGATCGATGCGGCGGTGCGTACCTACGGCTCACAGGTCGAGGCGTTCGCCGTCGCCGGTATGTTCTCGGTGCGCAACCCCGCGCACGAGCGGCGCGCGCGCGAGCGCATCCGGGCGCTCAGCGACAAATCGGTCACCTGCAGCTACGAGCTGAGCTCCCAGCTCGATGCGCCGAAGCGCGCATTGACTGCCGCGCTCAATGCGCGCCTCACGCCGCAGATCAGACATCTGCTTGCCGCGCTCGGCGAGGTGCTGGCGCGCGAAGCGGTATCTGCTCCCGTCATGGTGGTGCGGGGTGATGGCACTCTGATCCGCGCGGAGGTTGCGCTCGAGTATCCGGTAGAGACGGTGCTGTCGGGGCCCGCTGCGAGTGTCGTCGGCGCGGGCTTCCTGAGCGAGCTCGCGGACTTCGCAGTCGCGGACATGGGCGGCACCACCACGGACGTTGCGATCGTCGAGCGCGGCAGTCCTGTGGTGCGACCCGAGGGCGCGGTAGTCGGTGGCTGGCGCACCATGGTGAAGGCGATCGACGTACGCACCTGTGGGCTCGGCGGCGACAGCGAGGTGTACTTCGACCGTGATGCTCAGCTGCGAGTGGGACCGCGTCGTGCGCTGCCTTTGAGTCTCCTCGCCACGCAGTTTCCAGAGCTGCTTGGCAGCCTGCGCAAAATCGCCGGTGGCGAGCGTCTGCCGCCTTTTGCGGGTCGCTTCGCCCTGCGTAATCCCCGCCGCGAGCCGGACGTGCGGCTCGACCGCATCGAGCAACGCGTATGGGACGCGATGGCGGCCACACCGCGTCCGCTCGCCGATGTGGCCCGCACGGCTGTGGGGGTCGAGGCGCTCAGGCGCCTCGTCGACCGCGGCCTTGCGACATTGTCTGCGTTCACGCCGAGCGATGCCCTGCATGTGCTCGGGCGGCAGAATGACTGGAGCGTGGAGGCAGCACGGCTCGGTGCCTCGGTACTCGCTACCGAAGAACGCAACACACGCGGACGGACCCAGACCGAGAGCCCCGAGGATTTCGCCGAGCGCATCTACCAGCAGGTCGTGCGCGAAGCGACACGTGTGGTGCTCGAGTGCGCGCTCGCGCACGATCCGGGTGTGGAAGCCAGCCACGGACGCTGGGGCCCGCTCGGCAGACTCCTCGAGGACGTCATCGCCGATCGGCAATTCTCCGCCCTCGTGAATGCCGGACTGCGGCTTGCGACACCACTGATTGCCATCGGAGCGCCGGCGGGCTCCTACTACCCGGAGATAGCACGGCGCCTCGGTGCGCGGCTGCTCATTCCGGCGCACGCCGCGGTGTGCAACGCCATCGGCGCCGTCGCGGGGGTCGTCTCGGAAAGCTGCGAGATACTGGTCAATCAGCCGGCGCTCAACCTGTTCCGGGTGCACGACCCAGCGGGCATGCGCGACTATGGCGATGCAGATGCAGCGATCGAGGAGGCAACGCGCGTCGCGCGTGACCTCGCGCTGACAGCGGCACTGCGTGCCGGAGCGATCGACCCGCACATCGAAACCTCGGTCACGGAGCGCCGTGCGCCGGCGGGCTCGAATGCCGAAGTCGACTACCTTGCCGAGGCGGTGGTGCGTGCACGAGCCACAGGACGACCCGCGACCGGACAAGAAAATCCACGGAGCACGGAACTATAGAACCCGCCGACAGGTGCCACGATGAAACGCAACCCCCAGGTCGTAGCCTTCATGACTCCCTTTCCATACTCCATCGATGTCGATGCGCCGCTCGCCGAGGCGCATGCCCTGATGCGCGAGCACCATTTCCGTCACCTGCCCGTGACGTCCGCCCAGGCGATCGTTGGCATACTCACCGATCGCGATATCAAGCTCGTTCTGGGACCGGACTTCGGCAGCCCCGACGAGCGTGAGCTGCGCGTGCGCGATGCCTATGTCGAGCGGCCTTGCGTGGTGCCCGCCTCGACACCCGTGGCGGTCGTGGCTCGGACCATGGCGGAGCACCGCATCGGCTCGGCCATCGTGACCAAGCACGACAAGCTCGTTGGAATATTCACCGTGACCGACGCCTGCCGCGCACTCGCAGAGATACTCGGGGGGCATGAAGAGGAGGGCGAAAGCGTGGCGTGACGCTCACGTAGGGGCGGACCCGCTCTTACGATTGCACCACCGTCAACACCCTCTTTAGGCAGAGGCGTCCGCTCGAGCATCCGGCGATGCTTCCGCCATGACGTTGCTGACAGGTCTGCTGATCCTTCTGGCGCTCGCCGCCGTTACAGGCTTGACCGTGCTCGGCAGGATCGCTGCGGCTGCAGAGATCCTGCCGTCCCGATAGGTCAGAACCGGATTCCCACCCTGATCGGGATGAAATCCCAGTATCCGCCCTGTGGCTGCTTGATGCGCAGGAAGCGGCCGTCGATGAAGAAGGTGGCCGGATCCGAGAGTGGCCACTCGAACCCGATACCGGCATTCCATGACTTGAGCCAGTCGGTCGTAGTCGTCTGCGCCGTCGAGTAGACGGGGAAATAGCCTGGGTAGCAGTAAAAGAAGCAGATGTTCCCCTGCTGGTACGTCACGCTCTTGAGCGTAGTTCTCTCCTTGTACCAGCCGATACCTCCGAAGAAGTATTCGCGCGCGTGCAGACCGAGGTGCAGGTCGATCTCTGCGTCGATGTCTCCGCCGTAGAAGTCGGTGTATCCATCGCCAATGTTCTGGCCGGTGGACTGCGATGCCAGATCGAGCCCGTGCAGGGTGATTGGCAGGCTGGTGTAACTGCCATCGACGCGGACACCTATCGGAATTGCCGCAGTGGGGAACCAGGTAATGCCGGCTCCGGCGCTGCCGCCATCATTCAGCAGCGTCTTCACGTCGCTTCCCTGCGTGATCGTGTAGCCGCCTTCGATCTGCACCCGCCATGGGTGGTATTTGATCCCCTCCTGCGCATGAGTGGTCGAGTGGGTGGAGGTGTGCGCCGTGGAGCCGGACGGTGACTGGTACGGTTGATACGGCGGCGGCGGTGGTGGATAGACCGGCGGTGGTGCCTGCTGATACGGCGGGGCCTGCTGGTACTGCGGGGGCGCCTGCTGGTACGGCGGGGCCTGCTGATACGGGGGCGCCTGCTGGTATTGCGGGGGTGCCTGCTGATACTGCGGCGGTGCCTGCTGATACTGCGGCGGTGCCTGCTGGTACTGCGGCGGTGCCTGCTGGTATTGCGGCGGCGCCTGCTGATACTGCGGCGGCGGCTGATAAGCCGGCGGCGGTTGGTACGCTGGCGGAGGTGCCTGGTAGGGCGGTGGCTGTTGTGCGAACGCCGGCGCCACCAGCACCAGGGCAGTTCCGAGGGCACACACTATTTTCGAATTCATGATGTTCATCCCTGCCAACGAGGCGCAGCCCCTCATTCGGCCGTCGACGGAGTGCCTCCTGCTCCGGCAGCGGCGCCTCGATACTCCTGGCACCGAGGCAGTGGCGTGCTCACCGATCTGCACGCAGAGGGTAGGGTGGTTATTGGCGGTCCACCTCCGAAATTAGCCGGATGTCGCCGACGGTCGCACGCCGACTGGTCGAGCGCAATCCGGACATAGACCAGTTTAAAACGCTGAGCGCAGCAATTCCGTTGACGTGCACTGTGCCATGGAGTTCCGCTGTTCCCAGCGCCATTTGACAGATGACCGCTACGGCCGGGAGCGTTTGGGGCGGACGCTCGGTAAATAGCCGAGTTCTCGGCCAAGGCCACCGTCCCTGGAGGGCAGCTGGCCGAGGCGCAAGAGGCGGGTTTAATACCGCGGAAGCGGCCTCAGGAGGCGGTGTGCGCGCACCAGGCTCAAAGGGATCTCTTCCATACCGGACCTGCCGAGCGCGAGCGGTGCCACCTCCTCGACGCTCTCGAAATATGGCTGCAGTTTCCGGGACATACCCTGCATGGTCTCGCTGGGAGCAATGACGAGCGCGTCGCGCCCGACAAACTGCGCCGGGTCGTAGCGCAGCGCGAACTGCTTGGCGTTGCCGCCGAACACGACGACCGGAACGGAGTCGTGGAGCGCCTGGTCGATCCTTCCGGCGTATGTCCAGTTCGTGGTGACCAGGAATTCTCCCGGCCGCAGCCAGCCGCGGGCGTGCAATGCAGGCGGGAGCTGCCCCCACTCGAACGCATCGAGGGTCGGATCGCCATTGACGAAGAGTCGTGGCGCGAGGATGCGTCCGTAACCGCTCACCGTGTGCCCAACGAGGGTGGCGCCGACCAGGACGAGCAGACAGACCCAGGCGATGGCGAAACGACGCCGCTGCGTCGGCGCGCGCGTTCGCACCGCGTACTCGCCGAGCACCGGGTACAGCATCAGCCAGCCGGGCATCTGCCAGTGCGGCAGCCCGAGACCGCCCCAAACAGGGATGAGCGTGAATACGGCGATCGCCGGCAATCCCAGGCACAGGCAGTAGTAGGAGCGGGCCGCGGTCCGGCCCGCACGAGCCGCCCGCCACCCCGCGATCAGCATCGGCACGAATATCCACGGCAACATCCAGATGGCCTGGCCGATGATGTTGGCGAAGACGTACTCAGGATGCAGTCCATCCCGCATGCGGCCACGCCCGAACTGGTACGCTAACGACAACCACTCGTGCTGCGCATTCCAGATGAGCACCGGCATCGACAGAAGGAGCGCGAGTAGTGCGCCGAGCCAGAAGGGTGCACGACGCAGCTCCCTGCGGCGACGGCGGTCGCTGGCGAGG
>Ga0306925_10001572_pt1 | contig 18966 bp, 18 predicted proteins | sample flu12Cox44000176_FD_203755 | JGI IMG/M metagenome (GOLD analysis project Ga0306925, IMG submission 203755) | Lab enrichment of tropical soil microbial communities from Luquillo Experimental Forest, Puerto Rico - flux8day.12C.oxic.44.000.176 (v2)... | ecosystem: Environmental > Terrestrial >... | reverse complement strand
TGAATGGATTGCCGGTAGCCCTCAATCCCTTCCACACCAACACGCTAGTGCTTGGTTTGGATTTCGCCTACTAAAGGTTGTCTTACTGAGATATCAACTGTCAATGGAGGACATATTCATGACACGTAGGGTGTTGGTCACGCTGTTACTAGTCACAACGATAGTTACTACCGCTGCTGCCGGGACAATCGAGGGAAAAGTGACGCCGGGCCAATCCGTGGTCTATGTAGACTCTATACCGGGCAAGACATTTCCGTCACCTTCTCAAGAGCCCGTCATGAGCCAAAAGAACCTGGCATTTGTCCCGCACGTCCTGGTAGTGCAGCAAGGGACGACAGTCCAATTCCTCAACGACGACAATGAGCAGCACAACGTATTCTGGCCGTCTGTCGGCGGCAATAAAAAAGCGGCACATAACGTCGGGACCTGGCCGCAAGGGGAGAAGCGACCTTACAGGTTCGAGCAGTCCGGGGTTGCACCGCTGTTTTGTAACATTCATGCGGAAATGTCAGGTTACATCATCGTCAGTCCTACACCATATTTCGCGCAGACGGATGGCACCGGCAACTACAGAATTGATAACGTACCTGACGGAAAGTACAATGTTGTTGCGTGGCACGAAGGCATGAGGCTGCAAACGAAGCCGGTGAACGTTGCCGCTACGGCCAAAGCTGACTTCACATTGTCGAAGTAAATGGCTGAAACTGTACATTAAAGGCCCTGAACCCACGATCGCAAGATTGCAAGACGGTTCGCGGAGCTGTTCGTGAGGAGATACGGAGAGGAGGAGCACTGATCCCTTCTCGAGGTGCTAAGGGTCGAAGGCCCTCATCTCGGCTTTGTGGCGCGCCATCTGTGATTCTGCTTCTGCCGCCGATTTGTTTGTGGATGACGACGGAGATGCTGCCTCGATTCTCCGCCACACATCGTCGCCGGTCACAAACGTTTTCGTCAGCTGGTAGTTCCGAGTCAAGTAAATTCGAAAGGGAGTAAGGGGATCACGAGGGGAAGCCCTTACAGCCAAGAAATCGCGCGACTGACGTATGACGATGAGTGGCACGCAATAGCTTTCAAGCGCCTCGATCAGTGCAACCACTTGTCGGGGACGAGTGTATTCGGAAGGATGAAAGCCCTCGATAGCGGCAGGATTCCGCATGTGGAATGCGTAATACAGCGGCGGCAGACCGAAAAAATACTGGCCCGGCCGAGTAGCCCCCACCAACCAGCGATATTCTTCGTAAAGAGGAGGATCCAGGAATGCGGTCCGGCCTGATGGAAGATCCAAGCATGCGTGCCATTTTGTCTGGATGCGGACAGACACTCCGATCGCTAGCGCGATAGCTGCGCCTGCTAAGGCTAGCTTCACCACAATGGCGATCTTTCCTGGCCGATCCAGCAGCCATGCGAGAAGCACCAGGGCTGGCGGACTCACCGTCGCCAGCCTTTTAACCGAAGGCGAAGGAGCGACAGCCAGGAGCATAGCAATGCCTACCGTCATGACCAAGAACAATCTCCGCCATTGTTTTTCTTGGTCGCCATTCCACTCTCGGCGCGCGATTACCATGACTAAGACGTAAACGAAAGGAACTGTTGCATATATAAAGGGTAAGCTAATCCACTTTGTAATTCCGGAGTGACTCCCAAAGTCATAAATCAGCACTTGCCAGTTATTGATTGCCGGAGCGGGATAGTACCGAAGCGGATATACCACGATGCAGAACAGCCAATCGCCTAAGCCCGCAGCACGGATGAAATAGGCATTCAGGCATACAAATACGGCTGCTGCTACGCCACATAGAAGCAAGCCCTGTCGCCAGTGCTTGCTTTCGACGGTGTGTTTTCCGTGGGTCGAGGTGAGATAGGCTGCCAGACAAGCAACAACGACTGCGCCTTTTGTTTGGGTAAAGCAAGCTGCAATGCCGCACAACCCGCCCGCAACGGCGACATGCGGTAACGCAGTCCCGCCCAGCAAAACCAGCATGGCTGAGAGCAGTGCGACCGTACTGAACCAGTGGTGAGTGGCCTCCATGGACGGCACCAGAATGATACCGGTAAGAAGAAAGGCGGGCAGCATAACGATCGCCCCACGCACGAGACGCGATGCAATTAAAGTCATCAGTAGTGCGGTTATGGCTGCCAAACCCGCCATCAGAAGGTTTGGGACCCACATCCGAAGGCCGAAGCACTTGATCATAAGCGCATAAATAAGGTCGGTTGCGGGCGGGACGATCTGAAAATAGTCGCGGTAGGGCAATTGCCCCAATATCATTCTGCTTCCGTCATTAAAGAAACCGACTTGGTCTCCCCAAAGAGCAATTGGAATATTGGGAAACACGAACGAGCGAAGATAACAGATTGCGAAGCTGAACGCTGCCGTAAGCGTTGCGGCCGGAGCGGGACGGCATGCGGACTGCAGGAATCTGCTGAGCCGACTGTGTGCGATTGCCTTCAGCGGTGTGATCCTTTGATCATATCCAGCACGGCCGGCTGTGGGGATTCCACAACTTCCGCCCTGGCAATCAAATCCATATCGATGGCTTCCAGGCAAGCAAGGATCGCCTCTTGGGTCAGCACTTCCATTTCAGCGGCTGCAGCCGCGACGTGAGGGCGGTGCGACGCTGCCGGATCTTCCTTCTGGTACGTTCCCTATTATTTAGTTCGAGGAAGCTTCAAGAAACCAACGGACACCGTGACTTTCAGAACAGGTGGGCACCTCATGTCGCTTGCTTTTGGCCTACCAGCACACGCGGGCGGACAACGACGCAATGATGCCTGGAAGACCTGCAGGTCCGACTGATGGAGCCCGCTTGGCAACTCAAGACGGTAAGGCTCCGGACTACCGGACCCCGGAATGAAGCGCCGCGTCCTTCTGGCTTCTCTCTACAGCTTAGAAACCGTCATACCGCCGAAATTCGTCACCCAGATATGGGCCCCGTCGAACGCTGCTTCCGTGGGCGACGATCCCACAGTGAATATGTGGAGGGTGACGCCGCTAGTCGCCAGCAACTCCGTCACCGTGGTGCTGTTGAAGTTGGTCACCCAGATGTTCGATCCGTCAAAACAAATGCCGTTGGGACCTAGCCCCGCGGAAAATGTACCAAGTACTGTTCCGTCGCTGGCCCGTAACTTGGTAACATTGTTGCTTCCAAAATTTGACGTCCAAATATTCGCTCCATCAAACACGACACCAGAAGGGGACATCCCTGTTGCGAAAGTTCCCAGCAATGCGCCGTCGCTGGCACGCAGCTTGCTTACATTGGCGGTGCCGTTATTGGCGACCCAGATGCTGGCACCGTCGAATGCACAAGCAGCGGCATTATGCCCGCCGACGGTGAACGTTCCGAGCACCTTGCCGTCGCTGGCACGCAGCTTAGTAACCGTGTTGACCTGGACATTGGTAACCCACATATTAGCCCCATCAAAGCAAATGCCCGTCGGCCCGCTACCCACCGTGAAGGTTCCCAAAACTGTGCCGTCGCGACCGCGCAACTTGGTGACGTTGTTGGTGTGGCTGTTGGCTACCCACATATTGGCCCCGTCGTAGGCCAAGGTGGTAGGACCGCCGCCCACCGTAAAAGTCCCAAGAGTAAAACCGTCGTTGGCACGCACCTTGGTGACTTTGCCAGTGTTAAAGTTAGCGATCCACATGTTGGCGCCATCGAAGGCGACGCCGAAGGGGCTGCTGCCGACAGTGAAACTGGTCGTCCGATTCGCGCCATACCAATGCAACAGGGCGATTTGCAATGGGTTCAGATTCGAGCTTACTATGCCCCCAAGTGCTGAGCCCGGCGCAATGTCGCTCTGCTCCTGTGAGCGCACCACGCTTGGAGCAGCACCCAGAAGCAAAGACAGGCAGATTGCCATAACACCGGATGTGCGTTTGTGTAGACCACAAACAACCTCAAAGCCTCGTGTTTTCATTTCGTCCTCCTCAACTCCATTTTTGAAGTTCGCTCAACGTGGCCTGTAGTTTGCAAATATCTTGTAAACGTTCGGCGGCATGACAGCACCGTCCGCTGCCGCGCTTGGTGGTGTTGGCCGCCTCTGCGCCGTTCCGACTGTGATCTAAGGCTACAAAGAAATGGGCGACCTCGCCCATCGAGCGTAGCCCTCCGGTCGCAAGCAGAATCATCGTCAGTGGCGAAGTCGCAAGTTGACAATCTTTCTTGGCCACGGTCTACTTAGCTATAAAATGAGACACCAAGGCATGGTTTAACCGCAACCACCGGGTTGCATCAACTATCGCCTCGGGATCCCACTTGTGTTTCTAACGTTTTTAGAGTAGCCACAAGCCTTCTGTGAAGTTCATGCGAGTACCAGGACGGTGCATAGGTCTCCAAGAGGTTATATAAGTCCTTTAGTAAACTCTTGCAGTCATCGGTTTGTGTCTTAGGCTCTAAGGGCTGCATTTGGATCCGCTCCTCCTGCGGCTAACGAGCTTTCGTCCTCTGAACCACCTGATGAATCTCAAGTAGCCGGCTCTCTAATTAATCGTTCTTTTGTATTCAACAAGAATGGAGCTAACTAATTGCGCCTCAGAATCCGCTCCGGCATTGTGTCAAGCTTTCTACTCTGCCATCCATTCGCAGTCCTTCCCGGCTAATAAAGCGAGCGACTGAAGGCAAAACACTGACGCGGGAATCCCTCGGGCGGTATGTTCCAAACTACCTCGTACGAGAGAGGTTCAAGAAAATGAAGGACACCGTCATATTCCAAGGAGGTATGTACTTCGATGATCAGAGTCGGCCGCGACGTTCGGACGGTCTCGAGTGCGCCCATTAAGACCTCCAACGCGGCCCCCTCCACATCCACTTTGATGATTTGAGGGGCCGGCATGCCGCCCAATGCGAAATCATCAAGCCTTGTCGCTCTCACCTGAATCAGTGAGCCCGTCGCGAGTACGGGTTGATGACCCTCACATGCGACGCCGCCCTGCGAACGGGGAATGCCAGTGCGAAATGTAATCGAGGGCACCGTATCCGACCATAAGGCGGTCTCAAGTACTTCGATCTTGTGGCCTAGGCGATTTCGAACGACGTGGGCGCGCAGTCGCGCCGCGTTTTCAGGGTCTGGTTCGAACGCTATTACCCGTGTCGCTATCCGTGCAGCGGGTAGCGAAAAGAAGCCAAGGTGGGCTCCGACATCATAGAAAACCGTGTCCTCGCCAACAATCTGTCGCAGTACCTCCTGAGCGGCCGGCTCATGGGTGCCCGCCCACCACGACCTTTCACGGGAGATATCGATCCGAATCCAGAGTCCTTTGGCAAAGCCCTGCTGCACTTGGACCCACTCAATACTTCGTGGGACCAGGTGCTTGCGAACTAGTTGGTGGATTCCTAAGACGAAAGGCGGCCCTTCTGAAAAGTACGACAAGGCGTAACGGGGCAGCCAACGCGAGAGTGCGCGTTTGCCTTTCATGAGCACGCCGGTATAGGCTATCGCGAGCCGAGACATATAGGCCTAAGTTGGGGAAACTCTGATTAAGTACTGCCTTTGGGCAGCGCTGGTCGATTTGCTGTGTTTGACGGGGCCGAAAGGGGTTTGCCCCTGTCTCGCCCTTCGCTTCGGTGCCGAAGGAGGCGGTATGCGGCCGTTGAGGCAAGCGCTCGCACCAGCAGTTTCTTGCGAACCATGTACAGGTTTACCAAGGCGCAGGTGGCAAACCGGCGATTGGCATTCTTCCGCAGGCCTCGGTAGCGCACCTTCACAAACCCCGAACTCAGCTTCCGAACCCCAAACACATGCTCGACCCGGCTGAGCACCCGCGACTTCGTCCGGTTCCTGGCCCCCTCTACTTCATCCACGCGGCCTTTGTAGCGGCAGCGCCGCTGGGTGCAGTCGCGCGCTCGCGGCGCATGCTGGTGAATGATCTCTGTTTTGCCCCTGATAGCCCCGGTCGCCCATACCCGGGTTTCCTCGCCATGCAACAACTCTGGTAGCACGGCCGAATCGGCCACGTTAGTTGGCGTCACCACCGCCGAGTGAATGATCTTGTTCTTGCTGTCCACGCCCACCTGCGCCTTCATGCCGAAATACCAGTCCTTGCCCTTCTTCGTCTGGTGCATCTCCGGATCGCGCTGTTGTTCCCGGTTCTTGCTCGAACTGGGGGCATCAATGATGGTCGCATCCACAATCGTGCCCGTCCTGATCCGCACTCCTTTCTCTTGCAAGTGCAGGTTGACCGCCTCTAGCATCGCGCCACCCAAGTGATGCTCCTCCAACAGATGGCGGAACTTGCATACCGTGGTCGAATCCGGCTCCTGCCCCAGATCGATGCCCGCCGCATGACCACCCAGTCGTAAAGCGCCTCTTCCACCGCCGGGTCCGACAGGTTAAACCACTGCTGCAGAAAGTAAAGGCGCAGCATCCGCTCCACCCCCACCGGAGGCCGACCGTTGCCCGCCTTCGGATCGTAGGCCTCGATCAGGGCGCACAACTCACGCCAGGGCACCATCTGTTCCATCTCTTCCAGAAAAGCCGCCCGCCGCGTCTTCTTCGAGTACCGCTCAAAGCCCGTCATCATCGCCAGTGTCCTCTGCTTCCTGCTGGCGCGAAATTACCCACATTCCCTGTGGAAAGGGAGAGCTTAATCAGAGTCTCCTTAGATTTTGGTTTGAGCGTGACAAGGTTGAAGACCGCGGTAAATACAAGCCGATATCAGTGATCTCCAACCAGGAGGAACTGGCCGAGCGCGTATCGCTGAAGATCGACAGGCTGATCGAGCGCATGCATCAGAGTAGTCTCGTACCAAGGGCCCCATGGACTCTTGGTCCAGAAACGCGATTCTTTGATGGTGAAGCCGTTGAGGAGCAGCGGCAGCCTCCCCCTGCCATAAACTCTATGCCACGGGATATGCAAGGAATCCGAACCTATCGGAACCGTAATGAAAGCCTGGCCTCGGTTCGAGAGAAGGGATCGGATCTTGGTCATCGCCCTAATATCGGCATCAGGATCCGCCGTTGAACCGTAGCGGCCAGCTAGACCAAAGTGCTCAATTACCGAACAAGCTACGATGACATCGAAACCCGGAAGCAACTCAATCTCGTTAAAGTCACCTTTGATGAAGCGAAAGCCCCGCAGCTCAGTTGTAATGGTGGCGTCAAGGTCGACACACGTGACGTCATAGCCGTGCGTGAGCATTCCAGGCAGGATGGGAGATTCGCCACAACCGATTTCCAGTCCTGTCTTCGGGCCAACGGGAAGATTGACGCAGATCCATCCCCAGTCGATGATCTTTTCTCCAGCGAGATCAAAGCCACCCCGCGGTGGACGAGGCTCACCCCGCAGCCATGCTCTCAAACCCAGTTCTCGATCGAGACGCTTGGAGTAGCTGCGCAAGATGTTTCCCAAAGCCGTCACTATTACCCACTATGCGGTTCTCCGCTTAGCCTGTCTGACGCTCAACTCCCTCGGAATGTAAACTATCGAGCAGACTGACATGCTGCTCGCACGTTAGGGTCGGAACCCCTAGAGGAACTTAGCCTTACACTCCAGATTGTAGGTTGACCATCAAGGCAAAAGGCGTTGGCGGTAGAGCGCTGTTAGTCCAAATGCGCGCCCACAGTCACTTGAAAAAAGAAGCGTCCTGGAGTCGCTCTCCCAACTCGGGGAAACATCATTGCAGTCAGCACTGGTGACGCGCCCCTCGTCGCCGGAATTCATTCTTCTGAGCCAAAGATTCCACACTCCCCCGGACTGGCGGCTGTATGCAAGCCACTGTCCATCGGGTGATACCGACGGGTAACGAGCTTCTTCGGCCATAATCTGTCGCAAGTGATCGGCGTCCTTTATGCGGAATAGGTGCGGGCCGTGGTGTTCTTCTGCCGCGGCGAACACAATCGAGTCATCAGGAAAGAACGACATTTCTAAGACATTCAGACCGCGAGGCGTTATTGGCTTATCAATGGCCGCGCTTTCCCTGAGGTTGTGCAACCAGATCCGGCTCTTTCCGCGTTCTGATCGAAGATAAGCCAACCATTTCCCGTCCGGGGAGGCTACCGGAAACTCAGCGTTTTCCACCTCCACTCGTTCGGCGGTGAGGTTTGATCCTACGGCAACAACTCTCGAGTTACGACTGCTCTCCTCAACCCAGATCCTATCGCCCGAGGTGGTCAGTGCCAGTTGGTCATTACTGCTGGCGCTGAGCTCGACACCACTTTCACTACGCTGCCCGGCGCGGAACCCGTCGGTCATCATTGAGATGAAGAGCGTGGAATTGCCGCGGTTGATCGGCTCAGTTGCAAGAAATACGGCAGGCTGTGTCGAAAGCCGCTTCGCGGAGCGGCTAAAAACATCTCGCTCGTGATGCAGGGCGGCCGCGACTTCTAGAACCAGAAGACACGCCAGCACACCAGACCACACCCAACAGTTGCGGCGACATTCTAGGGCAGGCCGTCGCCGCTGCCATAGCAGTACGATGCAACAAAGGCTGAAAACGATACCTAACCACAGCCGCGGTACCGCCAGAAACGACAGGTCGGTGCCGACAAGCTTGGTCCAGAGTGGAAAACAGATTCCCAGATAAAGGACCACCAGAAACGCGAGCCCGTGAAAGCATTTCTCTTCGATCACAGCCCGCGCTGTGACGGCCATGGGCAAAATGAGCAAGGTGAAATGGTAGGAGGCGGGCATAGTCGAAATTACCAGCAAACTCACGACATACGCTGCCCACTCGAGCCGTATTTGTCGCGGACGCATGTCACGAGGTGCGACTAAAAGAATCGCCGGGGAGAGCATTAGGAGCTGCAGCAAGGGCTGCAGTACTGCGACAACCCTAGGTGCGTGTACAAGCGGATGCGGGTTCCACTCGGGTTCAAAGATAAAAAGATGATGCAGCAGCGATGACAACGAGTTTGCAGCGAGGGCGTAGGGATCCACCCCCTCACCTCGCAATGCCCAGGGCAACATTTGCTGGACGTATGTGCGGTTGAGCTCGAATCCAAATATCGCCAACGACACTACGCCGGTGGCAACAGAACCCATGATCAGGCCCGCCGCCGCCTTAAGATCTTTCTTCCGAAGAAAATACAGCAAGAAGAAACCGGGAAAGATCTTGAGGCCGGACGCAATTCCCAGCAGGAGTCCGGCCAATATTCGCTTTTGACGGACATAGAGCCACAGCGACGCTGTGAAGAGCAGCAGGAGCAGGATGTAGTACTGGCCATACTGGAGGTTTCGGTGCAGCGGGAAGGTCACGGCGATCAATAATGCGATTCTTCGCCACTCAAGGGAGGTTAGCGAATGTATGAGACACCCCACCGGCACCAGCAATACCAGGCTGAAAGCGATCCAGATGTGCTTCGCCGTCAGCGGCGCCCAAAAGGTCAGGGGCCAAACCAGGACAGCCGAGAAAGGAGTCAATGGTACAAAGGCAACCACAGGTTGGTCCGATTTCTCGATTCCAATGCGGTTTTTTTGTCGCTGCATCCAAGTCCATTCGTAGATCCTATCTGTGTCGTATCCTTCACGGAGGAGGCGCGCGGTCAAATAGTAGTTGGGAAAATCTGTATCGAGCTTCTGCCATGCCCGGGGCAGTGTCCGGCCACAGAGGTAGCCTATTCCGGCTAATAGCAAGAGCCACTCCGCGGCAACGATGAGTTTTATCGCCCGGCTTCGCCGGGAGTAATGGTCGGCCGCTAACGCTGGTGCTGTAACCGCGACATTCACTCAGCCACTCCGACGACCGATTGGGTTTCTTGTTGTGCGCCTGCGCTTGCGCGCACCTGGTTTTCAATCCATGCGTAGGTCTTCGAGAGTCCCTCTTCGAGAGACACTTGAGGAGTCCAGCCGAGAACTTGCTTCAAGAGGGTATTGTCGGAGTTTCGACCCCGAACGCCTTGCGGACCGGCGACATGTACTTTGCAGATATTGACCCTTGCTATCTCCGCAATCGTGTCGGCCAGCTGGTTGATGCTGACCATACGGTCTTGCCCCAGATTTAGGGGCTTGCTGAAGTCGGAGTTCATCAACTTGTATAATCCCAAGACACAATCATCGATATAGCAGAACGAGCGAGTCTGCTCACCATCGCCCCAGATTTCCACCGACAAGTCGCCGCTCTGCTTGGCCATCGCGATCTTACGGCACAAGGCTGCCGGCGCCTTTTCTCTTCCTCCATTCCAGGTGCCGAATGGGCCGAATATGTTATGAAATCGCACGATGCGAGTCTCGATCCCATAATCCTGGGAGTAGTGAGTGCATAGTCGCTCCGTAATCAGTTTTTCCCACCCGTACGCATCTTGCGGGTCAGCGGGATATGCGTCTGCCTCCTTCAATGCGGGAACGTTAGCGCTCAGTTGCCGGTATTCCGGATATACGCAGGCGGAGGAGGTATAGAGATACCGTTTCACCCCATTTAGCCTTGCTGCCTCAATGGTATTAAGATCGATCAGTGAGTTGTTGTGCAGAATTCGCGCGTGGTGAGAAGAAATATATCCCATGCCTCCCATGTCGGCTGCCAGCGCATATACTGCATCAACATCGCATGTAGCCTTCAGGCACTCGTCCCATCGGCGCAGGTCCACTATCTCAAACTCGTCGGCACTCGTAGAGCAAAACTCCGGATACTTGAGATCTACTCCACGAACCCAGAGGCCTCTCTCTTTGAGGAAGGTGACCAGATGATGGCCGATAAAACCGCCGGCGCCGGTTACGAGGATCTTTGATTTGCCAGATGGCACGCACTTTCTCCTTTGGGTGGATAGTGGGTTCTGCTCTGTAGATATCCACTCCCGGAATGCTCCGCTACGCGACTGTGAACACTTATGCGGCCCCAATCCCTCGTATTACCGCAGTGATCGTGCGTAGCAGGATGGCGCAGTCCAGGGTGATGCTTTGGTTTTCGATATACGAGAAGTCATAGTTGAGATTTTCGTGAATGGGCATCGCGCGTGCTGGGCTGATTTGCCAAAGGCCGGTGATGCCGGGCCGGACACAAAGCCTCTGCCGCTCAAGTGGCCCATACTTCTCCACGATGAATGGCATCTCCGGGCGCGGCCCCACCAAGCTCATCTCCCCCTTCATGACATTCACTAATTGAGGCAGTTCGTCGATGCTAAGGCGGCGCAATATGCGGCCGATCCTTGTCAGTCGAGGATCGCAGTCGCCAACCGGGCTTCTTTCGTAGGGATTCGCTTCAGCTCGCATACTCCGAAATTTCCATATATCGAACGGCTCGCCATCTTTCCCGATGCGCTTCTGCCGGAACAAAGCGGGCCCTGCTGAGTCGACCTTGATCAGGGCAGCCACAAATACGAAGAGAGGTGCAAAGATGATCAGCATGACAGAGGATCCAGCAAGATCTATTCCCCGCTTAAGGGATGATTGGGGGGATATCCTGAGCTTGGGCACTGCAATATTGGCGGTAGTCATAAGGGATCTACAGAGCGGTGATCCGACGAGTCGCTGGTATCGTCGGTCTACCGGCAGGTTGCCGGAGTACAAAACGGGAGTCGTTGAGTTACAGGTAATAACGTCTCAACCCAACCAGTTGTAGCCCCGCCCGAATCAGGAACAAAGGGTTGTTGATTATGTATCTTTTCCACAGTCGTGCTGGTTCTTGCATTAACCGGTGGGCCCACTGCAGCCCTGACCTCTTTACCCACTGTGGGCTGTCTTTAACTCTTCCCGTATGAACATCAAAGGCCGCTCCTACTCCGACCATCAGCGTGGTCTTGAGACGAGGCAGATACTCAGCCATGAACCTCTCTTGCTTCGGCGTGCTCATGCCCACCCAAATGATGTCTGGGCTTAGCTCTTCGATCGTTGACATGAGCTCCTTTTCTTCATCTCTCGTCAGCGGCCGGAACGGGGGAGCGTAGGTGCCGAGAATTCTGATCGTTGGGAAACGGCGTAGCAACGCATCGCGGAGTTGCTTGGCAACGCCCGTCTGGCCGCCGTAGAGAAAGTGAGAATGCCCCGTCAGTGCTGAGCGCTCGGCAACCGCAAGCATGAGGTCAGGTCCGAAAACGCGATCCATCTCACGAAAGCCTTGCAGATGTCCCATCCAGACGGTCGGCATCCCATCGGGCAGAACAAGCGTGGCATTTGCGAAGACCCCCATGAGGGCCGCGTCCCTCTGCGCTTCCATCACGCCGTGCACTCCGGCAACACAGACATATCCCCGCCGACGTTCGGATATAGCGGTTTCGATAGCCTTGACCGCAGTATTCATGTCGATTGCATGCACCCCAACGCCCAGAACGTTGGCGCGAGGCAGCGCCGCTCGTTCAGCTAGTAAATCTGCCATCGCGATCAGCTCGGTCAAAGACCAAGATTTCTGGCTCGTCCCTGCATGGCTTGTGGGTGGCGAGGAGTCTCGAATAGAGCGAGATGTGTTGCTCCGCGATTGATTCAGCCGAACACCTGTTGAGCGCTTCGGGCTGTTTTGCGGATTCCTCGAAGGCGACGGCAGCGGCGTCGGCCAGTGCCTTAGTAGGCGAGGAGGTTTGCAAGTCGAAGTACCGGGCGGCGTTGCCTGCGACTTCGCGGAAGGCCGGAATGTCCGAGCAAAGCACACGGGCACCGCATTGCAGCGCTTCGACGGCCAGCAGCCCAAAACCCTCTATGGATGACGGTGCGATGAATAGCTCGCAATTTGCGCAGAGCCATGACAACTGCGGGTCTGTGACTCCGGCTCTAAATACCACGTGCCCTTGCAACGAGAGCTGTCCGACAATTCGTTTCAGACGTCCGGTCTCCGGTCCGCTACCCCCCACGATGAGAAGGCCCATTTCTTCCCATTGACCACCGCGCTCGCGCAAATTCGCGAAACCTTTTAGGAGGAGGTCCAGATGTTTGTTCTTGCGATGCTGTGCGACGGCAAGTAGAAAAGGGCGGCCATTTATTTCCGAGACTCTCAGCTTTTGATTATTGACACTTCCGAACTCGACAGACTGATAGATACGGACCGCTTTGGTACTCGCGATATTCGGTGCGAACGACCGCAACCTCCCGAGTGTAAATTCAGAACTGCATACAACCGAGGCGCTGCTGCGCAGGCATTGGCGCAGGAACATGCGGTTGAACATGACCCGAGATAGACCGAGTTTCCCGGCATGTCGTAGGGATACAGATCATGCAGCGACGTGACGACCGGACAGTTGAAGCGATGGGGATTCAAAGGAACGGGAAATGACAGATGGACGACATCGGGCCCGTACGCTCTTGCCACTGAAGGCAACCGTCGTTTGTACCACGCATTACGCGCGAACGCCCCGTGAGAAATGTCGACGGCGACCATTCGCAGCTTGGCATTCCTCAACCCGAACGCCTGAGTGAAGTACTGCGTCTGCCACTCACCGACGAGCAGAGTGACCGTCGCAACCTCCCTTCTTCCCGCCAGCGAACGTGCCAGGTTGGCAGCGTGCCGACAAATGCCCGAGGGCTGCCGGGAGGAAGATACGGCACAGATCAAGATATGCATGGCAGCTGGGCGTCGCCCAGTCTATGGCTTAATAGTCGCAAGCCGGAATCGATCGAAGTAATAGCCCCGCATGAGCTTTTCGGAATATCGCATAGCCGCAGCGCAAGATCGAAGCAGTGCCGCCGTCGCTCGACGCACCGCAGGTGACTCCAATTGGCGTAGTACCGGCGAGTGAAGATGCATGACCCGGTCTTTTTCTTCCAGTTGTTTGCGCGGGGAGGTACAGCTCTTGCTGGCTCTTTGGAAACGAAAATCCCCCAGCGTTGCCGGAACGTGGAGGAAGGTGTACCCGCGTGAAGCCAACCTCACAAAAAACTCGAAGTCCATCGCGTAGTGCAGGCTTTCATCAAGCCAATTCCCCTCGTCAAACACACGGCGTCGCAAGAAGGTGGCTGTTGTCGGTATGTAAAGCACCCGATGATAGAGCAGAATGAAGTAGCTGAATTCAATCTCACGCCGGAGTTGAGATGTGCACCCATCCTCATCGATCCATGTGTAATCGCCGTACACCACATCTACTTCGGGACGCTCTTGGAATATGCGGGACACGTAATTGAAACAGCCGGGGCGATAGCGGTCATCCGAGTTCAGCCATCCGATGATGTTTCCGCCAGCCAGCGCAAAGCCTTTGTTCAGTGCATGACTCTGCCCACGGTCCGGCTCCGATGTCCAATGTAGGTGCTTCCAGCATTCCCCATCCGAGTAGTGGCGGAGTATTCTTATGGTATCGTCGTCCGATCCCCCGTCAATTACCAGATGCTCCAGTTCATCGTATTTCTGGTCTCTTACACTGACCAGCGCTTCCGTCAAGAAGGCACCTTGATTGAAGGATGGGGTGACGATTGATATAGAGGGTGCCTGGCTCATAACGCTGGTACGGGTTGCGGAGCGCCATTGCATGCAAGCGCGATGGCAAGCAGTGTCATAAGCCACAGAGGAAAACACAGTTCGAACCTGTCAGTGTCAACCAGGCCGCGAGCAAGCACCAATATGAGCATTGCCATGGTGAGCAGTTCAAGGACACTTTGTCAATACAGATGCATATCACATTGATTCTGCGACCAATTGCGATCTACACCATTTGCCTATTACCGGCACTCACGGTAACGGCGTAGATACATATCGCGGGACCACGCGACTCGCCATCGCACTCCATTTTGCCTGTTGTAGAAATGCACCGCTATATTTATGCTAATGCCGGAGCACACCCATCTTGGGGTGTGCCATTTCGCCCGACGATATCGCTTTGCCCCCGAAGCTTGTATGGGAGGAAAGGTAGCGATGCAAGCACACTCCAGAAACACAATCCTGCCGGATCAGCCTGTAGTTCCCCACCGATAGCGTTGAGGAACAGTGCCGCGCAGAATAGTGCAACGATGGCAAATTCAGTTCGATCTGATCGGCTTAGGTACAACTTGGCGATCTTCCAAGCCAGTAAAATCCAAATAGACACGAACACCGCTAGGCTGAGGAGCCCGCCTCCGACGTACACTTCCATGAACGCTGAGTGTGCGGTGCCCAAGCCAGGATTGTACTCAGGCGCATAAATTCGTGATGCCGCAAAATATCCCAACCCGAGCCAGGGCCCCTGGGTCATTGTAGTGTCTATTAAATAGCCCCACAATCCGATACGATCGCTAAGCGTCCATATATCCTCGGCCTGCCTTTCGGAATTCAATGCCGTGATGAGCATGTCAAACACCAGAGGCAATGTCATTAACACCAATGTCACGATCTTTCGGAGCACCGGTATTGGGGGACGTCGAATAGCAGCAAGGACCAGCACAGCAAATAGAATTAGATAACTGGTACGCATCAATGAAAACACCAGCACGCCGCCGAAAGTCATTGCCCAGAAGGCGAATTTTCCTTTGGGCAAGTCACTTTTGATCGTCAGCAGAAGGATTAATCCGATGACTGACACGCTGCCAGTTTGCGCAATCAGGTCTCCCCGGAATCGCATTGAGCCAAGTTCGGACTCCACGAAGACGAGCTCGGGCATTACAAACGCAGCAACTATGTCCGCAAGGACTAGAATCCCGCAGCCGATAAAGAGATTGTTCAACATCTCGCATATTCCAAACTTTTTTACGAACAGCCTCACGAATGCAAAGGAGACTACAAGTTGGTACACCTTGAATCCGGACAACGCCGGCGCTTCCGAGAACATTACTGACACACTAAGCAATGCGAACAACACCGCGCTCAACATCTCAAGCGTCGAGAAGCCTGAACCCCTTCGTGCATCGCTGACGAACCAATCACCTCGGTTCCATAGAACCCAGCAACCTGCTACGGCCCACACCAGTAATTGCAGCAGAATGACCCAATCAACCGTGTAATCGAGCGATGCAGAAGGATCTCGCAGACGGAACTTCGGTGGCCCGGAAAGGAGAAGAACGAAAAGGATTCTGCCCCCAAGAGTGGGCCGGACGCTGCCGATATCGGTTTCATCAGATCGACCAACCATTAATACGCCACACTAAGCAATATCGTTTTCCTGCGCGGCCTGGGCTACTGGCGCTCCTGTCCTACCATGGCAAAGGGTGGCAATACCTCGACGAGGGCTTGTTTTCCCGGCGCCAATATCCCCCGGAGGCGCCAGTACATAAGCAGAGTGACCGGCGCGTAAAGAAGGCGGCCAACCGCCACACCGACGAGTCCAAACCGGGGAGCCAATACGATCATCGCCACCAACATCACGCTTCCACCAGCGAGGTTTAGCATGGAAACTAATCGCACCTGCCCCAATGCCAGCAGGGCGTAATGACCAGTGATATTGAGCGCAAGCAAACCAAAGCCGGCGGCGATAACTGAGAGCACCAGCCAAGATTGTTGGGCGAAGGCTGCGCCGATCCAAAGGCGGAGTAGCAACTCACTGAACAATACGAGCGGAACGCAAAGGACGACCGCAAGTCCCACGTTCAACCAGAAGATTGATCGCACCACAGTCCTGAGCTCAGTGACCTGTGCCGTCGAGAGCCGGGCGCTGAGGTGAGGAAATACAAAGTGCAATCCGGCAGCAATCAGGCCGTGAATCGGCTGTGCGGCCTGCATGCAAACGCTGTAAGATGCCACGGCGGATGTGCCTAACAGCACACCGATGAGCAGGCGATCTGCCTGGCTGAAAATGCATCCCGCGACTGCCTGCAACCAACTGTAGCAGCCAAAGCCGAAGACCTCCGAAAACGCCTCTCTGCCGAGGGCAGGCACCAGTGATATAGGTCCGATGACTATCCACGCCGCCGTAATTTGCAAGATCGCCGAGGCGGTAACCAGTGCGAGGGTGGCCGCCATGATCGCGACGATTCCTTGTCCCCGCGACACCAGCATGCAAGCGCTCGCAACAATGGCAACGCGCGACACGACACTGATTTGCACCGATGGACCATATCGTTCGTGGGCTCGAAGGGCGCCAATGAATACGCTTTCGACGGATCGAATTACCAGAATCGCGCTGCCGATCCGGAATGCCGTGACTGCTGCAAATTTCAGGGACGCATCAATCTTGAACAGGCTGCCTGTAGCGAAAGGTGAGCCGTACCAGATCAAGACCGCCAGCATACCGCTCAATACCAGGTTGATAGTTAGGTTGACACGCAGGATTTGTTCCAGTTTCGCTCTGTTCTCCGGGCCACGATACATGGAGGCGTACTTCAGTGCGGCGTCGCCAAATCCTGTACTGACCAGGCTGGCGCTGCTTATTGCTGCGGCCGCAAGCATCCACAATCCATATTGCGAAAACCCGAGTCGGTGTAGCAGGAAGCGAGCTGCGAACAACATCGCAAGCGGTTGCGCGACATAGTCGCCTATACTATGCAGTGCGTTAGACAGGCTGGTCCGCGCTCTGACGGAGTTGCGGAGCGCCGTGATATAGCGATGGGCTGCGCTCCACATGGCTATGACGGATGCGCCGTTAGTTTCCAGAGGAGAGGCTCCAGCCATAGGTGTGACGACGGATGTGCTTGACATCGTTTTTGATCGCCAGCCATATATGGTTGGCCAGTTGCTTGCGCGCGTCGTGCGGCGAGACTCGATTCCACCGTTCGGCAACTACCTGAAGCATGGCCGAGCCAAAAACCGATAACAGTGTGAATACCAGCATTATGAGGAGTCTCGGGGGAAAGGACTTCTTCTCTGGCCAACTTGGAGGGTCGATCACGCGCACGCTCGGGATCGACTTCACTTCTTCGATCCTCGCCAGTTCATACTGCTCAGTCAGAAGGTCGTACACCGTCTCCTTTACCTTCACTTGCCGATAGAGATCGGCCCAGTGCACGGCAAGAATCGGCAACTCCCGAAGGGATGGGTAAAGGCGATCCGGCCCAGAAGTCTCTGCCGGCACGCCACCTCCCGATCCACTCATCTTCTTCAATTCACGCTCCAACTCGCCAACGCGCGCGTTTGCTGCCCGCATTCGCACGTTGCCTTCACCATAGATTTGGCCCATGGAATCGCTTTCAGACCGGGCGACGATTAGCTCGGCCTGGAGCTTGGCCCCCGCATCTACCATTGCCTTCGTTTGTTCCTTTATGTCCAGAGTCGTGTTCTTGCTGGCATAGTCACTCAGTGCAAGCTGAGCTTTTTCCAAATCGCTTTGAACCGTCACCAGTCGCTGCTCGATAAATTCGCGCTCCCGTCGGGCAGTAGAGGTGTTGACCCTGATCAGCAGATCGTCGAGGGCTTCTATATAAGCCTGGGTCATGTCGCGAGCCCGCTCACGACTCGTATCAGTGACAACGATCGTGATAATGCCGCTCTTACGGTCCTGAGTGACTTCGGTTCGGTGCGCGAGCTTTTTTACGGTGTCTTGCCGATACCGCTTCCGGTAAATCCTTTGCAGGTCGAAGCGGTCCACGAGCTGGCCTTGAATCGTACCGCTTTGCAGCAGTTGAACGTATAACGCGCCCGTGTCCTTCATCCCGAACATGCTTCCCGCCAGAGCACCCAAAGCGCCGGGCATGGCCTTGCCGGCGAGCGCAGCCAGCATCGCGGAACCCATGCCTTGCTCAGGGGGCATGATCCGGGTGGTGGACTCATATTGCTTCGGAATCAGGAACGCTATCGCGCCACTGAGGAGGAGAGAGGCTATCGCTATCCGAAACAGTGTGCGCCGGCGGTCCCACAGCAGCGACGTGTTTGGAACCCATCTGGCACCGCTCACTGTGATGCTGACTTCGAGGCTGCCTTCCTGCGCCTTCAACGCTCTGTCATTGGACGCTGTCATTAATGCACGTTCCAGCGGGGCGAGTAGGAGATCTGGAAAGAGGTTGTCACGTCTGAGACATTCTTTGCTGACAACAGCGGGAAGTACCAGCGCTCATATTGTGCCGAAGCCTGTATCGAGAACTCGCGCCCAAGAGCAAGGTTGGTGGTAACACCAAGGTCTTTGAGCCATCCGCCCTGAAGGAAACTGTGGTCAACCAACATGCTGCGATAGCTCACCTGAACGGTGCTGCGTGGGGAGAACCAGTAGGTGCTCCACAACTGAAAGCCCTTGCCCTGCCGTCCAACCCAACTGCCCATCAGGTCGCGATCGTTGG
>Ga0306925_10001571_pt1 | contig 18975 bp, 15 predicted proteins | sample flu12Cox44000176_FD_203755 | JGI IMG/M metagenome (GOLD analysis project Ga0306925, IMG submission 203755) | Lab enrichment of tropical soil microbial communities from Luquillo Experimental Forest, Puerto Rico - flux8day.12C.oxic.44.000.176 (v2)... | ecosystem: Environmental > Terrestrial >... | reverse complement strand
CTGCCGGCGACAGCAAAGCGGGGCCATAGGCCTCTGGCGACGGCACGGCCGCATAGGGTGGAACTCGAGGCGGTGGCGCGTAGGGCGGACCCCGAGGCGGCACGGCGGCGTAAGGCGGGAGTTCCTGGGGCGCGGCACCATAGGGGCCATAGAAATCGGAGACGGCGTGATAGGCTCCGCCGCTTTCCTGAGGCGGCGCGGTTTGCGCGCTGGCGGTCGCGGCCGCCAGAATCAGCCCAAGCGAGAGGGCCCAGTACCCTGTGAACAACTTCATTGTCCGTCGCTCCTGTCACGCCCCCGCGCCCAGTACCGTCGATCTGAAGTCCCTGCGCCACAGGCGGCAAGTTCCAACAGGGACTTCAGATCGACAAGCCGTGCTCAATTTGAATTTTGCTGGTGGTCCGTGACTTTCAGAAGTTCGCAAAAGGTGTTGCTGAGGTGGATAGCGAACTTCGGAAAGTAGGCACTAACGCGCTTCCGCTCTCCTTCCGGGCTGGAATCTCATGGCGGATTTCGGCAGACCTTGGGCCGGATCGCGGCGCGTTTGCCTCAAACCCGGGGCGAGGCGATCGCTGTGATCATCGTGGCGGCAAAGCCATGCGACGAGCGACTTCGACGCGCTTGTGTGATAGAAAAAAATTTGGCATGGTCGGCGTTAGGACAGTAACGCTGTCTTAATTCGACGGCGACCCCGGCACGGGGATTGCAACGCTGAAATGGGCGTTTAGGCGCCCTGGGATTAAAGGCTTGTCGGGGACGCTGAACTCCCGGGCCTGAATTCCGGAATTTAGGACATTGCGGCTCGCGGAGGACGAGCGGTGGCCCGGTGGGTGCCGCAACGCCCAAGGTGCGCCGAAGCAGATGGCGAGGCCCTTAGCCGTAAGAGGACTTGATATGAGCGGGTCGGAGTTCGAGCGCGAAAAGATCGTGACGGATGCGCTGGCGGCGGCCTCGGCTTGCAAACCTGCTTGCGATTCGCGCGACAGGCTCGGGCCCGGTGTGCCGGAGCACGCTGTTCGACCCGCCGCCGAAGGGCTCTACGACCTCGCTCTGGAAAAGGATTCCTGCGGCGTCGGCTTCATCGCCAACATCAAGGGCAAGAAGTCGCACCAGATCATCGCGGACGCGCTCAAAATTCTCTGCAACCTGGAACATCGCGGCGCGGTGGGCGCCGATCCGCGCGCCGGCGACGGCGCCGGCATCCTGGTGCAGATCCCGCATCAATTCTTCGCGCGCAAGACCAAGGCAATCGGCTTCAGCCTGCCGCAGCCAGGCCACTACGCGGTCGGCGCGCTGTTCATGCCGAAGGAAAAAGCCTGGCGCAAGGTCATCCAGAGCATCATCGCCGACCAGATCAAGGCCGAACAATTGACGCTTCTCGGCTGGCGCGAAGTGCCGACCGACAATTCCTCGCTGGGGCAAACCGTCAAGCCGACGGAGCCTGCCAACATGCAGGTTTTCATAGGCCGCGGCGCGCATATCAAGGACGAGGTCGAGTTCGAGCGCCGGCTCTACATTCTTCGCAAGTCGATTTCGCAGGCGATCTACCAGCGCCGCGACCGGGGACTGGCCGGCTATTATCCGTGCTCGCTGTCGTGCCGCACGGTGATCTACAAGGGCATGTTCCTCGCCGACCAGCTCGGCAAGTATTATCCCGATCTGCACGAAGCGGATTTCGAGAGCGCGCTGGCGCTGGTGCATCAGCGTTTCTCGACCAATACTTTTCCGACCTGGTCGCTGGCGCATCCCTACCGGATGATCGCGCATAATGGCGAGATCAACACGCTGCGCGGCAACGTCAACTGGATGGCCGCGCGCCAGGCCTCGGTCTCCTCCGAGCTTTACGGCAAGGACATCAGCCGGCTTTGGCCGATCTCCTATGAAGGCCAGTCCGACACCGCCTGTTTCGACAACGCACTCGAATTCCTGGTGCAGGGTGGCTACTCGCTGCCGCATGCGGTGATGATGATGATTCCGGAAGCCTGGGCCGGCAATCCGCTGATGGACGAGCGGCGCCGCGCGTTCTACGAATACCACGCCGCGTTGATGGAGCCGTGGGACGGCCCCGCCGCGATCGCCTTCACCGACGGCCGCCAGATCGGCGCGACCCTTGACCGCAACGGCCTGCGTCCGGCGCGCTATCTCGTCACCAGCGACGACCGCATCGTGATGGCGTCCGAAATGGGCGTTTTGAAAATCCCCGAGGAGGATATCGTCACCAAGTGGCGTCTGCAGCCCGGCAAGATGCTGCTCGTCGACCTCGAGCAAGGACGGCTGATCCCGGACGACGAGATCAAGGCGCAGCTGGCGAAGAGCCACCCCTACGGCGAATGGCTCGACGGCACCCAGATCGTGCTCGAAGAACTCCCGGAAGCGCCAACCAAGGGCATGCGCTCGAACCTGCCGCTGCTCGATCGGCAGCAGGCGTTCGGCTACAGCCAGGAGGACGTCAACATCCTGATGGCGCCGATGGCGTCCACCGGCGAAGAGGCCAACGGTTCGATGGGCAACGACACGCCGATCTCGGCGCTGTCGGACAAGCCGAAGCCGCTGTTCACCTACTTCAAGCAGAATTTCGCGCAAGTCACCAATCCGCCGATCGACCCGATCCGCGAGGAACTGGTAATGAGTCTCGTCTCCATCATCGGACCGCGGCCGAACCTGTTCGACCTGGAAGGGGTTGCGGGCACAAAGCGCCTCGAGGTGCGCCAGCCGATCCTGACCGATGCCGATCTGGAGAAAATCCGGTCGATCTCGGAAATCGCCGACACCCATTTCAAGTCGCGCACGCTCGACACCACCTTCGATGCGGCGCTCGGCGCGCCAGGCCTTGAACAGGTACTCGACGAATTGTGCGCGCGCGCGGAAGCTGCCGTGCGCGAGGGCATCAACATCGTCATCCTGTCCGACCGGATGGCGGGCGCGGACCGGGTTCCGATTCCCTCGCTGCTCGCCTGCGCCGCCGTCCATCATCATCTGATCCGCACGGGATTGCGGACTTCGGTCGGCCTGGTCGTCGAATCCGGCGAGCCGCGCGAGGTGCACCACTTCGCCTGCCTTGCCGGTTACGGCGCCGAGGCGATCAATCCGTATCTCGCGTTCGAGACCATTATCGAGATGAAGGACCGGCTGCCGGGCGCACTCGACGATTACGAAATCGTCAAGCGCTACATCAAGTCGATCGGCAAGGGCCTGTTGAAGGTAATGTCGAAGATGGGCATCTCGACCTACCAATCCTATTGCGGCGCGCAGATTTTCGACGCCGTCGGACTGAAGGCCGATTTCGTCTCGAAGTATTTCGCCGGCACCCATACGAGGATCGAAGGCGCCGGCCTTGCCGAGATCGCCGAGGAAACCGTGCGCCGCCATGCCGACGCGTTCGGCGATGCGCAGGTCTACAAGAACGCGCTCGACGTCGGCGGCGAATATGCCTACCGCACCCGCGGCGAGGATCACGCCTGGACCGCGGAGTCCGTTTCCACGCTGCAACATGCGGTGCGCGGCAATTCGCTGGAACGCTACCGGGCGTTTGCAAAAATCCTCAACGAGCAGTCCGAGCGGCTGTTGACGCTCCGCGGCCTGTTCAAGATCAAGACCGCCGAGGATGAAAAGCGAAAGCCAGTCCCTCTCGATCAGGTCGAGCCGGCCAGCGAGATCGTCAAGCGCTTTGCCACCGGCGCGATGTCGTTCGGCTCGATCTCGCGTGAGGCGCACACCACGCTTGCGATCGCGATGAACCGGATCGGCGGCAAATCCAATACCGGCGAAGGCGGCGAGGAGGCCGATCGCTTCAAGCCGCTGCCCAACGGCGATTCGATGCGATCGGCGATCAAGCAGGTCGCCTCGGGCCGCTTCGGCGTCACCACGGAATATCTCGTCAATTCCGACATGATGCAGATCAAGATGGCGCAAGGCGCAAAGCCGGGCGAAGGCGGGCAACTGCCCGGCCACAAGGTCGATGCGATCATCGCCAAGGTCCGGCATTCGACGCCCGGCGTCGGCCTGATCTCGCCGCCGCCGCACCACGATATCTATTCGATCGAGGACCTGGCGCAGCTGATCTATGACCTGAAGAACGTCAACCCCGACGGGCAGGTGTCGGTGAAGCTCGTCTCCGAGATCGGTGTCGGCACGGTTGCCGCCGGCGTCGCCAAAGCGCGCTCCGACCATGTCACCATCGCCGGCTTCGAAGGCGGCACCGGCGCTTCTCCGCTCACCTCGATCAAGCACGCCGGCAGTCCATGGGAAATCGGCCTTGCCGAAACCCACCAGACGCTGGTGCGCGAGCGGCTGCGCAGCCGCATCATCGTCCAGGTCGACGGCGGCTTCCGCACCGGACGCGACGTGGTGATCGGCGCACTGCTAGGGGCCGACGAATTCGGATTTGCTACCGCGCCCTTGATCGCGGCCGGCTGCATCATGATGCGCAAGTGCCATCTCAACACCTGTCCCGTCGGCGTTGCCACGCAGGACCCGGTGCTGCGCAAGCGCTTCACCGGCCAGCCCGAGCATGTCATCAACTATTTCTTCTTCGTGGCCGAGGAAGTCCGCGAGATCATGGCCACGCTTGGCTACCGCACCTTCAACGAGATGGTCGGCCAGACCCAGATGCTTGACCAGACGAGGCTGGTCGCGCACTGGAAGGCCAAGGGTCTCGATTTCTCGAAACTGTTCGTGCGGCAGAAGGAAGAGAAGGGCCAGAAAATCTATCACGCGGAGCCGCAGAACCATCACCTGGAAAATGTGCTCGACCGCAAGCTGATCCAGAAGGCACAAGCAGCGCTCGACCGCGGCGCGCCGGTCAAGATCGAGATGGAGATCAACAACACCGACCGCAGCGCCGGTGCGATGCTTTCAGGCGCGGTGGCCAAGATCTATGGCCATGCCGGCCTGCCGCTCGACACCATCCAGGTGAATTTCAACGGCACCGCCGGCCAGGCCTTCGGCGCCTGGCTTGCCAGCGGCGTCACTTTCGATCTCGAGGGTGAGGCCAACGATTATGTCGGCAAGGGCTTGTCCGGCGGCCGCATTATCGTCAGGCCGCCGCGCCAGTCCGGCATCGTGCCGGAAGAATCCATCATCGTCGGCAACACGGTGATGTACGGCGCCATCGAAGGCGAATGCTATTTCCGCGGCATCGCCGGCGAACGGTTCGCCGTGCGCAACTCCGGGGCCATTGCCGTGGTCGAAGGCGCCGGCGATCACTGCTGCGAATACATGACCGGCGGTATTGTCGTCGTGCTCGGCAAGACGGGACGCAACTTCGCGGCTGGCATGTCCGGCGGCATTGCCTATGTGCTGGACGAGGCCGGTGACTTCCAAAAACTCTGCAACATGTCGATGGTCGATCTCGAGCCGGTGTTGTCTGAAGAGATGATCAACGAGGACACCAATCACCAGTCCGGCGATCTCGAATCCCACGGCCGGGTCGACGTGTTCCAGAACCTGCTCGAGTCCGACGTCGAACGGCTGCACGTGTTGGTCACGCGTCACGCCAAACTGACGGGCTCGAAGCGTGCTGCCGAAATTCTCGGCAATTGGACGGCCTGGCTGCCGAAATTCCGCAAGGTGATGCCGGTGGAGTACCGCCGCGCGCTGAAGGAATTGAGGGCGAATGCCGACGCCGAACCAAAAATCGCGATTGGGGCGTAAAAGATCGGGGCTTCATCCTTCGAGATGGCCGCCTTGCGGCCTCCTCAGGATGAGGGGAAAAATTGGTTATTCCTCATGGTGAGGAGGCGCGAAGGCGCCGTCTCGAACCATGAGGCCGAGACAGAGTGGGGTTAAGGTTCTTTAATGGGCAAGGTCACAGGTTTTCTGGAAATCGAACGGCACGAGCGCAAGTACAAGCCCGTCGCCGAACGCGTGAAGCACTTTCGCGAATTCGTCGTTCCGCTGACGGAGAAGGAAACGCGCGACCAGGCCGCGCGCTGCATGAATTGCGGCATTCCCTATTGTCACGGCACCGGGTCGGTGGCGCCGGGTACCCCGGGCTGCCCCGTCAACAACCAGATCCCGGATTTCAACGACCTCGTCTACCAAGGCAACTGGGAAGAAGCCTCGCGCAACCTGCATTCGACCAACAACTTTCCGGAATTCACGGGGCGCATCTGCCCCGCGCCTTGCGAGGCCTCCTGCACGCTCAACATCGACGACAACCCGGTCACCATCAAAACCATCGAATGCGCGATCGTCGACCGCGCCTGGGAGAACGGCTGGGTCAAGCCGGAAATCCCCACGACCAGGACCGGCAAGAAGGTTGCGGTCATCGGCTCGGGACCTGCGGGACTGGCCTGCGCACAGCAGCTCGCGCGCGCCGGTCACGACGTGCATGTGTTCGAGAAGTACGCCAAGGCCGGCGGGCTTTTGCGTTACGGTATTCCCGACTTCAAGATGGAGAAGCATTTCGTCGACCGACGCGTCGCGCAGATGGAAGCCGAGGGCGTCACCTTCCATTACGACGCCCATGTCGGCCTTGCTAGTGCGGTCGATCCGAAACAACTGCTCGACGAATACGACGCACTCGCGCTTACCGGCGGCGCCGAGGCCCCGCGCGACCTGCCGATTCCCGGCCGTGATCTTGCCGGCATTCATTTCGCGATGGATTTCCTGCCGCAGCAGAACCGCCGCGTCAGCAACGAACCGCTCGGCGACGAGAGCGACATTCTCGCCGGCGGCAAGCATGTGGTGGTGATCGGCGGCGGCGACACCGGATCGGACTGCATCGGCACTTCGTTCCGCCAGGGTGCGCTCTCCGTGACCCAGCTCGAGATCCTGCCGGCGCCGCCTGAGCGCGAGAACAAGGGCCTGACTTGGCCGAACTGGCCATTGAAAATGCGGACCTCCTCGAGCCAAGCCGAAGGCGCGCAGCGCGAATACGCGGTGCTGACGCAACGCTTTTCAGGCGCCGACGGCAAGGTAGACAAGTTGCATTGCGTAGAGGTCGACGACAAGTTCAAGCCGATTGCGGGAACCGAATTCGAAATCGAGGCCCAGTTCGTGCTGCTGGCGATGGGTTTCGTCCACCCCGTGCATGAGGGCTTGTTGAAGAGGCTCGGCGTCGAGCTCGACCCGCGCGGCAATGTGCGCGCCAACACCGCCGACTACCAGACCTCGCTGCCAAAAGTGTTCTCGGCTGGCGACATGCGCCGCGGACAATCGCTCGTCGTCTGGGCGATCCGCGAGGGCCGGCTCTGCGCGCGCTCGATCGACACCTTCCTGATGGGCACGACGAATCTGCCGGGGTGACCGATCGTCAGTGAACGGCGTCGCTCCCGCTCGCCTATGCCGGCTATCCATCCAACACACATAAATCTTTCGAAGCCTGATGGACACGCGGGTCAAGCCCGCGTGTGACGACGGCCCAAAACCTAATTCTGCACCCGCACGCCCAGCAGCATCACCGTCGAGGTCGAACTGGCGCCAACGACGTTCGAGTTCAGGCTATTCCACTGCAGTGTGCCCTTGAGCCAGAGATAACGGGTCAGCTTGTAGAGCACGTCGCCCTCGAGCGAGTAGGTTCGATCGAACCGTCCATCGCCCTGATAGTTGTAGGTGCGTAGGTGAACTTGCCGATCGCCGTCAGCCAGCGTCGGAAATCGTGATCGACCTCGAAGGTGTAGGTGTGCGTCAGCACGCCGGAGACGCCGGGCACGATGACTTCGTCGATCGAGGTGGTGGAATAGAATTTGGCCGTGGTCAGCGGCGTTGCGGTCCAGGTCAGCGAGGACGCACTCAAGAATCCCGCAATCTGACTGAGGCGTGGATCCTGATAATCGCGTGCCGCGTAGCCGATCGAGATTTCTCCAATCAGAAGCCGCGACAGTTCGAACGAGGTCCCGGCCCTGGCGTAGCCGCCATTGGAATTGCGCGCATAGCCGGAATTGTCGATCAGCTGATCGTGAAAGCGGCTGTCGCCTTCGACCTCGACGAACGGTTTCACCGCAGGCGTCAGCTCGTAGCTGACGCGCCCGACCCCGCCATATTGATTGTAGGCGCGATCGGCATTGCTGGAGATGGTGCCGTCGGTCAGCAGGGAGTTCTGGTAGACGGTGCGGTCGAAAGTTGCACCGGCGGCAATGTCAAGCCGGTTGAATCTCTGATCGATGCCGACCGTCGTGCCGAACGTCGCGTAGTCGGGATAGCGCGCGAGACCAGCCTGAATGTTCGGGCTGCCGGGATTGTCGGTGGCGACACGCAGCCGCAGTTGCGAGGTGATCCTCGTATCTTCGGTGACGTCGAGACGGCCGTCGACATGGCCGAGGAAATCCGGCCGGTTGATATCGGTCGGCGCCGCCGAGATCGCGCCATCGACGATCGGCGGAAGGCTGTGGCCGTACCCGGTGAAGGAGCCGCGCAGGTCCGCCACCAGCGCGTGCCGCTCCCAATCGGAGACGGCGAGGAATTCCGGCGCGACGACCCAAAGCGGGTCGCCGATCGGCACAGGAAGGCGGCCCGGATTGGTGTCGTAGCCGCCACGCAGTTCGACGGCCGACTTGATCAGAAAGCTGCCGGCGTAATCGCCGACCGCGCCGAATGGATCGTCGTCGGTTTTCAGCCGCCTGCGCGGCGGCTGGCCGTCGACCGTGCCGGCCATCGCCGGAGGGATCGGCGGCTTGTGGGCGGTCTCGGACGGTGGAACGGACAAGCGCACGCGCCCGCTCGAACTCGCCGGTGCCGTTGCGGCGGGAGCCGGCGTGCCCGGTCCTGGCGCCCTGGGCCTGGCCTGGCCGGGATAATATTTCGGCCTCCTGCGCGTGCGATTAAGCGAATCGAAGCCGACCTGCGCGGCGCCGCTGGCGGCTGAGAGGCCGTAAACGGGAACACTGCCGATACGTGAGGGCGCCGGCGTGCGATTGCGAGGCCACTCGTCGCTGGCGGCATCGCCGAGACTCCCGGCGCCGTTCTCGCTGATCTTCCGCAAGGGAGAATCCTGCGGCGGGAGGAATCCGTCGCGACCGGGGCGCAAGAGATCGGGGGTGAAGGTCTGGGCCTGCGCCGAGGAAATATCGAAGGCGATCAGCACAAGGCATGGCAAGACGGCGCGAACAGCGGATGCGCGCCTGCTTCGGCCCGTTGCTGGACCCGATCCCACGACGAGAATACCTCAACGAATTCATACGCTTGACGTCCCGGTTCCAGAGCCCGCGCTGGCCTGCTGGAAAACGTCGTTAACGGAGTTAAAACAATTATGGTTAATGAGCCGTTGAGAGGCGGACCGTGCGTCGCCTCCCGCTTTTTGCCATGTTAAGAAACCTTAAAATGTCGCCGCACTCGACGCCTTGATTCTTCCGGAAACAAGCATGCCCAATTCGAAACCGCTGATGACGTCATCATCCGGCACAAACCCTGTGGACGCGTCCGTTCAATCCGCGCTGCGCACGCTCGACGCGGAGGGCGATGGGATCGCCGCGATCACGGCGGCGCTGCAAGGCGAGCTCGGCGAGGCATTTGCGCGCGCGACCGATCTCATTCGTAACGCCAAAGGACGGTTGATCGTCACCGGCCTCGGCAAATCCGGCCATATCGGCCGCAAGATCGCGGCCACCTTCGCCTCCACGGGCACTCCCGCGTTTTTCGTGCATGCGGCCGAGGCCGGTCACGGCGATCTCGGCATGATCACCACCGACGACGTGATCCTGGCGCTGTCGTGGTCCGGCGAGCAGCCGGAGATGAAAACCCTGATCACCTATGCCAAGCGCTTCCGCATCGCGGTGATCGCCATGACCGCCGAGCCCGACTCCACGCTCAGCAGGGCCGCCGATATCGCCCTGGCGCTGCCGAAAGCACGCGAAGCCTGTCCGCACAATCTCGCACCCACCACCTCCTCGCTGATGCTGCTTGCGCTCGGCGATGCGCTGGCGATCGCGTTGCTGGAGGGCCGCGGTTTCACTTCCGTCGATTTCAGCGTGCTGCACCCCGGCGGCAAACTCGGCGCGATGCTCAAATTCACCCGCGACATCATGCACACCGGCGATACGGTGCCGTTGAAGCCGCTCGGGACCGGGATGTCGGACGCGCTGGTCGAGATGACCTCGAAAGGTTTCGGCTGCGTCGGTATCGTCGACGCGCATGGCGCGATCGTCGGCATCGTCACCGACGGCGATTTGCGCCGACACATGCGCCCCGATCTCATGACTGCCGTGGTCGATGACGTGATGACCAGGAATCCGAAGACGATTCGCGGCGACCTGCTCGCCAGCGAAGCGCTGGAAATCCTCAACTCGTCGAAGATCACGGCGCTGATCGTGACCGATGGCGGAAGGCCGATCGGCATCGTGCATCTGCACGACATCCTCCGCGCCGGAGTGGTGTAGGGACTCTTTCACCTCGCCCCGCTAGCGGGGAGAAGGTGTCAACCAGGAAACCTTGCCGCGTTTGCCTCAAGCGGCAGATCAAGCCCGTTCGCCAGATACGACACGGTCCGGTAGAAGCCGCACAACAGGATGATTTCGAAAATCTTCGCATCCTCGTAATGCGCCGACAGCGCGTCGAATTCGTCTTCGCTCAGGGTGGCTCGCAAATGCAGCGCATCGACGGCTGCGATCAGGGCCTGCTCCGCCGCAGGCCAGCATGGTGCAGCGGCACCATCGAGCACGGTGGCGCGAATTTGCGCCTCGGTCAGTTGCGCGGCTTTTGCGAAGGCCGCAACATGTACGCCCCATTCGTATTCGCATCGCGTCAATGCACAGGTGCGGTCGATGACGATTTCGCGCTCCCGCAACGTGAGTGGACCCCGGTCCAAGAGGCTACCGGCGCGGAATTTTTCCCAGGCGCGCGCGTTGGAGGCGACCACGCGAAACAGCATCAGCGGCGGCGCGCCGCGCATGATGCGGTCGAACTGCCCCTGGATCTCCGGTTCATAAGGCGGCTCAAGCGGAGCAATTCGCGGCATGGCTGGACTCCTGTGCTACAATAAGCGTAGCGATATGCTACATTATCTGTAGCAAACGGCAAGGAGGCTCGATGCCGAAACAGCCTTCGCACCCCGCCAAGATCCGCCGCCAACGCCGCGTGCGCGGCTCACGCTCGGGCCGACCGATCATGGTGCTGCTCGACCTGTTGGGCCGACGCTGGAGCTTGCGGATATTGTGGGAGCTTCGCGGCCAGCCGCTGACTTCACGCGCGCTGCGCGGAGCCTGCGACGAGGCATCCCCAACGGTGCTGCAGGCCCGCCTGACCGATCTGCGGCAGGCGGGCTTCGTCGAACTCGTCCGCGCGGAGGGATACCGCCTCACCGTGCTGGGCCGGGAATTGCTGGAAACCTTCCTGCCGCTGCATCGCTTCGCCGAGCGATGGCAGAAGAACTAGACCAAGGCCACCGTCAAGCTGGCGCCGGCGGCATGAACGATCCTGATCCGGCTGCCGGCCGGCGCGTCGGGTCCCCTGATCCGCCAGACCGTATCGTCGATCCGCACGGTCCCCGTGCCGTCGACGATCGGCCTTTCCAGCGTAAAGACCCGCCCGACAAGAGCGTCCGCGCGCTTGTTGAGGAAGGGATTGTCGTCGCCCGCTGCGGCGTTACTGCGCGCGATGCGGCGCCATAGCGGCACCGCGGCGGCCGCGAAGACGGCAAACATCAGTATTTGTATCTGCCATGACGGATGGAAGGCGAATGACAATAGCCCCACCAGCAGGGCCGCCAGCCCCAGCCAGAACAGGAAGACACCTGGGGCAAGCAATTCCAGCGCCATCAGGATGATGCCGAAGATCAGCCAGTTCCAGGTGCCCAAGGTGGAGAACATCTCGGTCATGGCGGTCAGCCCGGAGGCGGCGTCGGCGGTACGGCGCCGGATCCCGCACTCGGCACCGACCCACGCCGGGCGGCGGCCTGAGCCGAAATCGCGCTTTCACCGAAGGTCGCTCTCGCGATCTCGCCGATGCCGGCGAGCGAACCAAGCAGGTTCGCCGCCTCGATCGGCAGCATGATAACCTTCTGGTTCGGCGCTTCGGCTAATTGCCCGAACGCCTTGATATATTTGTCGGCGATAAAGTAGTTCAGCGCGGCGACGTCGCCCTTGGCGATCGCCTCGGAAACCATCTGGGTTGCCTTGGCTTCGGCTTCCGCGGAACGTTCGCGCGCCTCGGCATCACGGAAGGCGGCTTCGCGGCGGCCCTCGGCCTGCAGTATCTGGCTCTGCTTGGCCCCTTCGGCGCGCAGGATCTCGGATTGGCGCTGGCCTTCGGCCTGCAGAATATCGGCGCGCTTGACGCGTTCGGCCTTCATCTGCCGTCCCATCGCCTCCACGAGGTCGGCCGGCGGCACGATGTCCTTGATCTCGATGCGGTTGACCTTGACGCCCCAGGGCGACACTGCAGCATCGACGACGCGCAACAGCCGCTCGTTGATCTCGTCGCGATGCGACAGCACCTGGTCGAGGTCCATCGAACCCATCACCGAACGGATGTTGGTCATGGTGAGCACGGTAATGGCGTTTTCCAGATTGGCGACTTCGTAACTCGCCTTTGCCGCTTCGAACACCTGGAAGAACGCGACGCCGTCCACGGTGACAGTGGCGTTGTCCTTGGTGATCACTTCCTGCTCGGGAATGCCGATCACTTGCTCCATCATGTTCATCTTGCGGCCGACACGGTCGAAATAGGGCACGATGATGTTCAGCCCGGGCGAGAGCGTCCTGGTATATTTGCCAAAGCGCTCGATGGTCCAGTCGTAGCCCTGCGGCACGGTCTTGATGCCGGCAAACAGCGTAAAGATAACCAAGAGAACAAGCGCAATGGCGAAAATGTCGAAACCGGTCATGCAAATCTCCCGAGAGGCAAGTCACCAGTGAACGCGTCACGCCATCGTTTTAGCGCATGAGCTCGCGTTGCAAAGCGGCGAACCCCTCATTTCCACCAGCAAAGATGTAAGATCGGAGCGGCGAAAAAGCGAGTGGCATGACCGCGGTCATATCCAACCCTGAAGTTCGCGCAATGCGAGCTGGCGGATGACGTCCATTCCGGGCTCGCTGTCGTTCAGACAGGGAATGTAGGCGAATTGCTCGCCGCCGCTGCCTCTGAAAATCTCGGCATTTTCCTGAGCGATTTCTTCGAGCGTTTCCAGGCAGTCTGCCGAAAAACCGGGCGTTACGACCGCAATCCGCCGCACACCGTCGTTGGCGAGCTTTTCCATGGTCTTGTCGGTGTAGGGCTGGAGCCACTCGTCGGAGCCGAAGCGCGATTGAAACGTCAGCAGGAGTTTTGAAGCATTCATGCCCAGGCGCTTGCGCAGGCTTTCCGTGGTCGCGACGCACTGGCTTTCGTACGGATCGCCCTTGTCGACATATTCCCGCGGCATGCCATGGAACGAAGCCACGATCAGCTCCGGCTGAAACGGCAGGCGTGAGAGATGCGAATTGATCGAGACCGCCAGCGCCTCGATGTAATCGGGATCGTCGTAGTAAGGCGGCGATACCCTCAACGTCGGTTGTGCCCGCATCGTAGCCAGCACGCGAAACACTTCGTCGCACACGGTGGCCGAAGTGGCGGCCGAATATTGCGGATAGAGCGGCATGACCAGAAGCCGGTCGCAGCCTTGCGCCATCAGCGCCTCTATCCGCGAAGCAATCGACGGATTGCCGTAGCGCATCGCCCAATCGACCACGACATGGTCGTGGTCGGAAATCGCAGCAGCAAGCTTCTCCGATTGTGCGCGGGTGATCGTCTTGAGCGGAGACTCGTTTTTGGCGACGTTCCAGATCTTCAGATAATCGCGCGCCTTGCGCGCCGGGCGGGTGCGCAGGATGATACCGTTCAGGACCAGTTTCCACAGCAGACCCTGATCTTCGATCACGCGGGGGTCGGAAAGGAATTGCTTCAGATAGATGCGCACGCCGCGCGTATCTGCGCTGTCGGGAGTGCCGAGATTGACCAGGAGAATCCCGACCCGCCGGGCAGTGTTGTCGGCTGAGGGAGCTACACTTTTGATGGGAACGGCTTCGGTCATATCGGGTTGGATTCGCGCGTCGCATCATCCTTGTCAAGCGGAGGGCGGGTTCGCTAGGCTGTGCTGTCGCGGCGGGGGAAGGACAATGACAATCGCCGAATGGTGCGTCTTTGGCGCCGTGTTGCTTTATCTTTTGACGATCGCGCCGGTGAAATGGATCAGGTTTCGCGGCTTCGATAATTCCAAGCCGCGCGACCCCGGATTCTACGAGGATCCGATTGCCGCCCGTGCGTTTGGGGCGCACCTCAACGGCATCGAGACGTTTCCCTTCTTCGCCGTCGCCGTGCTGCTGGCGGAATTCCGCCTCTCTCCGCAACGGCTGATCGACGAACTCGCCGTGCTGTTTTTGATCGTGCGGATCGCCTACGTCTTCACCTATATCGGCGATCGCCCGACGCTGCGCTCGATCCTCTGGAATATCGGCTTCGCCATCAACGTCGCGATCTTCTTCATGCCGGCGATCCGCCATTTCCTGCCGTAACGAATCGAGTTCCAGATCAGTTTCGGATCATGCTCTAGAAGCACGTCACCCGTTCGGCCGCGAGATAACCGAACAGCAGGCCGGCGCCCAACAGCAGCACGAGCCCCGCCGCACCGAATTCGATACCGCGCATGATCAGCGCGCCGCCGCCGTCGCCCGCGCCGCTCAGGCGACGCGCCAGGTCCTTCGCCGACAAGGCCATCAGCGCAATGGCCGTCACCGTGATCGCGGTGCCGAGCCCCATGACAAACGCCGCGGCGACGCCGGCCCAGAACAAGCCCTGCGCCAGCGCAAACACCAAAACCAGGATCGCGCCCGAACAGGGTCGCAATCCGACCGCCAAGATCGCCCCAAATCCGCGTCGCCACCCGGTGGGTCCGGCAAGCTCGCTCGGCAGCGGCCCGTGCGAGTGGCCGCCATGCTCGTCGTGCTCGTGGTGATGGCGGTCGTGGTCATGATCGTGATGATCGTGGCCGTGTCCATGTGCGTGCTGATGGTCGTGACCGTGAGACTGCGAGGCCAATGCGGCCGCCGGAATCGGCCGTTGGACCTGCAGCGCGCGCATGAAGCCGCCGCCCTTGACCCAGACAAGACGCGCGCCGAACGCCACAATCAATGCGTAGCTCGCGATCTCGATCGCCTTTTCGGCACCGCACATGGTCTTGGCGGTGGCATTGAGCAGCCAGGCAAAAATTCCGACAACCACCACCGCGACCAGCGACTGCATCAGGGCCGAGGCAAATGAAAGCACGACCCCGCGTCTGGCGGTTTCCCGGTTGGCTACGAGATACGAAGAGATCACGGCCTTGCCGTGCCCGGGCCCGGCTGCGTGGAAAATGCCGTAGGCAAAGGAAATCGCAAGCAATGTAAAGACCGCGCTTCCGTCGGATTTGGCGGCCCGAATGGTCGCCGACATCTCGCGATAGAATTCCGACTGCTTGGCGAGCAGCCATCCGAAAATGCCGCTTGCCTGCGGTTCCACGCCGCGGCGCGCCCCGCCGAACGGCGTCTGCGCCAGCAGCAAATGCACGGCGGCGTCGAGCATCACTATAATCGCAAGGGCAAGCGCGCAGAGCATCAGTCCACGCGCGAAGCCTCGCGGCGCTTCTGCGACGAAAACGCGCTTCATGGGCAGGCCACTGCGATCTTGTTGGCGAACATCGCGCCGAAATTGGAATTCTCGCCGCTCATGAAGTTCTGCTCGCCAAGGGTCTGGGCGCTGGCCGCGCCGTCGTTCGGGCGCTGGAAGCTCGTCTGGCACCCGGCCGGGGCGCCGACGAGGGTGACCGGATCCTTTTCGGCATATTTGAAATCGACAAAGAACGTCGGATCGAAAACCTCAAGCGCCAGTTCCCTGGATTTCACCGGGGTCTTGAGCGGCAGGGTGAAATGCAAGGTCAACAGACCGTCCCGGTATTCGAGGAAATAGTCGATCGGTTCCAGAAATTTCTGCTTCTTGCCGTCGGCCTTGGCGAAGGTGAAATAGGCGAACTCTTTCAGCGATTCGACGTTGGTTTGCGCCAGGGCCGCCAGTTCATCGTGGCTGTAGATGCCCTTGGTCTTGCTCTCGATGCCCTGCAGCGCGTAGGTCGAGAACATGTCGTCGAAGGTCCAGGCGTGGCGCACGCCGGTGATCGAGCCGTCGGGGGCATAGAGCAATTTGCTCGTTGCCGTGATCCAGACATGGGGATGCGCCTGCGCGACCCGCGGACCGACCGCCAGCGCGCCGGCCAACAGCAGCATACCGATCAGGCGGCGCACCGAAATACCCATCTCAAGCCGCCTCTGGCGTTTCCAGGAGGCCACGGCGACGCAGCAGCGCGTCGGGCTCCGGCTCGCGGCCGCGGAATGCGACATAGGCCTCTTGCGGATCGCGCGAGCCGCCCGACGCATAGATGTCGTCGTGCAGGCGTTGCGCGGTCGCGGGATCGAAAATGTTGCCGGCCTCCTCGAAAGCGCCGAAGGCGTCGGCGTCCATCACCTCGGACCACATGTAGCTGTAATAGCCCGCGGCATAGTGAGCGCCGGAAAAGATATGGCCGAATTGCTGGGGGCGGTGGCGCATGGAAATCTCTGCAGGCATGCCGATTTTCGAAAGCTCATCGCGTTCGAAGGCCCGCACATCTCCACTCGCGGACGCCGGCTGGCTGTGGAATTCGAGGTCGATCAGCGCGGAAGCCACGAACTCGACCGTGGCAAAGCCCTGGTTGAACTTGCGCGCGTCAAGGAAGCGCTTCAACAGATCGTCCGGAAGCGGCTCGCCGGTCTGATAATGGCGGGCAAATTGCCGCAGGACCTGCGGCTGTTCCTGCCAGTGCTCGTAGAGCTGTGACGGCAACTCGACGAAGTCGGTGAAGACGCTGGTGCCGGCCAGCGAGGGATAGGTCACGCTCGAGAGCATCCCGTGCAGGCCATGGCCGAATTCGTGGAACAGGGTGCGCGCGTCGTCCGGCGACAGCAGCGACGGCTGGCCCTCGGCGCCCTTGGAGAAGTTGCACACGTTGATGGCCAGGGGCGCGACTTCGCCATCGAGTTTCTGCTGGTCGCGCAGGGTCGTCATCCAGGCGCCGGAGCGCTTGGAGGGCCGGGCGAAGTAGTCGCCATAAAATAGCGCCTTGTGCTGGCCGGTGCCGTCCGTGACCTCCCAGACCCGGACGTCCGGGTGCCAGACTGGAATATCGTTGCGCTCGGAGAAGCTCAGCCCGAACAGCCGATGCGCGCAGTCGAACGCCGCCGCGATCATGTTGTCGAGCGTCAGATAGGGCTTGATCGCGGCGTCGTCGAAATTAGCGCGGCGCTGGCGCAGCTTTTCGGCGTAATAGCGCCAGTCCCACGGAGCCAGCGCGAAATTGCCGCCCTCCTCCACGATCAATTGCTGCAGTTCGTCACGGTCCTTGAGCGCCTGGGCTCGCGCAGGCTTCCAGACCCGCTCCAGAAGACCCCGAACGGCCGCCGGCGACTTGGCCATGGAGTCCTCCAGCCGATAGGCCGCAAAGCTCGGGTAACCGAGGAGCTTGGCGCTTTCCTCGCGCAGCGCCAGGACCTCGACGACGATCGCGTTGTTGTCATTGGCATTGCCGTTGTCGCCCCGCCCGACGAAAGCCTTGTAGACCTTCTCGCGCAGGTCGCGCCGGGTCGAGGTCTTCAGGAAGGGTTCGACGGACGACCGCGACAGCGTCACGATGGCCTTACCCGACATTCCGCGCTCTTCCGCCGCGGCGCTGGCCGCCGCGATGAAACTTTCCGAAAGGCCCTCGCGATCGGCCTCGCCCAGGTCCAGAAGCCATTCCTGTTCGTCGGCGAGCAGGTGATGGCTGAAGGTCGTACCCAGATGCGCCAGCCGTTCGTTGATCTCGGCCATCCGCGTCTTTGCCGTCTCATCGAGGCCGGCGCCGGCGCGGTGAAAACGGGTATAGGTGCGCTCCAGGAGTCGCAGTTGCTCCCCCGTCAGCTGAAGGCCGGCACGATTGCCATGCAGCAGGGCGATACGGCCGAACAGCACGGCATTCATCATGATCGGGTTCCAGTGCCGAGCCATCCGCAACGACACCTCCTTGTCGATCTCCAACAGCGCCGGGTTGGAATGCGCCGACACCAGGTCGTAGAAGACGGCCGAAACCTTGGTGAGCAGCTTGCCCGAGCGCTCCAGCGCGGTGATCGTGTTGGCAAAGTCGGGCTCGGAGGGATCATGGGTGATCGCCGCGATCTCGGCCGCATGATCGGCAAACGCCTGCTCGAAGGCGGGAAGGAAGTGCTCAGGCGCGATCTCGACGAATGGCGGCGTCTCGAATGGCGTCTGCCATGGCCTGAGCAGCGGGTTGGACGGGCCGGGCGTGCTGGTCGTCATTTGCGGGGTCTCTGACATGGCAATTCCCGTTTGTGTCCCCATCTTCCGGGGCAGCAGCCTATATCACGCGATGGCCTTTTTTGGGGCCTTTTACGCTTGATAGGGCCGCCCTTTTCATAGAGATTGCGGCCCCTGAACAGGATGTTGCCCATGAGTTCGCAAACCTCTCCGACCAGCTCCCGCCAGATCGTCTGGCCAACCGTCGTCACCGTGATGAGCGCGGCGATCCTGATCGGCGCGGAAGTGTTCGGCGCGGCGTTCGCTGGCGGCTGGGCGCTGGCGATCCTGCTCGGCTTGGACGACACCGGCGCACACATCCTGCAGGCCGTGCTGTTTGCGATCGGCGTCTTCATCATGGCCGCCTTTATCCGCGCAGCACAGCGCGTCGAGCCGTTCACGCGGCGCGCCTAGGGGCCGCTTGCCACAAAGCTCGCGGCGCTGTCGGCCTCGAAGGGTCACGCCGCCTTAAGCAAAACTTAACGCCCATTCATCTTCAGCGACGCTCGCGCGCACGGAGCGCTGAATCGTAAGCGAGTGTTAGGGAAATTTCTCCGCGGGCTAAAAAAAATCTTGCGAAGCAGAGTCAAAGGGCTTATTTGCGGAATTGCCCAATTTCGCACGTGCCTGTGGTCGTGTGTCAGTCGGTAGGTATCCGGACAAGAGGCCGGACAGCCGCCAAGGGATGAAGAACCGAGGGTCGCT
>Ga0306925_10001570_pt1 | contig 18975 bp, 14 predicted proteins | sample flu12Cox44000176_FD_203755 | JGI IMG/M metagenome (GOLD analysis project Ga0306925, IMG submission 203755) | Lab enrichment of tropical soil microbial communities from Luquillo Experimental Forest, Puerto Rico - flux8day.12C.oxic.44.000.176 (v2)... | ecosystem: Environmental > Terrestrial >... | reverse complement strand
TTCTCGAAGGAGCCGCGCGCGTCGACAGAAGCGCGCGCTATTGAAGTCCTGACGATCGCCTCTTCACCCTCGGGACAGGATCCCCCTCCCCCGGATCGCGCAAGCGCGATCCGACCTCTCCCCGCCGGGGAGAGGTCAACCGCGTTTTGGGCACGGTTCGAGAATATTCTCCGCAGGTTGCGAGTTTCGCTGCACGAGCAGCGGACTCGATCACCTCTCCCCGGTGGGGAGAGGTCGGCGCCGAAGGCGCCGGGTGAGGGGCCAAGTGTAGCGCGTCAGTCGTATCCGGGCCTTGGAACGTGGCTCATGAGCGTCTGGGAAAGACCGCCATCCACAACGATGTCCTGTCCGCTGATATAGCCGGCACGGAAGCTTGCCAGGAAGACGACGACGTTCGCAATATCGAGCGGCGCGCCGATTGCGCGGAGCGGCACAATCGCTTCGCGCCGTTCCTTGACGCCGGGAGCCTGATAGAAACTCTCGCTGAGCGCCGTTCGAACAAGCCCCGGACTGATGGTGTTGCTGCGAATCCCGCGCGGCCCCCATTCGAAGGCGAGCTGGCGGGAGAGCATCGCTACGGCAGCCTTGCTCGCGCTGTAAGCGCCACTCATCGCTTGCGGCTGCCCGGCGGCGATCGAGGCGATATGCACCAGCACGCCCGATCCCCTGGCGAGCATGTCCCGGCCGAACGCCTGCGCGCAAAGCAAATATCCGGTCAGGTTGACCTGCAGCAGCGCGTTCCAGTCCGCGAGCGAGAGCGTCTCCAGGCGTCCCGGCTGGAGGATGCCCGCGTTGTTGACCAGAACGTCGCACCTGCCAAACGCGGCAAGTGCGCGGCTCGCCGCCGCGGAAACGCTGTCCGGCTCCGTGACATCGCACTCGAGAGCCAAGGCTTTGCCGCCCTGCTTGCTGACCTCTTCAATCGTCTGGGAGCAACCGTTGCCGTCCCGGTCGATGGCCACGACCGCGGCGCCCACGGCCGCGAGCTCGATCGTGGTCTGCCGGCCGATGCCGCTTGCCGCGCCGGTTATGACGCATACCCGATCGCGCAGCCCAAGCCAGTCCTGGTCGCCGGCGCTCATCAGCGCTTCCTCGAAGCAGCGAGCCGCCCCTGGTACGCTCTCCTCCCGCTGTGAGAGTTATCGCATGCGGCTCAGGCGTGCAGCAAACTCGGAATCCCTTCCCGAAGGGGAGGGTGGACGCACGCAGCCAAGTTTACGCAGGCTGCGCAAACTTGCCTGCGCTTGCGCGGCGGCGGCCGGGTGGGGCGGATGCGGCCCATACCCCACCCGGTCTCGCTTCGCTCGACCACCCTCCCCTTTGGGGAGGGATTAAGGATGCAGCCGCGCCGTGGCAACACGGGCCAGGCGGGATTGCAGCGCATCCCTGCCCGGCCGCAATATCCAATCGGTCTGCAGCACGGGCGATGGGGCTTGCGAAATGCGACGCACGACCAGGATCGCGGTCATTGGCGCCGGGATCGGCGGCATGACGGTCGCCGGGCTCCTTCAACGTCATGGTTTTCGCGTGCAGGTTTATGAGCAGGCCACAACCTTTTCCCGCATCGGCGCTGGAATTCATCTCAGCCCCAACGTGATGCTGGTGATGCGCCATCTCGGGATCGAGCAGGCGCTGTCGGACATCGCGCTGCATCCCGATGCCTTCGTGAGCCGGCAATGGGACAGCGGCGAAATCCTGTTCGAGCTGCCGTTCGGCCCGGCAAGCGAGGCGCGCTACGGCGCTGCCTACATCAACGTCCACCGCGGCGATCTGCATGCGGTGCTGGGATCGGCACTCGAACCCGGCACAGTGGCATTCGGGAGGAAGCTGTCCCACATCGATGACTGTGGCTGCGCGGTGCGCCTCTTGTTCGAGGATGCCGGCGAAGTGCAAGCCGATCTGATGATCGGCGCGGACGGGCTCAACTCGAAGGTCCGCGACCATCTGCTCGGGCCCGAGAAGCCGCGCTATACGGGTCACATCGCGCATCGCGCCATCTTTCCGGCAACGCGGCTCAACGGTCTTGCGATCCGCGCCTGCACCAAATGGTGGGGTCCGGGCAATCATATCCTGGTCTATTACATGACCCAGGCCCGCGAGGAGGTTTACATCGTCACCAGCGCGCCGCAGGCGCAATGGGCCGGCAACGCTCCATTCGTGCCGTGCGCGCGCGAGGAGCTCATCTCCACCTTCGAGGGATACCATTCGGAGCTGCGCCAGGTTGTGAACGCGGCGACCGAGATCACCAAATGGCCGATATTCGATCGCGAGCCGGTCGAACGATGGAGCGGAGAGCGCATCGTGCTACTGGGCGATGCCTGTCACCCGATGCGACCGTACATGGCGGCAGGCGCCGCCATGGCGATCGAAGATGCCGGCATCCTGGCGCGCTGCATTGCCGAGCTTGGGTCGGACAATGCCGGCGAGAGCTTTGGCTGGTACGAGGCTAACCGCAAGCCGCGCGTGCGCGAGGTGACGCAGATCTCGATGGGCAACACCTGGCTTCGCACGCCGGTCGACCCGCAATGGTTCTTCAGATACGACGCGTGCGCCGTCCCGCTCAAGCCGCCTGCCGCCGTCGCGCAATAGCCGCGCGCCGGGAGGAGCCGGTTATTGCACGGTAATGGCGATTGTCGTGTGAAGAATTGTGCCGGCCCCCTCCGAGTCGTAGCCCACTGAATCGCTGCCACGAAAGTCCGGATTCGAAAAATACATGATCTTCTTGCTTTTGATCGTCTTGCCGGCACACTGACCGGTATTTCCCGACCCAGGGGTGCTGGCCGGAAGGACCTGCTCTGCATCGAGCACCGAGACCGTTCCATTGCGCGGCTTTCTGGTAATGGTGACCGTGACCGGCAACGAATTGCAATTGGGGTCCCATCGGCCGCTATAGGCAAGGAGCGAATCCGCACCGGGCTTTGCGGTGCGTGCGAGATTCATGTTTCTCTCTTTTCCCGGCGTGCCGCCGATTGCAACCTCCACCTTCCCGTGCAGGTAAAACTCGCCGATCACCGAGAGCGAGATCTCCGGAAGCTGTGCGTTGTTGGTTGTTCTGTACACGTCCGCTGCAATGTGCCGGAAGATCGTGCCGATCTCCTCCTTTGTCTCGATGTGTTTCAGGAACGCAGTGGTGTAGGGACTGTTGCGCCCGGTTCCGTCCTCGGCGGTCTGGCCCGACTGCGTTGCGTATGACACGATCATGCCTTGCGCATTGTCGATCTTCGCCAGCCCGCGCTGGACCGCTACCCCGCGCGAGGGGCCGATTGAGCGCCTCAGATCCGTAAGGAACGGATTGTCGCGGCAGGAATCCAGCACCAGAATCCGCAGATTCTTCGCTTGCTGCAGGTCGGCAACGAGATCATCAACCCTCGCCATGCGACGCAAATCGGCTTCGTCGGCAAGCTTGGCATCCACCGGGATCAGATAATTGATGCCATTGTACTGCAACGCGTGGCCGCTGTAGTAGAACATTGCAACATCGGCATCGCGCGCAGCGCGCGTGAAGCGTATGGCTGCTGCGTCCATTCCGTTCTTGTCTACATCGATAGCCGTTATCGTTTCGAAGCCGATGCGCTTGAGGGCGTCGCCGACGTCCTTGGCATCGTGGGCAGGGTTTGGAAGGGCTGGCACGTTCTTATAAGCGCCATTCCCTATGACCAGCGCGACGCGTCTTTCGGCACGCGCAGCATCGGACAGCCACGCCGTCATTGCGCCCACAGCGACGAGCAAGGCAACGGCCGAAAATCTCACACAAATTTGCCTGATAAATGTGCCTGATAAGATGGTGACGAATAGAATATTCTGATTAATGCCGATTTCAACAGGTTTGACGCCTGCAAAAAGGAGGCAGGCCAGCGATGCCGATCGACAAACGAGCCGGCACTGCCGCAGAGGCGCTCGCCGACGTCGCGGATGGCGCGACCGTTTTCATTTCGGGCTTTGGCGGGGCTGGCTTTCCCAACGTCCTGATCCGCGCCCTGCGCGATCGCGGACCAAAGCAGTTGACGCTGGTCGTGAACTCCGCAACCCATCGCTATTCGATGACGCACGAGCTGATCGAAGCCGGGCTCGTGCGCAAGGTGGTTTGCACCGCCGCGCGAGGCCACAGCAAGGAGCCCTCGGCCTTCGAGCGGCAATGGAAGGACGGGCGGATCGAGCTCGAATGCGTGCCGCAGGGCACCTTTACCGAGCGCATCCGGGCGGGCGGCGCCGGCATTGCAGCCTTCTACACGCCCGTCGGCCTGGGCACGCAGCTCGCGCAGGGAAAAGAGGTGCGGCGCTTCGGCGACCGTGAATACGTTCTCGAGCCGGCCATCAAGGGGGACCTTGCGCTGGTGCGCGCCGATCTCGCCGACCGATACGGCAATCTCACCTTCCGTTACGCCCAGATGAATTTCGGACCGGTGATGGCGACGGCCGCGGCCTGCGTGGTCGCAGAGGTGCGCGCCGTGATCGAGGAGCCCATTGCCTGCGAGCGCGTGCAGCTGCCCGGACTTTACGTCGACCGCGTCGTCGCAGTGGGAGCGCAGCCATGAGGCCTCTCAACCGTCTGCAGATTGCGTGGCGCGCCGCGCAGGACATCGGTGACGGCATGGTTGTCAACCTGGGCCTGGGCATGCCGGTCGCGGTGGCGGACTATCTGCGCCCGGAAACCGATGTCTTTATCCAGTCGGAGAATGGCGTGATCGGCGTAGGTCCGCTTGCCGCGCCCGAGCACGTCGATACCGACCTGGTCGATGCCGGCAGCAGGCGCATCACGCTGCGGCCCGGCGCCACGATCGTCGATTCCTCCTGGTCGTTCGCCGCAATTCGCGGAGGGCACATCGATGTCGCGATCCTGGGCGCCTTCGAGGTGGCAGCCAATGGCGATCTGGCGAACTGGGACATGCGGCTGCCGGACAAAGGGCCGCTGGTCGGCGGCGCCATGGATCTGGCGTCATGCGCGCGCGCGGTCTGGGTGATCATGGATCATGTCACGCGCAAGGGCGCGCCGCGATTGCTCGAAAACTGCACGTTGCCGCTCACCGCCGTGCGTTGCGTCAAGCGCGTCTATACCGATCTCGCCGTCCTCGACATCACGCCGGCCGGCATGGTCGTTCGCGAGATGCTCGATGGTCTCAGCGAAACGGATCTGCGGGCGCGCACCGGCGCGGCGCTGACCTTTGCGCCGGACTGCCGGCCGCTGACTGCTCCTGCGATCGCGCTGCCGGAGACGAGCCGCGCCACGGACGCGTAATACCTCCCCTAAGGGGAGGTCGGCGACCCCGGCCTTGAGCCGGGGGAGCCGGGTGGGGTGAACCGCGGGCGATCACGCGTGTTGAACGGACCCCCACCCGACCCCCGGTCGCTTCGCTCCCGGTGCATAGCCGACGCTTCGCGCCGGCGTTTTTAGCCGCCAAGAACGGCGGCCGAAGGCCGCCTATGCTCCCCAACGGGAGGTATGACCGAGTTTGCGTAGCCCTACACCGTCGCCTGCGTGCCGAGGATCACGGTAGCTTGCGACGAGAGAACCCCGCCGTTGCCATGCGCCAGCGCGACTTCGCAATCTTTCACCTGACGCGCGCCGCACTCGCCGCGCAGCTGACGCACCGCCTCGATCAGAAGGAAGAGCCCGTACATGCCCGGGTGACAATACGACAGTCCGCCGCCATTGGTGTTGACCGGGAGGCTGCCGCCGGGCCCGATGCGCCCGCCGCTGACGAAAGCCCCGCCCTCGCCTTTCCTGCAAAAGCCGAGGTCCTCCAGGAACAGGATGGTGTTGATGGTGAAGGCGTCGTAGAGCTCGACGGCGTCGATATCGGAGGGCGCGAGTTCCGCCATTGTGTAAGCGGCTTTCCCGGCGGCAAGCGCGCCGGTCACCGTGAGGTCCGGCATGCTGGAAATGCTGCCGTGGGTGACCGACTGGCCGAAGCCCAGCACATAGGCGGGCGGCTTTTTGAGAGACCTGGCGCGCTCAACCGAGGTGACGACGATTGCGCCCCCTCCGTCGGTGACGAGGCAGCAGTCCCGCACCGTCAACGGATGGCTTACCATGCGTGAGGAAAGCACGTCCTCGAGGGTGAGCGGCTTCTTCTCCCACGCGGCGGGATTGAGCAACGCCCATTCGCGCGCGGCCACCGCGACCGCGGCAAGCTGCTCGCGGGTGGTGCCGAACTCGTGCATGTGGCGCGAAGCGGCAAGCGCATAGGCGCTGGACGGCAGGAATGGCCGAAACGGCGTCTCGTAGGGATTGACCTCGCGCAGGGACGCCTGCCTGCGGCCGACGCTGCGCTGGGTGCTGCCGTATGCGATGAGAGCGACGTTGCAGAGACCGAGCGCGATCGCGCCCATGGCGTGCGCCACGTGATATTCGAACGACGAGCCGCCGACGATGGTCGAGCCGAGGAATGCCGGATCGATGCCGAGATATTCGGCGAGCGCCAGGACCGACAGGCGGCTCTGGGTGGTTGCCGCAAACAGGCCGTCGACATCCTTCAAGCGAAGGCCGCAGTCGTCGAGCGCCCGCTTGGCGCCTTGCGCCATCAGGTCGAAGACGGACATTCCCTCCGCCACCTGGCCAAGGTCGGATTCCGCCACCCCGACAATCGCAGCGCCCCCTCGCCTGAGCGCGTCCATCACGCTCCCTCCGCCGGAACAAAGACGGGCTGCGGCGCCTCCTCGCCGCCCGGCCGATGCACGCGAAAACGCACGCGCTGTCCGATGCGCACCTCGTCCGGCGCAATGTCTTCCACCCGGCTCATCAGGCGGAAGCCTTCGTCGCAGTCGATCAGCGCAACATTGAACGGCCTGCCCTCGACGGGATGCACGACCGTAGTGGCGTAGACCGTTCCCAGCCCCTTGCTTATGCGCCATTCCAGCCGGTCGCTGCCGGTGAAGGGACAAAGCACGCGCGGATAGAAGACCGCACGTCCCGCCTCGGGACTGAATTGATAGGCAAGCTCGCCGCGCGCGAGATGATCGAGATAGGTCTTGAGCGGAGCGTCCTGCTTGCCCGGCATGGCGTGTCGGTGTCCCGGAGATTACAGCCGAAGAGGTCTTGTAGCGTCGCAGCGACGGCGCAATCAACCGTGGCCGAAGCAATGGTCATGCCCGCGCTTGTCGCGGGCATCCACGTCTTTCCCGCCGCACTCAAGGCGTGGATGGCCGGGACAAGCCTGGACAAGCCCGGCCATGACGCAAGAATCCTTCCTTCGCGCTGTAAGCGGACGCAGCCTCACCTGATCATGATGCCCGTTGCCTTGATTACCTCGCCCCAGCGCGCGGTCTCGCTCTCGACGTAGCTGCGAAATTCCGCGGAGGAATTTCCCACGGCAATCACGCCTTGGGCGACGAGCTTTTCCTTCATTTCAGGCGAATGCAGGGCCTCGGCCGCCGAGGAATGGAGCCTGGCAACGACCGGCTCCGGCGTCGCCGCGGGCGCCACCAGTCCGTACCAGTTGTCGGCCTCGACCTTGGCAAGCCCGAGCTCGGCAGTGGTCGCCACCGCGGGCAGAGCGGCCAGACGCGTACGGCTGCCGATCGCCAGCGCGCGCAACTTGTTGGACTGAATCGCGCCCAGCAGCACCGGCACGTCGGCAAACATCATCTGGACATGGTCACCCAAGAGATCGTTCACGGCGGGCGCAGCGCCGGTGTAGGGCACATGCACGATATCGACGCCGGCGGCGAGCTTGAGGAGCTCCATTGCCATATGCGGCATGCCGCCGAGGCCGGTCGATGCGAATGTCAGCTTGCCGGGCTGCGATCTTGCCAGCGCCACCAGCTCGGGCAGCGTGTGGGCAGGAACGCTCTCGTTGACCACGAGAATCTCCGGCACCGACACGATCTGGGTGATCAGCGCGAGATCCTTGAGCGGCGCAAACGGCATGTCGTCGCGCAGCGAGACATTGATCGCCAGCGAGCTCGATGGCGCGATCGCAATGGTGTAGCCGTTCGGCTCCGATTTCGCGGCCGCAGCGATGCCGTTGAGCCCGGCGGCGCCGGCGCGATTCTCGATGACCACGGTCTGACCGAGCAGGCCCGACATCTTTTCCACCAGGACGCGGCTGATGACATCCGACGGACCGCCGGCCGGGAACGGCACGATGAACCTGATCGGACGGCTCGGAAATTCCTGGCCGAGAGATGCGCCCGACCAAATCAGGAGAATCATCAGGCATACCGCACGCATCAGCAGAGACATCGAGTCATCCTTTTTTGGGTCGGGCTGTGGCGACCATCAGATTGCTCGCCACTTGCACCAGCGCGTATTGTCGACCGCATTGACCCGCTCGTTCGCAATCGGCAACATCCGCAGGTGACGTGTCTCGCACATTTCGAGGGAGGACAAAAATGCAGCGAATCTCAGCCCTGCTCGCGGCCGGCGCCTGTGCCGGCGCTCTTGCCGGCCTGCCGGCCTCGGCGCAAGCGGCGCCGGACGTGTCGCTTACGCGGCTCGACTGCGGCACCCCCGCCGCTCCCACGGCTGTCAACGAGCGTTTCTCGGACACCTATTCCTACGGCGATCTGAAACTTCAGCTGGTGTACAGCTGCTATCTCATCAAGCACGGCGACGAATACCTGCTGTGGGATACCGGGCATGCCATGACCACCCCCAACGTGGCGCCGAAGACGAGCCTGGTCGACCTGCTGGCGCAGATCAATCTCAAGCCCGAGCAGATCAAGTACGTCGGCATCAGCCATTATCACGGCGATCACATCGGCCAGGTCGGCTCGTTCCCGAAGGCGACGCTGCTGATCGGCAAGGGCGACTGGGACGTGCTGACCAGCCCCAAACCGCCGGAAAACGCGAACCCCGCGCCGTTTGCAAACTGGATCAAAGGCGAGGGCAAGGTTGAGCCCGTGGCGCTCGACAAGGACGTGTTCGGCGATCGCAGCGTGATCATGCTGTATACGCCGGGACATACGCCGGGCCACCACAGTCTGCTGGTCAAGCTGCCGCAGATGGGCGCCGTGCTGCTCAGCGGCGACCTCATGCACTTCCGCGAAAACTACGAGACCGGCGGTGTACCCTCGTTCAATACCGACCGAGCGCAGACGCTGGCTTCGCTCGACCGTGCCAAGAAGATCGTGGCGGGCTCGAAGGCGACTGTCGTCATCCAGCACGACGCGCGCGACATCGATAAATTGCCGGCGTTCCCGGCTTCTGCGAAATAAAGGTCGCGGTCAGCTTCCAGGCATTGCGGAGGGCGCTGTGGCGCCCTCCCCCATCAGCCTGTCAATGCAACGGCCAGGAGCGCCATCGCGCGTAGGCGGCCGCTGCTCGCGGATCGACCGCGTGTTTGACCGGATCGGCGCTGCCCTTGCCGTTCTGCTTCCTGACTTCCGCGCTGCCCTGCCCGCTCTGCTTCCTGACCTCAAGCTCGGCGAGCTTCGGTTTCGGCAGCGGCAACGGCATGTGCCTGCCGGCCACGGTCATGTCGAGCTCGCGTGGCAGCAGCATCACGAACCGGCCGGGATGGTGAGTACGGCCGGCGATGCGGCCGGCATCATCGCCGGCGCCCCAGTAGAGATCGGCGCGCGCCGGTCCGACGATCGCCGATCCGGTGTCCTGCGCGATCATCAGCCGGTGAAAGGGCGAAGCAGGCTGGGCATTCTCGACCGGCAGCTTGGCCTCGATGAAGAACGGCGTTCCATAATCATGCAGCCGGTCGACGGCAATGGACCGGCCCGGCGTCAACGGCACGCCCTGTGCCCCCACCGCCTCACCCTCGTTCGATAATCCGGTGATGCGGAAGAACATGTAGGAGCGGTTCGCAGCCCGCACCTTCTGCGCCTCCTCCGGGTGCGCGGTCATCCATTCCCGAACATGCTGCGTCGACATTTCCCGGCGCGCAATGCGATGGCTCTGGATCAGGGCGCTGCTGAGCGAGGTATAGGAATAGCCGTTGTGGGAGTCGTAATTGATGCGCAGCGGAGTGCCGTCCTCGAGGATGATGCGCGCCGAACCTTCAATCTGGATCGTGACCAGGTCGGACGGATCCCTGAGCCAGCAGATTTCAAGCTTGCGGCCGTCGAGCGCGCCGGCGTCGATGGCGCTGCGATCGTAGTACGGGACGATCTCGCCCTTCTCGTTGCGGCGACCGATCCGCGCACCTTTGTTTGGAAATGCCTGGGACCCCGGTTTTTGGCCGGCCACAACCAGGTCATGCGGCCGGCGGTAGACCGGGACATGGAATTCCGGATTGGGAAAGCGCGAGCCCGCAACGATGGGCTCAAAATAGCCGGTTACCAATCCCTCGACCTCACCCAGGCGCGCAATGCGCACGGGCGCAAAATTCTCCTCGAAGAAGTTGCGGGCGGTCGCGGAATCCGACGGCCGCAGGTCCAGCGCCTTGCGGCAGACATTCCACAGCGCGCCGTGAATGGGTCTGCGATCGTCGGTGTGCCCGCTTTTGCGCAAAGCCTGGCAGCTTGCCTGATAGGCGGCGAATGCCGCGAGGTGATCATCGCCCGCCCAGCCGACGACCTCGGTCCATTTGATTGGTTCGAGCTGGGTGCCCGCAAGCTTCATCGGTTCCTCGGACGATGCAGCGTTCGCCGCAGAACACAAGCTCGCTCCGACCAGGCTCGCCCCGACAAGGCTTCCCAGGATGCCGCGCATCCCGGCCTGCACAAATTTAGGGCGACGCGCGAAGTTCACTGAATACCCCTATTCCGGCGCGGGCGGCCGAAAGCACTCCCGATCCATTCGTCGTGGCGGTGGGTCATATGGTTCATAACCCGCATGCTCAGGATTAACCGGCGTCGGTGCGATGGTAGTCGCCGCCTCGGACAATGAGGGCGCGACTGTCTTCCCGCTGCCGGGTTCAGGGGATAACCAGCTGAACCCACTGCATTTTTTCGTTACGGGAACCGGGCTGCCGGCGCGGAGTTATTAACGCTGCTCCCCCGTTCGTTCTATTGTTCTTGCGTTGACCGCTTTGCAAAAGGGTCTCTCCCTGTTGCTGCCGCCGGCACGCGCCCGACGGCCCCGTGCCGCAGGACGCGGCAGACGGCAAAGAAGCGATATGACATGGTCATGCATGACTTGAAGATGATCGGACCGCGTGCGCTCCTGTGCCGGCTGCATGCGCGGCTGCCACGCACCGGCGTGCCGGAGGGAGGAGCTTAGGGCATGGCTCGTCTGCCGGCACCAGAAATGCTCAAATTGTTGCACGTCCGCGGTCTGGCAAAATATGCCTTCGAGCTGCTTGTCGTCGGAGCGATCTACTTTTTCCTGGCAAAACTCGACCTGGCGCTCGCCACCATTCACCCGGATGCCATCCCTGTCGCACCGGCGCCCGGCTTTGCGCTGGCAGCCGTCCTGCTGCGCGGGTTGCGCATCTGGCCAGCATTTTTTGCAGCGTCCCTGGCCGCGCAGGCGCCCGCTGAGATAGCCGAGGTGACCATCAACAATTCGACTCTGATCCTGTCAATTGCGGTTGCCGCTACCCTTGAAGCAATTGTCGGAGGTTATTTGATCAACATCTGGTCTGGTGGCCGCAACACTTTAGAGACGCCTGCCAGCGCCGCCAAGTTCGTGACGGTGAGCCTCGGGCCCAGCGCCATGCTGGGAGCGAGCGTGGCCACCGGCGCCGTGTTTCTCATTGGATCCGGATGGACGGATTTGGTCGCTCTTTGGCTTACGCGCTGGCTTCGCGATGCCAGCGGTATGCTCGTCGTTGCGCCGGCGATCGTTCTTTGGGCCACCCGGGATTTCCGGGTCTTTGATCATGACAGGGTGTCATTTCGCGGGAATGGGGTTTCAGCAACGGCGTTTTTAGCCGCCGGAATTCTTGGCTTCATTGCCTTCAGCCCGCTCATCGAGCTGCCGGTAAACAGAATCGCGTTGAGCATCATTGCCGTGGCGCCGCTGTTGTGTGCGGCGTTATGGGGCAGCCAGCGCGACACAGTGGTCTGCACGCTCCTTCTCTCAGCCTTTTCGATCTGGGGCGCCTGGCCGGGCAGCCGCCCATTTGGCCCGACTCCCAACGACGCATTCCTGATCTCGGCCATAATCATCATAAGCGCTGCTTCTTTGGGCCTCATCCTGAGCGCGGACATCGCGCAGCGAGACTTCGCCAAAGCCAGGCTGCGTCGTCAGGAGCGCAACCTGCGAGCACTGTTCAGCCATGCTGACGCGGGCATCGCGCAAATCGATACCGCCGGCCAGCTCAGGTTGGCCAACAGTCGATATTGCGACATCTTTCACCGATCGGGTGAGGACCTCCTGCAGTCGCGGATCCAGGATCTTCTCCAGGTCGATGATGCTTCTGCGCTGCTCGCTTCACTCAGCCGGGTCGCGCAGAGCGGCGAAAGCCTTGTCCTCGAGAGCAAGATTGTCTTGCCGACCGGCAGAGATCTGAAAATCAGAAGCAATTTTGCCGCCATCTTTGATGGTGACGATCCCGTGCGTTTCCTCGCGGTCATCGCCGAGGATGTTACTGGCCCCCGCGAGGCCGAGGATCACCTGAGGCGCGAGCGCCAGAACCTGTTGGATACGGTTCAAGAGCGATCAGCAGCTCTGCAGCAGGCTCAGCAAGCCCGCGATGCCGAGATCGCGCAACGCAAGCGAGTCGAGGACGCGCTGAGGCAGGACATTGCCGAACGCCGCAAGACGCAGGACGCGCTGCTGGAGAGCGAGTGGCGCTTTCGGACGGTCATCCAGGGAATTACCGATTACGCCATTTTTCTGCTCGATCAGGACGGCTGCATTACGGACTGGAACGTGGGCGCGCAGCGTATTCACCAGTACTCGGCCGCGGAAATCGTTGGCGGGCACGTCAGCCGATTTTTCTCAGATGAAGAGCAACAGTCCGGGGAACCTGCCCGCGTCCTTCAGGTGGCCGCCTATGAGGGCAAGTACGGCTTCGAGGGCTGGCGGGTGCGTCGCGACAAGAGCAGGTTTTGGGCGAGCGTTGTGATCGAAGCAATCCGCGATGAGGCGGGCACGCTCGTCGGCTTTGTGAATATCACGCATGACGTCACCGAGCGACGGGAGGCCCAGGTCTCGCTGGAGCGGGCGCAGGAGCAGCTCTCCCAGTCGCAAAAGATGGAAGCCCTCGGCCAGCTCACGGGCAGCATCGCGCACGATTTCAACAATCTGCTCATGATCGTCAGCGGGTATGCGCAGCTCCTGCGCCGCCACATGACAGACCCCAAGCATCTCAAAGCGATCGATGCGGTCAGCTCGGCTGCCAATCGTGGAGAAAGCCTGACCCGCCAGCTGCTGGCCTTCTCGCGGCGCCAACCGATCAACCCGGTCGTTACCGACCTCAAAGAGCGCGTCGATGCAGTCCATGAAATGCTGGTGGGGTCGCTGCGCGGTAACGTTCAGCTCAAGTGCGAGATCGCAGCGGACGTCTGGCCGGTGGAGGTCGACATCGCGGAGCTTGAGCTGGCGCTTGTGAACATCGCGGTCAATGCGCGCGACGCGATGCCGGCCGGAGGCGTCATCACCCTGTCGGCGACAAACACCACTCTGGAAAAGAGCGACAGGGTGGATCAGCTCGAAGGAGAGTTTGTGGCGCTGGCGATGACGGATACCGGAGTCGGAATTGCGCCGGATGTCCTGCCCAGAATCTTCGAGCCGTTTTTCACCACCAAAGCACTGGGAAAAGGCACCGGTCTCGGGTTGTCACAGGTCTATGGCTTTTCTCAACAATCCGGGGGCAGCGTTGTTGCAACCAGCACGGTCGGCAGAGGAACCGCGATCACCATCTACTTGCCGCGCAAGCACGCGGTTGTTGCGAAGGCCGCGGAGGCGCCGCCCACACAACCGATTGTGCCCAGCGAAGGCACAATTCTTCTGGTCGAGGACAATCCGGAGGTTGCGCACGTGACTGCCTCGCTGCTGGAGCAGCTCGGCTACCGGATCATGCGCGCGGACAATGCCATGGATGCTCTCAGCGCCCTGCAGCGCGGAAGCAAGATCATGCTGGTTCTCAGCGATATCGTCATGCCCGGCGACATGAATGGCGTTGCGCTGGCTCAGGAAATCGCCAATCGATATCCGCAGCTTCCGGTCCTGCTTACCAGCGGCTACAGCGACGTGGCGCAAACGGCCGCATCGCAGTTTCGCATCTTGCGCAAGCCGTTCCAGGTGCACGCCCTGGAAAAGGCTATCCGGGAAGCTCTGGAGCATGCCCGCGCGCGCGACACTGATGATCGCGTCCTGCCCTTTTCGCCGAGGCCCGCCCGAACGAGCTAATCAATCAGCTAAACAGGCGCTGCGATGCGAGCCGGGCGCCGTCGCGCAGGCTCGCGAGCTTTGCCCAAACCACGTCTTCCGCGACGCGCCCCCAGCCGGCCGAGGTGTCGAAGCCACAGTCGGTGCCGGCGAGAACCCGCTCGCGATCGCCGACCACCGCGGTCACGCGTTCGATGCGATCCGCGACCACCTCCGGGTGCTCGACAAAATTAGTCAGGCTGTCGATCACGCCGGCAACGAGGATCTGATCCTCCGCGAGCGGAAACTTTGAAAAGCAGCGAAATTCGTGGGCGTGGCGCGGATTTGCGAACGGCAATACGAGACCGCCGACATCGGCTTTCAGCAGCACGGGAAGGATGTCGTCGAGCGGGACGTCGCAGTCATGCGGGGTTTCCGAGTTGCCCCAGCACACGTGCAGCCGCACCCGTTCGCGCGGGATGCCCCGGATCGCCTGGTTGATGACCGCGACGACCTGCTCGACGAAGCGGACAAATGCGCCAACCGGCTCGTCCTTGAAGGTGATGTGGCGTTCGAGCGCGAGATCGGGTGCATCGATCTGCAGGAGGAAGCCGTGGGCCACGATCGCCTCATACTCGATCCGCAAGGCAGCCCCGAGAGCGGCGAGGTAGGACTCGAGCGTGTCGTAGTATTCGTTGCGCACCGCCATGGCGAGGATGCCGGGCGACGGCGCGCTCATGAATGGTTCCGCGAACGCACCGGGGGTCTCGGCGAGCACGCCCCGAAAATAGCGGCATTCGTCGGCAATGGCCTGCGGATCGACATATTTCACCTCGCTGATCGCCTTGGGCAAGCCACCGAGCGAGGAGACCTGGGTGCGGCCGGAATGTTGCTCCATCCACATCCGTTTGAATTGCGGATAGCGGTCGATGTCGGCGCGGGACGGCCGCTCCCAGCTGCCGCCGAGCCCGGACAGCCGGCTCCTGAGATAGAGAAAAAAGGAATCGCGCTGCTGCTCGCCGTTGTTGCCGACGTCGATGCCGGCCTCGCGCTGCCTGTTGACGCATTGCCGCACGGCATCGCGGCCGGCGCGCACGATCTCGGCCTCATCCACCGGCGTGCCGGAAGCGCGCAGCGCATAAAGGCGCGTCAGCTCTCGCGGCCGCGGCAGGCTGCCGGTGTGAGTGGTGAGAATTCTCGAGGTGCTGCGTTGCATGGGATCATCTCGACATGTGGTGCGGCAGCCACAGCGCAAGGTCCGGCCACAGAATGACAAGAGCGAGCACCACGAACATGGTCAGGTGGAACGGGATGGTGCCGAGGATGACTTCGCTGAGCTTGCCGTCCCAGATGCTTTGAATCACGAACAGGTTGATGCCGATCGGCGGTGAAATCTGCCCGAGCTCGACGAACAGGACGAGGACGACGCCGAACAGGATGGGATCGATGCCGTAATTCTGCAGCACCGGAAAGATCAGCGGCACCGTGATAACGATCATGCCGAGGCTTTCGATCAGGCAGCCAAGCACCGTGTAGAGAATGAACAGCGCCAGGAAGAATTCCAGCCGGCTGAGATCAAGCCCGACGATGAATGCGGTTACCTTCTCGCCTACTCCCGCAAAGCTGATGGCGTAGGAAAACACATAGGCGGTGAAGATGATAAACAGGATGTTTCCGGAAAATTTGACGGTACTGCGCATCGCTTCGATGGCGCCTGCCGGCTTAAGGTCGCCGAACGTCGCGCCGAGAATGAAGGCAAGAATGCAGCCGATGGTCGCGCCTTCGGTGGTCGTCACCAGACCGAGATAGATGCCGCCCAGCGTGCCGGCGATCAGGACGGCGAATGGAAGCACGTCAAGCAGTGCGGCAGCCAGATCCCGGACCGAGCGCAATCCGGCCTCGCGCGGCGCGACGCCCGGCCAGATGGTGGCATGCACCCCGATGTAGCTCATGAACATGAGCGTCATGATGAGGCCGGGAACGACGCCAGCCATGAACAGCTTGGGCACCGAAGTTTCCGTGAAGGTGCCGTAGACGATCATGCCGAAGCTCGGCGGCAGCAGGATGCCGAGCGTGCCGCCCGCGGCAAGCGAGCCGGCGGCGAGCGGCCGGTCGTAACGGCGGCGCACGAGTTGCGGCAATGCGACGCCGCCGATCGATGCGGCGGTCGCGATGCTCGAGCCGCTCACCGAGGCAAACACCGCGCAGCCCGCAATATTTGTTTGCAGCAGGCCTCCCGGCAGCCGGGCGACGAGCCGGGCGAGGCCGCCGTAGATACGGTTGCTCAGGCCGCTCACGCGCAGAATTTCGGCCATCAGCATGAAAAGCGGGACGCAGGTGAGGACAAAGCTGTTCATGCTGCCCCAGCTCACCAGCCCGAGGCTGTTGAGAGCGGGCAGCCCGCCCTGCATCAGCAGATAGAGCACCGCCGGCACTGCAATGGCGAACGGCACCGCCATTCCGCACGTCAGCAGCAGCAGGAACACCGCAAACGTGACGACAATCTGCAGCTCGGGGCTCATGACGGCTTCCCGGGCACATCGCCTGATTGTCGCAGCCACGCCAGGTCAGCGATCAGCGTTCGCGTCATCGAGAACAGCAGCGCGGCTGCACCGACGACCATTGCAGCTCTCGGGATCCAGAGCGCTGTCGCGAGGTAGGTCGGAGCGTGATCGTCCAGTCGCCATGACGACATCTCGAATCTGGCCAGTTGCCACAGCAATGCCACGCAGAATGCCAGCGACAGCGCATCGAAAATGACATGTGATGACGCGCGCCAGCGCTCGGACAGGCGCGCCTGGACGAGCTCCACATGATGAAAGCTGTCGTTCGCCTGGCACACCGGCAGGCTGAGGAAGGTGATGACCACCAGCATGTAGCCGCCAAGCTCGTCGGATACCTCGAACGAGAAATTGAAGACCGAGCGGGTGATGATGTCGGCGCCGATCGTAACGAGCATCACGACCAGCGCCAGCATGCATGCGAGATTGCAGAGCCGCTCGACCGGACCTTCCGGCAGCGCGCGTACGCGACGGGCATCGCGCCCGCGGCTGCGCTCGACACTGGCCGTCATGCCGTGCGCGGGCGCCGTCAACGCCCGACTGCGGCGCGCACCTTGCCGAGCGCTTCAACCACCTCCGGTCCGCGTGACTTCGCCCAATCGTCCCAATACGGCTTCATGGCGTCGACCGCGCGCGCGGTCTCGTCGGGGCGCGCCGACGTGAAGGTATAGCCGGCCGATTTGAGGATCTGCACGGAATCGGCTTCCTCGGCTTTCATGGTGTCCTGGTCCCAGCGCGCCGCGTCCTCGGCGGCCTTGCGCAGTCGCGCCGCAATATCGGGGGAGAGCTTCCCATAGGCATCGGTATTGACGATGAAGTACGAGTTGTTGACGTTGACGATCATCACGTACGCATATTTGAGGAGGTCCTTCCACAGCACGGCACCGACGCCGGCTGTGAAGATGCCGTCGACGACGCCGCGATCGAGCGCAGACGGAACTTCCGGCGCGCTCATGGTGATGGAGACGCCGCCAAATCGCCGCACCAGCTCGCCCTGCTCGGGCTGGGCGACGCGCAGCTTCATGCCCTTGATGTCGTCGAGAGCTTCGAGCTTCTTGCGGCCCCAGATGAATTGCATTGGATAGGTGTAGGAGGCGAGCACGGTCGTGCCCTTCTGCGCGAAACCCTTTTCGATGTACGGCTTGAGCACGGCATCGGCCCTGGCGAAATCCTCATAGGACTGGATCAGCATCGGCAGGCGCGGGATGCCGGCGATCGCGACGTTGCCGGAATTGAACAGGTCATCACCGATCTGAACCACGTTCTCCCCCACCGCCTGGGTTATGTTGCTGGCATTGATCTGCAGGGTGCCGGCAAGATGCAGCCTGATCTTCAGCTCGCCGCCGGTTGCCTTGTCGACCTGCTCGGTGAACAATTTTGCGCCGCGCGACGTGGCGAAGTTCGGCGCTGATTGATGCATGTAGAAATTCCACTGCTCGGCAGCCGACGCGGGATTGCGCCCGCCCGCCAAAGCGGCCGCTGCAGCAAAAGCCAGGGATGCAGCAGTCAAAATTGTTCTGGTCACGGCGTTCCTCCCGATGTCTCGCGGATTATTTTTGGCTGGTCAGCGTGAGCGAGTAGCGCGGATCGGCCGCCAGGCATGGCGCCTCCGGCAGGCCGATCTCCTTGCGCACGATATTGGTGCCGAGCAAGGTCGCGTGCCGCCGGCTCATGCCCTCGCGGCCCATCCCGCAGTCCGACGAGATGATCAGCCGCTCGGGCGGAATATGCTTGAGCGCCTGGCGAATCAAGCTTGCGACCTCGTCTGGGCGCTCGACTTGCAGCATATGGTGGTCGATCACTCCGATGGCAATCTTCTTGTCCTTGATCACCTGTCCGATGGCTTGCAAGTCGCCGGGGCCGGACGAGCAGGTTTCGAACGTCAAGGCGTCCGCGTCGACCCCATTGAGCGCCGCAAGCGTCGGCTGATAGCTCTGGACTTCCCTGAACATGCGCTGCTGCGACGGGTTGCCCCAGCAGGTGTGACACCACACTTCGGTCTTGGCGCGCAGGCCCTTCACGGTACCGTTGAAGACGGCAACGAGATCCTGCGCGTCAAGCCTGCCGAAGGCCTTGCCGCGCGCCGGCACCATGTGGATTTGCGGCTCCTCCATCTGGATCACCGGGCAGCCGGCGTCCGCCAGCGCGTGCAGCTCCGCATTGAGCGCATCGCTCAGAGCCATGACGCGCTCGACCGGATCCTTGTAGTAGCTGTCGGAGGCCGCGGCTGCGAGCAGCTCCGGCATGATGGTGCCGAACTTGACC
>Ga0306925_10001567_pt1 | contig 18985 bp, 19 predicted proteins | sample flu12Cox44000176_FD_203755 | JGI IMG/M metagenome (GOLD analysis project Ga0306925, IMG submission 203755) | Lab enrichment of tropical soil microbial communities from Luquillo Experimental Forest, Puerto Rico - flux8day.12C.oxic.44.000.176 (v2)... | ecosystem: Environmental > Terrestrial >... | reverse complement strand
GTAAGGGTTCGCATCCTGCCGGATGGGCGGATGGCGCGAGCCGATGCTGCGCTCTATCTCGGCCATCAGCCGAAGACTCTCGCAATGTGGGCACTGCAGGGGAAGGGACCGCGGTCGCTCAAAGTGGGTGGCCGCGTGTTTTATTTCAAAGAAGACCTCGATGCTTTCATCCGTGGTCCCAAGTAAACCGATGACCGGGACCAAGATCGCCGCCGCACGCCGCACGAGGCGGTCGAAGTCCAACCGGTGGTACCGAGGTAATCACGTCGCCTTCGATCAGGTAAACCGCGCTGCGCTTGCCGTTCTGCCAGCGTTGCTAGCGCGATGGCTGCCCGGAGGGCGAACAGAGGGCGCGGAATATGTCGCGCTCAATCCCCGCCGCAGTGACCGACGGCTTGGTTCGTTCAAAGTCAACCTCAACTCCGGCTATTGGGCCGACTTCGCTTGCGATGACGTAGCGGGTGGCGATCCTATTTCGCTCTGCGCGTATCTCAGTGGTTTGCGGCAGATCGACGCCGCAAAGCGTCTTGCCGCCATGCTCGGCATCGGGGCTTGCCATGGCGAATGACGAGATGTTTGCGCTGCTCACAGCAGAAGAGACCGCTATCGCCGAGACGAACACTGCGACGACGAAACCGGAATTGACCCCGATCGTGCCTATCCCCGATGACGCGCCGCCTTGCAGGTGGCGTCATCCGGCTTACGGCGAGCCGATCGCCAGGTGGGAGTACCGCGACGAAGGCGGTCGACTGTTGGCATATGTTGTCCGGCTGGAATACGTCAGCGCCGACGGCAACAAGAAGAAAAGCATCCTGCCGCTGACCTATTGCCGAGTGCAAGAGGGCGATGGCTGTCATTTTGCGTGGCGTGCCTGCGGGGTGCCGGAACCCCGTTCTCTCTATAATCTTCCCCAATTGCTCTCATCGCCAGATTCGCCCGTCATCATCACCGAAGGCGAAAAGAAAGCCGACGCGGTGCCCCGGCTTTTTCCGGGTTACATCGGTATTACGTCGATGGGCGGCGCTCGCGCCGGGAGGAAATCGGATTGGGCATCGCTCGCCGGCCGGATCCTCGTGATCTGGCCCGACAATGACGCGCCCGGCCGTTCTTATGCCGCGGATGTCGCTGAGCTGGTGATCGCAGCAGGCGCGAAATCAGCTGCGATCGTCAACGTCCCAAAGGATTGGCCGGATGCTTGGGATCTTGCCGACGCTCTTCCTGACGGGGTCAGCCAGCAGGCGCTCGACAGCTTGCTACAATCTGCGGTTTCTTGCGATGAGCCTGCTATCGAGTCTCAGCCTTCTTATGTCTCCTTTCAAAAATTCAAGATGACCGCCGGCGGGCTTTATTGGGAGGGAGATGACTCGGACAAGCCACCGATCTGGCTCTCTGACCCGTTTGAGGTTCTTGCGCAGACCAGAGATGACCACAGCGTCAACTGGGGCCTCCTACTGCGGTGGCTTGATCCCGATAATTGCCTGCATCAATATGCAATGCCATGGCGGGCGCTTGGCGGCAGCCGCGACGAAGTCTGGCGTGAACTGCTCGACCAAGGGCTTCGCATCAGCCCCTTACCGGGGAGCCGTAACAAGCTCGCTGAGTATCTCTCGACCGTTTACGTGGACAACCGCGCGCGGGCTGTGTCGCGTATCGGCTGGCACGTCGAGGGCAAATGCGCGGCATTCGTTCTGCCGGACACGACCTATGGCGAGATCGATACTTGCGGTGGGAAGGTACTCTGGCAGAGCGAGTCGCGCGTCGAGACGGCTTACAATGTCGTCGGCAATCACGAGGATTGGCGCGATGCTGTAGCTATCCGGTGCATCGGCAATTCAAGACTAGTCTTGTCGGTCTCGACGGCATTCGCGGCACCATTGCTCAGTCTTGTCAATGAACGCAGCGGCGGTTTCCATCTAGTTGGGACAAGCACCATCGGAAAGACAATCGCACTGCGCGTCGGCGGTAGCGTTTGGGGTGGTGGCAGCATTGACGGCTATCTGTGTTCGTGGCGTGCGACATCCAATGGGCTCGAAGGCGTTGCCGAAGCACATTGTGACACCCTCCTGTGTCTGGATGAGATGGGGCAGGTCGAAGCGCGGGAGGCCGGCGAGATCGCTTACATGCTGGCCAACGGTTCAGGGAAAAATCGAGCGGGACGCAGCGGATCGGCAAGACGGGCGGCGAGATGGAGACTGTTATACTTGTCCAGCGGCGAACTCTCTCTTGCCGACAAGATGGTCGAGATCAACAAGCGGCCAAAGGCCGGCCAAGAGGTCAGGCACGTCGATATTCCTGCCGACGCCGGTGCCGGGCTCGGCGTATTCGAGAACATTCATGGCGCCGGATCATCCGGTGCATTCGCCGAGGAGCTGCGCCTTGCCACCGAAACGAACTACGGCACACCTATCCGCCGTTTCCTGCTAATGCTGACCGCGCGGCGTGCCGCCGATCCCTCCCGGCTCGTTGAGCTGACACATGAGGGCCGCAGGCAGTTCCTAGCAACGTATTTGCCGCAGGGCACCTCGCCGCAGGTGCGGTCGGTCTGCAATCGGTTTGCCCTCGCTGCCGTAGCCGGGAGCCTCGCTACGGCAATGGGATTGACGGGCTGGCCGGACGACGAGGCTGACCGCGCGGCGGGGATCTGTTTCGGGGCCTGGCTCGACCGACGTGGCACTGCGGGAGACCAGGAAATTGAAGCCGGGATCAGGCAAGTGATTGCATTCCTCGAAGCGCATGGCGCGTCGAGGTTCGAGGCGGTTGGCGAGTCGGATCGCGCAATCAACCGCGCGGGTTTCCGACGCAAGACCTCCGATGGTTGGTGGCAATACATGGCGCTGCCGGAGGCGTGGCGTGGCGAAATCACCAAAGGGCACGAACCCCGTGCTCTCGCCCAGGCAATGGTCCAGCGCGGGATGTTGTTGCCTAGTGCTAGCGACCGTAAATCTTCACAACTGGTGACGGTACCGGGTTACCGCAAAATGCGCCTTTATGTCTTTAGTCCGAGCATCCTGGCGGGTGCCGAGGACTGCGCCAATGCCAGCTAGTCTCTTTCGGGAGTTGCTAACGGCGGTTGCACCCGCTGCGCCTTGCATCTCGGGTGTTCCGGGTGTGCGAGGTGTTCCGCCGGCACAACCAGCGAAAGTTTCAGACGACTCGCCGTCTGCGCCAGCAGGAACACCGGAAAATCGGCAGGGTGTTCTGGGTGTTTCTGCAATCGATCGCCTAGACCTAACGGGAACACCTGGAACACGGTCCACCAGCCCAGGTGTCCTCGACGAAACTGGCGGTTTCCCACGCGAGCACCCCTGGAACACCGAGAACACCAACAAAGATGGCGACCGAGAGTATGCGACTGCGGGTCAAGAGTGGTCCACCCCGCTTGACGCCTGGGGCAATCAAGAAGAAGAACGGGCGGCGATTGTCGAGCATAGCGGCAAAATTCCGCGTGATTGGGCGGAAGGCTTCGCTCGGCTGCACCCCGCTCGCCCGCCACGCGATGTTCCTTTGGAGCGTTGGCAGCAGTTCCTTGATGATATCGCTGGCTTCATGGACGGTGGGTGGGCCGAAAGGGCCGCGAGGCTCGGCTGGGGACCCCTCGACCTGTTTGGCTGCGATCGGTACCAGCCATTCGCCAGGATCGATTACAGCGGCATCCTATGGCTGCTGAACGGCAGTAAGCTGGTCGAATTGGATCGCCATAGGGCGATCATCGAAAGGGGCTCCGGCGTGCGGCAGACCTACCGGCGCAAGCCAGTCGCTGTCGGCGAGGTCGTCGTACCATGGGAGTTGACGCCTTCAGGTGGCGCGGACCCGGCATGTTAATGGACTGCAGCCGCTATAATTGCCGACCAGGACGAGGCGCGGGTCGGACAGAAGGGGCGGACTGGCTATGTCTGGTGGCAGCGCGGCGATACCCCGCGCGGGTTGCGCGATGTCGGCTACCAGTCGGCTTCGATCATCGGGGCCGTATGCCCGGCACGCGACACCGGTGTCGCCTTGGTGATGACCCAGCTCGATACCGCCGCGATGAACCTGTTCCTTACTGAACTCGGACAAGCCGTCGCGCCAGGTGCGCATGGCATTGTGCTGATGGACAAGGTGGGCTGGCATACGGCCGGCGATCGCGTCGTGCCCGAAAACCTCAGCTTCGTCTTCCTGCCGCCCTACTCCCGGTTAGCGGACCACGACAGCGGACGTGGACCGACGGGCAACATCAGTGCCAATGCCATACTCGCATCAGCCTTCGCCGCGTCAGCCGCCTCCTCCCTGTGTTTTCCTCCGCCCTCGGGTTTTGTGGGTCTACGCCTTCAGCTCGATATCTTCCCACGGATAGGCATACCCTGTGCTCTGGTAACTGGAGAACACATCCTGCCAGTTCGTCGCCTTGATGCGGGGGCCGATCGCGTTCATGAAGGCGTGGCGGAACACCGGCACGAAATAATAATTCTCCAGGATCGCGCGCTGGATCTCCTCGGCCAGCGCCTTGCGCTCGGCGGGCTGATCGGATTTGAGGTACTGCTCGTACTTGGCGTCGAGCTCCTGGACGCAGAACTTGTCGGCGGCGAGCATGCCACCGCATTTGAGCTCCGATTCGTACCAATTGGCCCAGCTGGCGCCGATGCGAGCGCCGGTCAGGAGGATGTTGACGCCGGGCCATTCCTTCATCCCGCCTTGCTGGCGTTTCTGGTAAACTGCCCGCTCCAGTGTCTGCATCTTGCCGCGAATGCCGAGGGTTTGTAGCTGCGCAATGATGCGCTCGCCTCGCGAATAATAGGGCGGCGCCGGGGTCAGCCAGTCGTAGGTGAAGCCGTCGGGGTAACCGGCTTCCGCCATCAGTTGCTTGGCCTTGGTGACATCGCGTGGCCATTTCGGCCAGTCGAGCGCGTATTCGACATCGTCGTTGATCCAATTTCCGTCGACCCGGCCAAGACCGGCGCATTCGGCCTGGTTCATCGCATCCCGGTCGATCGCGAGGCTGACCGCCTGTCGCACGCGCTTGTCGTGGAATGGGTTTTTCGGGTCCTGGAAACCGGGAAATGCGAGCCACCAATTGCCTGAGATCACCGGGGCCAGGATGACCTTCGAGTTCTGCTGCACCCGCACTGCCAGATCGCCCGGGACGAAATAGATGATGTCGGCTTCCTCGCGCTCGAGCATCGCTACCCGCGTCGCCGGGTCGGGCACGCTGATGATTGTGAAGTTTTTCACGTGCACCGGCCGGTAGTAGCCGTCGAACGCCTCGAATTCGAGCCGGTTGCCTGCTTCCTGCGCCACCAGCTTGTAGGGGCCGGCGCCGATCGGCTTCTGGGTGAACCCGTCTTGTCCGACCTGCTGGTAATATTTGGCCGGCACAACCCAGCCGGCGCCGCACACATTCGCTGTCCCGATCAGGCGCGGGAAATCGAGGAACGGTGTCTTGAAATCGAAACGAATGGTGCGTTTGTCGACGACATTGATGCGATCGGTGCGTTCGTGCAGTACCTTGGCCCAGGCGCCGTGATAATGTTCGTAGCTCCATTTGACATCATCGGGCGTGAGCGGTGCGCCGTCGTGGAAATGGATGTTATCACGGAGCCGGAACGTTGCGCTCCTGGCGTCCTCGGCAAACTCGAAACGCTCGGCAAGCGCCAAGTGATCGTAGAGCTTCTCGCGATAGTTTTTGATCAGCGCATCCTGCACGATATTGAGGAAGTTATCGCCGGTCGCGCCGCCGTCGTGCTGCATCGGGTCGAGCCAGCGCGGCGCGATGTTGGTGTGCCAACCGAGAACCATGCGGCCTTGCGGCGCGACCGGTTCAGCCGCACCGGCACGGTGCAGCTGCGGCATTGCCAGCCCGCTGGCCGCCAGAGCCCCGGTTTGCAGCAGCCTGCGTCGTGTGAGCCCTTCTGCGTCCATTGTCACCTCCTGTTCAGCTGGCCCGTGTTAACCGAGCCTTGCGGCGATTATAGGTCAGCTATGCAAAAAGTCTCGCCTCGTTTGCGATCGAGCGGGGTAGCTGACCGGACCGGTGTCGACGGCCTTCTTGGCCGGCGATGCGGCAATTGAGATCCCTCGCGCGTGCAGGCTGCGGTATCGCAAAGAGCGCTGAGGGGCAGCTAGTGGTAGCGGTGCGGACAGGCAATAGGCTACCGCCGGCAGGCGGAAAACAGGCCAGGTACCGTTTCAAAAACAGATATAGAGACGGCACCGTAAACCAAACATTTTGGCCGAGTTGCCTTAAGTAATGGATCAGCCTATACATTGATGCCGTCAAGAGTCCACTCACTAATAAATAACAATGCCCCGGAAGGTTCCGATCACGCCGGAAAAGGAACAAGAAATTATTGCCGCGCTGGAAAAGGATTCGCACGCGTCGCGGGTGGCGCGCACGCTCGGCGATGTAAGCTACGCGACGGTGTGGCGGGTGGCGGACCGCAACGCTATTGCATTAAAGGCGGCCGAGAAACCATGGGCCGGCCGCGCCTACCGGCGGGAGTGTGGGCGAAAATCGCGAGGGAGGTGGCGGCGAACCCGAAAGCGACGCAGAAGGAGCTGGCGCGAAAGATCGGAGTGAGCCGTTCGACGGTGGGCCGGGTGATGCGTGCGCCTCGTGACGCCGCCCCGCTAAGTTGATCACGCGTATTTTGACGGGAACGCTGAATAGCAAATGACCTGCCCTTGCGGATACCGAAAACCTGTGCGCAGAAAAGCTCGATCGCACGGCGGTTGATCCAGAAGGAGAGGGCGTGGTGGCAGATAATTTGCGGCAGATCGGCTGCGCCCTCGTGCTGGCCGCGATCCTTTGCAGCTGCACGGGTGCCGATATTGAAAATGGCGCCTTGGGGGCAGCGAAGAGCTGGTGCCGGCTGCACTCTCCTCAGTACTGCTCGGTAAATGACGAAAGGCCGTCTGCAATAAGCCCGGCCAGAGCGGCGACAACTCTGTGACGAGTGCTTCGCTGTGACCGCGAACCGCGTCATCCCCGCATAACGGACCGTAGCCATGGCGAAACTCATGACGGGGTTTCCCCCGGCTCCGGAGGATCAGGTATCGCTGGCCAATTGGCGTGAGGCGCCATTCAACCGGTGGAGTTTCCGTCATGTGCGCGAAATTATTCCCACGGCCGACATCGCGTGCGATCCGGATCAAGCGAGGCCGGTACCGGTAGAGCTGGTTGCCACCGATAAAATCCGCATTCGGGGGACGAAGGACCGCGTTCTCTCGCTCGACGATTTCCTCATGACGGCAAGCACGGACGCCTTGGTCATCCTGCATCGCGGACGGAGCATCGTCGAGCGATATGCCGACGGGATGACGGCGGAGACGCCGCATATTCTCATGTCGGTTTCGAAGTCAGTGCTCGGGCTGCTTACAGGGATTCTGGTCGGAGAAAGAATTCTCGATCCGGACCGGCAGGTCACGACCGTGATTCCGGAGGTGAGCGAAACGGCCTACAAAGGAGCGACGATCCGGCATCTTCTCGACATGAGAACTGGCGTCGCTTTCGATGAAGACTACACGGCGACCTCCGGTGCGATCGTCGAATATCGAAAAGCGACCAACTGGCATCCTCTCGGGCCAGACCAATGTCCCTCTGATCTCCGGTCCTTCTACCAGTGCTTGCGGGCCTCGGACGGCAAGCATGGAGGCCGTTTCCACTACGTCTCGCCGAATTCGGACTTACTGGGCTGGGTGATCGAGCGGGCCACAGGGCAGCGATTTGCCGACCTGATGAGCAGATATATCTGGAAGCCGATGGGTGCGCAGCACAGCGCGTACATCACGGTCGACCGGTTGGGCGCGCCACGGTGCGCCGGCGGCATCTGTGCGACCGCGCGCGATCTTGCCCGCCTCGGACAGGTCGTTGCCGACGGCGGCGCATGCGAGGGAAGGCAGATCATCCCCGCCGCCTGGATCGACGACATCGCGCGGAATGGAAGCGCTGATGCATGGGAAGCCGGTGTCTTTGCGCCCTTCTTTCCGGGACGAAACATGCACTACCGGAACAAGTGGTACGTAGATCTTGGCGAGCCGCCTTTGCTGTTTGCGCTCGGCATTCACGGGCAATACCTTTTTGTCGACCGTCGAAACCAGCTCGTGATCGTGATGATGTCATCCCAGGCCGATCCGCTCGACGCCGACCTGATTTCGCTCACGATGACTGCGGTCTCGCACTTCCGTGAAATTTTCGCACTTTCTCAATAGGCGTCCGAGGCGATTGCACTATGACCGCGGTCCTCAAAGGATGGGGTGTTTGGCTGGCAGCCCAGCCGCGATCTTGCGAACGAAGCTGATCGGATCAGGATCATTTTAGCCGCCTCGGGCGCCTGAAGGGTAAGCTGAAAACCCCGCGACGAAGAGATCGAGCATGTACAAGCTGTTGTCGTTCGACGTTTACGGCACACTCATCAACACGCCGCCTATTAATGTGAAGGCGTTTCGGCTCATTCTCGAACAGGCGGGCGCATCAAACATCGATGCGCTGGCGTTCTATCAGTTCTGGGAAAGCCGCAACATCGTCCATTACCGGGAGCCGTACCGCAGCTACCGGCAGATCGGCGCGCTTTCCCTCGAAGAAGCGTTCGAGAATTTCGGCGTCGCGGGCGGCAGAGGAGATCTTATCGAACGGTACTTCGAATTATTCCCCGAGATGGAGCTATACCCTGACGTGCTGCCGACACTCGAAAGGCTGGCGGGCAGGTTCCGGTTGGCCGTCGTATCAAACATCGACGACGACCTCCTCGGGGCCACCCGGCTTTATCGGGATTTTGATCTGGTCTGCACGGCCGAACGAGCCGGCGGTTACAAGCCTGACGGCACGTTGTTCGGATACCTCATCGCGAATGCGGGGGTCGTGGTAGCTGACATCTTGCACTCAGGTCAATCGCAGTTCACCGACATGGTCGGCGGCAAGCCGCTCGGCCTGACGGTGTGCTGGATCAACCGCCGTAGCATCGACCTGCACCCGAGCGTGCCGCCGCCCGACCACATTTTCTCCGACATCCGGTCGCTATTGCCGCTGCTGGGAATTTAGCCGCAGTGACCGCCTCCGCTTTTGCTGCGAGCGCGACAGTCGGACAGCATCGAGCGAACAATCTCCTTTTGAGAGAACTGTACTCGATCGGCGCTGCTACTGAGCCGGTCCGGCCGGTACTCGGATCGGGCTTGCCGGGCCGCCGCACTGGCGTCGGCCCGGACCCGCTTCTCAGGAATTGACGATGGCGACCGCCTCGATCTCGATCATGAAATCGGGTCCTGCCAGACGGGTAACGCCGACGGTCGTGCTAGTCGGGGTCGCCACCCCGAGATAGCGCATGCGGATGTCGCCGCACTTCTGGAACTCGTCGAAATCGGTGACAAAGGTGTTGGTCTTGACGACGTCCGCCCAGGTGGCGCCGGCCGCCTTGAGACAGCGGTCGAGGTTCTGGAACGTCTGTTCCATCTGCGCCCGCATGTCGCCTTTGCCGACGCAGTTGCCGTCGATGTCGCGGGCCAATTGGCCGGCGGTGTAGACGATCTTGCCGCTGCCGCTCACCGTCACAACGTGCGAGTAAGACGGCTTTCCGGCCGACATTCTGACATTCATGCCTTCAGGCTGAAACCGCTCGATCTTAAGAACCATTCTGCTCTCCTGGTCAGGTTCGCACCATGCGGCCGGCATTTGGCGCACAAGACGCGCCGGCGGGGTAGCGGCTTTGGCCAGGGTTGAGGCAACGATCTACATTAGCTGCCGCCGGCAACGGTGCCCGGCTGGAGACCGAAGAGGGCTCATTGTGAAATAGGGATACGTAAATACTTCTGTTGAAATGGATGAATATCCAATGAGCCATAACTGGCCCATACTCTTGATATGAACCCGTTCTGGAGCCGGATCGCGCGCGAGCTTTCGCCCTATGTGCCCGGCGAACAGCCGCGCATCGCCAATTTGGTGAAGCTCAACACCAACGAAAGCCCGTTTGGCCCCTCGCCGCTCGCATTGGAAGCGATGCGAAACGCGGCAACTGACACCCTGCGGCTCTATCCGGATCCCGAGGCGACGGAACTGCGTGAGGTGCTTGCTGCTCATCATGGCGTGAAGCCCGAACAGGTGTTCGTCGGTAACGGTTCGGACGAAGTGCTCGCGCACGCTTTCGTCGCGCTCTTGAAACAGCCGAAGCCGCTGCTGTTTCCGGATGTCACCTACAGCTTCTATCCGGTGTGGGCGCAATTGTTCGGCCTCGCCTGCGAGACTGTGCGATTGGACGACGAAATGCGCGTCAGGGTCGAGGATTATCGGCGCGAGGCGGGCTCGATCGTGATCGCCAATCCCAACGCGCCGACCGGCGTCGCGCTGCCGCGCGCGGAGATCGCTCGGCTGCTCGAAGATCATCCCGACATCCCGGTGGTGATCGACGAGGCCTATGTCGATTTCGGCGGCGAGAGCGCGGTTCCACTCATCGCCGATCATCCGAACCTGCTGGTCGTGCAGACGATGTCGAAGTCGCGCGCTCTAGCCGGCTTGCGCGTCGGCTATGCGCTCGGCGACATGGGACTGATCGGGGCGCTGCGCCGCGTGAAAGACAGCTTCAATTCCTACCCGCTCGGCCGCCTCGCTCAGGCGGGTGCGGTGGCTTCGGTTCACGACGAAGCTTATTTCCGGGAGAGCTGCGCCAGGGTGGTTGCAGGACGCGAAGCGATGACGTGGGAGCTGATCCGGCTCGGCTTCATCGTTCTGCCTTCGAGTGCAAATTTCGTCTTCGCCAGGCATCCGGCGCGGGGCGGCGCCGAATTCGCGGGGTGGTTGCGCGAACATGCGGTGCTGGTGCGGCACTTCAACAGGCCGCGCACGGCGCCCTATTTGCGTATCTCCGTCGGGTCGGAGGACGACGCGCGACGGCTAATCGCGGCGGTGCTTATCCTCGGGCATGAATAGCGGCCGGCGAGAGCCCCGCTCGGTGGGCACACCGTCGCCTTCGCGGTCGCGTGCCCGTCGATGCCCGTCATCGGCGATGGGCCAAAGACGTTGCCGCTCTAATGGAGTTGCTGCGCCAACGCCGCTGCGGCCTCGGCGACGATACGGTTGAGGATGACCCCGGCCGGCTCGATATCGTGGATCAGATCCACCCCCTCACCGGCGAAGACGAGGGCCGTATCGACATCGCCGGCCGCAGCCGCCGCAGCATAACGGCGACGCTCGGTCGCTCCGGCGGCGATCAGCGCGTCTTCTCGGCCGTGCCAGGTCTTGCTGAAGCGATTGACCAGCGCCCGCCCGCTATACTCCTCCGGCCAGTCATAGCGACGCGCAATGTCGAAAACTCTTGTCCGCAGCGTATCGTCACCGCTCGCGCCGACGACACGCGTCTTTGCCGCAGGAGCCACTAGCGACTCCGCAGAAGCAAGAAATCGCGTGCCGATCAGAACCCCGTCGGCGCCGAGCATCAGCGACGCGGCCAGCCCACGGCCGTCGGCGATGCCCCCCGCGGCAACGACCAGGACATCGCGGCCCGATTGCGCGACCAGGTCGGCCACGGCCGGCACCAGCGGAAAAGTCGAGCGCCCGCCGCCATGGCCGCCCGCCTCGGTGCCTTGCGCGACGATCACGTCGGCGCCTTCGCTCAGCACCCGGCGCGCTTGTCTGATGCTCTGAACCTGACAGATGACAAGCGCGCCGGCCCTCTTGATGCGCGGAATAAAGGGTGACGCGTCGCCGAAAGACAGCATCACCGCCGCAGGCGTGCGCTGAAGCGCCTCGTCGAGCACCGCCGGGCGCCGCGCCATGGCCCAGGTGATGAAACCGCAACCGATCCGCTGATTGCGCGCCGCATCAAATTCACGGTTGATCCACTCGGCCTCGGCATAACCGCCGCCGATGAGGCCCAGCCCGCCCCCCGCGCTGACCGCGGCCGCGAGCGCGCCGCCCGAAACAAATCCCATCGGCGCCAGCAAGATCGGATGCCGGATGCCGAGCCGCTCGGTCAATCTCGTGCGCAGGGTCACTTGCGCCTCCTGGATCAATACGGCCTTCCGGCCGAATACGTTATTGGCATAGGCCAATAGCGTCTTTCAGAAAAACGATTAGAATTGATTAGATCGATCACTTTTTAAGATGAAACGTCATGGACATCGCCGATCTGAGAGTGTTCGAGGCGGTGGCGCGGGCGGGCGGTATGAACCGCGCGGCGGTGGAGCTAAACACCGTTCAATCCAACATTACAGCGCGGATCAAGTCGCTGGAGGTTGATATAGGCCGCCCGCTTTTCGAGCGCCGGCCGCGCGGCGTCGCGTTGACCGCCGCCGGGCGACGCCTTCTGCCCTATGCGGTGCGCGCCATGCGGCTGATCGCCGACGCCAGGTGCGCGGTGCGTGATGACGGATTGCCGCGCGGCCTCTTGACCATCGGTTCGCTTGAAACCACGGCGGCCTTACGGTTGACCCCCCTGCTTGCCGGCTATGCCGCGAATTATCCGGACGTCGACTTCGTATTGCGCACCGGCACGACCCGCGAACTCGTCGCGGCCACGCTAGAGCAGAGCGTCGATGGGGCCTTTGTTTGCGCGCCGGTGGCCCAGCCCGAACTCAGCGAAGAGGTTGTGTTCCGCGAGGAACTTAGTCTGCTCGCCGCACCTGGGATTTCATCGCTCGCCGAAGCCTTGGGCGGCGGAACGCGCGAACTGCAGGTTGTAGTGCTGCGCGCCGGTTGTTCCTATCGTCAGCGGTTGGAGACCATGCTCGCGCATCGCGGGATCGCGGTACGCCGGCATCTGGAATTTGGCACGCTGGAGGCGATCTTTGGTTGCGTCGCCGCCGGGCTTGGTATCACCCTTCTGCCGCGCGCGCTGCTCGGCGCGGTCTGGGCCGCCGACCGGGTGAGCATCCACTCCTTGCCGCCCGCTGAGGCGCGTGTTGAAACCCTGTTCATTCATCGCCGCGACGGCTTCGCCTCAAGCGCGCTGAGAGCGTTTGTGGAGAGCACAAAAGGGCTGCCGAAGACGGCCGAAGCCGCATAGCGAGCTTCCGGGCGCCCCTTTGCTGTAGCCTTGGTCATGGATTGTGCGCAAGGCAGGTCTCTTTATCTGCGCCCGGAAGAGGAGTGTGCTACACTGCCTCAGGTAATATCGAAGGCAGGCGTCTCATGAAAACGTCCATGCGCTTCGATCTGGTCGATCTGCGCTTGTTCCTGTTTGTGGTCGAGGCAGCGAGCATCACGCACGGCGCCGAACGGGCTGGTATGGCGTTGGCGTCGGCCAGCGAACGAATTCGCGAGATGGAACAGAGCCTCGGCGCTCCGCTGCTCGAACGGCATCGCCGCGGTGTCCGCGCCACGGCCGCCGGCTCAGCCCTTGCCCATCACGCGCAATTGGTCGTTCAGCAGCTGGAGCGAATGCGGGGGGAGTTGTCGGAGTACGCGGACGGTTTTAGGGCGCGCGTGCGACTGCTCGCCAACACGACTGAAACCGCCGAGTTTCTTCCCGCGACCTTGGCCACGTTCCTAACCCAGCATCCCCTGATCGATATCGAGTTAGAGGAGCGCTCCAGCCGCGACATCGTGCGCGCCGTCGCTGGAAACCTGGCCGAAATCGGGGTCGTCGGGGACGAGGTGAATCCCGCCAAAGAGTTGCAAACTTTTCCGTTCGCCGAAGACCGGCTCGTGCTGATCGCGCCGCGCGATCATGCTGTGAGCGGGAGACGGTCGATCCTATTTCGTGATTCCCTTGCCTATGACCATGTCGGCCTCCCTGCGGGCAACGCCCTCCAGGATCAAATGGAAGACCATGCGGCTCGGGCCGGGCGCCGCTTGCAATTGCGTGTCCGCTTGCCGGATTTCGATGCGGTTTGCCAAGTGGTTGGTGGCGGCGTCGGGGTCGCTGTGGTTCCAGCGACGGCGGCTCGGCGCTACCGACGTTCGGCGTTCCGGATCATCCCGTTGACCGATACGTGGGCGCCGCGCCGTCTGACAGTCTGCGTCCGCAGCTTTGCCGCCTTGCCTCTCGCCGGGCAACGGCTCGTTGAACATCTTCGCGCTCAGACGCCGGCCTGACCGGCATCTTCGGGTTTGCCGAAGGCAGACTTCGTCACTTCCGCATTGTCGGGAATCGCATGGCAGCCAATCCTCCTCTGCGACGAGAAGGGGAGGAGGAGATTGCCCGCTTATCGGCTGCACTACTTCCCGGAGTCAGGGAACAGTTTCAAAATCGCGCTGATGCTGACCCTTTGCGGTCAGACCTTCGAGCCCATTTGGACCGATTTCGGCGGCGGCATGACCCGAACAGCGGAATGGCGCTCAGCGGTCAACGAAATGGGTGAGATCCCGGTCCTTGAAGAGGACGGGGATCGCCTCAGCCAAACGGCACCGCTTCTGCTCAGGCTTGCGGAGCGCTATGGCCGTTTCGGCGGTCGCGACGAGAGCGAGCAGTTTGAAATCCTGCGCTGGCTGTTCTGGGATAATCACAAGCTGACCGGCTATATGGCGCCGTACCGCTTTCAGCGCGCGTTTACGCAGTCGCCCGACCCGAATGCTCTCAAGTTTCTGAAAGACCGGCTCGATCAGTTTCTCGACATTTTGGAGAAGAGACTGGCCCGCCAATCCTTTGTGATTGGCGAACGGCCGAGCGTTGTGGATCTCTCCGCGAGCGCGTATCTCCAATACCCAAAAGACGAGAGCGGGTACGATTTCGGCGCGAGCCACCCCGCGATAGACGCGTGGTTGCGGCGGGTCGCAGCGCTGCCTGGATGGCGGGAGCCTTACGAATTGCTGCCAGGGAAGCGGCTGACCAATTACGCGCTTGCGCGGTCGGCATGATGACGGCCGCTTCTGCCAACGTCGCGGTCCCGGAAGGAGTTCGCCCACTGTTTTGGACAAGCTCCAAGCTCCTTCCTCGGCCTGCCCGATCGAGTCGTTGCGGGGTTGGGTTCCGAACGCGCTGCTGGCGCCGTCCAAGACCGGTTCCGCTCGCGGAAACGGTCAACTCTATGGACGCTGCGGGAGTTTTCAAGCTTGAAGCGATTTGAACGAAAGGTAGATCGCGATGATCGAAGGAGCGACAGATGAACATCAGCGAGGGTGGCATACAGCGGGTTGGCGAATGCCATTGCGGCGCGCTGAAGGTCATCGCCGCGGGCGAACCGGAGCGGGTCTATCTGTGCCACTGCAAGGCATGCCAGCGCCGCACCGGCACTGCCTTTCATTTCGGCGTCACGTACCGACGCTCGCAGGTGCGGCTCGTGGGCCAATACAAGATCTACAAACGGGACGCCGACAGCGGATCACAGATCCGGTTCTATTTCTGTCCGAACTGCGGCAGCAATTTACGCTGGGAAAGCGAGCGCAACCCGATGTTGTGCGGGGTGGCCGGCGGTGCGCTCGACAACTTCGATCTCGCGCCGAGCTCGGCAATTTTCGAGGAGTCGATGCATCGCTGGCTCGAACTGCCGAGCGTGACCGAACACCACTACCAGGGACGGTCGCCGGCTACGACCTGAGCACAGCACGCGCGTTATTCTGCGTGGGCGCGTTTGCCGAACCCGTGCGGGCAAGAGTGGGAAATTATCGATTTCATGGTATCGGTTGGATTCCGGTCCGACCGCGTTCTCGGGGCGGGGTGAAACTCCCCACCGGCGGTGATGGCGAGCGATCGCCAAAGCCCGCGAGCGCTCGCCGAGCAATCGGCGGGGTCAGCAGATTCGGTGCAATTCCGAAGCCGACGGTTACAGTCCGGATGGAAGAGAACGGGAAGGTTTGGCGCACGCATGGCGTGTCGTCCTTCGAGACCCGTACGCCCTCGCTTGGGTTTTCTTGGAGGAGGAACAGCCATGAGTCAGCGTCAGAACCATCTCCCGGCTGAGGATCACAGCGCTCGACGGATCGCTTTTGTGCAGGCCTGTTGGCACAAGGAGATCGTTGATCGGTGCCGGATCTCGTTCACCGCCGAAATCGCCAAGCACGGATACGGCGAAGGCGACATCGACTTCTTTGAGGTGGCCGGCTCGCTCGAAATTCCGCTGCATGCGATGCTGCTCGCGGAAAGCGGACGCTATGCCGCCATCGTCGCTGCCGGGTTCGTCGTCAATGGGGGCATCTACCGGCATGAGTTCGTCGCCGACGCCGTGATCCAAGGGCTAATGCGCGTTCAGCTCGACACCAAGGTGCCAGTCATATCAGCCGTCCTGACGCCGCAGAATTTCCATGAGCATGACGAGCACAGAAAGTTCTTCCACGACCATTTTGTCGTAAAGGGCGTCGAGGCGGCGACAGCCTGCGCCGCGACCGTCGACAAGGTACGGCATCTGCTGCCGCCATCCTGAGGTGCTCGATGCAAGTTTGCTCCAAGGCTTCGCCTTGGGGCGTCCGCCTCCATCTTGATAGAGACGAACGATGCCGGTGGTCGGTCATCCGATCGCCTTTGGGGCGCTGCACTACGCCTAGCCTAACTAGGTGCGCGCCGTTCATTTCACATCCAGGCGCCAGCCGCTCCACGAGTCACCCGGGGCAGGAGCAGTCTGAGCAGCCGGCGGCGTTGCGCGGCAGCTTTTGCTGCGGTTTCGCGGATTTATCCAACGGGCTCCGATGCAGCTTTGACCATGCGGCCGACGCCGGCTCATGCCGCCATATGGTCCGTTACCGTCGCGATCCCCGGCCGATGCCAACACCAGCGCGCATCACAAGGTGCACGCACGCACATGCGCTGATGTGGGATCGCTGAGGCATCCTGTAGCCGGCCGGACGTCCAATTCGGCACAATTGTATTTCCGCGTACCGCGCCATCGCTGCCTCAGGCTTTACCGAGGCCACGCTTCGCGACTTCCGCATTGTCTGGGGTCACATGGCTGACGATCCTTGATTGTCAATCGAAGACAGTCACGCGGAACGACACCCATCACGACCGCAATAGTTCTCGCGCTTGCGTCGATGCTCGGGTTCGGCGCCGGCTTCGTTCTCACCCAGTTGGGGTTGCGGTGGATGCCGCCCTGGGTGGGCGCGGCGATCAGCATTCCGACCTCGACGCTGCTCTTCTGGTGTCTGGCTCCGTTTTTCGTCCATCTCAGCGACGGCGATTGGAAGGCGGCTGCGTTGTTCGCATGCGTCGGACTGGTCTTCCCCGGCGCCGCGGCCCTGCTGAATTTCGAATCCAACCGCCTCATGGGCCCAAACATCGCGGGCGCGCTCAGCAGCTTAACCCCGGTTTTCGCCGTCATGCTCGCGATCGTCCTCCTCGGCGAGCGAGTTCGCGTTCCGCAGTTGCTTGCCTTGGCCGTGCTCGTTATCGGCATCAGTCTGATGTACCGGATCCACGTCAACTTGTCCGGCCGATCCCTCTGGCTGATGGCGCTTCCCGTGGGCTCGTCTGCCATTCGCGGGGTGATCCAGCCGGTCGCCAAATTGGGTTTTGCATGGTGGCCGAACCCGATCGCAGCCGTCGTCGTCAGCTACACGGTATCCTCGGCCGTGCTCATCGTGGCAGCGGTCATCCGTTCCGGCGGAACGGTCCCCACTATCTATTATCGTGGCGCGCTCTGGTTTGCCGCAGTCGGATTGTGCAACGGCCTTGCGGTCCTGGCGATGTATGGTGCCCTCGCATCCGGTGCGGTGACGATCGTCTCGCCGCTTATTGCCGGCTACCCCTTGGTGACGCTGCTGTTGAGCCGCGCGCTCCTGGCGAAGGAAGAGATGGGTCCGCAGCTGATCGCCGGCGTCACCAGCGTCGTCAGCGGCGCCGTGCTACTGCTCATCGCGTAATTTCGTATGGACCCGCGAGATCAGTGGCGAACGCCTATGCAGGTCGCGGTAGTAACTTTTGGCGGGTTCAATGAGATCCATTCGTTCGCAGCCGCACATATTGTGAACCGGCTGAGGCCAAAAATCCGGAAGGCGTTCATTACCCTCGCCGGGCAACGTCGTGACCTCAATGAACGGCGTGCTCGTGCACGCGTGATCTACATATTCTTGGATGGAGAGTTTGGTTATGCTGATAGGTAGCTGCCTTTGCGGTTCCGTCGCCTACGAGGTCGATGCTCCGACGGGCCCGATCGTCCATTGCCATTGTACGACCTGCCGCAAGACCCATGGGGCCGCGTTTTCTACGGTCATGCCGGTGCCCCGGGCGGCTTTTCGCTGGCTGCGCGGCGAAGAGCTGTTGTCGAGCTTCGAATCGTCGCCCGGCAAGCTTCGGCGGTTTTGCACCAGATGCGGCTCGCATATCGTCGCCGATCGGCCGAACCAGCCAAACGTGCTGCTGCGGCTGGGGTGTCTCGACACGCCGATCACCGACCGACCGAAGCTGCACATGTGGCGGTCCGAGGCTGCGAGCTGGTACGACCCGGGCGACGTCCTGGCCGAATTTCCCGAGGCCCCGTCTTGACCGGCGGCGAGCAGTGTCATGCGAAATCGACTTGCTTACCTTTTACTAGAGCCGCGCTGCGCCATGTGCCTTCAAATTTGAAACCGAACCGGCGAGCCGCCTTCAACGAGAGGGTATTTTCAGTACTGCAGCGCCACACAAAGCTGCGTTTGCCCAGCGAGTTTTTGAATTTTCCACCACCGGAAGCCGCCTTGACCGATGCGACCTGCGCTGCGCACGCTGCGCGGCCGCACAAAGTCTGATCGGAGCGACGACGATGATTCGGAGTTGGCGCCGTCGTCTGCCCGCGACGTGTGCGGCCTGTATGGCTGTCGCAGTCGTGACGATGTCGCACTCGGTATGGGCGGCGGAATTACCTGACGCCGATGCTTTGATGCTCCGTCTCATGGCGACGGACAACGTCCCCGGTGCGGCGCTGGCGTTGATCAAAGACGCCAACATCGTGCTGGAACAGGGATACGGCTTTCGAGACCTGGCGGCTGCTGCTCCCGTCACCACGGCAACCCTTTTTAACATCGGCTCCATTTCGAAATCATTCACCGCACTCGGCCTCGCTCAGCTGGTCGACCGGCAGCGGGTCGAGTTGGACGCGCCGGTCATCAGATATATCCCGGATTTGCGCCTGAGCGATCCGCAAGTTGCGAAGACGGTGACGTTGCGGCAGTTGCTGT
>Ga0306925_10001565_pt1 | contig 18987 bp, 17 predicted proteins | sample flu12Cox44000176_FD_203755 | JGI IMG/M metagenome (GOLD analysis project Ga0306925, IMG submission 203755) | Lab enrichment of tropical soil microbial communities from Luquillo Experimental Forest, Puerto Rico - flux8day.12C.oxic.44.000.176 (v2)... | ecosystem: Environmental > Terrestrial >... | reverse complement strand
GTAGAAGAGGGTCAGATGCCCCCCGATGCGCCCATGCAAACTTCAGACCCAGGCGTGGCTTTCAAGTCCGAAGATACTGGCCCGGCGGCCCCCGATCTCGGCTGAGATATGCTCGTTCCCAATGCAGTCTCTGCCGAATTCTTTCATACGCCCGCAGGCACCGGATTCGTCGATCTCCTGATCAATGGGCACCGGGAGACCTGGCACATCCGCAGCCAACGGTTCCGAACCTGGCTACGGCGTCGCCATTACGAAGAGACGCGGACTGCGTTGAACGCAGCTGAAATCAGGTCAACGCTCGACCTGCTCGAGGCGCACGCCCAGTTTGATGGTCCCGAGCGGGTGGTTCATGTTCGCCTCGCCGAACATCCCGGCCACATCTATCTCGATCTCGCTGATGACACCTGGCGCGCGGTCGAGATCGGACCCGAGGGCTGGCGTGTCGTCGGCTCGCCTCCGGTGCGCTTCCGCCGGGCGGCAGGCCTGTTGCCGCTGCCGGTGCCGCGACCCGGCGGGTCGATTGAAGCTCTGGCAGCGTTTCTCAATCTGCCAAACCGAAACGATTTTGTTTTGGCGGTGGCTTGGCTGTTGTCGACACTTCGAGCGGGTGGCCCTTTTCCGGTCCTGGCGATATCAGGCGAGCAGGGCTCGGCCAAGACGGTCCTTTCCAAGCTGCTGAAAGCTTTGATTGACCCCAACCTGGCACCCGTGAGGGCATTGGTGCGGGAGGAACGCGACCTCCTGATTGCCGCCAACAATTCGCATGTCCTTGCCTTCGACAATCTCTCCAGCTTGTCCTATGCGCTCTCAGACGCGTTTTGCCGGCTCGCCACGGGCGCAAGCTTTGGGCTGCGCCAGCTTTATACGGATCAAGACGAGGTTCTGTTTCAGGCGACGCGCCCCATTCTTCTCAATAGCATCGAGGATGTGGTTAGCCGGCCAGATCTGGGCGACCGGACAATTTTCCTGACCCTGTCGCCGATCGCCGACCACCACCGGCGGCCTGAGCGGCGATTTTGGCAAGACTTCGAGACCGCGCGGCCTCGCATCTTAGGATCGCTGCTCGATGCAGTGGCGCACGGTCTGCGCAACCTGTCGAGCCTCTCCCTGGAGCAGCTCCCGCGGATGGCAGACTTCGCGCTCTGGGCCACAGCATGCGAGACGGCATTCTGGCCCGCTGGCACATTTGCGCGCGCTTATGTGGCAAACCGCAGGGCGGCGATCGAGGATATGATCGAGGCGGATCCGGTGGCTACCCGCGTGCGGGAGATCGTGGCAGACCGCGGGGCATGGACGGGGAGTGCTTCTGACCTACTTCGCGCCGGGGCTGATCGGTTTGGTGACAGCTTCTCGAATGGGCACACGGATTGGCCAAAGACCCCACGAGCCCTCGCCGGCCGCCTGCGTCGTGCCCAGACGTTGCTTCGAACCATGGGTATTGAAATGACTTTCGGACGAGAGGGGCGCGCGGGAACCCGCACGATCAGGATAAACTCAGGCTTCGAAACCCATCCCGTCACCACCGTCTGCACCGTCAGTACCGTCAGTCGTGATGCCCCACCCCACGGTGGAGAGCAATGGTCCATGGGTACATGCCATCGTCAAACGTGATGATGATGCTGACGGTGCAGACGGTGCTGACGATCCCGAAGGCGCTGGGCGCGTGTTCGCTCCGCCCCATTTCACACCATTAAGACACCTTGTGTCGCTCATTCGGGCGGATTTGGAGCGATCTTCTGTGTTTGCAAGGAATCCCGACAATAGCGAGTCTGCCCCAGAGGTAACGACCCAAAAAAACCCATCGCGCAGGGGCCGCTCTGATCAATATAGCTCATAGTATGAAACGCCTGGTCGAACGATAATGGGCGAGTAGCATACGTAGCTGGGATAACTTTGCTGCAGCCACAACAGAAACTGGGAAACGCTGTCAACCTGGTCGTCGTGCCGGCCGTTGGGAAATGATAGCAGCTCGCTGAGGAACTCCGCGAGCCAAGGCGCATCCTTCGGTAGATAAACATGTCCCGCTTCGATTTTGGCCGCTTGCGTAGCCATGCGATCAATCTTGCTACCCTGAGGCTTGATCGGGATGGGATGCATCATTCCGAGCGGGGTATTGGACTGCAAATCCTGCAGCAGATACATACTCGGGCCGGCGTATTCGATCAGCACGGTCGTGTTAGGACGCTCCATAGCCAAGCTGACGATTTTGCGACGAAGATCTGGATATTCGAGCCGACCGCGGTACACATGGGCAAGATAGCCATCGTTGTTTCGGACATGCCAGGTTGTGCAAACCGAATAGTCATTATTTGGCCCGAATACCGCCGCCACATCCCAGCTCTGCACGACCCGAACAACGCCACCGGCAGGTAATGCGTCATACGTGCGAAACCAGGAGCGCCGGATGAGATTGCCTTCGATCGGGACCGGCTGTTGCAGGTACTGGGACGAGAACAGAAGTGTGCCGATCTCCGCCTTGATGCTTTGCAGCGTCTCCATGCTCTCTCGTTCGCGATGCAGGACTTCACCGCGTTTGCGGTGATGCATTTTTCCATCTCCAATCGCAACAAACTCGTCCTCGATCGCAATCGCCGGCAGATTGAGATGTTCCCAACCCCCTTGCGACAGCAAGTGGCCGGCAAGATCGTCCTCATGCAGGCGCTGCATCACGGCGATGATCGCACCTTTTTCCTTGTCATTGAGGCGTGAGACGAGCGCGCCAGTGTACCAATCGTTTACCCGCTTGCGAGCCGATTCCGACGCTGCCTCATTGGCATTCAACGGGTCATCGATGACGATGAGATCGGCGCCGCGCCCCGTCAGCGTCCCACCAATCGAGGTCGCGAACCGGCTGCCCCCTTGCTCGGTGACGAGCTCGACTTCCGTTTTTCTTGCCCAACGTGTCGTCGGAAAAAGCTCCTCGTACCACTTCGCTTCAACCACCATTCGGAATTGTCTGTGAAGCTCGCTCGCGAATTCACCCGAATAGCTCACCACGATAATGCGGCGGCTCGGATCATGCCCGAGTAACCACGCCACATAAGCGACCGAAACGCACAGCGATTTGAGCGAGCGCGGCGGCTGATTGATCAACAGTCGCTTTACTTCGAGCGAATCCACCCTCATCAATTGGTGGGCAATCGCCTCAATATGCCAATTGCGAAGATACGGTTCGCCTGGACAAACCGTGGCGAAAACCTTCCAGATGAAGTACCGCAAATCCGCGCGCAGCAGTGCCCGCAATACCCTAGTCATTCCCGTACCGATGGTTGCTTGCGATTCCTGCCGGTCTTGTCGCAACCGCGCTGCAAACTGCCCAGAATTTCCTCAGCGTAGGCCTCGAGGATGGCTTGATCCTCGCCCGCTAAGTCCGCACCGGATGCGTCGCTTTCCGAGCTATTGTTGAAGGCCCCAGCCAATGCCAGCAGGCGATCGAGGGATCGCGGATCACCCTTGAGCGCTTGATCCCTTAACCGCATCAGCACAGCTTCCTGCGTTGATACTCGTTTGCGCTTACCCTTTTCCGTCAGCTTCACCGGCACCTCGAGGGTGCGTTTGACGTCGCTCGCCAGATTGCGAACCCCCTTCTTGCGGCCGCGCGGATTTCCCGACTGACCGCGAGCAAAGCGCGTATGCCGCGGCGGCTTGCCGTATCCGACTTTGAAATTGCTATTGGCCTTGTTGCCGCCCTTGGGATCACCTTTATGCATGGGGAACCTCCAGCTTCGATCACCAATCAAGAACGGGCCGGTTCGCCCACCGACCGCGGCTCAAGTTTGCGTATCGTGCTTTGTCGTCTCGCTGTCGATCCTGACCGCGGTTCTGCCGGTCACGTGCTGCCAGCGTTTGATCGTGACGTCGACGTAACGCGGATCAATTTCGATGAGCCGCGCCTTACGTCTGGTCTTCTCGGCCGCAATCAAAGTAGTCCCCACGCCGCCGAACGGATCCAGGATAATCCCGTTACGGTTCGAACAATCCCGGATCGCATCCACGACCAGGGAGACGGGCTTGGCTCTTGCATGGCCCGCGCGCTGGTTCTTCGATGCCGCCTGGGACGTGTTTTGGGCGGGGTAGTCCCACACGTTGGTTCGATTACGTCCCACGATATTGTTGACGTGGGGACGATTGCCGGCTTTGAAGACGAAGACCAATTCGTGCTGGGAGCGATAAAGTGACCCCGCGCCAGCTTTGCTCTTGTTCCAGATGCACAAATCCTTGAGCTCGGAATAAACATCCTTGGTTGCGTCCAGCAATTCTCGAAATTTGCTCCAATGCATGCAGACGAAGTGAATGGCGCCGTCCTCCGAATGGCGCGCTGCGTTTCCCAGGGAGGTGGCCAAGAAGCATTCGAATTCCGCGGAATGCTTGACCGCCCCGGGCCCTGATGCGTTTCCCTCGATTGCGATGTGAAGGGGCGGATCGATGAAGGCCACCTGCACCCGTTCTTGCTCGAGCAGCCGTTGATACGCCTGCGGCTCGCGCGCATCCCCGCAGAGAACGCGATGTTCGCCAAGCAGCCAGAGATCGCCTGGTCGGGAGATGGGTGCAGTAGCATCAGGCGCCGGCAGCGTATCTTCTTCGTCGCCATCATTCCTGTCCAGCAAGAGCTCGATCTCGCCCATTTCGAATCCGCTGGTGTCCAGCTCGATCGTGGAATCGATCTCGAGAATGTCTGAGAACTCCAATACGAGGGCGTCATGATCCCAGTTTGAATCCTCACCCAACCGATTCAACGCAAGCCGAAGCGCCCGCAATTTGCCTTCGGTCAGATCCGTGACCGTGATGGCCGGAATCGCGTTGAGCCCGAGCTTGCGTGCGGCAAGCACCAGACCCCATCCCGCGACGACTCGGTTCGACGCGTCGATGACGATTGGAAGCACCAGGCCGAATTCCTCGATGCTTCGTTTGAGCTTGCGGACTTGCGCTGGCGGATGTTTGCGCGTCTCTCGGCCAAGCGGCTTCAGAGTTTCAAGCGCAACAAATTTTGGAGTGAGGTCACGCGAGATGGCATAGCCATTCCCGCGCTGCATGGGCAACTGGGCCATCACACAGCATCCTTCAACCGGAGCCTGGTGCGTATCACTCCGGCCCAAGACTCCTCGCGGCCAAGATAGGGGAACCAATTTGAATGTCGCAATTTGTTACTTGTCGGGATTGTATTTCCGACAAATCGCAACATTCCCGACAGGGCAGCGATCGCGCTGTGACCTATTTGTCGCGTTTACGATTGTCGGTATTGATTCCTGCCGACATTTCCGACGCGACAGCAGCTAGCGCCTTGCGGGCGGTCTCACGGCTAACGCCGTATTTGGAGGCCAAGGCCTCTTGTTTCATACTCTTCAGATCCTCCAAGGTCTGCCGACCTTCTTGAATGTCTCGCCTGATGGCTTCCTCGACCTGCAGGCGCTTCTCGGGTCTGCGACCGTGAGGTCTTGCCTCCGCCGTCGGGATTGAGGGTAGAGATCGGAGGCCTAAATCAGCGACCGTGGCCGTCGCACGCGTCGAGTCATCGGAATTCTCCGCCCACCACGTCGGTGGGGGAAGCTGGCGTAGGCGAGCAAAATGCAATGCCGCCTCCTTGACGACTATGACGTAGTCCCAGAACCAGCGCCTACCCAGCTCGTGCTGGAGGAGACCGAGAAGATGCCGCCCTTCCAGACATCCAACCTTATTGTCGGCCGTGATACATGCCACCCCAAACCGCCCAACATCCCTGAGCGGTCCAGCGTCATCGAGACGTCCATTCACGATATCCTCAAGCAAAACATCCCTAAGGTCTCCTTCGCACTGTTGCGGGTCTCCTCCGCCCTTTTTCGCGAGTTCAGAACCCCAGGCGCGCGTGAGCTGGGCGACGGTCAACCATTCCCTCGTGCGCCACACGATTGACATGGCCAGAGCGCTCCGACGTTATGGCTGTTGTCGAATCACTTTCATTGCCACATGCGAATATATCGATGTGAGTGCAGCCAAGGTGAACTAGCCGCGCAAATTCCCTGTTCTTGATTCTAAATTCCCTGCTCCGGCAAAAAACCACCTAAAAATTCCCTGCTCCCGTCGAGCAGGGAATTTGAGCAAAAACATACGCCATATCGGCTAGTTAGCCGCGCGGTGGGCGCCCGAAACGCCTCAATTCTACAAAATTCCCTGCAAATTTCCCTGCTAAAAGCCCGCCATTTTTGTTCACATCATGCCGGGCATTTGAGGGCGGCCTGCGCTCCGCCGAGGGCGACGCCAATCTCGTGCTCTGGGATTTTCACGATCTCTTGTTCCATGCGCGCAGCACCCAGGGCCGGCACGCCAATCCGGTGGGCGGTGTTTACCCGTATGCGGATGCGATTCCTGCGCTTCCCGCGGTGCGGCCGCGCTGGCCGGGAAGGCAAATCGATCTGCGCGGGTTCGCTTCCGCACACGCGCCAGACGCGTCCCCTGCCGCGTCCAGAACAGCGGCCGATCGATCGGTCCGATTGGCAAAGCAGCTGCGGGATCGGCACTCCACCCGCAGCTTCGATGAGCGGCGGCCGATCACGCTTGCCGAGCTTGCGCGCTTTCTCGACGGTACCGCTCGGGTCGTGTCCAAAGGGCAAAGCAAACTCGACCTCGGCGAGGATGATTCGCTACTCGCGTACGCGCTGCGGCCGTATCCGTCGGGCGGCGCCAGTTACGAGCTGGAGCTCTATCTCGCCGTCGACAAATGCGAAGGGCTGGCGCGCGGATTCTATCACTATGACGCCGGGGCCCACGCGCTGATGCCGATCGAGGTTCGTGCGCAGGCGCTCGACGCAATCTTAAGAGAAGCCGCGCTCGCAATGGATTCGCCCGCTGCGCCGCAGATTCTGATCACGATTGCCGCGCGCTTCGGCCGGGTCGCGTGGAAGTACAGCTCGCTCGCCTACGCGCTCAGTCTCAAGGACACCGGCGTCTTGATGCAGACCTTCTATATGATGGCGACTGCCATGGGGCTTGGCGCCTGCGCGATCGGCACCGCCAATATCGATTTGTTTTCCAAGATGACCGGACTCGAATTCCACATCGAGGGCCCGGTCGGTCAATTTGCCATCGGCCGCGGCGCGAAACCGGACGCTTCCGACCGATACGGAGAGACGTCTTAGCGCGCGGCGCGCTTGCCGTTGCTGTTCTTGCTGCGCTGTCGCCCGGTTTCCTCGATGAGGGCGTGATCGAGGCGCTCCTTGGCCTCGCGCTCGAGGGTGCGCAGCCCGGCCAAGGTCTCGTCGAGATCGCGCCGCTTCTCCTCGAGCTCGCGGATGCGCTCGATGATCCGCTCGAGCCCGCGCCGGTACTGCGTCGCCCCGGTCGCGTCCGCCTTGTACAGACCCAGATACTCGCGGATCGCCTCGATGGAAAATCCAAGACGGCGCAGCCGCTGGATGAGCATGAGCCGCGCGCGATCCTGGTAGTTGAACACGCGGGTGCGCCCCACGCGCGCCGGCGAAATCAGCCCGCTCTCCTCATAGAAACGGATGCCCTGTGAGGTCAGCGAAAACTCGTTGGCGAGCTCGGCGACGCTGTAGAAGCGCGAACGGTCGGAAGGGGTCGAATCGATCATGGACGGGAATGTGCGGCTTTCGCCTTCCAAAGTCAACTTTAATGGACGCTAGCTAGCAGAGACCAGCTATGCATGGCGCTCCGAATAGCGAAGCCGAATGATCATTGGCTCATTTTCCTTGTTTTCACAGTCGCTTAATAAAGGATGATTTATATATCTAAAGTATGCTTGACATAGCGCGGGAAATGGTTTTTAAAGGGGCACGCGCTCGGCGGGCGGTGTCCGGACCAAGAAGAAGCGACGCCAAAGCCCGCAGCACCGAGCGGACCCTGAAGAGGTGACGCCATGACCTATCGCGCACCCGTCAATGAGATGCTGTTCATGATGCGCCACGTGGGCGAGCTCGAGCGCGCAATCGAGGACGGCATCTATCCGGATCTCGCGGCCGATGATGTCGAAAATATCTTGCAGGAAGCAGCGCGCTTCTCCGGCGAGGTGCTCGACCCGATCAACCGGCCCGGCGACCGCCACGGCGCGCAACTCTCCGACGGCGCCGTCACCATCGCGCCCGGATTCAAGGACGCCTATCAGGCCTGGACCGCCGCCGGCTGGAACGCGCTCGCGGCTCCCGCCGAATACGGCGGACAGGATCTGCCGGTTCTGCTCAATGCCGGCTGCGCCGAGATGTGGAGCGGCGCCTGCCTCGCCTTTGGCGTGGCCCCGCTGTTGACCATGGGCGGCGTGGAAGCGCTCGCCGCACACGGCAGCGAGGATCTCAAGCAGCGCTATCTCAGCAAGCTGGTCGCCGGCGAATGGACGGCAACCATGAACCTGACCGAGCCGCAGGCAGGTTCCGATCTCAGCGCCATCCGCACCCGCGCCGAGCCGTGCGGCGACGGCAGCTATCGCATCTACGGCCAGAAAATCTTCATCAGCTACGGTGAGCACGACCTCACCGACAACATCATCCATCTCGTGCTGGCGCGATTGCCCGACGCGCCGAAAGGCACGCGCGGCATTTCCCTGTTCCTGGTCCCGAAAATTCTGCCGGACGGCAGCCGCAACGACCTGCGCTGCTCGGGCCTCGAGCACAAGCTCGGCATCCATGCGAGCCCGACCTGCACGATGGTCTACGGCGATAACGGCGGCGCACGCGGCTGGCTGATCGGCGAGGAAAACCGCGGGCTCGCCTGCATGTTTACGATGATGAACAGCGCGCGCCTTACGGTGGCGCTGCAAGGGGTCGCGATCGCCGAGCGTGCTTGCCAGGATGCGCTCGCGTTCGCCGCCGAGCGCAGGCAGGGCGCCGCGCCGGGCCACAACGGCAGCGGCATGGCCCCGATCATCGAGCATGCCGATGTCCAGCGCATGCTGGCCACGATGCGCAGCCTGACCAACGCCGCGCGTGCGATTTGTTACGCCACCGCGCAGGCGATCGACCGGGCGCACCGGAGCGAGGATGCAGCCGAGCGGCAGGCTGCCGCCGAGCGCGCCGCGCTGTTGACGCCGGTTGCCAAGGCATTCGCAAGCGACATCGCGGTCGAAGTGGCCTCGCTCGGCATGGGCTTCATCGAGGAGACCGGCGTCGCCCAGCATCTGCGCGACGCGCGGATTCTTTCGATCTACGAAGGCACCAACGGCATTCAGGCCATCGATCTGGTGACACGCAAGCTGCCGCTGTCGGGCGGCGAAAGGGTGCGCAGGCAGATCGAGACGATGCGTGCGATCGCCGGACGCTTAGCCGAGTGCGACTGCCCGAGCTTGCAGGCGGCGGCGCCGCAGATCGCGAAGGCTGTCGAGAGTCTCGAGCAGGCGACGAAGTTCTTGCTCGGCGCGCTGGCCGAGGACGGCGGCGCCGTCGCGCTCGCCGGAGCCACCCCCTATTTGCGGCTGTTTGCGACGGCGCAGGGTGGCGCGCTGCTCGGCGCCTCCGCGCTCGCCGCGCATCGCGCGGCAAGCGCCGGCGACAACGACCCCGCCAATGCCGGACGCGTACACCTCGCGCGGTTCTTTGCCGACAACATCGCCCCGAGTGCAGCGGGACTCGCCGACGTCGTGATCGGCGGCGCGGAGTCACTGAAGGATGCACACCGGATGCTGGTCCACTGATTCGGAATGCCGAGCGTCGCTGTCACGGAGCAAAGGGAGAAGACCATGTCATGCAAGCAATGGCTCGCCACCTACGGCGAAAAGATTCCCTGCGAGATCAATCCGGATGCCCATGCCTCGGTGCTGGAGATGCTGGAAGGCGCCATGCAGCGGTTCGCGGACAAACCCGCGTTTCGCTCGTTCGGCCACACGCTGACTTATGCCGACACCGACCGGCTCTCGCGCACCTTCGCGGCGTTCCTGCAGAACAAGCTCGGCGTGAACAAGGGCGATCGCATCGCCGTGATGCTGCCCAATATCGCCGCCTTCCCGCTTGCCATGCTCGGCATCGTCCGCGCGGGCGCCGTGCAGGTCAACGTCAACCCGCTCTACACGCCGCGCGAGCTCGAGCATCAGCTCAACGATGCCGGCGTCGAGACCATCGTTGTGTTCAACGGCGGCTCAGCGACGCTTGCCGAGATCGTCGACAAGACCGGGGTCAAGCAGGTGATCAGCGTCGCGCCCGGCGAGGGCATCGGCGCGGCGCTGCCGGCAACGCCGGTCGACGCAAGGCTCGAGAGCGTCATCACGTTCTCCGACGCGCTCGTGCAAGGCGCGCAGCTCCCGTTCAAGCCGGTGTCGCTCAGCGGCGACGATCTGCTGTTCCTGCAATATACCGGCGGCACCACCGGGCTCTCAAAGGGCGCCGCGCTGTCGCATCGCAACCTCGTCGCCAACACCGAGCAGTTCAAGGCATTCTTGGGAGATACCCTGCGCCCCGGCGAAGAGGTGGTGGTAACGGCGCTGCCGCTCTATCACATCTTCGCGCTGATGGTGAATTTCATCTCCTACTTCTCGGTCGGCGCCGAGAACTGGCTGGTCGCCAATCCGCGCGACATGGACAGCTTCGTCGAGATTCTACGTCAGGCACGCTGCACCGCCTTTACCGGTGTGAACACGCTGTTCGGCGGACTCGTCACGCATCCGAAAATTTCCGAGGTGGACTTCAGCCGGCTGCGTGTGGCGATTGGCGGCGGCGCTGCCGTGCTGCCGACCACGTCGGCCAAGTGGAAGGCGCTGACGGGCAAAGACATTCTCGAAGGCTACGGCCTCTCGGAAACCTCGCCGATCCTCACGCTCAATCCGCCCTCGGCGAACGGCTTCTCCGCGAGCGTGGGCCTGCCGTTCCCGTCGACCGACATCAAGCTGCTCGATGCCAACGACCGGGAAGCGGCAATCGGCGAGCCGGGCGAGGTGTGCGCCAAGGGTCCGCAGGTGATGCGCGGCTACTGGCAGAAGCCGCAAGTCAATGCCGACGCGTTTACTGGCGACGGCTACTTCCGCACCGGCGATATCGGCGTGTTCGATGCCAAGGGTTTTCTCAAGATTGTCGATCGCAAGAAGGATATGATCATCGTCTCTGGCTTCAATGTGTTTCCCAATGAGGTGGAAGCGATCGCCGCCGCCTGCCCCGGCGTTGCCGAATGCGCCTGCGTCGGTAGGCCGGATGACAAGACCGGCGAGGCGGTGCGCCTATTCGTGGCGAAGGCGCCGGGCGCAACGCTCAGCGAAGCGGACCTGATCGCGCATTGCCGCTGTCAGCTCGCCGCCTACAAGGTGCCGAAGGAGGTTCGCTTCCTCGACGCGCTTCCGAAGTCGAACGTGGGAAAGATCCTGCGCAAAGATCTGCGCGGGCTGCCATAGGCGGCGACCATGACGATGGCACAACACTCCATACCGCAATACTCAATGGCGAGCGCGCCGCAGTTCGTCGGCCGCGAGTTCGGTGCGTCCGACTGGGTCGCAATCGACCAGAAGCGCATCGATGCGTTCGCCACCTGCACTGGCGACCGCCAGTGGATCCACGTCGACGTGGATCGCGCGCGGCGCGAGAGCCCGTTCGGCGGGCCGATCGCGCACGGCTATCTCACGCTTTCGCTGGTCGCCGCGATGGTGATGGAGCTCGGCATAATTCCGCCCGACGCCGCGACCGGGCTCAACTACGGATTGGACAAGGTGCGTTTCATCGCCCCGGTCAAAGCGGGGGCGCGCGTGCGGGCGCGCGCACACCTCGTCGCGGTCGAGCCGCAGCGTGGCGGACGCGTGCTGCTGAAGCTTGCCTGCACGCTGGAGATCGATGACGAAGCAAAACCCGCCCTCGTCGCCGAGCTCCTCTGCCTGCTGATCGGCAAATCCGACGGGAAGGCATGTTAGATGGGAAACGAACTCCAAGTCGCCGCTGACGCTGACATCCGCGAACAGGCGGCGCAGCACACCTTGGCGGCCAATCCGCTCATTGGCGTGCGCGGCGCGGACATTCTCGATTCGGCGCGCGTGCTCGCTGGACAGATCGTGAGCAATCCTATCGCGGCGACCAAAGAGTATCTCGGCTTGCTGACGGAGCTTGGGCGTATCGCAATTGGAGCGAGCGAACTTGCCCCCGATGCCAAGGATCGCCGCTTCGCCGACCCGGCCTGGAAGGAGAGCGTCGCCTACCGCGCGCTCGCGCAGAGCTACCTCGCTTGGGCCAACGCGCTCAATCGCTTCCTCGACCAAGCCAAGCTCGACAAGCGCGACGCCGAGCGCGCGCGCTTCGTGGTCTCGCTCATCGTCGACGCGCTGGCGCCCACCAATTCGTTCGCCGGCAATCCCGCGGTGCTGAAAAAACTCGTCGATACCGGCGGCGCAAGTTTTCTGCACGGGTTGGAAAATTTCTTCGGCGATCTCGTGGCGAATGGCGGCCTGCCGGCACAGGTCGACCGAAGAGGCTTTGCCGTCGGAAAGAATCTCGTGACCACGCCGGGATCTGTCGTCTATCGCACGCCGGTAATGGAGCTGATCCAGTACCAACCGATGACGGACGAGGTGCACGCGCGGCCGCTGCTGATCGCACCGCCGCAGATCAACAAATTCTACGTGTTCGATCTCGTGCCGGAAAAAAGCATCGCTCAGTACTGCCTCAAGGGAAACCTGCAGACCTTCGCCATCAGCTGGAAGAATCCGACCGCAGCCGAACGCGACTTCGGCATCGACACCTACGTCGCCGCGCTGGAGGAAGCAGTGGACGTGATGCGCGAGATCACCGGCAGCGCCGACGTCAATATCTGGGGCTCGTGCTCCGGTGGCATCACCATGTCGGCGTTTCTTGCGCATCTTGCCGCGCGCGGCGAAACCAAGGTGCACAGCGCCACCGTGGCCGTGTGCCTGCTCGACATGACGGCGACGCAGGACACCACGGCGGGATTGTTTGTCACCCCGGAATCGATCGCCGCGGCGAAAAGCGCATCGCAGCTCGCCGGCGTCGTCGAAGGCCGGGAGCTGGCGCGCATGTTCGCCTGGATGCGACCGAATGACCTGATCTGGAATTATTGGGTGAACAACTATCTGCTCGGCAACGCGCCGCCCGCGTTCGACGTGCTCTACTGGAACAACGACACGACGCGGCTCCCGGCCCGGCTGCATGGCGACTTCCTCGACCTCATCGAGACAAATCCGTTCGTTAATGCCGGAACCCATACGGTGCGCGGCACGCCCCTCGACATGGGGCGCGTGAACCTCGACAGCTATGTGGTCGCCGGGCTCACCGATCACATCACGCCGTGGCAAGGCTGCTATGAGACGGCGAAGCTCTATGGCAAGCGCAGTACCTTCGTGCTCGCCAACAGCGGCCACATCCAGAGCCTGCTCAATCCGCCAGGCAATCCCAAGGCATGCTTCTGGACCGGCGCTAGGGCCGCGGCTAGCGCCGAGACCTGGCGCGAGCAAGCGGCAAAGCACGGCGGCAGCTGGTGGCCGCACTGGCTCGACTGGATCAAGGCCCGCTCCGGCGATCTGACCAGCGCGCCGGCTGCGCTGGGCAGCGCGCAGATCCCGCCGCTCGACGCGGCGCCCGGCCGCTATGTCACGGAGCGATGATGCAGATCAACCTGCACGACATCGAAGGCCAGACGCTGCGTGTCGGCGTGCGCCGCGGCGACAACGTGCGCCCGCCGCTCCTCATCTTCAACGGGATCGGCGCCAATATCGAGCTGGCCGCACCGTTTCTCGACGCGCTCGACGGGCCGGAGGCGATCGTGTTCGACGTGCCGGGCGTCGGCGGCTCGCCGTCGCCCCTGTTGCCGTATCGGCCGTCGACTTTGGCGCGGATGAGCGCGAAGCTGCTCGACAAGCTGGGACACGAGCAGGTCGATGTGCTCGGCGTGTCCTGGGGCGGCGCGCTGGCGCAGCAGTTTGCGTTCCAGCAGGGCAACCGCTGCCGGCGGCTCGTCCTGGCGGCCACCTCGCCCGGTCACCTGATGGTGCCGGGCAAACTCACCGTGCTGCTCAAGATGGCGACGCCGCGCCGCTACAAGGATGCGGATTACATGCAGCGCGTCGCCGGCGACATCTATGGCGGGGCGTTGCGCGGCTCACCCGAGCTGGTGGGCAAGCATCTGCGCCATGTGCGCTGGTCGAGCGATTACGGCTATTATCTGCAGCTCCTCGCGGGCTTCGGCTGGACCAGCCTGCCGTGGCTGCGCCTTCTTGCCCAGCCGACCTTGGTCATGGCGGGCACCGACGATCCGCTCGTGCCGGTTGTCAACGGCCGCATCCTCGCGAACCTCATTCCTGATGCGCGCCTCGTGACCATCGATGACGGGCATTTGTTTCTGGTCACCAGCGCGAGCGAGGCGGCAGCGGTGATTGCGGAGTTCTTGGGTTAGGAAGTGACGGAGCACCGCGCTCACTCCGTCATGGCCGGGCTTGTCCCGGCCATCCACGTCTTCGTTGTACTGCGAAGCTGCAAGACGTGGATGCCCGCGCCAAGCGCGGGCATGACGACGGAGAACGTGGCTCCACCTGCCCCTCACCTTCCCAATATCGCATCCGTCATCGCGCGTGGATCGCGACGCGGCCAAGCCCCGGCATCGGCCGCGCGGAGGAAATCGGCGAGGTGCCGATTGAACGCATCCGGCTCCTCCAGATTTATGGTGTGACCGGCATTCGGCATCACCACGAGGCCGGCGGTCGGGATGGTCCGCTTCATCAGCAGCGCAGGTTCGAGGCACGGCCAGTCTTCGTCGCCGGTCATGACCAGCGTTGGCGCCGCGATCGTCTTCATCTTGTCGACCAGATCGAACAATGATGGGCGCCGCTTCTGGATGCCGCGCATGGTATGCGCCGCACCTTCGCTCGAGTGCTCGCGCAGCTCCTCCACCAGCTGCTGCCAGCCGCGCGGGTCCTTGTTCTGGAACTGCACGCGCGTTGGTCCGAGCGCGTAGGCCTCGGCTGCCTTTGCCATGCCCGCTTCGAACTTCCGTGCCGCCGCCTCCGCTTCCTCGGCGAATTGCCGCCGCTTGTCCGACGCCGCTCCGTAGCCGCAGCCCGCGATGACCAGCGAGCGAGCGCGCTGCGGATAGGTGAAGCCGAAATGCAGCGCCGCGAAGCCGCCCATGGAAAACCCGACGATGTGCGCCTTGTCGATTTTCAACGCGTCGAGCACGGCGCGGATATCGTCGCGCGCGCGTTCTTGCGAATAGCGCTCCCCATCCGTCGGCACGTCGGAAGGCGGATAGCCGCGCGCGTTGTAGGTGATGCAACGGTACGACCGGCAAAAATGGCGCGCCTGCGCTTCCCACGACCGATAATCGCCGGCAAATTCATGCGCGAAGACGACCGGCACGCCCGAGCCGGTTTCCTCGTAGTAAAGCTTGACGTTGTCGTCGGTCGTCAGATGCGGCATTTCCAGGCCCTCCGCTGACAGGATTGCGATCTGAGTAACTGCTATTCTACGCCCGCGATCATCTTGGAGAGGAGATATTGAATGGCGCGGCTATTCCGATGCGCGGGTGTTGCGCTCGCCGGTCTCGCATGCATCGGCCCGACCCTCGCCGAGGAATGGCCCAGCCGGCCCATGACCATGGTCGTTCCGTTCGCCGCCGGCGGTCCGGCGGACACGGTCGGACGCATTCTCGCGCCACGCCTGGGCGAGCTTCTCGGTCAGCAGGTCATCGTCGAAAACATGGGCGGCTCCGGCGGCATGACCGGCAGCGCGCGCGTGGCGAAGGCCGCGCCCGACGGTTACCAGTTCGCGCTCGGCAATATGGGCACCCACGCCGCCAATCAGACGTTCTACAAAACGCCGCTCTACAACGCCGCGACCGACTTCGCGCCGGTCATGCTGATCGCACAGACGCCGCTGGTCCTGCTCGCGCGCAAGGATCTACCGGCGAACACCCTGCCGGAATTCATCGCCTATGCGAAAGCCAAGCAGGTGACCATGCAGTTCGGCTCGGGCGGCGCTGGGTCCGCCAGCCATCTCGCCTGCGCGCTGCTCAACAGCGCGATCGGCATCAACGTCACCCACGTGCCCTACCGCGGCGCCGCGCCGGCGATGCAGGATCTGATCGCCGGGCGCATCGATTACCAATGCCCCGACACGCCGATCGCCATTCCCCAGATCGCAGGCGGCGCCATCAAGGCGATTGCGATCCTCACGCGCGATCGCTCGCTAAGCCTGCCGGAGCAGGCATCCGCGCACGAGCAGGGGCTGACCGATTTCGACGCCTCGAACTGGTTTGCTTTGTTCCTGCCGAAAGGCACGTCGTCCAAGACCATCGAGAAGCTGCATGCGGCCGCGCGCGCGACCATCGATACGCCGGCGGTGAAGCTGCGCATGCGCGAGATCGGCGCCGACCTTCCCGCCGACGCGCGCCGATCACCGGACTATCTGCAAAGATTCGTGGAGCGCGAAATTGAAAAATGGGCCAGACCGATCAAAGCAAGCGGCATTTCCATGGATTAGCATTTCCGCCGTCATGGCCGGGCATAGCGCGTCGCAGACGCGCGTAAACGCGCTGGTGCCCGGCCATCCACGTCTTTACTGCAAAGCCAGAACGAAGACGTGGATGCCCGGCATAAAGCCGGGCATGACGGTGGAGGGCAAGCGCGAGCTGAAAGATCGTCATGGCCGGGCTTGGCCCGGCCATCCACGTCTTCACTGAATCGTCCAAGGTAACACGCGACGAGTCAAAGATTGGTGCCGCTAGTACTATTAATTTCATGCCGATCAAGCTCAAGGAAAATTTTCGCGCCATCTTTTATGCGCCGTTCTACGCCGCCCACGCGCTCGGCTTGTTTGCCAACGAAGGCGTGGAGGTGGAGCTCGTCAGCTCGTTCGCTCCGGGCGATGGCGTGTCGGCGCTCCTCGACGGCAAGGCCGACGTGACCTGGGGCGGACCGATGCGGGTCATGAAAGCCAATGATCTGCAACCCAACTCGCCGCTCGTATGCTTCTGCGAGGTCGTCGGGCGTGATCCGTTCTATTTGATCGGCGGCCCCCATATCGCAAGTTTTGAGCTGCGCGATTTGCCCAGGCTGCGATTCGCCGCGGTTTCCGAGGTGCCCACGCCTTGGATGTGCCTTCAACATGACTTGCGCGAGCAAGGTATCGATCCATCCCGCCTCGCCCGAGCCCCGGCCCGGCCGATGGTCGAGAACTTCGATGCTGTACGCAACGGCGCGCTCGATGTCGTACAAGTCTTCGAGCCCTACCCCTCCATGGCTTTGCAAACCGGCACCGGCCGCATTCTCTATGCCGCCGCGGCGCGCGGGCCGACGACCTACACGACCTTCATCACCACGCGCGCGGCAATCGAGCGACATCGCGCTGCGCTTGCCGCCATGACCCGCGCCATGCGCCGCATGCAGAGGTGGCTGCGCCGACACGATGCAGAAAAGCTCGGCGAAATCGCCGCGCCGTTCTTTCCCGACGTCGCACCCGAGATTCTGGCGAGCGCGCTGCGGCGTTACGGCGAGGCGGGAATTTGGTCCAGCACTTCTGAGAGTTCGCGCCAGGGATTTACCCGGCTCGGCGCATCGCTCCTCTCGGGCGGATTTATTTCGAGCAGTCCGAGATACCAGGAATGCGTCGACGAAAGCCTGGGGTGATCCGGCGGCCTCCATTCCCACAACACACACACGCAATGACCGGCGCTTGCGCTCCCTTTGCGCTCGCAGAAAAGGACGTATACTGACCAACTTCAGATCACATCGGACACCGCACAGGCACCGTGGAGCGCCGCATGAGCAATGGCACGAGCGGCAATGCTGCCAAAAACGCTGCCGACAAACCGGTTCTCCTCGAGCAGCAATATGTTTGGCCGGGCGACCTCACCGAAATTCCCGACTGGGTCTATACGGACGAGACCATCTATAAGCGTGAGATCGAACGCATTTTTCACGGCCCAACGTGGAACTACGTCGCGCTCGAAGCCGAGATTCCCAATCCCCGCGACTTCATCCGCTCGAACGTTGGTCCGACGCCAGTCGTCGTCGCGCGCACGAAGGACGGCGCGATCAGCGTGGTCGAGAACCGCTGCGCCCATCGCGCCGCCGAGTTCTGCCGCGAATTGTCCGGCACCGCGAGCGAGTTTATCTGCCCCTATCACCAGTGGACCTATGACCTGAACGGCAATCTGATCGGCGTGCCGTTCAAGCGCGGCATCGGCGGCAAGGGCGGAATGCCCAAGGACTTCAACCAGTCGGAACACGGGCTCAGGAAGCTCAATGTCACGGCGCACCGCGGCGTCGTATTCGCCTCCTATCGTGACGACATCGAATCACTGGCCGATTATCTAGGGCCGGAGGTTCTGCGCGAATTTGAGGCGACGTTCGACGGCCGCAAGCTCAAGGTGCTCGGCCATTACCGGCACTCGCTGCCGGGAAATTGGAAGCTCTATCACGAGAATCTCAAGGATCCCTACCACGCCACCTTGCTGCATACCTTCCTGGTGACATTCGGCCTGCTTGTCGCCGGCAATCGCTCGCTGATGCTGACCGATAAAAGCGGGCGGCACGGCGTGATGGCTTCCGCCAAGTCCGATACCAAAAAGCTCGCGAGCGACGCCAAGCAGGAGATGCGCGCCTACAAGGAAGGCATGACCTTGCGCGAGCCACGCTTCATGAATTTCGTCCAGGAATTCGACAGCCCGTGGTCGGTGACGATGGCGACCATTTGGCCGCACCTGATCGTACAACGCGAGATGAACACGCTCGGCATCCGTCAGATCGTGCCGACCGGGCCGCACGAGTTCCTGATGAAATGGACCATGTTCGGCTTCGAAGGCGACGACGAGGAGATGACGCGCCATCGCCTGCGCCAGGGCAACCTGATGGGACCGGCCGGCTTCCTCGGGCTCGAGGACAACGAGGCGATGAAGTTCGTGCAGGACGGCATGCGGCGCGTGCCGGACAAGCGCCACCTGGTCAAGCTCGATCCGGCAACCGAGACCGGCACCTCCGACACGCTGATTTCCGAGGCGGCGATCCGCGCGATGTACAGGCACTGGCGGCAGGAAATGGGCATTTAGCAGGGGCCCGAGGTCGATGCTTAATCTTCCGCAGCCTCGCGC
>Ga0306925_10001558_pt1 | contig 19010 bp, 14 predicted proteins | sample flu12Cox44000176_FD_203755 | JGI IMG/M metagenome (GOLD analysis project Ga0306925, IMG submission 203755) | Lab enrichment of tropical soil microbial communities from Luquillo Experimental Forest, Puerto Rico - flux8day.12C.oxic.44.000.176 (v2)... | ecosystem: Environmental > Terrestrial >... | reverse complement strand
CGGTCTTGGGAAGGCCGATGCGATCAGGCCGATACATCCCGAACGGCAATAAAAACGTGCCGGCGGGAGTGGCCCCATCGCCCTCTTTCTTGTTCCGGCTCACACCGCCGGCTCCGACCGCCGCCCGGGCCGAACCGGACGGCCAATGTACTGATCCGCCACGGTACTCGATGTCCGCGTGCACCGCAGCGGCTGCCGATGGACCTTTGCCGGCGGCGAGCATCGCGAAAACCCCGCTCAAGATGGCACGACACGAGACCGCCAGGTCACGCCGGCTTAATTCTACTAACGCACTTCCCATACTAGACGGCATCCTAGCGTGCTAACCAGGTGCCGGGCTACATCCTCGGCCTCCGTGTGCCGTTGCGGAGCCGTGACGGCGCGGCTCCGCCAGTTTCAAATCGGAAGGTTAGCCCGGTCTCCGCCTCGACCGGCCGGCCCTTAATGCGAACGGCCTGAATTGTCAGCCGGCCAATACCTTCGGTGCATCGAGACGCCGCAATGCCTACAATGATCGCAAAAAATTCAACAGAGCTTGCTGGTCCGCTGGCGACAGCATCTCGAAATTGGCGATCACAGTATTGGCTTCCGAACCGTTGCTGGCGTGAGCCGTGATCGCCTGGTACAGGTCCGATGTCCGCCCGTCATGCAGGAAGAATAGCCTCTGGCCCAGACCCTACAACGGGGCCGTCCGGAATTCGCTGCCAGTGGCGTTCCCCTGCGCAATGCCGTCTGCCAGCCCGCTGCCCATGTCGTGCAGGGCAAAGTCGCTGAATGGAAAAAAGCTCACCTTGCTCTGGCCGCTGTACTCCGATTGAGTGGTGGTCTGTGTCATGATATGGCAAGCCTGACACCCGATATTCTGGAAGACTCGGCGCCCCCGACCTGTCAGAGCAATGCCCGGCATCGGGGTAGGCGGCGCCGAAAGGCGCATGAAGAGGGCAAAATTGACAATATCTGACGAATAATCCGAGGCCGGAACACCACTGTTGAAGATGTCCTTCAGATTGGTGCTATCTTCCGGCAGCGGGTTGTATTGGCAGCTCGGATCGGTCTCCCGTTTGTTGGGAAAGGCCTCGTTAGTCACTCCCTGTTCGACATTATAAGCCTCACCGGCAAAGATCAGCAGAGATTTATTTTGTGCCTTCCATCCGAATCGCGTAATCGTGCCGTCATTAGCGCTGCGGTTGAATTTGCCGACACGAATGCGCAAGGAGTCTGCGAGAGCACGATTCTCCTCCTGGGCAGCTTCGAGATTGTTGTCGGGAACGTTTTCGACCAGCCCGAGCCCAAATAGCGGAGTCGGGATGCGGAAAACAACATTGTGGTTGGCGAGCGCGACGACGAAGTCGGGCTGGCTGATGTCGCAGCCCGGCGCATCGTTACGTCCGCTGATGACGAACAGGTCGTGCACCCCGCCGTCCGGCGTACCGTCGGGGTTGAGCACAAAGCGCGCCTCGCGGACCGGTCCCGTCGCACTGATAAATGACGGCACCACATTCTTTGCCCCATAGAATTTCGCGACGGCGACCTGTGCGTTGATCGGAGGGCTCGAACCGCCAATGGCGGGCGACGCGTGGCACCCCGCGCAGCTGTTGAGGTTGAAGCGTGGGCCGAGGCCGCTACCGGTTTCGCCGGGCATCGTTCCGGAGACCGAATTGACCTCCTGAAATCGGTCGCGCGCAGCGGCAAAAAGCTGCTGATCAGCAGTACCGAGACCGGCAAGCGGCCCGCCGGCTCCAGGAGGTCCGCCGCGCGGGCCGGGATCGATCGGCTTGCGTCCATCATGGGATGACGAAGAAAAATTTGGAGCGCCGGCGCCTTGCGCGAGCGCAGTCCCCGGCAATGCGACGAACCGGCACGCTAGGACAATCATAGCCACGACGAGGGCAAACTGGCTCGATCGATATCGCCGCATCTTCGCCGTTCCCAGGCTCGACTCAGGGGTGGAAAGTCAGAACTTGGATTGACGATGAACCCGAAATGTCACTGCCCTATTAAAATTGCCGTACGTCAACCTTTCGTCACCAACGGCCGGACCGGGTAGGACAGTTTGGGGACGCCTCAGCCGAGCACTTCGAAATGAGCCTCCGTCGGCCGCATTGCGAGACCATTGATCGGCAGCAGATCCTGCGGGCAGGCGGAGAACGCGATCACACAATCCATTTCGGCGCGCAGCGCCACATGACTGCCTGGACGGCTTACCGGTGGCCGCATTTCGACGTGGTTGCCGTCAACAACCGGAATGTTCATGAAGAGGTTGAGGGGAGCGGGCGTTTCCGGCGGTATCAGCCCGAGTGCTGCCAGCGCCGTAGCGAGATTGTCGGTGCAGTTGTCATGGTACTCGGTGCAGCCGAGCAGCTCATAGCGCCAGCGGTCGCAGGCAGCGAACAGCGTGTCGTGGATGCCGCCCGAGGTGTCCTCGACCAATGCCAGAATCGCCCGCCGCCGATTGGTGACGAGCCTGTCGCCGATCGCGGGAATGATGCGGCCGAGTGCGACACGGCTATGCTCCATCGACATGAATTCGCGCAGGTCGTCAGCATTGAACGCCCAGGTGTCCACGACCTGCTGCCCCTTCGTGTTAATGACTTTGACCGTTTGACCCTTGAAGACGCGTGCCGCTTTTCCCTGGCGCGCCGGGATCTCGATCATCTCGCTCCTCCACGCTGTCGAGCGTCGACGATCCTAGCCCCGCCTGCTAGGGTCCACAAACTGCGCAGAGGAGACCCTTGTGACCGACCTTCGCTCGCTGACGGCTCGCGAGGCGGCTCGGCAGATCGCCGGGCGCCGGCTGACCGCCGAGGCGTTGACTGCAGCCTGTCTCGACCGCATCGAGGCGCGCGAGCCGGTGGTCGGCGCCTGGCAATATCTCGACCGCGAGCAGGTGCTCGCTGCCGCCCGCCGGCGCGACGCCGAGCCCCCGCGGGGGCCGCTGCACGGGGTTCCGATCGCAGTCAAAGACCTGATCGACACCGCTGATATGCCGACCGCCTACGGCTCGCCGATCTACCGCGACCACCGGCCGGCCGCCGACGCGTCTTGTGTGGCGCTCGCCAAAGCCGCCGGGGCAGTGGTTCTCGGCAAGACCGTGACCACCGAATTCGCCGCCTTCACGCCCGGCAAGACCGCGAACCCGCGCAATCCGGCGCATACCCCGGGGGGCTCGTCGAGCGGCTCGGCGGCTGCCGTCGCCGATGGCATGGTGCGGCTCGCTTTTGGCACCCAGACCGCGGGGTCGATCATCCGTCCGGCGGCTTATTGCGGCGTTGTCGGCTACAAGCCGAGCTTCGGGCTGATAAACCGGGCCGGCGTCAAGCCGCTCGCCGACAGCTTCGACACGGTGGGTATCCTCGCCGGCACGGTCGAGGATGCCGCGTTCTTTGCGGGCGTGCTGTCCGAGCGGCCGGCGTTGCGCCATCTCGCAGTGCCGAGCCAGGCGCCGCGCTTCGGCTTCTATCGTACGCCGATGTGGGACCAGGCCGAGCCGGAGACCGTCGCCGCCCTCGACGCGGCCCGGGGAGCCCTCGAACGCGCCGGGGCCGCAGTCGCCGAGCTGGCGATTGCGCCCGAGCATCACGGGCTCGCCGAAGCGCAAAATACGATCATGTGCTTCGAGGCGGTTCGCGCGTTCGCATATGAGCGAATAGAGCGCAGCGCCGAGCTGTCACCGCGCTTCGCCCAGATGCTCGATGCCGGGATGGCGATCGGGGCCGACGTCTACGACCAGGCGCGCGCCCGCGCTGCAGCGGCCCGCGCGGGTCTCGCGGCGTTTTTCGGCGGATACGACGCGGTTATCGTGCCGGCGGCACCGGGAGAAGCACCGGCCGGGCTCGGCAATACCGGCGATCCGGTCTTCAATCGGATGTGGACCTTGCTCGGCGTCCCCTGCGCTACCCTGCCGGGGCGCTGGGCCGACAACGGCTTGCCGACCGGCGTCCAGCTTGTCGGGCAGGTGGGGGACGATGCACGGCTGATGGCCTGCGCCGCCTTTCTCGAACGCGCGCTCGCCTGGTCGTGACGAAGACCGCCGGCATGCTCTGGCTTCTTGCCGCACTAACCGGGTGTTCTGCGTTCGAACCCTATGCGACTTATCCGCGCGCCGCGCGTCCCGGCGAGGACACGTCTCTGACGCGGGTGGCGATATGCTACGACATCTTTGTCAGTTCGCTCGATCGGGTTCAGGCCGAGGCCCAGCAGGAATGCGCAGCCGGCACGGTCGCGACATATTCAAGCACCGATTGGTATTTACAGTTTTGCCCGTTGCTGCTGCCGGCGCGGGCGACCTACATGTGCACACCAAAGAAATAGGGCGGCAGCTCCGCGACATGTCGTCCGGGTGCGGGGTTCCGGCGATGTGTTAATATGGGGTGGTCTGGGTGACTGTGCGGGCGATGGATTACGAAGGCTTCTTCAACGAGCGCCTCGACGCGTTGCGCGCCGAGGGGCGTTACCGCGTGTTCGCCGATCTCGAACGGCGCTGCGGCCGTTTTCCGCGCGCCTTCGATCACCGCATCGGTGCCGAGGTCACGGTGTGGTGCTCAAACGACTACCTCGGCATGGGCCAGCACCCCGCAGTCCTCGCGGCGATGCAAGAGACGCTGCGGGCCATGGGTGCGGGTGCGGGGGGCACCCGCAACATCTCCGGTAACAATCACCTGCACCTGCTGCTCGAACGCGAGATCGCCGATCTGCACGGCCGCGAGGCGGCACTGATCTTCACCTCAGGTTATGTCGCCAACGATGCTGCACTCTCGACGCTCGCGCGCGAGATGCCGGGAACGGTGGTGTTGTCGGACGCCCTCAACCATGCCTCGATGATCGCCGGCATCCGCAACAGCCGCGCCGAAAAACACATCTTCCGGCACAACGACCCCGCCGACTTGGCGCGCCTGCTCGACCGCGTGGTCCCCGACCGGCCCAGGCTCGTCTGCTTCGAGTCGGTTTATTCGATGGATGGCGACATCGCCCCCGTCGGCGAATTGTGCGATGTCGCCGACAAGTATGACGCGCTGACCTATCTCGACGAGGTGCACGCCGTCGGTCTCTACGGCGCGCGCGGCGGCGGTATGGCGGAACACCAGGGGGTCATGCACCGCCCGAGCATGATCCAGGGCACCCTCGGCAAGGCCTTTGGGGTGATCGGCGGCTATGTCGCGGGCTCGGCGGCCCTCATTGATTTTCTGCGCTGCCACGCGCCGGGGTTTATCTTTACGACCTCGCTGCCGCCGGCGCTGGCCGCCGGCGCGCTCGCCAGCATTCGCCATTTGAAGACGAGCCAGGTCGAGCGTCAGCGCCACCAGGAGCGTGCCGCCATCCTGAAGCGCCGCTTGGCCGAGGCCGGCCTACCGGTGATGCCCAGCCCCAGCCACATCGTCCCGGTCATGGTCGGCGACCCCGCCCTCTGCAAAGCCGCCTGCGACGAGCTGCTGCAGCGCCACCGCATCTATGTTCAGCCGATCAACTACCCGACCGTGCCGCGCGGCACCGAGCGCCTGCGCCTGACCCCGTCGCCATTGCACAGCGACGCCGATATCGAGGCGCTGGTTGCGGCGCTCGCCGAGGTGTGGACCCGGCTCACCGCGCGCCGCGCTGCCTGAACGGGCTCCGCCCTTCCATTCGGCTTGGCGCAGACCATCGCGCCCTTGGCTGACGCCGATTGCCTCTCTGTTGAATTCTTCTTTAACCAATTTGGAATATTTTGGACCGCGTTCGAGGTCACGCTGTCCTGAATCTCGACCACCCGAGAGATCTTCGGTTGTGCCAGCTGAGCGTCACACGGCCACATTCCTGCTCCCTAACGGCGGCCAGTGCTCCGCAAAAACCAACCATCTCGTTAGTTCGTTCGCAACAATAGGGCAAGAAAGTATACCGAAGCCGCTCTCTTATTACAGAATATGTAGATAATCTACGTACCGTTCTGATGTTTTCTCTCTCCGGATCGACCATCTCCTTGACGTTGATAGAAAGGACTGGCCAGGTCAATACTGATTATGTGACCAATCTTCTCTTGTCACTTTAATGCTTGGGTAGAAGAAACTCTCGGATTCTACAGGATAATGACCCGTCTCACGAACCTTCTAACATGTCGGGCAAGTACAAGGCCGCGCGACGGGCTAATTGCCAATGCCAAATCTGCCGAGAGCCTTAAATATCTGGCCAAACTCTACATCCGTGGCGAGCTTCGAGCCGCGGAGAACTGTCACAGTTGGATCCGGTGTCAACCAGTGCACAAACGTCGCCGCGCCCACCAAGTCCAAGATGAGGACGAGGAATATTCCCGCTGTCGCGAGCTTTCTCATTTCCCTTCGGGTCCAGCCACCGTCCCAGCCGCCACGTAGCATCTGGAACCTGCAACCTCAGCTGACGGTGGATAATCCGCGGCCCGGACAGCGTCAACAGATTTTCGGGATTTTACGAAAATCTCGCCCGGCGTGTCCGGAAATAATGAAACCCGACAGTAGGGGCCGCGCACCCGGGTCGCGGACCGTCGCGCACGGAGCGATTTCCGTGCTCCGCAACGCTCCGAAGTCAGACTGCTGTAAACCTACTGTTCCCCCCTTCTGCCAACTCCTCGTGGGTCGGCGATGCATCGAGGGTCTCTAGCACCACCTTTGCATCTCGCATGTCTGGCGTGTCAAAGCCTTCGGTGAACCAGCCATAGACGGGCGCGAGAAGCTCGCGGGCCTCCTCCCGCCGCCCCTGGATGCTCAACAGGCGGGCGAGGCTGACCGCGGCGCGCAACTCAAACCCTCGGCTACCCTGCTCCCGAGCGACCGTCAGGGCCGAGCGAAAACAACTCTCGACCTCCGTCCAGTCAGCGGATGGCAGCCGGCCAAGCAGGTCGCCGCGCAAGCGGTGAAGCTCCGCGTCGGCCCAATGGGTGCCGGAAGCCTCCGCCTCCGCCAATGCCGCAGCAACAGCTCGCAAGCCCTCCTCGACGGCTCCATTGAGGGCGAGCGCCTCCGCTAGATAGCAGAGGACCATCGGCTCCGAGCGGCTCACCCCCGTTGCTTGCATGGCCGCCGCGCCTTCGCGAATCCGCTCGGCGCCGGCTTCTCCCTGTCTGCGTAGCGTCATCGCTCCGCCTTGCAGGAGTAGGCCATACCCCAACAAGAGCGGAAACCCTTGCTCACGGGTGAGCGAGACCAGTTCATTTGCGGTTTTCTCGGCCTCGGCATTCCACCGTCCGGAGGCCGCTGTCAGACCGACATAGACGAGGCCATAGGCGAGCGTGTGACGGTGGGTGGATTCGCGTGCTCTCCGCAGTCCCTCATCGGCTGCTGATCGCGCCTGATCGAAGTAACCGCTGTGCCAGAGAGCCAATGCCCGTGAGCAGATGGCGGTAATGCCCATGTCTGCGCCGAACCTGAGCGCAAGCTCCTGGTGCTGCCCGGGCCGGTACAATTCCACCGCACGATCGAGGTGTGACAACGCCGCCGGGTAATTCGCGGTGAAGATGAGCGACGAACCGACGAGCCGATGGGCGACCAGCAATAATCCGGACTGCGTTTGCGACTCGGCGAGTGACAAGAATTCTTTGGCCTGTTCGAGCGCCGCGGTTCGCTGGCCGCCAAGGTACTGGGCGACCCACAGCCCGTAAAGTACCGAGAAGTGAAGGATCGTGCCCGTAGCCTCGGTCTCGACTATCAGGCTGCGCGCGCGACCGAGCACTTCGGTCACCTCGGGATGCACCTGGCCCTTCGACTCCATCAGCGCCACGGCCAGGGTGACCTGGAGGTCGAGCTCCTGTCGCTTGCGTTCGCGCGAATCCGGCAGATTGGAGAGGAGCTGCAATCCCCTCTTCAGCTGCGCCTCCGCCTCGACCATCGCAGAACGGGCGGCGGATTGCCGACCGGCTTTGGCCCAGTAGATCACTGCTTGTTCGATCGCTCCGGCCTCAGTGTTATGAAATGCGAGCAGCTCCGGTTGGTCATCTGCGATTTCGGGGAAGTGCTTCTCCAGCACCGCAGCGATCCGCGCGTGAAGCTCACGCCGCCTGCTGTGAAGGAGGGTTTCATGAGCGGCTTCCTGCAGCAGGGTGTGCTTGAAGATATAAACGGCGTCCGGCGGCACGCCGCGACAGCGGACAAGCTCAGACCGTACGAGCCCTTCCAGTGCCTCTTTCAGGCGCTGCTCTGAAAGCAATTCCGCAACCGCGCGTATTACCTCATAAGAAAACACTCGACCAATTGCTGCGCCGGCTTGTGCTACCTCTTTTGCCGAACCCAGACGATCGAGCCGGGCGATCAGCAAACCCTGCAGAGAGTCGGGAACGGCGAGCGGCGGAAGCGGATCAAGGAGCAAGTACTCGTCGTCGAGCTCCTGGAGCAGTCCAGTCTCCAGGACTGTCCTGACTAGCTCCTCGACAAATAACGGCACTCCATCCGAAAGGTCGACGATTTGGCCGTGGACCTCACGCGGCAACCGCTTGCCAGTGATGTGATCCGCCATGGCGATAACCTGGCGACTGCCGAGCCGGTTGAGCACGAGGGTGGTGGCGTGCGCGTGGCCCGCCCATGGCGGTGCAAACTCCGGCCGGTAGGTGATGAGCAGCAGCACCGGCAGGTTTCGCGCTCGATCAACCATCAGGTCGAGCAGTTCGCGCGAGGTCGGATCCATCCAATGCGCATCTTCGAAAACCGCAAGCACCGGACGCTCGCCCGCCCATGCGACGAATTGCGCTACCACTGATTGCAATGTCCTCTCCCGGCGCCGCTGCGGGCCCAGGTTGGGTTGCGGGTACCGGTCCCCGGTGGGCACCGACAGCAGAGCGGCGATCAGCGCGATAGCTTCATCGCCAATCGCGGGGTGAACCATTGATTGGAATTTTTCGAACCGTTTTTCCCGGGTGTCATCGCGCCGAAAGCCGGCGAGGCGTTCTAGCTGTCTGATCACCGGAAACAGCGGGGTGTCCTGATAAATAGGCGAGCAGTAGAAGCTCAGAACCGCGTCGCCGGCCAACCGGTCCTGAAGGGCACGGACCAGACGCGACTTGCCGATGCCGGGCTCTCCCGAGATCAGCACGACGCGGCCTTCGCCCGACTGGACTTGCTGCCGGCGCCGCAGCAGGAGCTCGATCTCTTCATCTCGACCGATAAGCGGGATCAAGTGCCCCTCGCGGAGCGCTTCAAAGCGGCTTGCGGCAGCGCTCGCGCCGACCACGTGCCATGCCGAAACCGGCTCGGCCATGCCTTCCGGTGTCAAGGGCCCGAGCTCGCGATAGTCGAAGAGGCCGCGTACCAGGTCGCGGGTGCTTGCGGCAATCACCACCGCGTCCGCCGGTGCTATCAAATGAAGCTGGGCCGCAAGGTCCGGGGCCTCGCCGACCGCGATCGGCTCACCGCCAGCCGCTTCGCGGGCGGGGTCACCCACGACGACGAGCCCCGAAGCAATCCCGACCCGTACATGCAGCGACGGGGCGACGCCGAGCTTCGCGACCGTGTCGGTGAGGGCGAGTCCGGCGCGCACCGCCCTTTCCGGATCGTCCTCATGCGCATCGGGATAACCGAAATAGGCAATAACGCGATCTCCTGAAAATGCCGCGACCACGCCGCCGAAGGAAGCAACGACCTCGGCACAGCAACGCTGGTAATCGGCAAAAACTGCACGGAGATCCTCGGGATCGAGCCGAGACGCGAGAGCCGTCGACCCGACGAGACCGCAGGACGCGACGGTCAGCTGCCGGCGCTCGATCGGGAGTGGTTCTGCTCGCTCCTCCTCCGGTGCACCGATCGCCAGATGCGGTGGTTGAGGGTTTTGGCGCAGCCGAGCGGCGAATTTGTATCCCTCGCCCAGCACGGTAACAATAAAGCGCGGGGCCTTGGGGTCGGGCTCGATCTTTCGCCGCAGCCTCCCAACCAGCACATCGATGCTGCGATCATAAGGCTCGGCTTGGCGGCCGAGCGCCGCATCGAGCAGCCGATCACGCGACAGCACTCGGCCGGCGTGACGAGCCAATACGACAAGCAGCGCAAACTCGGCACGCGTCAACGGCACCTCGCTACCGCCGGCGTCACGGAGCGAGCGCCCCGCTAGGTCTATGGTGAAACCATCGAAGGACAAGATCTCCGACGACTGCGATGTCTTGTCACCATTGCCGGGCTGCGTCTGCAGGAGAGAGTTTATACACGCCAGCACCTCCTGCTCGCGGAGGGGCATCGAGAGACATCCGTCGACGGCGTGCCAAGCGGAGTCGAGCGCCCTCCCCCCTTGGGATTGTTCGGCCACGACGATCAATTTTCCGCGCGCCTGGTGGAGGCCGAGCGCCGGCATGTCGAGACCGCGTTTCGCCAAGATGGTGAGGTCGACTTTATGACTGGCGAAAACCTCGCGGACCCGTCTCGAGCTTTCCGCCAACTCGACGATGTAACCGGCCGACATCAGCCACCGCGCCAGCCTTGAGCGCAGCGTAACGTCTTGTGCCACCACTAAAATGCGGTGTCGCATGACCGTTCCCTCGTGTGCTCGTCCCTCGTCTCCCCTCCGTGTCAAGAGCCGCGGCCGTCGACGCGGCGCCGAGCGCAGAGTGGGCCGATGACCAGCGCCATTTTACACCGCTGTTACATCGGTGACATACGCCGTTGACCACATTTTGCCATCCTCGTCCTTACCCAGCAATGGGTACGCCGAACCCAGATCGGGGAAATGCCCTACTGATGCAGGAGGTTGCCATGTCGCTACAAACGTTCACCGAAGAGGTTGCAATCGGTCGCCCAACGAGACCCAATTTCCAATTGAATGTTCCTGCGCGAAGCCAGTCCGGTGTGCGCATGACCAGAACGGCCACAGCCGGCGTGGGTGCCGGTATCGGGCTTCCCGCGGCAAAATTTCGGCTTCCCGCGCAAAGTTCGAAAGTCAGCAACAAAGGCCTTTATCTGGCGACTGATCCAAAGGGACGAATCGTCATGCGCAAGGCTCTGTCGATGCTGGGAGTTGTCTTGCTCCCCGCCCTGCTCATCGCCAGCGCTCCTCAGGCTACCGCGCTCACGATCACGCAACTATCCAACCAGGGCGTCGGACATCCATTCCCATTCCCAGCCACGGCCTGCGTCGATGTTGATGGCGCTAATACTGCCGATGGAACGATTATTGGTCCGTTTCCTTGCAACAATCAGTTCAACGAACAGTGGATTTACAAAAACGGCCAGTTCCGCGGCCTCGGCACTGATGGTTGCTGCACAACTGCAGTAAACAAATGTCTCTCAGTTCATGGAAACTCGAAAGCGCCCGGTGCCGGCATAGAATTGGATACGTGTATGAGCGGTAACGGCAGCCAATTGTGGTTTGTCGAAGGCAGTGTCGGTCCTGTTGGCAATCTTTCAGAAATCGTCAACGTCGCCAGCGGATTCTGTCTCGATAGCCGAGGTGAGATCGGCGGGCACCTGCAACTGGTCATCGAGCCGTGCAACGGGTCGGCCGGGCAGCAATGGGACCTGAAGTAATCGATCGCACGCGCTCGGTTTCCGCGCCGCCGTGATCGGATCCGTGAGCCTAACCGGCCAACCGGCCGGTTAGGCTTGCCTATGACGAGGAGATAGATAATGAAACTCAGCACCAATGCAAGCCGAGCCGCTCACCGTGGACTGCACTCGTCGGTGTTTCAATTCGATCTGCCGCTCGGTAAACGGCTCGACCCTTTCGCGCGCCGGCACGATGACTCCGATCGGTTGACCCTCGCGCAATAGCGGCACGCCGAGTGCGGTGCGCTGTTTGCCCAGCGTTATCGCCTCGGGCAACCGATATTCCGGGTCGGCGGCGACATCGGCGACATGGACGACCTTGCCGTCGAGCGCCGCCCGCCCAACCATGGTGCCGCGGTCAGCCGCGACTGGGTGCGACCGCAGGAAGCTCTCGAATTCGGCCGGAAAGCCGTAATTCGCCGCCATCCGGTAGACCGCGCCCTCGCGACGGGAGACCAAAGCCATCTCGGCCTGACACAGCCGCGCTGCGGTCTCGCTCAGAGTATCCAGCACCGGCTGCAGGTCGAAGGTCGAGCGGCTGATGACTTTGAGTACGTCGCTTATGGCGGTTTGGTATTCGAGCGATTCCCGGGTTTCGCTTAGTGTCTGAATCTGAATCGGAATAGTTGTACTCTATTGTAGATATGTTGTACAGAGCTCACGCCAATCTCCTAATAAGGAGCTGCACCGAGGCGATGTAGACCCACGCTTTGGCGCTCGCGATTGATGCTTCGAAATCCTTTGCCAAGCGGCGGTTTCGATTTAGCCAAGCGAGGGTTCGTTCGACCACCCACCGGCGCGGCAGCGGCTGAAAGCCGGCAGCATCAGCAGCGCGTTTGACGATCTCAATGGTCCAGTTGCCGAACTTGACCAGGGCCTCACCCAGGTTGGGACCGTTGTAGACGCTGTCGGCGAACAGGTGACGCAACCAAGGAAACAACTGGTGGATCGCCTCGATGACCAGCACCGCCCCATCGCGATCTTGGATGTCGGCAGGGTGTACCTCGGCACCGACCAGCAGACCGCCGGTGTCGGTTACAATGTGGCGCTTGCGTCCTTTGATCTTTTTGGCCGCGTCGTAACCCCGTGGCCCGCCGCTTTCGGTCGTCTTGACCGATTGGCTGTCGATCACCCCGGCCGACGGGCTGGCTTCGCGGCTCGCCGCTTCGCGCGCTTGCAGCAGCAGGTGAAAATTGATGTTCTCAAACAGGCCGTTGTCGCGCCAGTCGTAGAAATAGCCTTGCACGGTGGTGAACGGCGGAAAGTCCTTCGGCAGCATCCGCCACTGACAGCCGGTCCGCGCGATATACAAAATCGCGTCAAGCACGCTACGCAACCTGGTCCCGCGCGGGCGGCCCAAACGCTTAACCGCCGGCATGTGCGGCTCAAGCAGCGCCCACTCGGCGTCGGTCAGATCGCTTGCGTAGCGCTGACCCTCTCGCTCATACTTCTGGCGAGTGATTTTGGTCCACATTTTGTGCCTCGATGATTGCTTTACCACAACCATCATGCCACAACCGGCTGAAATCACTCAATTCATTTTCGGTCAGCCTCTTAGGAGCCGCGCGTTCTCCATTGCGATGACTGCCTGCGCGGCAAAGTTCTGCAACAGGGCGATCTGCTTGTCGGTGAATGGCCGCACTTCCTGGCGATATGCACCGATTGTGCCTACCAACTCGCCGTCTTTACGAAGCGCCACGGCGACATATGTCCGAGTTCCCCCCAGCTCAACGAAAGCGCGTTGGCGAGGATCACCCAACTGGTATGCTGGTTCTTTCGCCATGTCCTCGAAATGGACGAAGTCTTCGCCGCCGAGCATCCGGCCTACCGAAGTATGCTTCCCTGGTTGTCGCAGGGTACGGGAAAGAAACTCCGCTAAGGGCGGTGGTACTCCGTGAAGCGCGGCCGTTTGGAAATGGCTGCCGTCGCGAATGAGCAAAATCCCGAAGGCGGCCTCACAGAGCCGCATAGCCTTGTCGAGCATCGCCTCGAACACCGGTGCCAGATCGCTGGGCGAGCTGTTAATGACCTGCAGTACCTCGGCGGTCGCGGTCTGCTGCTCCAATGCCTCGCCGAGGTCGCGATTCCGGGTCTCGATTTCGTTGAACAGACGCACATTCTCAAGGGCGATGGCGGCCTGGTCGGCGAAGGTCTCGAGGAGGGCGATCTGGATCGCGGCGAAGGGCTTGATCGCGCAGCGGCCGCAACCGACGACGCCGATCGGGGTGCCCCCCCGGAAGATCGGTACCGCGAGGAACGAGCGGTAGCCCGCCACCGATTGCAGCACTTCGATCGTGCGTGGATCATAGTCGCTATCGGTCAGCACGTCCGGGAGATGCGCCGGTTGAGCGTCGACAAAAGCCCGGCCCATGGCGAAGTGCCGCCCGGGCCGCCTCGGGAACAGGCTGTGAAAAGCCGCCGACTCTTCCGGCGACATGTTGTTGAGTGCCACGAGGTGTAAGAGCCCGTCTTCGAACCGCGCCACCGCGCTGAACTCGGCCTCACAGAGGCTCGCCGCGTGCGCGCGACGATGGCCTCGAACACCGGCCGAGTGTCGCCCGCCGAGCGCGAGATCACGCTCAGGACCTCGCTTGTTGCGCTTTGGCCGGATCGAGCTTCATCGAGCTCTCGCCGAAGCGCAGCTATAATTTGGCCGAGATCGGCCACGGTGTTGTCGGGCATCGCCTTGTGTTGCCTCCCAGCTTCACACGCGACGATACCCTTCTGCCCTTTGTCCTGCCAGCAGGAGTGTAAGTTCCTCACGGGCGAGCCCATGCGTCGCTTTACAAGCAGCTGGGCAAACGGAGGTCGACGGAGCCAAGGCTGGACCCCCGCAGCCTGCCGCTCGGCGAGCCTGGCCAGGAACGGAACGTCATCACCGGATACCGTGTCGATGAGCCCTCGGCGATCCATTGCTCGATGGAGGTCGCGCCCGCCCGGGCAAAACGTCGCCAGCACCTCGGGCCGCGGCAGGCTGACCCGGTTGGAAAACCCGGCATCGTGCAGCGCTTTTGCGTCGTCCGGGTGGAACATCTCGAGCTCGATCGACACGGAGTTCGCGCCGCCTGCCCGCAACACGCCGACGATGTCGGCGTGGCGGGCGGGGGTGATGGCCTGCGTCCTGATCGACGGATGGCGCTCTGCCGCACGCTTCAGCACGACGTGGTCGAAGCCGATGACGATCGTCCGGTCGGCGGCGCCGGTCGCCTCGATCACTTCGGCCACCCGGTCGACGCCGAGGTCCGGCCGCTCGGCCTCCTTGATCTCGACAAAGACCCCCATCTCCTCGCGCCTCGCCCAATCGAGAGCTTCGGCAACAGTCGGAACCCGCGTTCCGGCAAACCGCGCATCAAAGCCGGCTCCGGCGTCGAGGCTGCGAATCTGCGCGAGACCGAGATCGGCGGCAAAGCCGTGGCCGTTGGTGGTGCGGTCGAGTATGCGATCGTGAAGCACGATCGGCTCGCCTTCGGCGGTCAGCACAATATCGATCTCGATCGTCGTCGCGCCCCAGGACTTGGCAGCCGCGAATGCCGGCAATGTGTTCTCCGGGCAGTAAAGGCTGTAGCCGCGATGGCCGCACATATGGACCCGGCCGGCTTCGCGTGCCAGAAAACTAAAGGCATAGTCGTGATATGATACTAAAACTGCCGGAAATGAGGGAGGCCACGATGCGACACTCGAAGGCGGCGACGCTAACGCTATTGATCGCCGCTCTGGCGAGCGGCTCATCGGCAATCTTCGCATCGGCACCCGTGCTGGCTCAGAACACCGTGAAGCTCGAGCTGTGGTCGCGCCAGGACCCGTCGGGGCCGTTGCGGCCGGCCAATGTGGTGAAGGCGGCCGAGCGGCTCAACAAGGATCTCGCGGCGGAAGGCTCCGGCAAGCGCGTCGCGGTTGCGGTCCACGAAAGCCCGGCCCCGGGGTTCGACGATGATGCCTTGCAGCTCCTCAAGGTCTTTGGCATCGGCCAAGGCCCCAACCTGTTCATCGCCGCGCATGAATGGGTCTGCGCCTTTCAGCAGGAAGGCTTTGCCCTAAAGCTCGACGACTACATCGCCAAATACCCGCAATATTTCGGCACGATTTTTCCGTCATTGTGGCAGTCGGTAAAATGCTCCGACGGCATCTACGGCATCCCGCAGGACGCCGAAGCGCGCATGTTCTTCTACAACAAGAAGCTACTGCGCGAGGCCGGCTACGATAATGCCTTTATCGAGGCGATGCCGGCGCGAACCTTGTCGGGCGAGCTGACGATGGACGACGTCATCGACATCGCCAAGCGGGTAACCAACAAAACCAAGGCCCAGTACGGTATCCTGCACCGACCCAACAAGGGGCCGGACTACATTATGGCGTTCCAATCCTACGGCAATAGTTTTGTCGATCCTGGCACCGGCAACCTCCTCCTCGAACGCGACAAGCTCGCCGCAGCATTCGGCTGGTTCGAGCGCGGCGTCAAAGCGGGTGTCATTCCGGCCAACAACACCTCGATGGAATTCGATGCTCTGCGCAAGGCGTTCTACACCGGAAATGCAGCGTTCTGGATGTATGGCATCTGGGATCTCGGGACCTATGCGTTTCCGACTTTCGGCCTGCCAAAGGACGAGGCCGGATTTTTTGCCGATTGGGGTTGGATCGCGGCACCGGCGGCGAAAAAGGGCGGGCAGGCGGGCAGCTTGACCCATCCGATCATCTACGCGATCGCCGCCCGTGTGGCCGATCCGGAGCTGGCGGTCCGTCTTCTCAGCCGCGCTTCGGACGCCGATCTCAACACCGACCATGCGGTTACGACGACGCATCTCGGCATCAGGTCCGAGCAGCTCAAGGATTCGCGATATGCCGATGCCTGGCCGCTCGCCCGCGCCACCGAGCTCCTAAAGATCACCAAATTCCTGCCCAATAACCCACGATTCGGTGACCTCAACGGGATAATCTACACGGCACTTCAGGGTGTCGAGACCGGCCGGCTGTCCGCGCAGCAGGCGGCCGATTTCGTGATCGACGAGGCGACTTCGTCGCTCAAGAATGTGATCGTCAAATAAGAGGTGTCTGGAGAGACGTCGTGCTTCCTTCGAGCCCGCCGCCTGATCCTGAGGAGCTTCCACGGCGCCTTCAAAGACTTCCCTCATGCTGAGGAGCGCCCCCCGTCCCGAGGAGCCGCCACAGGCGGCGTATCGAACGGGGGCGCGTCTCGAAGCACGTGCGACTCGCGAGTGCGCTGCTCGCGTGCGGTCCACAGCGCGCAGACGGACTAATTTCGTGTTGTTCCTCGGGCCGGCTATCGCGCTGACTTTTCTGTTCTTTGTCATTCCAGTGCTGATCGACATCGCGGTGTCGTTCACCGATCTCGACCGCACCCTGCGCATCGGCAAATTCACCACCGAGCAATATCAGAAGGTCTTTGAGGGCGACCGCCGCCTGCCGCAAGTCGTCGGTCTGACATTCGTCTACGCCTTCGGCACGCTCGCGATCTTTAATGTCACCTTCGGGCTCGTGCTGGCGCTGACCACCACCTCGCTAAACAAGGTATCCGGCGGCTTCTTTCGCGGCGTCTGGCTATTGCCGCGCATGAGCCCGTCGGTCCTCTATATTCTGCTGTGGCTGTGGGTCATCAACCCCTCGGACGTCGGGCTGTTGAACCAGGTTCTGATGCCGCTGCTCGGTCTGGCCAAGCCGCTCGATCCGATGACGAGCGCGCCGGTCGCGCTGATCATCATCGCCAATGGTTTTATCGGCGCATCATTGGGCATGATCATCTTCACCGCGGCGATACGCGGCATTCCCGAGCACCTGTTCTATGCCGCAGAGGTCGACGGCGCCGGCACGCTGGCGAAGATCCGTTTCATCACGCTGCCCGCGCTGCGCTGGCCGATCAGCTTTGTGACGATCTACCAGACGCTCTCGCTGCTGGTGAGCTTCGAATACATTCTGCTGCTCACCAAAGGCGGCCCCTTCTACGACACTACCGTCTTCGCCCTTTACGTCTATCGACGCGCATTTACCAGCGGACAGTACGGCTATGGCGCAGCACTCGCACTCTTTCTGATCGTCATCGGCGCTGCCGCCGCATTGCTGGCGTGGCGCTTCTTCGACTTGCAGCGCCTGTTGCAGCATCCCCGCATCGAAGTGCATTAGGATGGCGGCACCGCTGACCTTTACCGGCATTCATTCCGGCCCGACGGCACCTGTGGATTGGGACAGGATGGCCGCGCGCGCCCGCTCGCTGCGCCGCACCAAGGCTATCGCGCTCTACGCCTTTCTGATCGCGGTCTCGTTGCCGATCATTCTGCCCTACTTCTGGCTGATGACGATCGCCTTTTCCGCGCGGGCCGGTGTGGCCGAGACCTTGGTTCTGTGGCGCTCGCTGGCCGTGCTCGTACCCGTCGTCATTGTCTTTTGGCTGACCGCAATGCTGGCGCGCAACCGCCGCCAGCTGTGGCTCGGCCTGACGGCAATTGCGCTGGTTGCGGCGGCAGCCTTTGCGTTGCTGGTGGGGCCGGACCTGCATCTACGCAACTTCATATTCCTCGTGGAACCCGATTTCGCCTCGGTCGTGCGCTCGCGTGTCGGGGCTGTGCACGGTGCAATCCAGTTTCCGAGCGTCTGGCAGGCCTTTGGCAATTCGCTGTTGATCGCCGGCTCGCAGACCGTCATCGTGCTGACCGTTGCGTCGCTCGCCGCCTACTATTTGTCGCGGTTCCAGTTCCCGGCCCGCGCCGCGATGCTGCGCTCGCTGCTGGTCTTGCATGCATTTCCGGTGCTGACCCTGATCGTGCCGATGTTCCTGATGCTATATTGGATCGGTCTGCTCGATACGCTCCTTGGCGTCATCCTCGTGCTCGTCGCCTTCGAGCTGCCCTTTGCCATCTTCATCATGAAGGGCTTTTTCGACGCCGTGCCGTGGGACATCGAGATGAGCGCGCTGACCGATGGTGCCTCGCGGCGTCGGGCCTTTCTCCGGGTGGTGTTGCCGCAGGTCAGAAACGGGCTGCTCGCCGTCGCCGTCTTCACCTTCATCCGCGGGTGGGAGGAGTACATCTTTGTCTTCACCTTTCTGATCCGCAACACCAACTGGACGATGAGCCTCTACATGTACTACGTTCGCGACGACGTGATGGGTGTCGATTACGGCGTGGTCTCCGCGGTCGGGGTGTTCTACCTGGTTCCGAGCCTGATCCTCTACCTCGCCGCCCAGCGCTACTTGCTGCAGATGTCGATCGGCGGCGTAAAAGGCTGACACCGTTGGCGAAGGTCGAGTTCCGCCACATCGTCAAGCGGTTCGGCGAGATCGAGGTCATCCCCGATCTGAACCTGACGATCGAGGATGGCGAGTTTGTCGCCTTGCTCGGCCCCTCCGGTTGCGGCAAGTCGACCAGCCTCTTTATGCTGGCCGGGATCTATTTGCCGAGCGGCGGCGAGCTGTTGTTTGACGGCAGCGTCGTCAACGAGGTCGAGGCCAAGGACCGCAATGTCGGCATCGTCTTCCAGTCCTATGCCCTCTACCCGCACATGACCGTGCGGGACAATGTCTTGTTCCCGCTTCGCTTC
>Ga0306925_10001557_pt1 | contig 19013 bp, 15 predicted proteins | sample flu12Cox44000176_FD_203755 | JGI IMG/M metagenome (GOLD analysis project Ga0306925, IMG submission 203755) | Lab enrichment of tropical soil microbial communities from Luquillo Experimental Forest, Puerto Rico - flux8day.12C.oxic.44.000.176 (v2)... | ecosystem: Environmental > Terrestrial >... | reverse complement strand
TCGGTGTGCTTGCGTCCAAGATCGATCGCGGAGAATTGCAGGTGTTCTGCCCGGACGGGATCGACTCAGAGAGCTGGTACAACAAGTCGGCGCATCCGCGCATCCGCGTGCTGCGGCACCTGCAGTATGAGCGCTACATCCTGCACGAACTGCTTCCTTACCTGCGCTGGCGAAACCAGAAGCCGCAGCTGGCGGTGACCGGGTGCAGTTTCGGCGGCTATCACGCGGCGAACTTCGCCTTCAAGCATCCTGATATCGTGACTCACTGCATCAGCATGGGCGGGGCGTTCGACATTCATCAGTTTCTGGATGGCTACTACGATGACGATTGCTATTTCAATTGTCCGCCGGATTACCTGGCGAACATCCACGACGACTGGTACCTGAGCCGATACCGGGAGATGAAGATTGTGCTGGCGTCGGGCGAGTGGGACATGTGTTTGGACCAGAACGTAAAGCTTTCGGCCTTGCTCAATGGCAAGGCGGTGCCGAACTGGCTGGATATCTGGGGCGACCATACGGGTCACGATTGGCCGTTCTGGCAGCGGATGGCGGGGAAGTATTTTGGCTGATGGCGGGCACCTAGCGGCCAGCACGGGAGGCAAGCTTAAAACGCACTCCGACTTCACTCAGGGCAGGCTGCGAACGCGGAGAAAGACCGCAGAGAACGCGGAGAAAATCTCTAACTGCAAAGGACGAAGAAGCGAGTGACCCGAGGACTGAATTGACTCGTTGGGGAAGACGGCTGGTCGGCGTGGCACCGACTCTGTTGCTGCTGGCTTCGTGCGCTTTCGCCCAGAGCTTGGACGAAGCGCGGCGGATTCAGTCGAGCGTGCTGGGTTTCGATACTCACAACGACACCGTGCAGCGGGTTGTGATCGACAAGGCGGACATCGGGCAGCGGTCGTCGGAGGGAATGATCGACCTGCCGCGCCTGCAAGAAGGCGGCATGCACGTGCCTTTCTTTGCATTGTGGGTGCCCACCTACTATCCGGGAGCCGAGGCGGTGCGGCGGACGCTTGACCTGCGCGATGCCATGCAGGGCGTGTTCGACAAGTACCCGGACCGGGTGGAGCTGGCCTGGAGCGCACGCGATATCGAGCGCATTGTCGGGCAGAAGAAAATAGCGGCCGTGCTGACGGTTGAGGGCGGTCACCAGATCGATGACGATCTTGCGGTCTTGCGCATGTACCGGCGCATGGGCATTCTGTCGATGACCCTGACCCACTTCCGCAACCATCACTGGGCAGACTCTTCTACCGACAAGCCGGAGCACAATGGGCTGACCGACTTCGGCCGGCAGGTGGTGCGCGAAATGAACCGGATCGGGATGATCGTGGACATTTCCCACGTGTCAGACAAAACCTTCTACGACGTGCTGGAGGTCACAACCAAGCCGGTGATTGCATCACACTCGTCCTGCTTTGTGTATTCCGATGTCCCGCGCAACATGAAGGACGACATGTTCCGCGCATTGGCGAAAAACGGCGGGGTGGTCGGGGTGAACTTCGGGTCGTCATTTCTGAGTCAGAAGGATGCTGATACCCTCAAGAGCCGTGTTGCGCAACAACACGAGGTGAACCCGAATCTCACGGGCGCGGACCTCGACGCATATGCAGCCAAGGAATATTCCGAATTTTACGGGGCTCATACAAAAGTCGGCAACGCGACGGTGGAGGATGCCGCGGCATGCATCGACCACATCGTGAAAGTGGCGGGCATCGATCATGTTGGCATTGGAAGCGACTTTGATGGCATCCCCAGTGTGCCCCGCGGTCTGGAGGATGTGTCCAAAATGCCGAATCTGACGGCGGCCCTGTTGAAGCGGGGTTATACCGAAAAAGACATCCGCAAGATCATGGGCGAGAATTTTCTGCGTGTGGTTCGGGAAGTGGTGGGGGAGTAGTCACCCGCGGAGGCAGCTATGGTAAATCCAACCGTCTATTTCCTGGTCACGTTTAGCGTTCACGAGGGAAAGCACGCGGCATTCGAAGAAACCGTAAAGGCGATGGTGGCGGGCACCCGCAGGGAGCCCGGGGCTCACGGCTACGAATGGTATTTAGGTGGCGATGGGAGGACGTACAAGCTGGTCGAAACCTACCGGGACGCGGCGGCGGCCATGGCACACATGAGCAGCACGGTGGTCAAGGAGCTTGTACCCAAGCTGCTGGAATCGTCCAGCCTGAGCAGCTTTGAAGTGTATGGCGAACCCGGGCCGGAAGCGAGAAAGATCCTGGCCGGACTCGGCGCCGCGATCTATGAGTTCAAACAGGGGCTGGGGCGATGACTGGACGCGTTGCCCAGGCAGCCAAATGGCGATCGCGTGGTCGCGCTGACTGAAGCTTCGAGAATTGCCTGACGAAAGTCTAAGGAGTACGTCATGAAAAAAATCGGAATCATCTTCGGCATGGAGAACACGTTTCCGCCGGCGCTGGTGGAGAAGATTAATGCCATGGGCGTCGAGGGTGTGTCGGCAGAATTTGTGAAGGTCGGCGGGATTCGGATGGATGAGCCGAAAAAGTATGACGTGATCATCGACCGCATCTCGCAGGACATCTCGTTCTACCGCGCCTATCTGAAGAACGCTGCGCTGCACGGCACGATTGTCATCAACAATCCGTTCTGGTGGACAGCGGATGACAAGTTCTTCAATTACGCGCTGGCGGAACAGTTAGGCGTGGCGATCCCGCCGACAGTGGTACTGCCCCATCATGAGCATCCGCCGGGAACGACCGATCAGTCGATGCGCAACCTGATCTTCCCGCTCAACTGGGACGAGGTGTTTGCCTACGTGGGCTGGCCGGCGTTTCTGAAGCCGTATGACGGAGGCGGGTGGAAGCACGTGTACAAGCTGCATTCGCCCGACGAATTCTTCAAGGCATACAACGAGACCGGGACGCTGTGCATGACGCTGCAGCGCGGCGTGGAGTTCGAGGAATACTTCCGCTGCTACGTGATCGGGCAGGAGAAGGTGCACATCATGCGCTACGACCCGAAGGCGCCACACCATGAGCGCTATGTGAAGGGGAATCCTCCGCCGCGGTCGGGATTGAAGGAGCGGATCGAGAAAGACGCGCTTACCCTGTGCCGCGCGTTGGGGTATGACCTGAACACCGTCGAGTTTGCGGTCGAGGGTGGTGTTCCCTACGCGATTGACTTCATGAATCCAGCGCCGGATGCCGATATCAATTCGGTTGGGCCGGAGAATTTTCAGTGGGTGGTGAATACCGTAGCGGAGATGGCCGTGAAGAAGGCGCTGAGCGGAGAGAACCCGGCGCGGGAGTTCAGGTGGGCCGCGTTTCTGGAGGGGGAACCACCCGCGGTGAAAAAGAAGAGCGCTCCGCGGAAGAGTGCGGAGAGGGTGGCGCCGGCTGCGGGAGTCTAAGGGTCGAGAGTCGGGTGTGTGCGGCTAGGTCGACGGTGGGCAAAATGCCCGCTAAAGATCGTGGAGGGATCAAATAACACGGGATCCCCGTCGGCTTCGCTCAGGGGCAGGCTTTCGACTGCGTTCGGCTAACGCCTCACTGCGCTCAGGATGACAGTTATAAAAACAGACCATTGATATACTGTTGAGGCATCTGATCGCTCCCCCAGCCCTTTAAGGAATAGCATCGCTCCACCGGCAAGCGGTATGAAACCTGCATTCACCATCGGAATCGAGGAAGAGTACCAGACAGTGGATCCGGTCACGCGGGATCTGCGGTCGCACATCCATGCCGAGATGATTGAGAAGGGCAAGATGCGGCTGCAGGAACGGGTGAAGGCCGAGATGCACCAGTCAGTGGTCGAAGTGGGGACATCGGTCTGCAGCAACATCAAGGACGCGAAAGACGAAGTTAAAAAGTTGCGGCGCGACATGATCACGCTGGCCCGGGAGAACGGGCTGCGGCTGGCCTCGGCGGCGACGCATCCGTTTGCCGACTGGCGCGTGCAGGAGATTTATCCCGACGAGCGGTACAAGAACATTGTGGAAGACATGCAGCTGGTGGCGCGGGCTAATCTGATCTTCGGGCTGCACGTGCACATCGGGGTGGAGGACCGCGAGACGGCCATCCACATGATGAATCACGCCCGCTACTTTGTGCCGCATATTCTGGCCTTGTCGACGAATTCGCCCTTCTGGCTAGGCATGAATACAGGATTGAAATCGTACCGGTGCAAGGTGTTCGACAAGTTTCCCCGCACGAACATCCCGGATTATTTTCCCAGCTACGGCGAGTATGAGAACTTCATCAAGCTGCTGATCAAGACCGGGTGCATCGACAACGCGAAGAAGATCTGGTGGGACATCCGGCCACATCCGTTTTTCAACACCATCGAGTTTCGTATTTGTGACATCCCCATGCGGGTGGATGAAACGATCGCGCTGGCGGCGCTCATCCAGGCGACGGTGGCCAAGCTCTACAAGCTGTATGCGGCGAACCAAGGGTTCCGGCTGTACCGACGCGCGTTGATCATGGAGAACAAGTGGCGGGCGGCGCGCTACGGGCTCCACGGGAAACTGATTGATTTCGGCAAGCAGGTGCAGGTCCCGGTCAAGGACCTCATTCTCGAGTACTTGGATTTCGTCGATGACGTGCTGGATGAGTTAGGCTCGCGGGAAGAGATCGAGTACGTGCACCAGATTCTCGAGATGGGCAGCGGTGCCGACCGGCAACTGCGCGTGTTCGAGGAGACCGGCGATCTGAAAAAAGTTGTGGATTACATTATTGAGGAAACGGAACTAGGGGTGGCCGCCGAGGCGGCGCCGGTTTCCGAAGAAAAAGCAGGTTAATGGATAAAGTCAGTCACGCACATCGTCCCCTGAATTCAATCTCTTTCGATTCTGAACTGAGCCCCGGCGCAAAAAACGCGCTGTGCGTGTGTCTGAGGGTGCAGCCTTCGGAGCAAGTCACGGTGATCACCGACGAGGCCTGCCTCGAGATCGCGGCCGCGATCGTGCATGAACTGGAGGCCATTGGAGCTCCATATCACGCCTTCGTGCTGGAAGAAGTGGCGGATCGGCCACTGACCCGGCTGCCGCAGGAAATCGCCAGCGATCTGGAGACGGCCGATGTGAGCATTTTTGCCGTGCGGGCGCAGCGCAATGAGCTGCACTCGCGCATGCAGATGACCGAGATCGTGAACCGGCGCAAGATCCGGCATGCGCACATGGTGAACATCAACCGACAGATCATGCTGGAGGGCATGCGAGCGGACTTTGGCAGAGTCGACCGCATCAGCCAGAAGGTCATCGACATGGTGCGCAGGGCGTCGCAGATCCGGGCGAAGACTCCGGCCGGGACGGACCTGGTCGCGGATTTGAATCCTTCGTATCAGTGGCTGAAGACGTCAGGCATCATCAGCCGGGAGAAGTGGGGGAACCTGCCGGGGGGAGAGATTTTCACGACTCCGGGAGACGTGAACGGAACGTTCGTGATTGATGGTGTGGTGGGCGATTATCTGTGCGCGAAGTTTGGGGATTTGAAGGCAAACCCTCTGAGGATTGAGGTGAAGGCGAACCGACTGGTTTCGGCGGAGAGTCCGAACCGGGAACTGCGGGACGATTTCTGGGCGTATACGCATACTGACGAAAATAGCGACCGTGTGGGCGAGTTTGCGATCGGAACCAATGTTGAGTTGAAGGATGTGATTGGGGAGATTCTGCAGGACGAGAAGTATCCCGGCGTGCACATCGCGTTCGGGAATCCTTATGGCGAGCACACGGGGGCGAAGTGGTACTCCTCGACGCATATTGACGTGGTGGGGCGGAACTTCGACATCTGGGTGGACCGCGAGCAGATCATGAAGTCGGGGAAGTTTTTGATCGAGGCGTAGGACCAGTCTTCGGTCGGTAGCCGTTGGGTCGTGGGCATAGCGCTCTTGAGAATTGGCGGGCAGCAGTGCCCGCCCCACACCAGTCATGATTCCTTCCCTTCGGCAATCTTTTAATTCGCGCTATAAGCCGGAGAAGTACCCGGAGTTCTTGTCTCTGCTGGCCGAACGCTGCGGTGTGCCTATCGGCTTCCGCGTGTCGGAGACGCCTTGCTTTCTTCCGGCCGATTTACTGGCGAGAATGGCGGAGGACGGCAAGGCACTGATTCGGCAACTGGTCGATAGTCCGGGTTACCGAACTCGCTCGGAAGAATCGATTCCGCCCGAGTTTCGGGTTGCCAACGAGTCGGCGCACCCAATGTTTATCCAGGTGGACTTCGGGCTGGTGCGCGATGGGGCGGGTGAGTTGCAGCCCAAGCTGGTCGAGTTGCAGGCGTTCCCCTCCCTCTACGCCTATCAACCGGTGCTGGCACGGACTTTCATGGATGTGTACGGACTGCAGGAGGGATTGCAGTATCTGCTGGAAGGGCTGGATTCAGCCTCTTACCTGACCCTGTTGCGGAAGGCGATTGTGGGGGAGCAGGATCCGGAAAACGTGATTCTGATGGAGATCGACCCTGAGCACCAGAAGACGCTGCCGGATTTTCTGCTCACGGAGAAGCTGCTGGGGATTCATACCGTCGACATTCGTGCGATCAAGAAAGAGGGAAGCCGACTGTACTGGGAGGCCGACGGGCGCCGCGTGCCCATCCATCGCATCTACAACCGGGCGATTGTGGACGAACTGGAGCGCAAGGACGCGAAACTGAATTTCGATTTTCGCGACGAGCTGCAGCTGGAGTGGGCGGGCCATCCGAACTGGTATTTCCGCATCTCGAAGTATTCGATTCCCTACCTGAAGCACCCCACTGTTCCGATAACCTGGTTCCTGGACCAGCTAACCACCGTCCCCGACGATCTCGAGAACTATGCCCTCAAGCCGCTTTATTCGTTTGCCGGGCTGGGTGTGGTGATTGCACCCAAGAAGGAAGACATCACAGCGGTTCCGGCGGAGCGGAGGTCGCAGTACATCCTGCAGGAGCGGTTGCATTTTGAGCTGGTGATCCAGACGCCTTTCGGCGGGACCAAGGTCGAGGTCCGGATGATGTACATCTGGGACGACGAACTGAAGGCTGTGCTGACGATCCTGCGCATGGGGCGTGGGTTGATGATGGGCGTCGACCACAACCGCAACATGGAGTGGGTGGGGTCGTCGGCGGGGTTGTATTAGATCGCTGGTGGCTGGTAGCTTGTGGCTTGTAGCCGATCGCGATTCGCTGCCAGCTACCAGCCAGGAGCTGCCAGTGATAAGTCGTTTGCCCTGTGTTGGTGACAAATTAAAATGTCCGCATTTGGTAGCAAGGGAAATGTCCGGTTTTAAGTTAATCTCCCGCAGCCGCCGCAGCTGTGGGAAAGTGGGAATCCCGCGCAGTTTGCGGGATTTCCAAGCGCGGTGGAAAAGTCTGGTTTTCGACTTTTCCCCGGCGCGTCTTTTCCACAGCTGGTCGCGCCGCCGTTGGCGTTGCTTCCAGTGCTACCCCTTGCGCGGTGTAGTGCCCCAACCGGTGCGGCCCATGGGTCAGACTGATGGTGCCGTCCAGATGCTGATGCACCGTAACCGAGCAGCCCGTCAGGGTCGCTCGCCACGCCACCCGCTGGATTTGCAAAACCAGATTCTGAAAGCTCACGGGGTTGTCGCGGTTGACCGTGCGCTCATACTGCAGCGACAGGATCAGGTCCAGATGCTTGCGCCCAGCCGCGATAAAGGCGCTGCCCCGCTGCGCGGCCGGAGCCTGGAAACGACGATTGAACTCGGCGATATAGTGCTCGCGCAGAAACCGGTTCGCCGCCTCCAGCGTGGTGATGCCGTGCAGCCGCAATTCCTGCGGCAGCCGCCCCTGCCAAGTTCCAAAGTTGCGCTCCGAGCGTCCCCGCGCTTGCGGCGAATAGGCGGGGATCATCTGAATCCCCAACGCCCGCAAGGCCCGCCCCACTTGGGTCAGTCGATGCGCGTCGACTTTACCTCCCACCTTCGGCGTCAGCCAGAAATGACTGCCCCGATCGCTGTACAAGGCGCAGAACACGCCTTTGCGCTCGATCACCTCCCGCACGGCTGCCATGACCGCCACCGTGCCTTCTTCCTCCACCAGCTGCGCGTAGTAAATCTCGCTGGTGGCATCGTCCAGGATCACCACCAGGTCGTACCAGCGCTCATCTTGAAACCAGCGGTGACGGCTGCCATCGATATGCAATAGCATGCCGGGCAAAGGCCGTCGTGGTCTGCGTTGCCGATGCACGCCCCGTTGGCGCCCCCGCGCCACTAATCCGGCCCCTTGCAGGGCCTGCTTCACCCAGGTGTAACTGAGCTCCCGACCGTGCTCGCTGTGCAGCTTCTCGTAAAAGTGCTGCACGTTAAAATCGAAGTACTTCTCCCGATACCACCCCAACACTTGTTCCACCCTCTGCACCGGCACCCGTTTGGGGCTCGGCTTGCCCCGTCGCCGGTCGAACAACCCGTCATAACCGAACTCTTCGTAGCGTTCCCGCCAGCGTCGCATCTGCCGGTCGCTGATCCCAATGATCTCGGCGGCTTGCCACCACGTGATCTTCTTTGCCAAGGCTCGCAATATGACTTCCTGTACTTTCATCGCCCGCTCCATGGCGGTCCTCGAGTAAGAGTCCATGCTTCGCATGGTCTCTTACTCTCACCGCCGGAAAAGCGGACATTTCATGTGCTAATCCGACCGGACATTTGATGTGCTACCAACAGTTGAATTGTTGAACACTTGACAGATTGAACAATTGAGAGCAACATGGCGCACCATTCCGGGGTCTGCTCGTTCATGGAGCGTTCACCGATTCACCGACTGAGTGTTGCCGACCAGGTAGCCGGTATCCTCAGGGAAAAAGTGCTCAGCGGAGAATTGCGTCCGGGCACGCCTTTGCAGGAAGTCCCACTGGCCGAATCGTTGGGCGTCTCGCGCAACACGATGCGCGAGGCCATGCGCATACTGTCCTTAGAGGGTCTGCTGAAGCGGCGCATTCATCGCGGGATCGCCGTTACGCAGTTGTCGTTGCGTGACGTGCAAGAGATTTATCACGTTCGTCGGGTGCTCGAGACTTCCGCGATCTCGGCAGCCAAAGAGCCTTCCCCGGAGCTGCTGGCCGGACTCCGTTCCGCACTCATGCAATACGAGAAAGCAGTGCAGGAGCGCGACTGGGTAAGTGCGGTCAGCCATGATCTGCATTTTCACAGCTTGTTGGTCCGCTTTCTGGGAAACCGCCGGCTCGAATCCTTCTATCAGAAGACCATTGGAGAACTCAGGATGGCGATGGTGCTGGTGGATCGCAGGCACGACCACCCGGCAATGCTGGGCCCGGTTCACCGCAAGCTTTATCAATTGTTGACGGCTGGCAAGTTGAAAGAGTGTGCCAGGATTCTGGGGCAACACCTGGAAGACTCGGAGTCCCGCTTGTCGCGGGTAGTAGATAACCACAAGTTGTCGAGGTCAACCCCGGCCCGCGCGCCGAGGGCAAAGACGGGCTGAGAGTGGGCAAGGTTTTCCTGGAATCACAGCGAAGGAGACGACTATGGAGTCGAACCGTGGTCTGCGCAGCAAGCAATTTCGTGCAACAACACTGGCTCTGGCGCTTTTCGGCCTGATGGTATCGATCGCCTTTGTCCCCCTCACGGCACAGGTGGTGACCGTGACTATACAGGGGCGCGTCTACGACTCCAGTGGCGCGGCGATCTCCCAGGCTGCGGTCACCGCGGTGAATGCGGCCACCGGATTGAGTCGTGGGACCACAGCCAATGCGGTTGGCGATTACCAGATCGCGCTGCTTCCGCCTGGTGACTACACGGTGTCGGCAGAAAAGGCCGGCTTCCAGAAGGCGGCAAAGAAGATCCACCTCGACATCGGCGCGGCCGGTACTCTGGATTTCTCGCTGTCTCCAGGGCAGGTGATTGCGCAGGTGGAAGTGCAAGACGTTGGCGCTCTGGCTGAGCCAACCCGCACCATGGTCAGTAGTGTCATCAGCGAGCAGCAGATTCAGGATCTGCCGGTGAATGGACGACAGTTCATCGATTTCGCCCTCCTCGCCCCGGGCGTGAAAATCGGCGACACGACTTCTGGCAGCACGGATGTCATTATCGAGCCGGTGACCAAGCTGTCGTTCGCCGGTCAGAATATTCACTACAACTTCATTGCGGTCGATGGCGCAGATAATATCTCGACCGCCTCGGGCGTACAGAAGTACACGCCTTCGCAAGAGGCAGTACGTGAATTTCGCGTCATCAATAGCAGCTACAGCGCCGAGTTCGGGCGAGCCGTTGGCGGCATTGTCAACATCATCACCAAGAGCGGGACAAACGCTGTCCACGGCTCAGCCTACGAGTATTTCCGCAACGATGCGCTTGATGCCGGCAGCATTCTCGCATCGTCGGACCCATCCACCTGTGCAGTTCCCGGGAATCTGACCTCGGGTGGCTGCAAGAAGCTCAACAAGCTCCGCCAGAACCAGTTCGGCTTTACGCTGGGTGGGCCGATTGTGAAGAATCAGACCTTCTTCTTCGCCAACTACGAAGGCCAGCGGCGGCGCGAGTCTCCTTATTACAATTCGATCATCCTCAACAACATTACTGCAATCCAGAGCTTCGAACAGAGCCTGAATTTTCCAGTCGACAACCTGAACGTGACTCGCAATACCGACTACAACAACGTGCTGGTGCGAATCGATCACGCCATCAACGAGAAAAATAACCTCTATGTACGCTACTTTTACAACAACGGAAACCTGGTCAATTACTCACCCCTGAACGATGGCTTTGACGTGCCGTCCGGTTTCAAGAACAACCAGGACAACGATCACTCCCTTGTGTTCAACCTCGCCAGCACCATCACTCCCTCGCTCGTCAATGAATTGCGACTGCAGTATGCACATCGTTCCTACAACTTCCCCACCGTCAGTTCGATCCCCCACATGGAAATCGCAAATCAGTTCACGATTGGCGTGAATCGCGGCAACCCCGACTTCTACAACGAAGGCCGATTTGAGTTGGTGGATAACGTGACCAAGAATCTGGGGAGCCATACGCTGAGTTTTGGTGGCGATTTCAATCGCGTGAGCACGAACGAATCATTCCCACTCTTCTACCCGTTCGAAGCGACCTTCCTTTGCATTCACAGTGGCCCCGGCGCATGTTTCATATCCAACCTGGACGACCATACCCCGGTTGTTCTGTTCTTTGAGCGATTCCACGCGCCGAATTTCAATGAAGCCACGATCGACGGTGGCATATCGGTGTACCACGGCAAAGGATATCCTCAGGCGGTGCGAAACCAGGCGCAGGGGACTCTCGATCACACCTACAGCGGCCTTTACGTGCAAGACAATTGGCGCGCTACTCAGAACCTGACCCTGAATATTGGCGTGCGCTCGGACTGGGAGACTTGGCCCTCAGGAGTGCTCAACACAGCCTCTGGTGTGGACCCTCGTCTAGGGATTGCTTACAGTCCCAGCAAGTGGCACAACCTCGTGGTTCGAGCCGGTGTTGGTCTTTTTCATGGCATCGTTCCGGCTCCGCTCCTCGCTTGCCAAAAGCCGTCGTGCGGTGGTCAAACAAAGTTTCGCCCTCAGGAAAACGACTTGAACTCGGCGACGCAACTGTTTGGTTTTGCCAGCGCTGTGGGGCCCGGCGGACCGATGCAGACCGCCTTTAACAACCTCGTCTACAACGCTGCCTATCCCGATCCCGCCACGGGGTTTCTCGGGCCTGCTACCGTCGTTCGATTCACCAAGGATCACAAGATGCCTTATGGCATCCAAAACAGCCTTTCGCTGGAATTTTCGCCGGTGAAGGACACCCTGTTGAATATCAGTTACCTTCGCACTCACGGCGTTCACCTGGGCAGTTTCTACAACATTAATCAGGCACCCAATGGAACCATTTGCGGCCTGCATGATTCCAGCGGCGGCACGGGATGCAAGCAACAGTTCAAGCCCGCGAGCGGGAACTTCCTCTTCTTCGAAGCCGATTCCCGGTGGTATTCCGAGTTCGATGGCTTGCTGGTGACCTTCGAGAAGCGAGTGACCCACCACGTTGGTGGCGGGTTCAGCTATACGTGGTCGAAGGCGTTAGACGATGGGCCGAATCCCAGCTTCGTATTGATCCCTCAGGATTCATTCGATTTCAAAGCCGAGAAATCTCTGTCGGCGGACCACGTGGCACACCGCTTTGTGGGTCATCTGACCTTGACTGGGCCGACAAAGATGAACGCCTTGCTCAACAACTGGCAATTCTCGACGATTACGAGCTTTGAGTCTCCCCATTACTTCACCAAGTTTGCCGGACTCGACACCAATGCCGACGGGTTCCCGATTAACGACCGGGTTGGGGTTGAGCCGCGCGACACCTTTAAGGGTGACAGCTACCAGAGTGTCGATCTGCGAATCTCTCGTACGATCAAGCTCAACGAGCGCTTCAGTCTGGAGGGATTGGCCGAGAGCTTCAATACCATGAACACCGTCAACGTGCGGTTCTATAACACCGTTTACAGCGCGGCAGATTTCTGTCCGGTGGCGGGTGTGGCCAGCTGCGGTCCGGGACCATATTTCCGGGAAGGTTCGCCGAATCCGAACTATGGCACGCCCCGCGCCGTGTTCAATCCGCGCCAGATACAGCTAGCCGTGCGTTTGACGTGGTGAACCATCGAAACAAATCAAGGACCAGTGCATGCGTTTTGGCATTTACTGCGAAATCCAGACGCCTCCGGGCAAATCGCACTACGACATGATCTGGGAGATCATGCGGCAGATCGAGCACGCCGACGAAGTCGGCTTCGACGTCTACTCGGTGATCGATCACCATTTCTTCCAGAAGTTTTCCATTTCGGCCAATCCGCTGGCCATGTTTGCTGCAGCCGCGCAGCGGACACGCCGGATTCGCTTTCGTACTGCTTTACACACCCTCCCTCTGGAAAATCCGATGCGTCTGGCCGGCATGATCGCCGAAGCCGACATTCTCACCAACGGCCGCCTGGAATGCGGGTTGGGACGAGGTCACGCGTGGCTCTTTGGTCCCTCGGCCCTCCCCCTGGAAGAAAGCCGCCCGCGTTACAACGAATCCATCGACATCCTCGAACTTGCCTTCACCCAGGAGCAGTTCTCCTACGACGGCGAGTACTACAAGGTACAAGACATACGTGTTGTGCCCCGGCCAGTTCAAAAGCCCCATCCAAAGTTTTATACCGGTGGCACAAGCGACATCACCTATCAAATGGCGGGGGAAAAGGGCTGGGGCATCTTCGTGCCTCCACTTTTGCCCTGGAAAGTGTTGGAAGGCCCGCTCAACATCTACAAGAAGGCTTGTGCCGATAGTGGGCGCGCGCCGGATATCGTCTATATCCGGCCCGTGTACCTGGACGATGATGAATCTGCGATCCGCCGCGAAGTAGAGCCCGCCCTGCTGAACTTTCTCGCCTTCAACGCTTCGCCGGTCGCTTCGCTACAAGACGAAGCGAAGAAGCAGGAACTCCGTGCCAAAGGCTACGGTTTCTATGCCAGCGGCGCGCTGGAATCGTTGACCCGGTTAACCTACGACGAAATTGTGGATCAGGAAATCGGCTTCATCGGCACGCCGGAGAAGGTCATCCGGCAGATCGAGAACCTGCAAGCCAAGGGCGGCATCGGCGAGTTGGCCATTGTTTCGAATTTTGGCGGTCTGGAAAGCTGGAAAAGCATCAAGACGCAAGAACTGTTCGCTAAGCGCGTCATGCCGGCATTCCGCCCTGGCACGACAAACGAACTCGCCGCGGATTGAACCGATGGCGGCAGCACTCCAAGCAGTCATGTCGACCCACGCCGTGTCAGCCCGCTTAGCCGAAACATTCGCGCCCATGAGTGCGCGCCGGTTGCTCGTGTTTGGTGGCATTGCGTTGGTTGCGACCGGCATGTTGTTTGGCGACATCTTCGCTGTATTTGTGCTTCACCAGAATGGAGATGCAACCGGGCAGGCCGTGCTGTCGGCCGCGGAAGCGGCACGTGCGGGGAATTCCACTGCGGTGCAGGCAACGTTTCAGCGCATCGCTGGGCTGCTCGAGGATCACGGCACGAAAGTGGATACGCACGTCCATATGACCGATGCCGGATACCTCGTGCTTCTCCTGGCTTTGATTCAGCCATGTGTGGCGCTCCCCCAGAAGCGCAAGAAGCTACTGGCAGGGCTGTTCGTCGCAGGCGGACTACTCCTGCCAGTAGGAATTTTTCTGATTCACTACGTCGGCCTTGCCTACAGTCCGTTCGCAGTGATCGGCTGGGCGAGCGTGCTCGCGGATTCTGCGGGGGCGCTGTTGATGCTTGTATTGATCGCCGAAGCGTACGGGCTTTGGAAATTCCTGCGCGGCGCTGAGAGCGGGGAGTCTGAGTTGCCGGACGACCGCACCTGGGAACGCCGCGCTCTGCTCAGCGGCGGGACGCTGTTAATCCTGCTCGGCTTTCTGTATGGGGCTTGGTACGCCGGCGTGGATCTGTATCGGCACGAGGCGCGTGAGTCGCAAATCCTGAAGGGGATGCTGGATGCTGCAACTGGAGCGGGCGACATCAGCGCGCAGGTTGCCCAGTACCGTTCTTTGGCCGCCGAGAAAGCCGTCAAGATCGCGGCGCATTCACACCTCATCGAGTTCGGTCTGCTGGCCATGCTTCTGTCGTTCGTGCAGCCCTACGTCTTCCTGAGCAAACGTTGGAAGCGACGCTGGATCGTTACGCTGCTGATGGGATCCGTGATTCTTCCCGTGTTTGTGTTGTTGGAAATGAACCTCGGTCTCCTGGCGGGCGGCATCGCGGATGTGGGCGGCTTGCTGGTGATCATCGCCCTGACCGCGATGCTGGTGGGCGTGCTCCGCTACGGTGGCAGCCTGGACGCCGGGGTTGTGGGATGAGCCCCTCTCGCATGCTGCTGCTGGTGGGCGGGCTCTCGCTCGCCACGTTGGGAATGCTGTACGGATTGCACTACGCGCTATTCGCGGAGCATCAGACGCTCGACCGGATGGGTGGGTCGCTAGCACAGGCGTTCTCACAGGCTGCTGGGCGCAACCTGCAGCCAGCTTACAACTCGGTGGACGCTTATGCCTCCACCAAGTTCGACTACGTGCGCCAGGTGGACCTGCATTCCCACTGGATCGGGCTCTCCATGCTGCTCATCGTGCTGGGCGCCGCGTTCGATGGTGTCGCGTTCAGCGAGCGAGGGAAATTGTGGATCGCGGCGGTGTTGACCGTGGGTTCCTTTGTGTTTCCCTTGGGAGTGATCTTGCAGACACTCAGCCACGGGGCGGCGTATGCGTCGGTCCTGGCGATTCTGGGATCAGCCGTGGTCACAGCGGGTCTAGCCGCTGTAGCATGGGGATTCGGACGCTCGGGTCAGTGACTCGTTAGGCCTTTGGAGAAGGGATGTATCCGCGAGCATTTCATTACCACCGCGCTGGCTCGTTGCAGGAAGCCGCGACGATGCTGTCGCAATTGGGAGACGAAGCCAAGCTCCTGGCTGGCGGGCAGAGCTTGATTCCGTTGATGAAGCTGCGCTTCGCGAATCCAAAGCACCTGGTGGACTTGAATTTTGTGTCCGACACCGCGTACATCCGGGAAGAAGGCGGGGCCGTGCGTTTCGGGGCTTTGACCCGTCATGCCGAGATCGAGAACTCCGCTGCCCTTGCTGTGCGCTTTCCGATCCTTCATGACTGCGCGGCCGGGATTGCTGACGTGCAGATCCGCAATCGCGGCACGATCGGCGGTTCACTTGCCGAGGCTGATCCCAGTGGAGATTGGGCCGTGGTTCTCCTCTCGCAGCAGACTGAGCTTCGCTGCTTGAGTCTGGCGGGAGAGCGCACGGTTGCGTTGGCGGACTTCATCACCGACGCCTATACCACGGTTCTTGCACACGACGAACTGGTGCGTGAAGTTGTCGTGAAACCCCCGGAGAAAGGCAGCGGAGGAGCCTACCTGGCATTCAAGCGTTCCGCGCCCGTCTATCCGACTGCAAGTGCGGCGGTACAGCTGACCATGGACGGCGATACATGTTGCCAAGCGGCAATCGTTCTGGGTTGTGTCGGCCTGGTTGCCGTGAAGGCTTCTGCCGCTGAAAATGCCTTGCGCGGAAAGAGGATCGACGACAAGACTGTGGCCACCGCGATGGAAGCTGTGCGTGCCGCAGTTGATCCCCAGCCCGATATGCGCGGCTCAGCCGAGTACAAGCGGACCTTGGCTGCGGCGCTAGTGAAGCGCGGCATCGAAGTTGCGGTGCGCCGTGCCCACGGAGAACGCGTCGAGGTCAGCCATATCTATGCCTGAAACGATCGAGAAGGTCGACATTCAGTTGAAGGTCAACGGCAAGCAGCGTTCCGCCAGCGTCGAGCCTCGCACGCTGCTGGTGGAACTGGTGCGCGAGGAGTTCGACCTTACCGGAACCCACGTCGGCTGCGATACGACCTATTGCGGTGCATGCACGGTCCTGATGAACGGCCTTTCGGTCAAGTCCTGCACAGTATTTGCAGTACAGGCCGATGGTGCAGAGATCCTTACGGTCGAAGGACTGGCCAAGGACGGCAAGCTGCACCCAGTTCAGAAGGCCTTCGGCGACTCTTACGGCTTGCAGTGCGGTTACTGCACGCCCGGTCTGATGCTTTGCACGTTTCAACTCGTGACGAAAAATCCCAAACCCAGTGAGCAACAGATTCGCAAGGCCATCGCCGGAAATACCTGCCGCTGCACCGGGTATCAGAACATCTTCAAGGCCATTCGCCTGGCCGGGCAGAACATAAAAGGAGCGTAGCGGTGGCCATCAAGTTTGCCGGCGCGTTCGAGGTGCAACGCAAACCTGAGGAAGTCTACGACTTCCTGACCGACCCACAGAAGTTCGCGCCTCTGTTGCCGGACTTCCAAAGCGTCTCCGTCGAGGACGCCAGCCACTTTACGGTGAAGGTGAACGTCGGCATCTCCTACATCAGAGGCGTAGCCGACGTGAAGATGCAGCTGGCCGAATCTGTTCGCCCCACCCGCGCTCAGTACAAAGGACAGGGATGCCTGGCCGGAGGCAACGTGAGCATGGTGGCAGGATTCGACCTGGCCGAGGCAGGAGCGGGCACGAGAGTTGCTTGGCAGGGAGAGGCGCAGGTTTTTGGGCGCCTGACTTCGGTCGCGGGCGGCCTTCTGGAGCCTTTGGGAAAGAAACAAGTCCAGAAATTGATTGACGGGCTGCAGGCGGCGTTGCACATCAGGAGCGGAGACGCCTCGTGAGCGAGAACGGCAAGAGATGGGTCGGGCAGGCCATTCCCCGTAAGGAAGAAGATCGCCTGCTACGTGGTTTGGGGAAATTCGCCGACGACATCAAGCTGCGTGAAATGCTCTACCTGCGGTTTGTCCGTTCCCCCTACGCGCACGCGCGCATTGTGAGCATCGACGTTTCTGAAGCAGAGAAGCTGCCCGGGGTCGTCTGCACCCTAAGCGGCTGCGAGATTGCCTCGCAGACCCAGCCTTTCATCGAAATCGCACCCGAGCCAGGTGGAAAAATACGCGACTATCCGCTGGCCATCTCCAAAGTGCGCTACCAGGGCGAGCCCGTGGTTGCCCTGGTGGCCGTGTCGCCTGCTATCGCCGATGACGGTGCTGAACTGGTGCAGATCGAGTACGAACCTCTCGATCCCGTGATCAATGCCGAACAGGCTTTGACCGACGCCAGCATCCTGCACGAAGAAGCTGGCACCAACAAAGTTTGGAATGGCGTCTTCGAGTACGGGAATGTCGAAGCGGCGTTCCGGGAAGCGGCTTCGATCGTCACGATCGACCGCATGCACTTTCATCGCTTCTCCAGCACGCCGCTCGAAAACAATGTGATCCTCGGCCAGTGGGACCCGAAGGACGATCACATCTATTACTGGTGTAACAATTCGTTTCCATCGTTCGCCATCCAGTTTCTGGCCGCGCACCTGAGCGTTCATATCGACCGGATCCGCGTGCAGACCTTCGACATCGGGGGTAGCTTCGGAATCAAGATCACCAGCTATCCGCAGATGGCCGTGTGCGCACTCGCGTCCAAGAAAACAGGCGGACGTCCCATCAAGTGGGTCGAGACGCGCTCCGAGCACATGACTTCAAGCGCGCACGGCAACGAACGCACGTTCCGGGAGACGCGGGTCGCGATCGACAAGAATGGCGTGATCACCGCCATCACATCTCGCCACATCGATGACTGCGGAGCGTATCCCCGTTACGAACCGCTGGGATGCGTCATCTGGTCGCAGGTGTTTCCCGGCGTCTACCGCTTCAAAAACGCCCGCATCGATTTCAGCCAGGCGGTCACGAACAAATGTCCGGTAGGCCCGAATCGCGGCTACTCGCGCATGCAGCACCTCTGGTTTCTGGAGCGAGTTGTCGACATCTGCGCCCACGAACTGGGCATCCCCGCCGACGAAATGCGTCTGCGCAACTACATCCGCCCGGAGGAGTTTCCCTACACCACGCCAAACGGTTGCGTCTACGATTCGGGAAACTATCCGAAGATGCTCGAAGTCGCGAAAAAACTGATCGACTGGGACGCCTGGAAGAAGAAGCAGGCCGATGCTCGCAAGCAGGGCCGCATGATCGGAATCGGGATCGGAACCACGCTCGATTCCGGTACCAATAACTTCGGTCAGTCGCAGATCGTCAATCCGGGAGCGCCTTTCTCCGGCAACTCGCAGGGCGCAAACTGCAAGCTCGACATCTACGGAGAGGTTGTCGTGGCAGTGGGCTCCTGCCCGCAGGGCCAGGGGCATGAAACCACCGCCGCTCAAGTCGTCGCAGACGTGCTCAACATCAGTCCTGATCTGATCGCGGTACGCACCGGCTTTGACACCGAGCGCAACGTGCACACCGGATTCTCCGGCACTTACGCCAGTCAATTCGCGGTCTCAGGACTATCGGCCGTCCATGGCGCCGCGCAGAAACTCAAAGCTGAGATGAAGCGCCTTGCTTCACACGTTCTAAGCACCACGGCGGACGATCTGGAATTTGGTGTCGGCGCCCAGGGGCCGGAAGTTCGCGCCAAAACCAGTGGCAAGTCGATCAACTACTGGGGACTGGCGAACATCGTAAACGTAAACAGCGCCATTCTGCCGACTGAACTTCAC
>Ga0306925_10001556_pt1 | contig 19013 bp, 18 predicted proteins | sample flu12Cox44000176_FD_203755 | JGI IMG/M metagenome (GOLD analysis project Ga0306925, IMG submission 203755) | Lab enrichment of tropical soil microbial communities from Luquillo Experimental Forest, Puerto Rico - flux8day.12C.oxic.44.000.176 (v2)... | ecosystem: Environmental > Terrestrial >... | reverse complement strand
CGTCGGGTCTTCTATACTGAGTGCAAGAAACCAACAAACAGCATTGGCTAGGTGTAACAAAACGCGGGATGAGCAATGACGAGTGCCCTTGTTTGCGGAGCCGGTTCATTGGCAACCATCTTGTGAAACGCTTGAAACGAGAAGGATTTTGGGTCCGCGGCGTCACGAACCGAAGGGCGGCGATCGAGGAGTTAATCGACCGCGACACCGTGGCCGCTCGCGTGCGCGAGATTATGGCGAAGCGTCAAACTTGGTCCGGAAGTGCTTCCGACCTTCTTCGCGCCGGAGCCCAGTTGGGGTCGGATGGCGTCCGGAACGAAAGCAACGGTTGGCCAAACACTCCTCGAGCCCTCGCCGGCCGGCTCCGTCGGGCACAGACATTCCTGCGCACGCTGGGTATCGAATTGACATTCGCACGGGAAGGGCGCGCGGGAACGCGGATGATCAGGATAAGCTCAACCTGTGAGAAGCGTCCGGTCACCGTCACCACCGTCAGCACCGTCAGCGCGGCCTGAGCTGAAACTGGCTTGGCGATGAAGAAGGCGCCGACCGCGCAGCGCGTCACCGGCGAAGCCTTGCAGACGGTACTGACGGTGCAGGCGATCCTGACGCACCGATCGAAAAGAGCAGCTTCCGCGAACGGCTTCAAAGCGCGCGGGCAAGCACCCGCGCTTTAGCCGGTGTGTTACTTAAGCCACAGGTTCAGACAAATCGCGCGTTAACTCATCCTGTTAAACGTTGGCAATCTAGGCCGCAGCTACTCGTCGCTTTCACGGTGCGTTAGGTCCGTGGAGGGACATTGTGAGGAGCCTTGAAGAGTATTGGAAGCTTGCGACCAAATACTTACGACTTGCGCGAGTGGTCGCGGACCCGCAGAGCAAAGCGATGCTGCTGCACATGGCTGCCACGTGGATTAGGCTCGCTGAGCGTTTGAAAGAAAAGGCGGATAAACAGGCCGCGTAGGCAGTGAAAGTGCGGGGCAGCATCGCCCGCCCCGCGCCGACCAAGAGTACGTCCAAATTCGAACACTCTCGCCCTGCAAATTAGGACCCGTGGGGCATCTGGTTGGTCCTCACTGACTTTGTTGCCTTCGTACTCCTTGGCCCCGCCCTGGCGGGGCTTTTCTTTCGACGTGATTGCGGCGCGGGGCGAGGCCGAGCAGCGGCTACGACCATGTCGGAGAAATCGGCCGCCCCCGCATGCTGCTTGGGCCTCCGAGGCGGTTTTATTCGAAGTTAGCCGGAACTTGGGCGGTTTGTCGTTGTTAGAGGTGACAGCTGGACAACACCCCAGCCGCCCCTCTCAGGAGAGGGCTTCGGGTGAACGGGCTCATGGCCTCCCAGAAAAACCAAGCCGGGCCCTTCACCTCTCCCGCTCAAAACGTGGCTCAGCGTTGGGGAACTTCAACCAATGGCTGAGACCGAAAATAACACGCCTCGACGCCGTGTTCCCCAACTTCTCGAACCTACCGACGAGGCCAGCAAAAAACGCTGGCAGCTAATCTGCCAGAACCGTGCCTTTATCGCTGCACTACATGCGGCGATTCGATCAGGAAGTGAAACCGCAGCTGGTATTACTGCGACGGTACGTCCCGGAAGGAAGGAGACTCCAAGTCGCGCGGCACGACGGCAAGCGACCAACGCCCCTTAAACTCCACGCCATATCTTCCAAGCCGTGCGCAATCCAAGCGCGATGGCGCCCACCATGACCGTGAGCATTAATCACGATGGGAGGGACCCTACTAAAAAATACCGGGAAAAGCACTTGCAAGGAGGACACCATGGACGTCTTTCAGTTGCTTGTCTTAATTATAGGATTCTCAGGCATCAGCACTCCAATCCTATTGGCATTGATCTTATGGCGGGTTTGGTGAAATTGGAGGGCTAGGCAATGGTAACACAAATCACAAAGACAACGCCAGATGAGCGTAGCTTATTACATGACAGAACAGTTCAGTTAGAGCTACTCGCCCTAATATTGTTCATTAGCTTCGTTCTCTGGTGGAATTGGTAATAGTAAAGGCGCCATAGGGAAACGGTATCGGCCAGGAACTCAGGCACCGCCGCACCATGGCGCCACCGCTTACGTCAAGCGTTTATATATCGGCGTCGTTCTGTCTCAGCGATTGATTCCGCACACTGCGCGAGATCGAGATTTCCGCCAACTCCCTTTTCGTGCTGGTTTCGTCGTTTTCCTGCGCAAGATTGAGACAAGCCCCCGCGGCGCGTCGATATCCTCCCGGTGTGCGCATGCGAGCCTCCAACTTTGAGGAGACCCCCCCACCTTCGCTCGGCATCAGTGGGCGACGGGCCCGATGTCCTGCTGGGGCGACTACGGGCGCGCACGCCCTTCGGCTGGGCTCAAAGTCCAGCCAATAAGAATCCAACGGCGGCGGCGCCGTCCTGTTCCGGGAAAGCCCTTCCGACTCGACTCCTGCCGCGCCGTGTTCCATTTAAGGAACATGTTGTGGCGTTTATCGTTCGGGCCGCTCGCGCGATTGGGTCAAGCTGAAAAATCCGGCTGCGCCAGCCGCCACGCGCGAAATTTGAAGAGGAATGGGGCAGACGGAAGTGTGGGGGCCGAGGCAATCATTGAGCAAGCTGTTCGGAAGGAATACGACAAGCTGCCCGGAAACCGCCGCGCTGCTTCCGACGAAATGGCATCTCGGCTGACGTCACGTCGGCGCCGAGGCACCGCGTGATTGCGTAGACCGCCTCTTCATTCTGCTTAATATGCCGCGCGCGGCGCGGCAACGTCCTCGGTCCGATGATCGGATTCCGGATGACGGCAGAACACGGATTTTCGCAAATCAGTCCGCCTTGGCGCCGGAGAACCTGATTGCCTTGGCCCATTTCTCGATTTCTTGCGCCATGCGTCTTGCGTACTCCTCGGGCGACAGCGCAAGCACCTCGCCGCCAAAGTCGGCAAAGCGTGCCTTGATCATCGGGTCGGCGAGAGCGGCGTTGATCTCCCGATTGAGCAAGTTGATGATTTCGGTCGGCGTGTTCTTGGGTGCGCCGATGCCCGCCCACGCGCTGGTCTCGAATCCCGGCACGAAGTCGCCAAGCGGTGGAACATCGGGCAGCGCCGGCACGCGCGTCGCGGCGGTCACCGCCAAGGCACGCAGCCGGCCGGCCCTGATGTGCTCGATCGAGGAGGGCATATTGTCGAACATGACCTGCACCTGTCCGGCAATAAGATCGGTCAACGCCGGTGGCGCCCCCCGATAAGGCACATGCAGCATGTTGACGCCCGTCATCATCTTGAATAGCTCGCCAGTCACATGCGCGACCGAGCCGTTGCCGGCCGAAGAAAAACTGATTTCGCGCGGATGAGCCTTGGCGTAAGCGATGAATGCGGGGACCGTCTTAGCCGGAAATGCAGGATTGACCTCCATGACTTGCGGAACCTGGTACACGCTTGCCACCGGAGCGATATCGCGGCCGAAGTCGTAAAGAAGCTTTTGATAAAGCGTTGCGTTGATCAGATTATTGGAGCCAATGGCGAGTAGCGTGTATCCATCAGGCGGCGCGCGCACGGTGATTTCGGTCGCTATATTGCCGCCAGCCCCAGGCCGGTTCTCGACGACGAATTGCTGGCCGAGCCGCTCTGACAGCCGCTGCGCGATGATGCGCGTGGCGATGTCGATCGCCTGTCCGGGGGCAAATCCGACGATCACGCGCACTGGCCGTGTTGGGTAGGCTTGGGCTCGTGCGCAAGACACTGCCGAAAGCGCGGCGGCACCCGCGGCCAGACGCAGAAAATGTCGACGGGTAAGCTTCATCTGCAGTTCCGGTATTCCCTGAAACAACCAGCGTTCCGAAACCGGTTGCGCGCAATACTGTTGAGCCAGCAACACCAGCAATATTGTTTGCGGGCTTGCGAAGTTCGCTGCGCCTTACCTGCGAGGCGGGTCCAGGCAGACGATTGGTGGTTTTGTCGCCTGCGCTCCTGGACCTGACAGGAAGTGGTCGCATTCTTCGCGACTGACCTGAACGCTTGTATCGGCAAGCGCGCAGGGCGTCATAAGTGCAGATGGGTCACGCCGATGCGGCAAGCCCGTCAGGTGCCCAAACTCGTGAGGCCATAGCAGATGGTCCGGGTAATTGGCCACGGGTTGAAGTTTGGGGTGAACAAGAATCATCGAACGAAAGTTGGGTGGCGAATAGGAACATCCCTCAAACGCGCGAAATTTGGGAGGCAGGTCGGGCCTGCAGAACGTGATCTTTTCGACAAGCTTGACGTGAAAATCCACCCCGCCCACATCGGAATCCACCCGATGCACCGCGCCGATGTTGTTCCGGTCGACGATAGGCATGGCGGGTGAGGTGAAGGTGCGGATTGGGCCGTTCAGCTTGAACGCCACATTGCAGGCAACATCGTTGGGACCGGTATGATTTGAATCTTTCTGTAGCGTCTTCGAAGCGCGGTCCAGGATGGCCTCGACTTCGCCGGCACTCAACTCCGGAACGGCGTTATGACGACTGACGCTCAACGAGTACGTCTTCTGCGCGCTCGCTGTTTCGACCCACATCAGCACCGCAATAGAAACGATGCCCGCAATGATTCGCATTGTCATCTCCGGCACTGTTGCTTGCTGAGCAAGATGCTTTCCTGCACAGTTACTCCCTGGTGCCGCAGATTGTCACATCTGCCGTCGGCTAGCGTCTCGTTGGCAGCCGTACCGTCGAGAAATTATTTCTTCCCCCTCCGCCGCTTGCGCGCACCGGCTCCTGTCCGTTTTTTCTTCAGTCGTTTGTGCAGAGCGCCTGCTTCTTTTCTCAATACCGCTCTGATCGCTGGGTGGATCGTGACGATTTTGGGGTCGTCATGGATGATCCGGAAGATCTCCGCAGAAGTCTGTATATGATGTACCACGTGCCTCCTGAGCAGCGCGATGTCGTCTTTGGAGAGTCCCCGTACTTCCTCGTCCGTGTATACTCCCACGATGCTTCCCATGGCATTTCTCTCCTTGGAATTTGTCCTGGCGGTTAGATTCTGACGAAACACGGGGGCGTGTAGTTACCACCCGATCTTTGCTCATTCCGGGGGGACGCAGATTGCTGAGATTGGTCGGCCCGCATACTATTTCTTCTTCAGCCGCTTGTGCAGCGCTCCCGCTTCTCTTCGCAGTATCTGGCGGATTTTCGGGTGTCGCGTCACGATTTTCGGGTCGTCGTGGATGATCCGACGGATCTCTGCGGAAGTCTGTATGTAATGCACCACGTAGCGCCTGAGCAGCGCGATATCCTTTTTGGAGAGCCCTGCTACTTCCTCATCAGTGAATACTCCCACGATGCTTCCCATGGTATTTCTCTCCCTGGAAGTCGTCCTCGGTTAGATTATGAAGGAAACGCGAGACGTGTACTCACCAATTCAATCTCGGCTCATTCAGTGAGACGCCGATTGTTGAGATCGGTCGGTCTGGCCGTGTGACCATGCATTCGAGCACATTCTGGAAGTTTTGCAGCAGGCGATCGATTGTTTTCGCGCCGAACAGATGCGGCTTGTAGACGCAAGTACCCCTCAGCCCATGTGCACCTTCGTGCAGCATCAAGATAACATCGAAACCTGGCGGCGTCACTAGCGGCAACATCGTGCTCGGACTGGCCTCCTCGATAACGAGTTTGCGTCCCGATCGCGGGAACGATCGTAATGTCGCGTTCTGAAACAGAAGCATGATATTCGCTAACGCCGCAGGCTTGCCGCCGGACTCGCGCGAGAGACTCTGAGCGATCGCTTCGATGGGAACATCCTGGTGAGCAAAGGCCGCGAGGACGCTCTCACGAACCCGACCCAGCAATTCGCGAGGCGTGGGGTCGCCGCTGAGGCCGGTTCGGAGAATAACCGTGTTGACCAGCGGCCCAATCAATCCAGCGGTGCCGGGACGATTGCGATTGGCAACGTTCGTAGCCACGCGGACATCGTCCTGCGCGAGGTAGCAATGCAACAGAGTCTTCAAAGCGGCGACCAGCACCATGAACAGCGTGCCACCTCCTTCACGGGCGAAGCCTGTGGCGGCCTGCGCGAGACTTGCCGGCAATGCCCATTCCCGCCGGTCCGTGCGCAGGCCATCGATCGTGCGTCTTGGATTGGCTTTTGCAAGCTGCATCGCGGGTAGCGGACCACGAAGCTGCTCCCGCCAGTATGCAAGCTGCGCGACGAACTCCGGATCCGACTTCCAATGGCCTTGCCAGTGTGCAAAGTCCGCGTACTGGATCGGCAGCGGTGGCAGAGGCAAGTCCGCTCCGGCGGACAAGGCGTCATACAAGGTAGTCAGCTCCTCAACGAGCACGCCGAGCGACCAGCCATCGCAGATGACCTGGTGCAGCGAAATGAGCAGGAGGTATTCCCGATCAGCCAAGCGCAGCAGGCGAGCCCGAATGAGGGGGCCTTTCGCGAGATCAAAGGAGTGGAGCGCTTCTTCTTGAACAAACTTGTGCGCGACAGTCTGCTTCTTGGCGCGTGGCAGGGGACGCAGGTCATCGAACGCGAGGCCCGGGATCAGCTGCGGAGCAATCACCTGTACGTATCGACCGTCGACAAGGATGAATGTCGTCCGCAAGATTTCGTGGCGCCGCGCGATTTCGTTCATGCAGCGCTGCAGGATTGCGTCGTCGCAGGGTGAGATTATTCGGAGCGCGTAGAGTATATTGAAGAAAGGTATGCCGGGCAGCGCGTGCTGCAGCCTGCAGAGATGTTCCTGCGCGATCGAAGCCGGCGTCACCCCATTTTGTCGCGTTGCGCGGGCAAGGGCCGACGAAGCTCGGGCTACTTTGCTGGCCGCAATCACTTGTTCGAGATGGTGAGCAACCTCCGCAACGGTGGGCGCCTGGAAAAATCTCGCGACCTCGAACTCGATTTCCGTCAGGCCGTAGATGTGGCCGAGAACGCGTGTGGCAAGAAGTGAGTCGCCGCCGGAAGCAAAGAAGTTATCGTGAATACCAATCCGCTTGAGCTCAAGGAGCTCCGCCCAGCGCTTGGCCAGCAATTTCTCGAGCGCCGTTCGCGGCGCGACGAAGTCGTCCGGCAGGGCAGTGCGTCCGCCGACGCCTAATTTGTCCGCCAAGCCGACACGCTGCACTTTGCCGGTCGGGCCTTTTGGAATTTTGCTGAGGACGAGCACTTGGCCCGGGACCTTGAAATCGGCGATGCGGCCGATGGCGAACTGACGTAGTTCTGTCGCCGTCGCGATACCCTCGGATCGCAGCACGACTGCCGAGGCTACGTCCTGCCCGAGCGTGGGATGCGGGACGGCAAAGGTTACAGCCTCGGCCACCGCGGGATGTTCCAGGAGCACTTCATCCACTTCCTGTGGGGCGATTTTCTCTCCGCCGCGGTTGATGATTTCCCTGATCCGGCTGACGAGAAAAAGGTACCCGTCCGCATCGAAGAAACCGACATCCCCGGTCTTGAACCAATCGCCGGCAAACGCCGCCTCGGTCGCCTTAGGGTCCCCGTCGTAGCCCGGCATGACGCCGGCACCGCGAACCACGACCTCTCCAGTCTGACCGTTGGTCAGCGCAGCCCCTCGTTCGTCGATAATCGCGACGTCCAAAGTTACCGGCATGCCCGCCGATCCGGCCTTGCGCTGCGCCGGCGGCAGGGGATTGGACGCGATCGGTGTGGAGGTGGTTTCTGTCATAGCATAGTATTCGATCACGGGCGCTTCGAACGTCGATTCCAGTCCCGTTAAGATGTGAGCTGGCAGAGGAGCAGATCCGGAGCGAATGAAACGCAGACGGCACTCCGCTAATCGCTCGCGACTTTGAGGAACCTGAGCGAGAATTGCTTGATGTATCGTAGATACCGCGGAGTACCAGGTCGGTTGCAACGCGGTTAGCCATCCAAAGAAGCTGTTGACGTCCAAGCCAGGGGTACATACGACGCTCGCGCCGGCTGCCAGCGAGGCCATTAGCGTGTTGTGGAGGCCGTGGCCGTGAAACAGTGGCAACATATTTATACATCGGTCTGTTTCAGTTAGCGCCCAGGCAGCGACGGAGCTGTAAGCCGACGCGCAGATACTGGCGTGCGTCTGCGGAACAATCTTTGGCTGCGCGGTTGTGCCTGACGTGAGCAGCAGCACTGCAACATCGTCGGGACTGATCAATTCGTCAGATGGGGCGTCCTCCAGATCCCCACTGAGCGTGAAAAGACCGGCCTCTGCCTCTACCAAAGTCGAGAGTTCGATGACACGCACGCCGCGCGACAACGCCACGCGCCGCGCTGGCGAATCGATCCCGGCCTGGGTGATCAAGGCACGAGGTCGCAAGCCGGCGAAATATCGATCCAGTTCTTCGGCGTGATAGGCGGGATTCATTGGGGCGCACACCGCGCTTGCTGCCGCTGCAAGAATCGCGACCGCCATTTCTGGACCGTTCGGCAGCACCACGACGACCCGGTCATGCCGGCCTATCCCCATGGCCCGCAGGGTAGCGGCGATATCTTCAATGTGCTGATAAAGACGACCGTATGTCAGCGGAACACGCCCCGGAGCCAGAATCGCCGGTGCGTCAGGAATACGTTTTGCGTGATATTCCAGCAGGTGAGGAAGACAGGAAAACGGAATCGTGGGTCTTCTGTCTATGAAAGATTTGTCTCGCATCCTTTTCCCCCTGCCCACGATGTCATGCAATTCTAGTTGCTCTTCACCAATTCTTGCGACCGCATATCCTTTGCCGCCTGCATAATTGTAATTCCACTACTTTTTTCCCCTTTGCGTCAGCAAAAATGTTTTCCAGCGTGGGCAGCGAGTGGTCGCTCCCCATGCAGGACGCATTTTCGGCATGCCTGACCCGAAAGGCCGCGCGCTTATCGATGAGCTGATCGCGCATGCCACCCAGCGCCAGTTCGTTTATACTCACCGTTGGCGCATGCATGACCTGGTGATGTGGGACGATCGCTGCACCATGCACCACGAGACCGGCTTCGACGACCTGCGTTGGAAGCGCGGTCTGCAATGCGCCACGGTCTGCGACATCGCAAATTCGTGCGAACAGGAAGATCTGGCAGCAGGAGCGGCGTGATGGCGATGCGGCAGATCGCAAATTGGCTGGCATCGCTCGGTCTGGGCGAGTACGCGCAGCGCTTCGCGGAAAACGGCATCGATGCGAGCGTGCTGCGCGATCTGACGGATCTTGATCTCGAAAAAATTGGCGTCTTGCTGGGACACCGCAAAAAAATACTGCGCGCGATCGCGGAACTCGACGCTGCCGTGCTCACCGCCGAACGACGCCAGCTCACGGTAATGGTCTGCGATCTGGTGGGCTCGACGGCCCTGTCGGCCCGGCTCGATCCAGAGGACATGCGCGCGCTGATCAATGCCTATCACACCACGTGCGCAGGCATCATGGCGACCTATGACGGCTTCATCGCGCAATTTCGCGGCGACGGGATATTGGCCTATTTCGGCTATCCTCGCGCCCACGAAGACGACGCCGAGCGCGCGGTGCGAGCCGGACTCGACATCATTGCCGCGCTCGCGCGGGTCAAAACCCCAGCCCCGGAACCGCTCGCCGTGCGCATCGGCGTCGCTACCGGATTGGTGGTAGTCGGAGATCTAACCGGCGAGGATATGTCTTCCGAGCACCAGGTGGTCGGGGACACGCCCAACCTCGCGGCGGGGCTTCAGGACCTGGCCGAAGCTGGGACCGTCGTCATCTCCACCTCCACGCAGCGGCTGGTCGGCGATTTATTTCACCTGCGCGAGCTCGGCCGGCACCAACTCAAGGACCTTGCCGAGCCGATCGCGGCATGGGCAGTCGAGGGTGAATCGCATTCCGAGAGCCGCTTCGAGGCGGTCCGCACCGCCCGTCTCACAGATTTCATCGGCCGAGAGGAAGAGATCAAGTTTCTCTTGGAACGCTGGCGCCTCGCCCGCAAGGGCGAGGGCCAGATCGTGCTGATCACGGGGGAGCCGGGGATCGGCAAGTCGCGCCTTGCGGCAGCTCTCGCCGAGAGGATCGCCGGCGAGCCGCACGCGCGCTTGCGTTATCAATGCTCGGCCTACCACACTAACAGCGCGCTCCATCCGTTCATTGCCCAGCTCGAGCGAGCGGCGGGAGTTAAGCCGGGCGATGCGCCCGAGCAAAAGCTTGATAAAGTCGGGTCGATCCTCGCTACCGACCCATCGCGGGTTCAAACTGTGGCGGCGCTATTTGCAGCGCTCCTCTCGATCCCGTTCGGCGAACGCTATCCGCCGCTGGCGCTCAGCCCCAGCCAGATACGCCGCCAGACATTGGCGGCACTGCTCGATCAAATCGAGGGCCTCGCGCGGCAGCGGCCGATCCTGCTCTCGCTTGAGGACGCACAGTGGGCAGACGCCACCTCCCTCGAGCTGCTCGACCTGACCGTCGAGCGGGTCCGCCAGCTACCGATCCTGGCGCTGCTCACCTTCCGGCCGGAGTTCGAGCCGACCTGGGTCGGCTTGCCCAACGTGAGCACGTTGACGCTCGGTGGCCTCGAACGCCCAAAGGTTGAAAGCATGGTCGCGCAGGTGACGGGCGGCCGCACGCTGCCCGCCGAAGTGACAGAACAGATCTTCGTCAGGACCGACGGCAATCCTCTGTTCGTCGAGGAACTGACCAAGGCGGTGCTGGAAGCGGGCATCCTTGTGGGAGACGCCAGGGGCTATCGGCTCAATGGACCTCTGCCGCCGCTCGCCATTCCGGCGACGCTCCACGATTCGCTGATGGCGCGGCTCGACCGCTTGCTGACTGCGGTGAAGGAGATCGCTCAGATCGGTGCCGTCATCGGACGTGAATTCTCTTTTTCGCTCGTGCACGCCTTGATCGGACGCGACGAGGGGGCATTGAAGGGCGCGCTCGCCCAGCTCGAGGATGCGGAGCTCGTATTCCGGCAGGGCAATCCGCCGGAAGCCGTCTACAGCTTCAAGCATGCGCTGGTGCAGGAGGTGGCCTATGCGAACCTTCTCAAGAGTCGGCGGCAATTGCTCCACCAACGGATCGCCGAGAACTTGCGCGACCGGTTCGAGACAATAGCCCAGGTCCAGCCGGAGGTCGTCGCCCATCACTTCACGCAGGCGGGGCTCAGCGAAGCTGCCATCGAATGGTGGGTGAAGGCGGGTGACCGGGCGTTGGAGAGATCCGCCAACAACGAGGCGATCGCCCATCTCGAAAAAGCCATCGGTCTTGCTCAGGGAGTAACTGACGGTCCTACGCAGCAACTCCTCCGGCTGCGGCTGCAGACCACCTACGGTCATGCCTTGCTTCATGGTCGAGGGCACAGCCACCCCGAGACGATTGCTGCGTTTGCGCGCGCGCGTGAACTCGCCGCCGACATCGAAGACCCGGCCGCCAGGTTCTCGGCCTATTACGGGATGTGGTTGGTGAGCTTCGTTCGCGCCGATCTCGCGCCGATGCGCGAGGTGGCGTTGGCTTCCCTGCGCGATGCGCAGATGTCGCCCAAATTGTCAGCGGGCGGCCGGGCACTGCACATCTTTGGCGTAACTTGCTGGTTCGAGGGCAACTACGTCGGCGCGCGGAAGCACCTTGAGCAGGCCCTCGCCGCCTATGATCATGAGCAAGATCGCCATCTTACCCCGCGGTTCGTCTTCGATGACAGAGTGGTTTCCACCGGTTGGCTCGCTGTGGTCCTTTGGCCGCTTGGAGAAATCGAGCAAGCGGATCGCCTATTGGACGGCGCACTCGATCTCGCCCGGCAAAGCGGCCACCTCCCGACAATCGCGTGGGCGCATGCCTATACGTGCCGTTTTGCTGGGGTCTGCCGCAAACCCGGGGGCGCCAAACCGCATGCGCAAGAGCTCCTCGGCATGGCGCACGAGCATGGGCTACCGATGCGGCTGGCGGATGGCTCATTTTACCGTGGCTGGGCACGATGGTGCGCCGGCGATGGAGCTGGAGAAGCAGAAATGCGCCAGGGTTTGGCGCTATGGAATGAGATGCATTATCGGTTATTTGCACCACTTACTTCGACCCTGCTCGCGGAGCGCGAGGCAGAAGCCGGCCGAGTGGAGGCCGGACTGGCCGCGTTGGATGCGCAACTCACCGCGATCGAGGAAACCGGGCAGCACTGGTTTGATGCTGAGGTGCACCGGGTGCGTGGCGAGCTTCTGATGAAGCTGCCGTCGCCTAACCTTGCGGCCGCGGAATCCGCTTTGATGCGCGCAATCGAGATCGCTCGCAATCAACGCACGCGAACGTTCGAGCTGCGCGCTGTGCTGTCCCTTGCAAAGCTCTATCACAGGACTGACCAGCGTCAGGTCGCGAGAGAATTGCTCATTCCGGCCCTGGTTGGCTTCAAGGCGGGAAGCCAAGTTCCGGAGGTCGAAGAAGCGCGGCGGCTCCTCGGCAGACATGAGCCGGCCGTTAGGCCGATAAGCTGATAGCTAGTCCAATGAGCATTCGGATTAACGATCAGTGGCGCATCTGCTTCCGATGGTCGAAGCGAGATGCAGAGGGAGTCGAGATCGTCGACTATCACTCGTAAACAATAGCGAAGATTGGATTCCGACATGGCGCAGCTTCATAACCCCTATCCTGGCGAGATTCTTAAAGAGGAGTTTCTGAAGCCGATCGGCATGAGTCAAAACCAGTTGGCGCATGCTATTGGCGTTCCTGGTAACCGCATCCATGCCATTTTTAACGGAACGCGGGTCATCACAGGCGATACTGATTTGCGCCTCTGTAAGTTCTCCGGCCTATCGGAGGGCTATTTCCTCAGGCTACAGAGTGCCTATGACACTTTGGAAGCTAAGCGCCGTATCTAATGAATGTTTAGCTCTTTTCGCACTTCGTTGACGACCCGCATATCGATCACCTCGTCATAGGAAACGGGTTGCTTGAGAATCCCGGCTTCGCGAACGATGGCCTCGCCGGTCGCCCAGGATTCCTTGGTGATGAACCCGTCTGTGCTGTAAATGCCATCGGCAAAGCTCCGATCGAGTGAGGCCTTGAGGTCATCCTCGGTGGCGGTGGGAAACTCCGCCTTGGCGAAGTCGAGCATCTCAGCGCGATGAGTGTCGGTGTAGATGAGGGCTCGTACCACTGCCTTGACGAGACCCTTCACAGTAGCACGATCCTTTTCAATCATGTCGCCGCGGACAGTTAACGCAGTATCGACAAAGGGTCCGAGTTCCTTGCCGGCGTTGAATATCGGCTGGGTCCAGAGGCCGGCTTTGTACAGTTGCGTGATGAAAGGCTCCGATGAGACGCCGAGGTCAGCCTGCTTCGATTTGATGCTGGCGGGAACGATTGAATAATTTCCCACCTCGATCAGCGTGACGTCCTTGCGGGGATCCAGATTCCATTTCCTCAGGAAGTAACGCAGGACATTATTCGGAGTGCCTCCATAAGCGCCAACGGCGATGCGCTTGCCGTGAAGGTAGGAGGGAAGGTCCCCAGTCATCGGCGGAATGTCGGTGCGTGCCATCATATAGATATTGGCTCGCCCGAGAAGGTTGCTGACCGCAATCAAGTCCTTGCCGTTGGCGCGGGCGAAGGCGTTGTGATCAACCGAACCAATGAAGGCGAAAGCGTCGCCCGTAAGTACTGCATTGACGAAGCCCGGCGAAACCATGACCGCAATTTTGATGTCGATGCCTTCGTCCTTGAAGAAACCCTTATGCCGGGCAACGTAGATCGGCAGGAAGCCGACATGATGCACAGGCTCGGCGAGCAGCAGCTCGCGTGCGGTGCTGTGCTGCGACAGAGCGGCTGTCATGCCGAGCACCGCCAGCGTAGTCACCACGCTAGCGATCAAACGTGACTGTGCGCGCATGGGACTCCTCCTTTCCAGCGACTTGAGTGCGATCGACGCGCGGCAGGCGTTTATCCCTCGCGCAGCTTCGCCCATTCGCCCAACAGGCGCTGCTTGTCGCGATCCTCGATGTGGCCAAGCGCCTGACTGACGAAATCGATCCCGACCATCCTTTCCCATTCCCGCATGAGCTTCAGCGTGATCGCTCCTGGAACCGAGCTGCCGATGGCAACGCCGTTTAGGCTTTTGACCGGCACCATGGTCGGGCTCGTGCTGGCGGTGAATGCCTCGTCCGCGCAATAGACGTCATACGGCGTGAAATTGCCCTCGACGACGGGGATCCCAAGCTCACCCGCCATGGAAAAAAGGGTTGCGCGGGTAACCCCGCCGAGCACGGTCCGATCGGTCGAGGTGCAGAGCTTCCCGCAATGGACGAAAAAGAAGTTCCCCAGGTGGGTTTCACTGATATTCCCATCGAGGTCCAGCATGAGCGGAGTGGCGCGCGGATTGACCTGCTTTGCTTCGAATGCAGCCAGTGTATGGTTCACCTTGTTGGTGATCTTGGCCTTTGCCTCGAGGCTCTGCGGCGGCGTGCGCCGGATCGAAGGCGTAACCAGGATGCACCCTTCGACATATTCCCGCGCGAAGCTGTGATAGGCGATCGGCACGCAGAAGATCGCGACCGTGGCGGTCACCGGCCGGCCTTTGCTGAATCGATCAACACCGCGGCTAATCACCTGCCACACTGCGCAATCATCATCCGGGGCCAAGAGGTGCTTGTTGCGTTCGAACACTTCGATAGAGAGCCGTGTCATCTCCTCGGCCGGCATGCCGCCATCGATGCGGACATATTTCAGGGAGCGATAGAGGCGCGCGATGTGCTCGTCGAGCTTGAACAGCTTGTGGCCAAAGCTGCGAGTTACGTCGTAGACGCCTTCGCCGCTGGTGAAGCCCCTGTCGAAGATCGAGACCTTGGCCTCGCTCGCTGGTACAAAGCTGCCATTGACGTAGCAAAGTCCCTCTTCCATCGAACACGTCCTCCAGGCGATTTGTTCAGCTGGACCTACGATCGCATCGCGTTTTATAGCTTGCGGGCCGCGAACTCCATGCAGGCTACTCCAATGATTTGCCCGAGGAAATCTAGGGCGCGCCAGCGGGCACGCGTTGCGACGAAATGAGAAAAAGCGCATCCTTGTCTCACCACGCAAGACCGAAAAAGGGGAAACGCGAATGGTTGCATTCACCCTGAATGGCCGTCGCCAAGAAGTCGCCGTCGCCGCCGACACGCCGCTCCTCTGGGTCCTGCGCGAGCATCTCAAATTGACCGGTACCAAGTTCGGCTGCGGCGTTGCGGCCTGCGGCGCCTGCACCGTGCACGTGGACGGCAACGCTATCCGTTCCTGTATTACGCCGGTGTCGCTCGTGGAGGGACGCTCCGTCACGACGATCGAAGGACTCTCGCCGGACGGCAGCCACCCGCTGCAGAAGGCCTGGATCGCCGAGCAGGTGCCGCAGTGCGGTTACTGTCAATCCGGTCAGATCATGCAGGCGGCAACCCTGCTTGCCAGGACCAAAAATCCGACGCGCGAGGAGATCGTCGCGCATATGGACGGAAATCTCTGCCGCTGCGGCACGTATCTAAAAATCATCAGCGCGATCGAGCGTGCAGCGCGGGAGGGCTGAGCCATGACGCATGCTTCGGGCAAGGACATGAGCGTCAGCCGACGTGATTTCCTGGCAACAGCCGCCGGCCTCACCTTGGCACTAACGGTTTCACCCGATCCGGTTGCGCTTGCAGCGGACACCGGTGCCGACGCGCCGCTGACGCTCAACGTATGGCTGACGATCGCGACAGACGGAACGATCACGATCGTGTCGCCTGCGGCGGAAATGGGACAAGGCACGTTTACTACGCTTCCCGCCGTGCTCGGCGAGGAGCTCGACGCGGATTGGTCGAAGGTGAAAATGATCTATCCGCCGGGATGGGATGACAAGAAGCACGGCAATCCGGGATGGCTCCAGATCTTCAATACCACCGCGAGCTTCGCGACGCGCGGCTACTTCAAGCCCATGCGGATTGCCGGCGCTCAGGCGCGGCGCGTGCTGCTTGAGGCGGTCGCGGCGAAATGGGCCGTGCCGGTAGGCGAGCTTTCGACCGAACCAAGCATCGTCGTGCATGCAGCCTCAAACCGCCGCATCGCCTACGGCGAGATTGCCGCCTTTGCAAAGTCGCCGGCCGAGCTTCCGAAAATCGAGGACAAGGATCTCAAATCGCCGCAAAACTTCCGGTTCATCGGGAAGGATGTGCCGCGGGTGGACGTGCCGCTCAAAGTCACGGGCGCGGCAAAATACGCAATCGACGTCGACGTTCCGGGAATGGTGTACGCGGCGGTGCTGCAATCGCCCTACGAGGGCGGCGCGCCCGCAACGCTTGACGATCGCGAGGCGCTGCAAGTGCCCGGCGTCATGAAGCTCGTGCGGTTGCCAGGCGGCGTCGGTGTGGTCGGCACCAGTGTCGAGGCGACGCAAGCGGCCAAGAGCAAGCTCAAGGTCACCTGGAGCAGCGCGCCGGCGGCCCAGCAAGACAGCGAGCGCGCCCTCAACGAGTTCGTGGAGATCGCCCGCGACAAGAGCCGCGCCGGGGTACCCTATGCGAACGTGGGCGACGCCAAGGCTGCAATGCAGCAGGCGACAAAGATACTCCGCGGCGAATATCGCACCCGCTACACTTATCATGCGCAAATGGAGCCGCTAAACGCCACCGCCTCCGTCGGCCCCGATGGGAGATCCGCGGAAATCTGGGCGGGAACGCAGACGCCGACCGGCCTGCTCAACGAAGTCGCCCGCCTGCTGCAAACCGACCGGTCCAGGATCGCGTTCCACCAGCATTTACTCGGCGGCGGCTATGGTCGCCGCGGCGGACTGCAGGACGTGGTGCTCGACGCCGTCCGGCTCGCTAAGGCGGTCGGCAAGCCGGTCAAGGTGATCTGGGATCGCACAGACGATATCGGCGCCGGCAAATTTCGCCCGATGACCGCGCACTACATCGAGGCGGGGATCGATGCGAACGGTAAGCTGATCGCATGGCATCACCGCGTTGTGGCGGAATCCGTCGCCGGCTACCGGGCTGCGCTCACCGGTACTGCTCCGCCGCGCAACGATGCAATCGTGATGAAGGGCTCACCGCTTCCCCAGTACCCGATTCCGAACAAGCTCGCCGAGCACGTGATTGAGACGCGCGGCGCTCGGCTGTCTTCGTGGCGCGGCGTCGGCGTCGGCTACAATGCCTTCGCGGTCGAGAGCTTTCTCGATGAGATCGCGCAGGCGCAGGGCAAGGATCCTGTCGCTTTCCGGCTCGAACTGTCGGAAGGTCAAGCGCGCGTGCAGACGCTTCTTCGCGCGGTCGCCGAGATGGCGGACTGGCATCGCGAGCGCGAGGGACGCGGGCTCGGCATAGCTTTCATGGAGAAGGATGACACGCTAGCTGCCGGCGTTGCCGAAGTCTCAGTCGAGCGCGCGTCCGGCAAGATCAAGGTGCACAATTTCTGGGCCGCGATCGACGCTGGCATCGCGGTCCAGCCGCGCAATCTTGCCGCGCAAACCGAAGGCAGCATCATTTTCGGCCTCGGTCACGTCCTGCGCGAGAGGATCACGATCAAGGACGGACGGGTGCAGCAGGCTAACTACACCGACTACGAGATCCCGCGCATGTCCGACGTTCCCAACATCGAGATCAAAGTCGTCTCGACCGACAATTCGCCGACCGGCGCGGGCGAGGATGGCCTGCCGCTGGTCGCTGGTGCGGTCGCAAATGCCATCGCGGCGTTGACCGGCGCGCGGCTGCGTGAGCTGCCATTCGCGCCAGAGCGCGTGCGCGCGGCGCTGGGCGTGTAGACAATGTGAATGGACCCGCTGCGTGTCGGCACTTATCGCCGGCTTCCAACGACCCCTTCGCCATGGTCTCATCTCGGCCGCTGTTGCGCGTCCTTCTTCAAGCCTTCTTGCTCGGGCTCTGCTTCGGCGCGGGTTATTTCATAGCCGGCTGGTGGTCCGGCATACGGGATCGAACGCCGCTCGCGCAGTTATGTGCGCGGATCGATTATGTGAATGGCTTGCAAGCCGAGCTTGTTGGGCAGCAGGCGGCAAGCGAGGAAGTGCGCGATCAGTTCAAGGCGCTAGTGCAGCAATGCCGCGAGGCACTCAAAAACCGCACTCAAGAACAGGATTAGCGAAGTTGCCGCCTATGGCAGCGACATGTCTCCCAAGCCGGTCAGCGGGATGATTGCTAGTCTAGAGGAGAGGGATGATGAACAACGTGAAATGGCTTTGGCCCGGCGGAAAACGCATTGCCGTCATATTTAATGTTATCCTTGAGGCATGGTCCGACGGCAAGGCCCCTGGCATCAGCCCGATGGGAAATCCGCTTCCCGCTGGCGTCCCCGATACTATGGCGATCTCCTGGGCGGCGTATGGGGTCAAGACCGGGATCTATCGCCTGCTCGATGCCTTCGCCCGCCATGGGGCAAAGACCAGCGTCATGGTCAGTGCCGTCATCGCTGCGCGTACGCCGGAGGCAATCAAAGCGATTGCGGAAGCCGGGCACGAGGTGCTGTCGCATTCTTATGCCATGGATGTGATCCCCGCGCTTCTGTCGGATGAGGAAGAACGCGCGAACATCGATCGCTGCACCAAGCTCCTCGAGCAGGCGTCGGGACAAAAAATCCAGGGCTGGCTCAGCCCGCGCGGGACCTCAAAAGCGATAACACCAAAGCTGCTCGCGGAAGCTGGTTACCGTTGGTACGGCGATGTGTTCGACGCCGATCTGCCTTACGTCTTGCGGTTTGGTGCAAAAAACATCGTCGCGATCCCGCTCTCCTATGATGTCAACGACATGCCGTCGATGAAATACGGCCACACGCCCAAAATGATGTTCGACGCGTTCAACGAGGTGATCGCGATCGCGCGCGAGCACGATGACGAGCTGCGGGTCATCGTCACCAGCCACGCCCATATTTTTGGTCATCACCGCGGCGCTTATTACTACGAGAAGATCATCGAGCAGGCGGTGTCCTCGCCCGATATCTGGGTCGGGACGCGCGCGCAGGTCGCGGATCACGTCTTGTCACATCAGGGGTGACGATTGGCCTGCGTCGGCCGCAGTCCTCCGCGCCTGGAAGCACGCGCCAAGGTGACGGGGCGGGCTGACTATATCCACAACGTCCGACTTCCTCGCATGCTGCACGGAAAGATTTTTCGCAGCACCATCGCGCATGGAC
>Ga0306925_10001553_pt1 | contig 19023 bp, 19 predicted proteins | sample flu12Cox44000176_FD_203755 | JGI IMG/M metagenome (GOLD analysis project Ga0306925, IMG submission 203755) | Lab enrichment of tropical soil microbial communities from Luquillo Experimental Forest, Puerto Rico - flux8day.12C.oxic.44.000.176 (v2)... | ecosystem: Environmental > Terrestrial >... | reverse complement strand
AACTGGCTTGGATATTCAGCCCCTTTCCCGGCCCTACCGCAAGACAGATGCAAGGAGTGCGACTTCAAGTCCACATGGGATGGTCCGGCCGCTCGACTCGCTCGGCCGCGCGCGCGACCGCTCGGTCCGGCAGCCTCGAGTTGGCGGCGCTCTGTCGCCATGTAAGCCACTCCTTTTCGTAGCCCCAGCAAGGTTACCGCTGCTGCTGAGGCGCTTCCGTTTGGCTTACATCAAAGCCGGATGCCGGCAGGATTGGCGCGTCGACGAACCCCTGCGGCAGCTTTCCGGTCAGACTCCCGAGAAAAGCGGCGATGTCGGCTGTATCTTGATCGCTGAGAGCCTGTCCGAGCTGCACCTTGGCCATGATTCGCACCGCCTCAGGAAGCGAGCGCACCGAGCCGTCATGGAAATAGGGGGGCGTCATCGCGACGTTGCGCAGACTCGGCACCTTGAACACGTAAGTGTCCTGCGGATCGTGCGTCACGTCGAAGCGGCCTTTGTCCGGTTGCTGGCTCTCCGTCGCGGTCCAATAATCCTCGACGACGCCGAACTTTTGGAACATGCCGCCGCCGACGTCCACGCCGTTGTGGCAGGCGATGCATCCGGTATCGATGAATTTGCGCAACCCGGTGCGTTCTTGCGGCGAGAGCGCACGAGCATCGCCCGCGAGAAAGGCGTCGAATCGGGACGGCGTCACGAGCGTGCACTCGAACGCGTAGGTCCTTGGGGTAGACCTGAAATGTTCTGAATCGTGATGCCCTTTGATTCGCAAGGGTTTTTACAGCGTCGCGATTGTAATGCATTTTCTACAGCGCGGGGATCGTCTCGCAACTCAGAGCGGTTGGGGAAAGCGTCGCTGACGCAGCGTCAGATTGCGCGCTGGCCGCACGCGGTGCATGGGTGTCGCTGTAACTTACAGCTGCGTGTTATATCTGGCGCCCTGCCTGACCGGAGCGGCAGTGATGCTCAGCGATATTTGCTGACGTCGTGCGAGAGCTCGGGCGGATCGAAAAACTTACGCTGCGCCGCGCGACAAGCCTTGGCCACGGTGCCGGGGCCCATCTCGCTGCAGCCGGCAAGCGCGTTGGCTACCTCCTGCAGAAAGGCATCGCGGTCGTGAGGGCGAAGCGGTCGAGCCGCCAGCATGACGGCGTCAAGCTCGTCGTCGGAAAGACGAAGGGGCGGCATAGGTGAGCCTCAAAAAGGGGTTTGCGTGCTGATGACACCGGCAGTAGCGTCGCCAGGTTCAACCTCTTCTATGGCCGATTCGCCTTGCCCCTGCGCCCGCGCGGCGCGGGGGCTTCTTATTATTCGGCTGCTTGCAGCTTCTCCGCAGCTGCGAGCGCGCGAATCGGATCTGGCTCGTACTGGCTGAGGCCAGCCGCGAGCAAGCGTCGCAACAGCTTTGCCGCTTGCGGCTTACGTTTGAACGCGGGACCCTCGACGTCGTCGGCATCGAGCAACCAACACGGCGGAAATTCCTGTATCTCAAGCCGCAAGTTTCGGCTCTGACAAAGGTAGGCGCAAAACCTTGCGGTAGCCTGCCAGCCGTCGTACTCGATCTTCCAGTCGATTTGTTCGCTGCGGTTGGGGTACGTGCGCGCCATTTCGATGCAGCGTTTAAGCGCGTCGCAGTCAGTCTTGCTCAGCTCCGCCATGCTCAAGCGCCTCCCGTTCGTAATAGCTGACGCGTTCCGGCGGCCGCCTCGTCGGATTGTTGGGCATCCGCGACTGCGGGGACAACCTTAGCCGCAACGCCAAGCCCGACATCGCCCGCACGGCCTTTTCCCACGTCCTCAGCCAGCGCTCTGGCGCGTCATCGCCCTGCATCTCCTTTATCGCCCGATCGGCCAAGCTTGCGGCTTCGCAATATTGCACCAACAACGACTGGTCCGACGTCTTGAAGTGCTCGGGCTTCTCACAAGTCACGATGCGGATGAACTCGGCCTTCGCTCTCTCCGACAGGTCAGGCGGCGGATGCAGCCGCTTCGTGGTTGGGATCGGGACGACCAGCGCGTCGGCAGCTTTTCGCGGCATGGGAAGGACCTCACAACCGGCAGTCTAAATCGTCGAGAACGCGGGCGAAATAACATTCTCGGGCGCAAAAGGGCTTCAAACCGCACGGATTCGTGTCGACATATCAATGGTCTGCGGAATGCCTGCGGGACGCTGTAAATTGGTGGGCCTAAAAACTCTTCGACAGGTAGCAAAGCGTGGCCGCCGCCGCGGCCCGCGGATTGGTTGTGGCCCAGAAATCGAGGTACGCCCCCGACTTTGAAATCATTGAAGAATTTCCAATCCCTCATGCGGATGGTGGTCAGAGGTGCTGACCGCGACCAAGCCATGTTTTTTCGCATAGAAGAACCATCTTCCTAAGCAATATCAATGACTTGAGCCTTGTTTGCTCAGATGGCGAGCGTGAACGGATTGAGAACGAGGCGGTAATAGCTAGAGGCATCAATGACTTACAGCGAGAAACACATTTGCTTGCTTGTCGCGCGGAGGTTGAATTGCGTACCTGTCATGGGCGCGATCACGGGGGTGGTTAGGACGTGGCCGGCGCCGGATGCCATAAGCGCACCATGCCGGGGCTAGGTGAGGTTTGGTGAGGAAGTGAGGTTCAAACGGCTAATATTCTATATTTGGCATTTGCCATTTTACCCGCGCGTGATCAAACAACCTCACTACTTCACCAAACCTCACCTGGCTGCTTTGTCATACGGGGAGAACCTGCCAAAGCGAGTAGCCGGCCTTAATCCCCATTTTCGAAAGCTTGAGCTTGTTGACGATCTTTCCGTCGTTCTTGTTCAACCAACGTCCCAAGCGTTCGTTGCTGATGCTGCCGCTCTGCTTTGAGATTGCGACCGCGGCTAATGCTCCAAAGAAATCCTGATTAACGATCGCGCGCGCAATCACCTCCCGAGTGGTAAACGAGCTTGCCGTTCCGAGATCCTGTTCCCACTGCACGAGCACAGTGTTGAGCATTTCGCGATGAGGGTCGCTCGCCCGCACGGTAGGAGGCACAGGGATCCTCGTAATCGAGCCACAAGATCGGCGAGCGGATGCGAAACGACCAATCTTCGAAGGATCCGAGTGGTTCAACGCCGATAGCGTTAGCGCCATGATGCCAGGCTCGCAGGATGGTCAAAATGGCGGCAACCAGGGCGCCGCGCTTATCGCGGGCGACTTCGAGTACATTGCTCTTGAAGCGGCGCAATTCGGGGCGCTCAACGCCGGCGTCCATCTGGCAAAGCAGGGTACGGCGGGTGAGATCGTTGCTGATTTCCAGATTGTTGCCGTTGGCGAAAAACGTCGAGGTGATCGGCACCTCGACGTGGCGGCTATAGCCGAGCAACCTGATCTTCAAGCGCTGTTGTGTGAGCGCCTGGCAGAGGAAAGCGCTATTGAGTTCGCGGTCGCAATTATCCAGCGAGACGATCTGATCGCCACCGATCAGGGCCGCGCCGAGGCGCTTTTCCATTTCCTCTTCGGTCTTGCCTTGCGAGATCACCGGGGCGAGCTCGCCGGTCGTCAGGATTGAGGCGATGTCGACCAGGAGGCTCTTGCCGGTGCCAGCGGTTGGCGACGAGAAAGCGTGCAGGGGCGCTGTTGCCATTGCGCGGCGGTCAAAGGCAGTGAGGATTGCGCTCAGTGCGACTGCGCAGTCGATATTCTGCACGAAGGGAAATTCCGCCAGCAGGACATCATCGAGAAACTGCAGTGCCGTCCTTGCGTCTTCGAGCGTAGGGGCTACTGGAATCGACGGAAAGCTCTGCCTTTCGGGATCAAACAGCAATGCGCTGGCCTGATCATAACCGGGACGCTCGCAGAGCGAACCATCACTTCGCAGGAATGATGTGTTCACGATGCCGAGCAGAATTGGAATTTTCCAGCGTCCAGCGCGCGAAAGATACACTTCGGCAATCTGCTCGGGGCAATTCTTGGGGACATGGTCTCCAGCTTTCACGCTCCACTTTTCAAAGCGGGCGATGCGAGTGTAGGTATCCACCAGAGAATGCTTGTTGAGCGGAAGAAGCCGTAAGCCGAAGGTATCGCGATTGCCGGCGGCTTTTAGCTTTGGCCTGATCGGGCGCACGATCAGATCTCCGCGCTGATAGATATGGCAGCCGCCGGCGGCGATCAGTGCAGCTTCGGCCTCGTCGACGGCCTTCGGCAACTGCCCATCGACCAGGCGAATGATCGGCAGTGCGCGCGACTGCGACCTCGGCTGAGGTCCCGGCTGCGGCTGCGGCCGCGGCCCCGGCTGCGGCCCCGGCTGCGGGCGCGGCTGAGGTCCCGGCTGCGGGCGCGCGCGCGGCTGTGCCATCCCGGCCGTGGCGCCGCTATTGATGGTGGCCCAGGTCTGTTGCGCACCATCATCGGCAACGAGGCCGCAGTCTTCAGCGGCCTTGAATAGGCGGTCGCGGACTTCCTGCTCATCGAGCTCGCCGCTGGCGACGATCTGAAACAGATTATAAGCAGCCGTGTTGAGCCTATCGTTGCGCGTGCCGGATGGCGCCGCGGCGACAGCCGCGCATTCGTCTTCCAATGCCCTGCGCGCCCAAGCTTTGTCGCGCGGTGATGATTTCTGGGCTTTCTGTGACGGCGCCGCGCTCTGCCGGGCCTTCTTAGGGCGCGATGCTTTCACCGCCTTGTCGGTCAACCATTGCGGTGCCTCGACCGGTTCGGAAACGTTCCCGCACCAAGAATAAGCGCGGCCATCGGCGCACGTGCTCGGGGGGACGATGGCGTAGCCGCCTTCACCGCGCACATCGAGACCGGGGGCGATCTTGGACGCGCTATTCCTGATGTTGACGCCGTTCCAGAGGAAAAAGAAATGCGAGCCGCCGCGCGGGGTCGAGCCCATAAGGGTTTCCGGCAGCGGACCATGCTGTGCGGTTAACTGTGCGAGCTCCTTCGGGCCGTTGAAGCCCTTTGACGGATCAATATCGACGTCAAACAGCCACCTCCTGCTGCGCGACCCCATCGGAACGCCGATCATGGCTTTTGGCCATTTCGTCCACCAGGTGCGTATCTGTGCTTCGTCGGTGGTTGCGTCTTTGAAACCGTTGGGCGTGAGCGGCTTCTTGGTTTTTGCGCTGGCCGGAAAAACCGGAATACCTTTTTCAGCAAAATCTAGTGCGGCCGCGAGCATGTTTGGCATTGTTCAAATCCTCGCGCGCAGCTTGATGTAAATTTTTTCGAGATGTGCCTGTTGCTTCACTGACAGCGGTCTTGTCCGCGTCCAGGCCGCCATGTTTTGGATAAATTCTATTTCCCACTCGCTACGGAGCTCCGCGAGATTGCGATAGCAGTGCATCGCCATGTCGCGCGCCGATGGGAATTGAACCGCTAGTTCGGAGGCGCCGCGCAGCTTTTGCTCGGCCTGCTTGATACCGGCCTTGACGCCGGCATCGAAGATTTCCTGCATTTCATGTTCGTTGAGCGCGCCGTTGGCGGAGTGCTCGATACAGGCGGCGACGTCGTGAATATCTGCGCCAATACCCTGCAGCGTGCGGATTATCGCACGTGACACCGCGACGACCTCACCATCCTGATTGCTCGAAAGCCGGCGAATAAGGTTCGCAAGCTTGGGGGCGATGGAGGTGAGGTCGGTCACGGTTACTTGCTTTGCGACAGAGCTTCAGAGAGAAAGGCCGCCTGACAGCAGGAAGCAGAGAGCAGGCGCCAGCATGATGGCGATGACGAACGGGATCTCGTCCGATAAGTCCTTCGCCAACTTGGCCGGATCGGCGCGCGGCACTTCGCCATTGCCGTCCCGCGAGATTGCCTTGATGAGGATGGTTTCCTTGATTTCGCCCGTCTTCCTGTCGGTGTAGCTTCCCAACGACAATTCGACGGTCTGGCCCCGCCAGTCATCGCTGTTGTACCCGTAAGCGCGCGCCAGCACGCGAGCGATATTCGCCCAGGCGAAAAGCTCGTTGCCGCTCTCGAATACGAGTACGGGGACATCGTGCTTATCCGAGATGTAGATATTGACGATCATTTCCCTGCGCGGACCGTCGTGAAGGTCCTCGGGAAGGATGATGCTGGTAGCGTATTTCTTCATGTCCATGGTGTTGTCTTTCTGTTTGAGTTGTTCGATCGATACGCAACGCAGTCCGAAGGTCTTTAGACCGACTTTCAACCAGGCACGCAGACTGCGAATGACATCGACACCTGGCTCAGCACGCACACGCAGTGCGAACACTGGACGTCCCATTGTGGTGGTTAGTCTTCCAGGCTCTTGAGTTCGTTGAATAGGTTGCCCTGCTTGATTTCGAGATCGTGGATCTCATTCTGTAAGCGCTCGATCTCGCGCTGCTTCTCGACAATCTCCAAATCCAGAAACGCAATTTCAGTCCTGAGTTCTGTGTCGCGATCGGGATCGGGAGCGGTAACGATAACGGTGTCAGTCATTGTCATTCCTCCGTCGTTCGAAGTACTTGCATGCAGATGCATTCGCGGGCACGAGCTCACCGTGCTTGCCGGTAAGCTCGTGGAATTTCTTGCAGCCACCGCGGTGTGTGGACTTGATCAGATCGCCGGCTTTATTGAAGTGCTGCTGGTAGTAGCCGAGAAAGACGCACTCGCCGCAGGTGGCGCCGAATGGTCCGCTATTCCCGAAATGCGCCTGACCTTTATGCGTGCTGCGGATCTGCTGATCGAGCGTCGCCGAATGACCGCAGGTCAGACACGATGATGATGAGGTGGTCAGGCTTACCATTTCGAGCTTCCTAGTTTGCGCGCAGCAGGCGACGCAGCACCGCCCGCGAATTGAGCCGGGCGCGGTAGTCGCTCGGCGTAGATGGAACGTAGAGCGTGTAGGCCCGGCCACGGTCGACCCAACGCACGCGCACGTGTCGTCCGCCATTCGAGACGACGGGGGTGAAGCCGCAGCTCTTGAGTAGAGAGACGGCGTCGTGGACGAGCTCGTCGGCACGGTTCATGATGACGCGCGCCCCTGCGCCTTGAGGGCTTCGACCAGGGCGAGGAACTGGTCCGCCTTGGCGGTTGGTGCGGCCGCCATCGGCTTCCGGCGCGGGCGGGGTTCGGGCAACGGCGTGGCGACGACCTGTTCGATCACCCATAGCGGCACGTGATCGAGCCCGAGCAGGGGACGCGGCGGCTCGGTCTGGGTGCTGATGACCGAGAAGTTGCCGGTCCCGTCCCGCAGGACGCGGAAGCCGCGACCGCGCTTCTTGGCCAGGCGGCGGATCTTGGCGAGCGTCTTGCGCGCGCCATTGTCAGAAGGTGGCAGGGGGGTTATATGCAGCATCGGAGACAGTCCTTTCCTGTTGCCCCGCAAGCGCTCGAACGCCTACGCGATAAATTCAGCTTCGGTTTTGGTTTGGTGGAGCCGGCGATTAGTCGTCGCCGGTTACGCCCCGGCGTTCAGCTGGTGTCCGGCGGCGGTAGCATGATCGCGTCGTGCACGGTGACGAAGTCCCGCCGCTTGCCGACGCGTATCAACAGGTGCGGATAATTATCCTTGAACGTCTGGACGTGGATACTGTTATGAGCAGCAGCCTCCGCGACTGGAATTTTGCGCGCGAGTTCCAGTGGCGTAAGGCCGTCAAGGCGGCTGGGAAGAGCGGCCGGTTTCTTCTTCGTGAAAAGGATACATGCACATCATTTTCCCGGCACCTAATTCCCATTTGGGAAAGCGTAGGAACTAGAGAAACCACAAGAAATCGAATTGGGGCTGTGGACGGGAAGATTTCGGGAAGATTTCGGGAAGGTCGCGGGAAGCTTCCCGCGCGACAACGCTACTTCTTTTCGGCTACAACAGGTTTTGGATCGTATGCTTTGCCCACCGCCTGGGCGCGTGCCGCATCAGGCGGTCGACATAGTCGGACTGGTCTTCACCCTTCTTTTGCGGCCATTGCTTGATTGCGTAGGGCACCCAAGCCTTGGCTTTCATTGGTGGCGGCTTGGGGACTTCTGGTTGCGGCTCTTGCGGCGGCTCTGACGGCGATAACGCCGCGCGCGGTGCAGTCGGCGCGATTTTCTGCGGCGCCGTGTGCGATCGCGGCATGAGCCCCAGCGTCACCAAATAGTTCACACCATCGCCGTGGCAGAAGCGGACCAGGCTTGCTGTCAAGGTGGCGGACCCGCGCATATCGAAGATCGGCGAATTACCATCGGAGCCGAGCCGTATGACTGGTCCGATGCGGATTACGCGATGGCTTAGCCAGTCTACATCGATGCGGGAATGCATGGCGCGGTGCCAAAAAAACTGGCGGGCGGCCGCCAGCGAGGTCACCAATGGCGGATTGAGAGAAAAGTCAGGCGCCTCGTCGACCGCAAGCTCGCGACAACTCCAACGGATGGAGCCTTCATCCAGGCCGTCGAATAGCAGCTCTTTGGCCAATCTCTCAGAGCCAACATGCTCGGTGAAGAAGGCGAGCTCGGCGCCGGCCAACGGCCAATCGTTGGACGTGTTATTGTCGTCGTCAGTCCCGGCCATGGGCAACCACTCGATGGCATTGGGATTAGGACCAGGCCCGACGCCCACCGTCGCGGCCTGGTCTGCTTTTTACCGCTGCCGCCCCGCGCAGGTCTACGACCCGCGCCTTTGCCGGCTTGCCGGTCATAAGCTCCGTGATGTGCGCGCCCCAGCGCGCCAAGGCGCGGCGCCGTTCCTCAAGGTAGAGCGCCTTGTTGTAGACGCCGGCGACACCGCCCTTGTGGCCGCCGGCATGGCCGAGAATGACCTCGACCACGTGTGGGGGGACGCCGAAACGGTCATGCAGCGCGGTCGAGATCGATCGGCGGAAATCGTGCAGCGTCCAAGGCTCCAACGCCTTGCCATGGTTTGCCGCGGCGATACGCGTGTCCAGCTCGGCCTTGGCCCGTGAGTAGTTCTGATAACCGCACCCGACGGTGGCGCCGAAGACGTGTTCCCAAGGCGTCCCATCGGGCATGGCCCGCCTTGGCTGCGCTTTCAGGATCTCGATCGCCGGCTCTGACAGCGGGACGAGATGCTCGCGCCCGTTCTTGGTGCGTGCCGGCGGCAGCGTGATGATAGCGGCGTTAAGGTTGAGCTCATCCCACATGAGGCCACCGATCTCGGTGCGCCGCGCTCCGGTCAGCATCAGGAGCTTGAGGATCGCGCCGAACTGGCTGTCATCGGCCGCCAGCCAGATGGTGCGCAACTCTGCATCAGAGAGTACTCGCTCGCGCCCCCCGTTCTCGTCCGCCTTGTTGGTGAAGGCGACCGGATTGGCATCGAGGTAACCCTCGCGCGCGAGCCAGGTGAAGTAGGCCGACAGCGAGGAGCGCACCCGGTTCCGGGTAACCGCGCCGTTGCCCTCCTCGATCTTGGCCAACCGGTCGGCAATGGTCCGCCTGGTAACGGCTTCGATCGGCAGGCCGTGTAGCGGCCTGGCGTTGACTTGCAGGTGGCGCACGGTCTCCACGTAGGAGCGCGGCCGCAGACGGGTCTCTTGGCGCTCCAGGAAGCGCGGCAGCAGCGCGCCGAAGGTTTCGCCCGCGGCGACCTTGACGCGGTGCTTGTCGGCAGCAGGATCTTCACCGAGCCGAACCTTGGCGAGCAAGGTCTGCGCAATGCCGCGCGCCTTGCCGGGGTCGAGCGCGGTCAGGAGCCCAAGCACAACGCGGCGAGTGCGACCGGCGATGGCATATTGGATCATCCACGAGTGCACGCCGCTGGCGCGCACGCGCAGGCCGAAACCGGGGAGATCTTCATCAAAGAACACCTTGTCGGTCACGCCCGCGGGCAATTTCAGGATGCGGATATTGGTGGCGGTCAGCTTCACGGATCCTCCAAGAGACAGCCAGGAGACATTCGCTAACCGATCTCAACTGATCTCAATCGATCATCGGTCTGATGGTCATATCGTGATTTGCGCCCTGATTACAAGGGCTAATCGTGCCTAATCGTTCCTAAACGTTCCTAAACGATTTCCCGGAAAAGCCCCCGAAATCTGCTTGGCACTCAGATGCCGCAAGGGGGCCATCCACCCCATCATTCAATCACCTCGTCCGCGCGGGCGAGCAGCGCCGGCGGCACGGTGAGACCGAGCATCCTGGCGGTCTGTGCGTTGATGACAAGCTCGAACTTGCTTGATTGCACCACCGGCAGGTCCGCCGGTTTCGCGCCCTTGAGAATGCGACCTGTATAGACGCCAACCTGCCGATACGCATCTGTCAGACTCGGCCCGTAGCTCATCAGTCCACCAGCTTCGACATTTTCGCGAACTGGATATGTTGCAGGGATGTCGCTGCGTGCTGCCAGGTTGGCCAATTGAGTGGGGTTGAGAAATCCGATCACCGGAATCGCCGCCTGCTGCGCGTGCGCCGCGAGCGGCCATGCCGCCACGCTGCCGAGCAGCGTGATGAACTGGCGTCGTCTTCGATCGAGCATGGGCTCCTCCCCGGAACCCGCTGTGCCAGCTTACCGCAGGCTCAGGATGGACCGGAAGCGCCCGCAGGTCCTTGGGACAGACCTGAATCGTTCTGAATCGAGCCGGGGTGCTGCCGGCCGCTTCCCTCCTGAGCCTTTAATCAGTGCTCCGCGCCGCCCGGCAGGCGGAGGGTGAAGACCGAACCCTTGCCCGGCTCGCTCTCGACCGTCACGTCGCCGCCCATCATGCCCGCAAGCTTGCGCGTGATGGCAAGGCCGAGCCCGGTGCCGCCGTAGCGCCTCGGCGGCCATCTCTTCCATCCTATTGCCACTCCCCTCCGGGCCGCCGCGCCCAGCATTCCCAGGATTTCTCGCAGGCGCTGGCCAGCATTCCCAGGATTTCTCGCAGGCGCTGCTTGCAATCGCGGCCGGGGAGGGAGGTGAGAAGTTCAAGCCGCTCGCGCCGAATCGTTGTCTGCCAGCGGTCAAACCGCCAGCCGTAATGGTCGGTCTCGCCCCGCCACAAATACGCCGATGGCAAGCAATTGCAGGAATGCGGCGGCAAGGAACATGCCTGGAGCCGCGCCTGCAGCCTCCGCTGTGGCAGGCGCAAACTCGCGGATTAGGCCAAAGGCGGCAGGCGCGAACGCAAAGGTCCCCTGCGCCATACCCACGATCAGCGCCACCACGCGGGAAACGTCCCCGGGGCCGAACTCGACTTGGGCAATGAGCGGCGGCAGCGAGTTCGAGTTGCCGAAGCCCAGTCCGAACAAGAATATCCCGAGCAGCAGTAGCGGAATGTTTGTCCCATCGGCGGCGAAGAAAGCGATGGAGCCAATCATCTGCGCGGCATAGAAGCCCGATGCCACCAGCCGCCGGTCGGCGCTGAGCGGCATCGCCGCGCCGATGAGCGTACGACTGGCAATGGCAAAGATGGTGACAAATCCCATCGCGTTGCCGGCCCATTGTGCACCAAGAGCGGGTGTGAGCAGCGAGAAAAGGTGGGCAAGCAGGCCGATCTGAGCAAACATTCCGATGCTCATTCCGGCAGCAAGGGTTTGAAACTTAATGTCCCGCCACAGGCGCGATCCAGGGCGGGGTTTTGGCACCGGCGAGCTAGGCGACGTGTGCGGCGCGCCAGGTCCGTCGGGGGTCAGCCCCATCTCTTGCGGAGTGCGGGAAAATACCGTTGCCGAAAGGGTCCACATGGCGATCGTCATCACAATCGCGATCGTAGCCGCGGCGTTGGAAAACCCTAGCATGTTGATAGTGGCGACCCATAACGGGGAGAAAATCACGCCGCCAATGCTCCCGCCGTTGTATGCCGTCATGAGTGCAGCGGGGCGCCTGCGCACGAACCATGGCGACACGATGCTGTTGAGGGCAACAGGGCCCATTGCAGCCCAGCCCATGCCACTGAGCAACGCCGCGAAGAATAACTGCCATGGTGCGCTCGCCACGGCCCAACCCAAAGTGCCGAGCGCAAGGGAGATAGCACCCGACCTCGTCACCATCGACACACCAAAGCGGTGGTAGAGGGCGGGTAACCTCGTCCCTCCGAAGGCGCCGACAAGAAAATGTGTGGTAACGGCCGTCGAGATCAACGCAACTGGCCATCCACTCTGCTCGTGCAGGACGCTCAAAAAGACGGGAGGACCAAAGAACGCAATACCGTAACCGAATATCCCTAACACGAACGCTCCACCGACTACGCGCCATCCGTAGAAGGTGCCGCTACGTATTGCCGCGATAGTCATTCCGGGCGCTCCCCTCGAAGCCGCTTCGCTTAGGCTCTTTGGAATTTTTCAGCTCATCGTTTTGCTTATCGGTCAAATCCTCGAATGTCATCAGAGTTACGGGTTCAATTGAGCCATTCTTCGCCCTCCGTTCCGAGCTAGCCATTATCAGATCGGAAGGTAATCACGGATAGGCGGGACCATCCAATTGAATTTTTCGAGACGTGGTCGCTTGCAAAACGCCTTTGTGCCGTCTCGGAGCCTGCGCGTGACATGGGGTCGTGCAGTCTCCATTGCTTCAATGATCAGTCAACTGGCCGAGCGACGCCTCGGGTGTTGCGGCCGCTTTGGCCAAAATCGCCCTGTAATCCGCGATCCAATCCTGCACGGTGTCGGCCCCGAACGAGTCGTTCTTGTAGGTGCACGAGCCGGCAATGCCCGACGGTCTCTCCTTGAGCGTCAACGTAAGCCAAGTGCGATTGATCGGAAGGACCGGCTGCCCTTCCCGCGAAGCGTCTCCCATCGATCGGATCGTCACGTCGGGCAGCTTGAGCGGCCGGACCATCGCGTTCTGAAGGACGAAAAACACCTGAATGAGTGATGCCGGATCGAGGCCATCTTCTTCCGCTAGTCGGGCGGCGAGGATCTCGAAGGGCAGCTCTTGCCGGGCGTGCGCCGCCAAAACTGAGTCGCGCACGCGACCGATCGCTTCCCGGAATGACAGATCCGAATTGATTCGCGTTCGGATGACAGTGGTGTTCTCGAACGGCCCGATGACACCCTCCGTCCACTGCTGAGAACGGTTGGCCATGGCGGTGCCGACGCAAATGTCCCCGCGTCCGGTCCGGGCGAGCAGCATAGCCTTGAACCCCGCCAGCAAGGTCATGAACAGAGACCCGCATTGGCTGCGAGCGAGGGCGCTCAGGCGCGCCACCAACTCATTCGGCAGATGAATTGGTTCGTGGTCAATGCGCGAGGCTAGCGCGCCTGCAACACCACCCTCTGCAGGAAAAACGGGCGCTGCGTCGCGCAAGTGACTCTTCCAATAGGCGAGCTGCCGAGCCGCTGAGTCGGTCGTGCACCACCGGCGCTGCCAGTGCACTAGGTCGGAAAACCGAAAGGGTGGCTCCGGCAATTGCACGTCTCGACCGGCTGCAAAACCGGAATAGAGCTTTGAGACTTCCTCAAGGAAGACTCCGATGGACCAACCGTCGACGATGATATGGTGCAGGACAAAAATCAAAACGTGATCATCGGCCCCGAGCCGAAACAGGCGTGCCCGAAATAATGGCGCACGGGTGAGATCGAACGGTGTCCACGATTCTTGCTCGGCTTCCAGCTCCGCCTTCTTGAGCAGGAGTGCATTCGCGCGGCCTTTTCTGGCAGCTCTTTCCCCTGCGAGATCTACGACCACGAGGGGTGAACCTGTCTCGGCAGCCGGCAAAACAAGAGCTATCGGCCCCTCGCCGCTCCAGTCAAATGCCGTCCGCAACGAATCATGCCGGCGCGTCACTTCGGCTAGACTGCGCTCGAGCGCGGGGACGTTCAGCGGACCGTGCAGCCGATAAATGTAGGGCAGATTGAATTGGGGTAGTCCCGGTAACTCGCGCTCGATCCTAAACACGTTTTCTTGCACGATGGACAGGGATTGGGGACCATGTGCTTCCACGAACGCAATCTCGGACCGCGGCTCCTTTGATTGCATCTCGCGCGCCTCTTCGACCCGTCGGGCTAGAGCATCGATGGTGGGTCCTTCGAACAGGGTCCGAATAGGAAAAGACACCCCGAAGATGTTTGCGACGCGGGCCAGAACTCGCCCGGCTAAAAGCGAATGGCCGCCCAAGTCGAAGAAGTTGCTAAAGGCGCCGACCTCCTCGACGCCGAGCAAATCCGCCCAGATCCTAGCCAGGGCTTCTTCGGTGGAATTGCGTGGCGCCACGAGTTCGCCTTCCGCCACTCCGGGGCGCCCGCGGATCGCCGCCAAGGCGGGGCGATCCACCTTGCCATGGGGTGTCAACGGCATGCGATCTAGGAAAAAGTAGGCCGCGGGAATCATGTGGACGGGGAGCCTGTTTTTGAGAAATTCGCGAAGCTCGCTGGCCTTTGGCCGCCGATCAGCCGCAGCGACGACATGCGCGACCAGTCGCGCCTCGCCCTCAACGTCGTCCTGTGCCAGCACGATGGCGGACTGGACTGCTGGGTGATCCATGAGAACGTGCTCGATCTCCTCGAGCTCGATTCTGCAGCCCCTGATCTTCACCTGGTGATCGATGCGGCCGAGGCACTCCAATGTCCCGTCAGGGCGCCAGCGCGCCAAGTCCCCGGTCCCATACAGACGCGCGCCACGGCGCCTCGAAAAAGGGTCGCGCAGGAAGCGGCGCTGGGTCTGTTCGACGTCGTTAAGGTATCCGCGACCGACGGCAATGCCGCCCACATACAGTTCCCCCGCGACCCCGATTGGCACCGGCTGCAAATGGGAATCCAGCACATAGAGGCGCGTATTGGCTATCGGGCGGCCTATGGACACAGTTGCGAGCGACGTCGGCGGCGCCGTAAGGCGATGCGTTGCGACGTCATCGGAACACTCCGTCGAGCCGTAGGCGTTGATCAGAGGCACGTCTGGAAAGTACCGAAACCAATCACGACAGAGATCTGGAGCAAGGGATTCCCCAGTGGAAATGAGAAACCGCAATCGGCCCAGTATCCGAAAGGCCGGCTCATATGGCACCCGCCGGAGGATCGCGCGCAGCAGGCTCGGAACGATCTGCAGAACCGTAATTCCCTCGCGCGATATCTCCTGCATGAGCAGCGCCGGGTCCTTCACCTCCTCGTTCGTACAAATCTGGACGCGCGCTCCGACCATCAGCGGAGCGAGGAACTGCCAGATCGAAATGACGAAGCTCTGCGGTGATGTCTGAGCTACCACGTCCGAAGCTGATAGTTCGACGTCCGAGATCTTGGACAGAAGGTGATTGAATAGGCCTTGCTGCTCTATCATTGCGCCTTTCGGGGCGCCGGTTGAGCCCGAAGTGTAGATCACGCAGGCCAAACTCGAGGGCCCCGGCCGCACCGCAGCAGCGGCGCGAGGCTTAGCCTGCGCCAGCTCCTCCAGCTTCAGAACGTGAGGGCGTGCTTGGACAGAGATTCGCGACAGCGGCTGGGCAAGTGCCGCGGCGCAGCCTGACGCTGTCACGACGAGCCGTGTGCCGCTGTGCTCAAGAATCTGAGTAAGCCTGGCCTCGGGAAGGCTCGGATCCACAGGGAGAAGCGCGCCCGCCGCTCGCTGTACCGCGATCAATGCCGCGAGAAAGTCGACGCCGCGCTCGGCGAGCAAGACGACTGCACACTCAGGGCCGACGCCCGCGCGGGCGAGTTCGCCGGCCATGGTCGCGCTACGACAGGCGAGTTCTCTGTAGCTGAGCCGGACGCACCCGGCAGAGACCGCTATGGCGTCGGGTGTGCGCTCGACCTGTCGATCGAACTGTTCGCAAAAAGTGCGCAGGCGCGGCAGCCGGGTGTCGCTGTCATTCCAATCGACGAGGACTTGCCTACGTTCGCGCGCCGGCAGCAGAGGCAGCCGAGAGATCCGCTCGTCGGGATCGGCGGCGATTGCCTCTAACAACGTTTGCAAATGCGCTGCCATTCGCGCAATCGTGGTGGCCTCAAAAAGATCGGTGCTGTACTCCAGCCAGCCACAGAGTTGCTCGTCCGCATCGATGAGCTCTAGCAGCAAGTCGGCGCGCGCGATCCCCGGATCAACGCCGACAAATTGCCCGGACAGCCCGGCGAGGGCGGGCCCTGTCGGCGCCGCGTTTTGCAAAAGAAACATTACCTGAAACAAAGCGTTCCGCTCCAAGCCACGCGGGACTTGGAGGACTTGCAGAAGTTCGTCGATCGGCAGGTCCTGGTTTCGATAGGCATCGAGTGTGATTTGTCGGACACGCCGCAGAACCTCGGTGAATGTGGGATCGCCGGATACGTTGGTCCGCAGAACAATCGCGTTTGCGAACATCCCGATGAGGCGCTCGATGTTTAGTTGATTGCGGTTCGCGATCAGTGATCCGACGGCGATATCGTCGCGCTGTGTGTAGCGGTGAAGAAGGCACTGAAATGTCGCGAGCAGGGTCATGAACAAGGTAACGTTGTGATCTTGGCTGAGAGACTTGAGGCGGCGGGATAAGCTCCGCGAGAGTGCCAATGGATGTCTCGCGCCGCGGCCGGTCCAGATCTGCGGCCGAGGTTTGTCCGTTGGCAGCGGTAGCTCCGCGACGCCTTCAAGTTGTGGACGCCAGTAGCTCGACTGCTCCTTCGCGGCCGGCGCTCGCAGCCACGCTTGCTGCCATTTGACGAAATGCCTGTACTGGAGCGGAAGCTCGGGCACCCTGACGGGCGTCCCCTTTACTCTGGCGGTGTAGAACGCCCCGAGTTCTTCCCAGAACAGTCGTTGCGACCAACCATCCGTGATAAGGTGATGCAGGTTGATGATCAACGCATGGTCTTGTTGGTCAAGCCGCAGCAGCCGGGCTCGTAGCGACGGCTCCCTTTCAATCGCGAAAGGTTGGCGCAGCGATTGCAGCAAATGCTGTTGAATTACCCCCGTTCTCCTGCTTTCGGCACACGGTTGCAGATCTAGACGTTCCAGGCACGGTCGAACAGTTTCCACGGTTTGCATTAGCTCGCCCAGCCGCTCGGAGAACGTCGTTCTCAGCAACTCGTGGCGCTCACAGATCATCGCGATGCTGGTTTCCAAAGCGTCAACATTGAGCGGCCCTGAAAGTCGGACCGCTTCGGCGACGTGGTATTTGTATCCGACCGGATCGAGTCCGCTGAGGACGTAAATTCTCTGTTGCTGAAACGACAGCGGGCCGCAACGGCTGTCGGTTGAGGAATCGCGCGGGGTAACCGATCCGGGCGCGGCACTGCTTTCCGACGACACGAGACGAGCGGCCAGAGCCGCAACCGTCGGCGCATCGAAGATATTTCTGAACGAAAGATCGATGCCAAAGCTAGTCCGCAGACGCGAAAGCATCTGCGTCACTGTCAGCGAATCTGCGCCGAGCGAGAAGACGTCTTGGTCGATCCCGACCTCATTGAGCTCCAGAAGCTCCGCCCAGGCCTTTGCCAGTTGCGCCTCCAATTCCGAGCGCGGTGCAACGAGCGCGTGGCCACGTGCCGCTCGTTCCCTTGGTGGCCTTATCGAAAGCGCGGTGGCGAGGACGCCGCGATTGATCTCTCCGTTGGGACCTTTCGGGATCTCCGACACCATTCGGATGAGCGCAGGGATCTTAAATGTGGCCAGGTGTTTACTCAGGAACTCGCGCAGGGTGTGCGCGCTGATCTTGGCACCCGGGCACAGCATAACGGCGGCTGCGACGTCCTCACCAAGTCGCCGATGCGGGATCGGAAATGCAATGGCTTCGGCGATTTTTGGATGCCTCAGCAACGCCTTTTCCACCTCAGCGGGCGCCACCTTCTGCCCTCCGCGGTTGATGACGTCCGCTTTCTTGATTCGGCCGACGATGAATAGATATCCCTCCGAGTCCAGATACCCGAGGTCGCCGGTTCGAAACCAATCACCCAGAAAGGCGGACCCTGTAGCGGCGGCATCGTTGTCATACCCCCTAGTGATGGTCGGACCTCTCAATACGATCTCGCCACGTTCACCAGGTCCGAGGTGTTGGCCCTCGGCATCCACGATGGCGATCTCAGCTCCGGCAGACTTGCCGACGGAACCGGGCTTGCGGCGGTCGAGAGGGTTCGCGGCAATCTGGGTGGCGGCTTCCGTCATGCCGTAGGTCTCAATCACTGGGACCCTAAAGACCTCTTCCAGCTCGGCGAGTACCTCGGGCGGCAGAGAGGAAGATGCTGAGCGGATAAGCCGCAAGGAAGAGCGCCGGGCGCTGCGCTTATGGCGAGGAGCCGCCGACAACAGCGCTCGATGGATCGATGGAACGGCCGTGTACCAGGTCGGTCGAAACTCCGTCAGCCAATCGAAGAAGGCTGCGGCATCAAAGCCAGGCGGGCAGACCACACTCGATCCGGCCGCCAATGCAGCGATGAGCCCGGAGATAAGGCCATGCCCGTGGAACAGCGGCAGCACGTTCAGCAATCGATCCTCGGGCGCAAGTCCAAAAACGGCGCCGACGTTGTAAGCCGAGAGGCACACGCTTGCGTGCGTCAGCGGGACCAGTTTCGGCCGTGACGTGGTGCCCGAGGTCAACAGCATGAACGCATCGTCCGTGCTGGAGGCCGACTCGGCGTCGATGGCGGTTCCTCGCGTTGCCGAACAATCAAGGCCAAACGCACCGGCGCCCTCGCCGGGTCGCGGCGACAAATCGATGACGGGTATGCTGAGGTTATACGCGACGTCTCGGCTCGCCGAATCGACGTCCGTGCATGTCAATAGCGCCGCTATCCGCAAGGCGCCGAAATAGTGTTGCCATTCGTCCGCGGCAAAGCCCGGGTGAAGTGGCACGCAGACCGCACCGGCCGCGACCCCGATTATCGCCACCGCAGCGTCTGCCCCTTGCGGCAATACGACCGCCACTCGGTCGCTTCGCCCTATACCGAAGCTCCGCAAATCGCTGAGCAGATCGTTCGCCCGCAGCCACAGCCCGCCGTATGTCAGCGGAGCGCGCCCAGGCGCGAGGATCGCATGGTGGCCGGGTGTGATTCGTCCGTAGTCGGCAAGGAGATCTTGGAGGCATAAAAAGAGGCGACTTACGGGTTTTTTGTCTGCCGGTCCGCGCATCATAGCCCCCCTAACAACATGCGGCCGTACGCGCTCACGTCCCTCGGGCGGATGAATCAATCCTGTAGCGCCCTTCAATGTATAACATAGCGACGAAGTGTCTACGAGTTATACCAATCCACAGATTGAGTGACCCTCGGCTGCCCAATCGCGGCGGGCGATGGATC
>Ga0306925_10001550_pt1 | contig 19028 bp, 13 predicted proteins | sample flu12Cox44000176_FD_203755 | JGI IMG/M metagenome (GOLD analysis project Ga0306925, IMG submission 203755) | Lab enrichment of tropical soil microbial communities from Luquillo Experimental Forest, Puerto Rico - flux8day.12C.oxic.44.000.176 (v2)... | ecosystem: Environmental > Terrestrial >... | reverse complement strand
CATCTTTTGTCTGGCCGGAGGAAAGCAACATATAGCCAACGTTGTTGAGTGTGCCTTCGCTAATTTGTTTGTCTCCTTCGGCAGATTTCTTGATTTGCGCATAACGTTGCAGGGCGACTGGCGTGCCCTTAAGCTTGGCGATCAACACCAGCGTTGGAGTTGCATCCTGGTGCTGTGCCTTATAGTTCCAGCCATACTCTTTCGCTATGCTTTGGACCAAATAGTCGGCCATGTTGAGGAAGTTGTCCGAGTTCCCCATGATCGCGACACCTTTCCCCGACTCCCCATTCATGGTGAGAAACGCCTGGAATCCCTCATCAGCCCCTTTATGTCCGAATTGCCCCGGATTATCCTTATCGAGGAAAAAGCCAAGACCAGCCTCTTCCATCACCGGCGTCAGCATTTCGCGCGTGGTTTGCTGCGAAAGCACGCGGTTGGACTTTCCGTTCTTGGAGAGTGCAATTTCAATCGCAAAACGGCTCAGATCCGTCGGCGTGGTCCACAACCCCGCCGCAGCCATCTCCGGGTAGATATGCCATCTGCCGTGGACAGTCTTTCCGTCCATATACGTACCCGCGGCCGTCAGGGCTGCACGCGCTGGCGGCTGAGGCTGCTCGTAACTGCTGTCGGTCATGCCGATTTTTTCGAGTACGATCTCGTACATTAGTTCGGGAAATGCCTTTCCCGTCTTGTCCGTCATCAATAGTTGCTCGATGGTTACGCCCCCGCCCGAATACATTTCCTTTGTGCCCGGAACCATGTCCACGCGGACGGGCGGCGTGTTCGCCGGCTTCTCGCCGTTCAGCACCTGAACCGTAGTAGGCAGTGAAGCGTCAACGTCGTACCCGGGGAAGCCATGAACGGTCAGCCCCGCCGTGTGCGACAGAATGCGCCGGAGCGTCACTTTTTCCGTCTTTGTGAACTCGTTATCCGGCACCTTCCAGGATTTCAAGTTGTCATTCACATTTTCGTCGAGCGAAAGCTTCCCGTTTTGTACGAGGAAAAGCGCTCCGGTGGCCGCCACCGGCTTGCTGATCGAACCTGCCTGGAAGAGCGTTTTGGTCGTGACCGTCTTGTTCGATCCCATCTCTACCACTCCGTAACCTTTGGCCCACGCGATTTGGAAATTGTCGATCACCGCGATGCTTAACCCGGGAATCTTGTAGAGTTCCATCAACTGCTGCAGATTGAGCCTCAGCGGCGGCTCGTCCTTGCCCGTGGGAATCTCGACAACGCCAGTTTCGATGCGGTGGATGCGCGCCTCCTCCCCGGGACTCGCGGTTTTGCTTGCCGCGGGTTTCGTTTGACCAGCCAATCGAGGAATCCCCGAGAGCAAAAGAACAGTCAAAGTCAGGCGCATGACCATCTTGGTTGACCGCATAGGTAGAAGTCCTTTCGTCGGGGATGAGACTTCGACGAACATGACAAAGCTTTGGTCTCAACCTGGAAAGCTGATTCTACTCAGCCAGATCCGACATCAAGGATACAACTAATACCCAAGACAGGCGTTTGACCAGAACTTGGGCGCAAGATACGATGCGCGGCGATGCCGCCATTCGTGATCGGACCCATTTTGCCGACGGAACCGGAGCGGAAGCCACGTCTCGGCGGCTTGCTGCTCCCTTTCGTTTTGATTGCTCTGATTTTGGGCTTCCTCAATGTGGGTAAGTGGCTCGTGCGGGAAGATCCTCTGCAAAAAGCTTCCGCAATCGCTGTGGTTAGCGGAAGAATGCCGCAGCGGGCGCTGGAGGCGGCGCGGCTCTATAGGCAGGGTTACGCACCGGTAGTGTGGCTGACCCATTCCACGGAGCCGGGAGCGACGCTGGAAAAACTTTCTGTGCCCTATGCTGGAGAAGAGGTTTACGACAAGCTGCTGCTGATCCACGAAGGCGTACCGGAGAGCGCGATCCAGATTCTCGACCCGCCGATTCTGAATACTGCCAATGAAATGCACACGATCGGCCGGGCACTGGCCAAACAAAATGACCGCAAGGTAATCCTCGTGACCTCGAAGGTCCATACCCGGCGAACAAAGACTCTATGGGGTAAACTTTCCGCAAAAGATGGCGAGGCGATTGTTCGGGGCGATTCCGAAGACAACTTCGATGCCGCTCACTGGTGGAGAACGTCGAGCGACGCCCTCGATGTCGTTCGCGAAGTGCTCGGCCTCTTGAATGCGTGGGCTGGCTTGCCTCTGCGTCCCGCCGGGGCATGATGGGTGGCGGCGTCAGACAAGAATGCCGCAGGACTCGCGGACTCGTCTGCGCTTCAACGTCTCAGAAAAACAGGAACCGCTTGCGTTTACGCGCTTCGTACGCGGGCGCGACTTCGGGGATGTGAGGGAGAGGCCGCCCTTCGAAGGCCGCGAGCGGATTCTCCACCAGCAGCGCTTGCGCCTTCTTCCCTCCGAACTGCTTTTCAATCGCGTCGTAGGCGAAATGTAGCTTCAGTGGCCGCCGCGCCGTGTTATGCGCGTCGCTGGAAACGAAATGCACCAGCCCGCGGGCCAGCCATGACCACGCGACTTCCTTTGAGCCGGGCCCGAAGACACCGGTTAACGAACCAGCCGTGATTTGCGCGTAGCAGCCCAGCTGCACCCATTTCAAGAGCCGCTCCGGCTGCGCGCGCAAAATGCCGTTGCGCTCCGGGTGCGTAATCACCGGCCGTAGCCCCGCCAACTGCAATTCATGCAAAGTCTGGTCCATCGAGGGAGGAATCGAAAACTCGTTGAACTCCACAAGCAGATAGTCCTTCTGATTGATGCAGAAGGGCGCAGGCTCGCAGCGGATCGCCGCCAGATTCTCCGGATTCAGATGGAAATCGCAACCTGTGGCAAGCGTCAATCGTCCCGCCAGCCGCGCGGTAAGTTCCTTTCGCGCCGAAGAAACCTTGGCGAAATCGAAAGCATAGGCCGAACTGGCATGCGGCGTCGCCACCACGTGCGTGATGCCGTCCGCGATGGCATCTTCGGCCATGGCGAGCGCGTCTTCGATGCTTTTTGCCCCGTCGTCGAGGCCAGGCAGGATATGGCAATGAAGGTCAATCATCTAGGGGTAGTATGCGTTATCCACGCCACGACGAGAAGACCTGCCCGACGCCCAGGAGAAACATCAGCGCCGCGAACACTTGCCTCATGCGCGCAGGATTCAACCGCCGCGCCAGTTGGCCGCCGGCAATGCCGCCCAGAAAAACGCCGGGGATGAGCAGCAATCCCGTCTGCCACGAAACGTAGCCCGCTTTTGCGTACGCGAGAAAGGCAAGCAATCCCGTCGGCGGAATCAGCGCGACCAGGCTGGTGCCCTGCGCCCGATGCTGGCTGAATCCAAAAAGAAGTCCCAGCAGAGGCACCAGCAACACCCCGCCGCCAATTCCCACCATCCCCGCCGCCACTCCGCAGAACGCCGCCGCAAAAAATATCCCGACGTTGCGTAATAAATTGTCCGAAGAAGTGTTCGCCACCTGGCCCGCCGGCCTCGGCCCGCTTCGCGTCTTTCGCCACAGCAAGACCGCCGAAAGCATCAAAAAAAAACCGAAGATACCCTGCAGGTAGCGCGACGGCATAGGCACGGCGATGCGCCCGCCGCCGTACCCGCCGATCAAAAATCCCAGCGCGCAAACAATCCCCGCGCGCCAATCCACCTGCCCATTCTTCCAATACTCGCGCAGCGCACCCAATCCGATGGGTGGCAGCAAGATGAACAAGGAGGTGCCCTGGGCGAGGTGCTGGTCGTAGTGCAGCAAATAGACCATCGCGGGGACAAGAATCACGCCGCCGCCGATTCCCAGCAGCCCGACGAGCACTCCCACCGTTAGCCCCAGCGCCAGAACGATGAGAATCATCATGGTGTGACGGGGCAGACGTTAGAACAGAGCAAAGACCGGATTTGCATCGGGCTATCTTGCCGCCTGCCTCGGAGAATGGCAACGAGCTTCTGCGTGGAAACTCAAATTACGTCTGGTAAAATTCTGGAAACATACGCAGCCGCATGCCCAAGCCTCACGGGGAAGCTGATACAATCACTATGTCTTTTATCTGCTTGGCCTTAGGGCCTCCGTCTGACTAATAAAGAGGAGCACGATCGATTCTATGCCAACCGACCGAAAACCAGAATTCTTCAAGGGCGCCCAACTCAAAGTGGCTATCATTGGATGCGGCTATGTAGGGCTGCCCTTGGCCCTGCGTTTCGCGGAAGCCGGGCACAAAGTCACCGGCTTTGATACAGATCCTCACAAAGTTTCGCTCCTCAACGCCGGAAAATCCTACATCGACCACATCCCGCAGACGAAAATTCAACAATTCGTGAACAGCCGCCACTTTGGCGCCACGAATGACTTTGCAAAATTGAAAGAAGCCGACGCTATCCTCATCTGTGTGCCGACACCGCTGAACGAATACCGCGAACCCGATTTGAGCTACGTGGAAGAGACGGCAAAGTCGATCCAGCCGCACCTGCAGAAAGGACAATTGGTAGTTTTGGAATCCACCACCTATCCCGGCACGACGGAAGAGCTTGTGCTTCCGATCCTGGAGAAGAGCGGCCTGCGTTGCCCCATTGCCACTGGCCCCGAGGCAGAAAACATTGCCGGAGATTTCTTCGTGGCCTTTTCTCCCGAGCGCGAGGATCCGGGAAACAAACAGTTCGGTCTGGCGCAAATTCCGAAAGTCGTCGGTGGCGTAAATTCCCCCAGCGGGCGCGCGGCGCAGGCTTTGTACGCACAAGTCGTCGCTAGGGTCGTCCCCGTCAGCACCACGCGCGCGGCGGAAATGGCCAAGCTGCTCGAAAATATCTTCCGTTGCGTGAACATCGCGCTGGTCAACGAATTGAAAATGCTTTGCTTGCGTATGCGCGTGGACGTCTGGGAAGTCATTGACGCGGCTTCGTCAAAGCCCTTCGGCTTCATGCCGTTCTATCCCGGACCGGGGCTGGGCGGACACTGCATTCCTGTCGATCCTTTTTATCTTTCCTGGAAGGCGCGCGAGTATGACTTTGCCACCCGGTTCATCGAACTGGCCGGTGAAGTCAACGTAGCCATGCCCTATCATGTGGTCGATTCTGTCGCCGCCGCGCTCAATGAACACAAGAAGAGCCTGAAGGGTTCGAAAATCCTGGTGCTCGGCGTGGCTTACAAGAAGGACGTGGATGACCTGCGCGAATCCCCGACGTTGAAAATCATGGAAATCCTGCAGAAGCGCGGTGCAGAGTTTGACTACAACGATCCCTATTTCCCGCAGCTCCACAAGATGCGCCACTACGACTATTCACACATGAAATCCGTTCCGCTGACTCCCGAAGCGCTCGGAAAATATGATGCCGTGCTCATTGCCACGGATCATTCCAGCTACGACTACGGCGTTATCGTGGACGCCTCCAAACTGGTGGTGGACACACGGAACGCCACGCGGCGCGTCATCCGCAACCGCAACAAAATCGTGCTCTGCTAAGAGACCTCTTCTCCTTACTCGGAAGCAAAGCGGTCGTTATCCTGAAGGCCGCGTCGTTTGCGACCCGAAGGACCTCAGCTTTAGAATTTGGCACATCGTTTGGGTTTGAGATCCTTCGGTGATCCTTGACGGGTCCCCTCTGGGATGACCGTCACTCATTAGTCTCGAAAAAGTGGAATTTTGTAGTTCGTGAGAAACTGCGGTCGACGCGCTACTTCGACTTAGTCAACTCGACCCGCACCGTGGCCACGGGCAGGACCGCTTCCATCAGCACCGGAGTTCGTGTGACATCGTCGGCCAGATACAATAGGAAGTGCGCGTCTTTCATCTCCACGCCGTTTTCCAAAACGTGAATCTCGATTTTGGACGCCGTGTAACTACCGGCGGTCACCTTCACCGGTTCCTCTCGGCCAACGATTCCCGCGTGGACATCATAGAGTTTCCGCCCATCATAAACCGGGCTGCGAACTTCGCGCATTTTTGTCCAGTCAATTCCGCGCAGGTAGAACAACATGCCGAGAGGATCGCGCGTGCCGGGAACGACGCGCGCCGCAACTACGCCGGGAGGCGCGGACTCGTTTGGCGACAACAGTAAACGCAAAATCGCCTCGACCTTCTGCCCGCGCTCGCTCAAGTGCATTTCGTATTGCAAGCCGGTCAAATTGGCCACGTCGCTGCGGGAATCAAACTGATCATCCAGCTCGAAGACCATGCGGTAGGGATTGTTCGTATGCGCCATCGCCTGAAAGTGCCAGGCGCTTCTCCCGGCAAAAGTGCCCTGCCCCACAACCGCAATCTTCAGATCGGCAATGGTGCTGTTCAGTTGCGCCAGGTTGGCGGTGTATTCGAGCGATTCGCCCACTCGAGGAGCGAAACCGTGCTCAACCGGCGAAGTATTCTTCTTTTCCGCGGGTTCGCCCGGGGCCCGGGGGAGGGCCGATATCGGCGGCAGGGTGGTACCCGGCGCATTCGGTCCATGATTCTGACCCGGCGGATTCATCGCGACCGGAAAGCGGCGAAACGCCCGTCGCGCCATAATCCAATAAAAAACTCCTCCCGCGACGAACGCCAGCAAAGCGATCAACAAAACCAGTGCGAGTTTCTTGCCCATGCTTTTTATGTGACCCGGTCGGCAATCAACGCGCCCCGGTGCCATTGACCATCGTACAATAAGAGAGATTTCCAGGCTGGAGGCGGAGAATATGCGCTACCTAGTCACGGGGGGCGCCGGCTTTATCGGCTCGAATACGGTGGACGAATTGGTGCGGCGCGGCCACGGAGTCGTGGTCCTGGATGATTTGTCGTCCGGCAAGGAAGAAAATCTCGCCGAGATCCGCAACAAGATCACCTTCATCAAGGGCTCCATCACGGATATCGAGATTGTGCAGAAGGCCATGCAACAGGCCGAGTTTGTGATTCATCTCGCGGCGCGCACGTCGGTGCCGCGTTCCGTGAAAGATCCCGTGGATACCAACCGCATCAATGTGGATGGAACCGTGAATGTGCTGGTGGCCGCGCGCGACAATAAGGTCAAGCGCGTCGTGTATGCAGCTTCTTCTTCGGCCTACGGCGAAACGCCCACCCTCCCCAAGAAAGAAGACATGCAACCGGTTCCGATTTCTCCTTACGGCGTGTCGAAATATGTCGGCGAGCTGTACGCGCAGGCATTTCACCGGTGCTATGGACTGGAGTGCGTCTCGCTGCGCTATTTCAATATTTTCGGACTGCGGCAGGATCCTGATTCGCCTTATTCCGGCGTATTGTCTCGCTTCGCGAAAGCGTTCCTGGCGGGCGAACCGCCCACGATCTTCGGCGATGGCGAGCAAACCCGCGATTTCACGTACGTGGAAAATGCAGTGCAGGCGAACTTGCTCGCTTGCGAAGCGGCCGGTGCATCTGGAAAGGTTTTCAATGTCGGCACGGGATATCGCGTCTCTTTGAACCAGACCCTCGAAATACTACGGCGCATTTCCGGAAAGCATCTGGAAGCCAAGTACGAAGCGCCGCGCGAAGGCGACATCCGCGATTCGCTTGCGGAAATAGGCAGCGCGAAGGAGCAACTCGGCTACGAGCCGGCGGTCTTGTTCGAGGAAGGTTTGGAACGCACCTACGAGTGGTATCAAACGCACCATGCTCCTGCAGCGGAAGAAACTCCCGAGAAATAAAACAGGGCGCCAAGTGCCGGAATAAGGCTCATCTGGCGGACGTACGTCCCGATAGAAGATGTCGAGATTCTGGATGTCTTCTTGTCTAAGGCGCGCTGACCCGTCACTTACACCCAGCCTTTGTGGCTTTGTCCTTAACTCCGGCCAAGACTCTGCGGCTTTCATTCGTACCGAAGCGCCGCCATTGGGTTCACGCGCATCGCGCGGCGTGTGGGTATGAAGCAGGCGAACAGGGCTACAGCGCAGAGCAGGATCGCCACGCTTGAGAATGTTAGCGCGTCGGTGCTCGTCACCCCCAGCAGCAAGCTACTCAGATAGCGCGTCAGTGCGAACGACACTGCCAGGCCCAGACAGACGCCCGTAAGCGTCAACAGCAGTCCATGTCCGAGCACCAGCCGGAGAATGTCCTCTTTGCTCGCGCCAAGCGCCATGCGGATGCCGATTTCATGTGTGCGCTGCCGCGTAGTGTAGGCCGTGACGCCGTAAATTCCGACCGCGGCGAGAATCAAAGCGAGCACCCCGAATGCGCCCACAAACGTTCCGGCGATGCGCTGCGGGAAGCTAGCGATTTGCTCGCGCAATTCCAGCGCGGTCACATCAAACACCCCCAGGTCGCCATTCAGTTCATGGATGGATTTCTCGACCGTCTTGCTGAAAGCCAACGCATCTCCGGCCACCCGCACATTGACAATCATGTCGGGGCGGTAAACCTGGTACAACGGCAAATACAGGAATGGCATTGGTTTTTCATTCAGGCCGTTCACTTTGCTGTTTCGTGCCACGCCGATCACTGTGAACCATTCATGCGTCAAGTCGGAATTGAGTTGCTTACCGAGTCCTTCCTGGTGCGGCCAATAGCGCTCCACAAATGCTTCGCTCACAATCACCGCGCGCTGCGAACTCTTCGTGTCCTGCAATGTGAAGTCGCGCCCTTTTACAATCGGAATCTGCATGGTCTGGAAATAATTCGGCGTGATGATCGCCACTTGCGTCTCCATCGATTCATTCGCCTGCGAAACGTACCCTTCGGGCTTCACGCTGGTCGATCCTCCGCCGAATGCCAGCGGTACGCGGCTCGAGAGGGCCACCGACTGTATGCCCGGCAGCGCTTCCAGTTTCGCGATGACCTGGCGATCGAATTCTGCACCGCTTGCATCCGAATAACCCGCGGTGAACAGATCGAAGGAAGCGATCAGTACATTATGCGAATTGAATCCCGGATTGATTCGCTCAGCGCTTACAACGCTGCGAATGAACAATCCCGCACAGATCAGCAGCAGCAGTGACAGCGACATTTGCGCCACTACCAACCCGCTCGCTAGGCGCGCCTTCTTGAGTCCACCCGATGCGCTCCCCGTGTCCTCTTTCAACACCGCCACCGGCGCTAAGCCTGACGACCGCAGCGCAGGTAAAATTCCGAAGATCACGCCCGTGAGCACCGAAATCACCAGCGTGGCAAGCAGCACCGTGCGGTCTGCTCGCAGGTTGAGGGACAACGGAATATCCGGCGTTACCGGCAGGAAGTTCAGCAATGTTCCCGCAGTCCAGAACGTCATCAGCAGCGCCATCACACCTCCCGTCAGCGCCAGCAGGAGGCTTTCCACCAACAGTTGACGCACAAGCCGCCACCGACTTGCACCCAACGACATTCGAATGGCGATTTCGCGCCGCCGCCCCATCGACCGCACCAGCATCAGATTCGCCACGTTCGCGCATGCCAGCAGGAGCACCAGGCCCGCAATAATCATCAGTGCCGGCAGTAGCATCGACATAAACTGATTCAGGCCAAATGGGTTCCGCCACAGCGGGTACAGCGTCACACTGTCGTGCCCTTTGTGTTCCTCGGGATAATTTTTTGCCTCCCGCTTCAGTCGGAGCGTCATTTCCTCCTGCGCTTGCTCCGGCGCGACGCCCGTCTTCAACCTTCCAAACATCAATAACCAGAAATAGTGGTGGTCGTGAAGCAGGTCGCCCCCTGTCGTCACTTGTTCCTCCATCATGATCGGAACCCAAAGCTCCGTTCGCACCCCGGTCTGGCTTCCCTGAAACTCCGCCGGCGTTACGCCCACAATGGTGTACGGGTGTTGGTTGATTTGAATCACATGGCCCACTATGTCTGGATTCTCCCCGAAATGCGTTTGCCACAGCCGGTAGCTGATCACCGCCACGGGCGCGCCTCCCGGCTTCTCGTCCTCCACAGGCAGAAAGCCGCGCCCAAGGATCGGCCGCACGCCCAGTACATCGAAATAATTCGCAGACGCTACCATGCCCCACACGCGCTCCGGTTTACCTTTGCCCGTCAGGCTCATCTGAGCGAAGTTGCACGCGGCGATGCCCGTAAAACTCTGCTGCCCGTCGCGCAGGGCTTCAAGATCAGGGTATGTAAACGGGAAGGGGTTGTCCCCGGGCTTGCTCAGCGTTAGCGACACAACCTCGCTCGGGCTGGCAAGTCCGGGAACTGGATTCAGCAAAGTCGAATTGATCCAACTGAAAATCGTGGTGTTCGCGCCGATGCCCAGCGCAAGCGTCAGGATGGCAATCGCCGCATATCCCGGCGCCTTGGCGATCATTCGCAGGCTGTATCGCACGTCCTGCCAGAACGAGGTCATCCGCGCACCTCCAAATACATTCTAGGGCGATTGAGAGCATGTTTCTGCCCATCCTAGGTGCCCGCCAAGCGAGTACTCGCGCATTACTTAGCAGAATTGCGCTATTCCAATCGCGCGCCGCCGTCCGATTGTGGGACGTGCCATGAACGAAACCGAACACCCGATTGAATGTGGGTGGACGCAACGTTTCGAGCAAGCTGTGGGTGACGGATAGGTGTCGGTAAATCCAGCCATCACCAGCTAATTGCTAGCCTTGCCTTCGATGACTCCCGATCGGTCGGCTTACCGGACATGTTCGTACTAAAACCCAGGCCGGAGCAGTCACTTGCCGTTCCCTTTGATCACGAATTGCTTCTCGCTATACTCTCGCCATGCCGAAGCGCCCGAAAATCGAGCCCATCCGCAATCCAACGCTCTTCGAAATGGAAAAGCTTGAACAGGCGTCCGATCTCGTCGCCAAGCCGGAAGTCAATCGCCCTTACCCCAAGAGCCAGGACTCTTGCTCAGAACATCCGCATTCACCGCAAACGGCTGGCCCGTCAGTTTCTACGCAACGCAAGTTATTACCCACGAAGGTATAACGGACAGGGGCATAGCGTTCGTTCGTAACACACACCAACACACACCGCAACCTTGCAGTCAAATTCACGCCGGCGTACGATTCTCACATCTTTACTCCTCGCAGGACCTCCCCAGCCTATCCCGAGGTGTACCAGAAAGAGGTTTCCAACATGCCTATCATCAAGGAGTTCACCATCCGCTTAGAAGACCGGCCCGGAACGCTTGGCAAGCTCTGCCAATCTCTCGCCGAGCAAGACATCAACATTCTCGCGTATCAACAGTTTGCTCGAGAGAAGGGCCAGGGTTCCGTCCGTCTCGTAGTGGACAATCCGGACAAAACTAGGGCGGCTCTGGATCGCCAGCGCAACGATTACAGCGAAACCGAAGTTGCAAAGGTATTGCTCGCTAATCGCCCTGGAGAACTAGCTCGTGTCGCGTCGCGTCTCGGCGAAGCGAATATCAACGTCGACTATGGCTACTCCGGAGCTGAGCCGGGCGCCAACGCATCTTTCCTTATCCTCGGAGTCGCGGACGCTGCAAAAGCGCTAAAGCTCCTCGAACATGCGGCCGCTGCGGGCGCGAAGACCTAACTAAATTGACTCTCGTTGCGGTACAACCGTACCAACATTCTGACCGAAGCGCCGGCGATGAGCATCGGCCATCAGCCGATCGAGTTCCGGCCGTCGCTCCATCGTGCCGGAGATCCCGGTGTCCATGTATTCGCCTGCGCGCAGCAACGCTTCCTACGTGCATTTGAGGAGGCGAGTCGCTGGCCCCGGGAGGTCCGGCGCCGCCACACAGACCAGCTGCGCCCATCCGGCATGATCGGCCACGCTGATGGCACACGGCGTCCGCGTCATCGTTGTCTCACGCCTTTCCTGCGGCGCACCAGATATGGTCGAAGCGTGGCTTCAAGATCCTCGCGCAGCCAATCGGCGGCGGAGCCTTCCCGATACAGCGTCCAATTCAGGAACGACCCGCCAAGCGTGACCTCGATTGACCGAGCGAGCGCGTGCACGTTGGTATCGGCGCGGAGCTCGCCGGAGGCGACGGCGTCGACGACGAGCTTTTCGTAGTGCGCGCGTGCCGCTCGCGACATCCGCAACAGGTGGCGATGCAGGACCGGATCGGCCAGGTCGTTGTGAAGATAGGCAAGATTCCGAAGGGCGGCGCGCGGCGAGCTGGCCAGGTGGGTATGTATCGCCGTGACGGAACGCAGCGCCTCCAGCGGCGATTGGGTCAGCGGCTGGGGGTCGGCCACACCCAGATCGCCGGTGGCCGCGGCGTGGCGGGCATGCGCCAGCAACATCGCGCGCTTGGAGCCGAACCGCTGCACCAGCGCGCCTGCGGTGACGCCCGCCTCTGCGGCAATTTCCCGAAGCGTCAGCTCCGCCGGGCCGCGACGGTACATGACCCGCACCAACGCCGCGAACACATCTGCGTCCTCGGCCTTTCGTCGTCGCGGACTCATCGCACTTGACAATATCTAAACACACGTTTAGTTTGATCGCAACTACCATGGCTGTGCTCGGCGTCCAGGCAGCCGTGCCCTTTACAGTCAGCGTTGAGGCGTGACAATGAAAAACGGAAAGCCCCGGGTAACGATCCACATGGCCGCGAGTCTCGACGGCTTCATTGCGAGAAGAGATGGAAGCGTTGACTGGCTCGAGACGTCAGACAACTTCGAGGGCGGGAACACCATGACCCCGGAATCAGTCGCGGAGTTCCTCAAGACGATCGACTGCTACGTCATGGGTTCGCGAACCTATGAGACGGCGTTGGATTTCGAGGCGAAGGGGCTGGGTTGGTCCTACGGCGACAAGCCGACCTTCGTCCTCACCCGTCGCACGCTGCGCAAGACCAGGAGCGCCGTGGAGTTCTACTCGGGCGATCTCGGACACCTGGTCGGCGAGAGATTGAAGCCGACCTTCCACAGCATCTGGTTTGTCGGCGGTGGTGAATTATCCGCTGAATGCCTGCGCCTCCGACTGGCCGACGAAGTGCGCTATTCGATCGTGCCCATGCTGATTGGCGACGGAATCCCGTTTTTCCAGGGGCTCGACAAAGACGTCGCCTTGCACCTTTTGGAGGCGACCGCATACAAGAGCGGCATGGTGGCGCTTCGCTACGAGGTGCGGAAGTAGGCTCGACCGAAGCGTGAAAAGCTGAAGGCCGGGGGCGACGCCAACTGATCCCGCGGAAGTTCGATATGCGTTATTGGCCTCGTTGTAAGTCACTAGAAGCTATTGCACAACCCTCCGTAAGACGATCATGAAGCAGATATGAAAAAAGGCACCATAGATCGTGAGCGAACGGTCGTAGCGTACAACCAAGCGTCGGAAGTTTCCCAGCCAGGCATGAGTGCGTTCCACGATCCATCGGTCAACCATAGTCATTTCAGAGGCCTGTCCTGAGTTTATGCAACAGTTTCTAAGGATCGATGCCTTTGTCCTTCCTGAGCGAGAGTTAACAGCGTATTCCGAGCGGATGGGTGACACTTTGCCCCACGCAAACGACAAAGGCACGCGAACAAAGATGTCACAGACCGTTATGCAGAGCAGTTGAAAGAAGACGTTGAGTGGAGAAGCAGAAAAGGCTGGATTGGGGTTCAAGTTGCCCTCCTCAGAAACCGTTTTGTGTGCCGAGACTCCATCCAGAGTTCTTCAGCTACCCGTGCCCGAACCGGACTGCTTCTGATCACAAAATATATCCTTGCTGGTTATTTGAATATCGTGCTACCTTGCGCTTTTATAGGAAGGTTCTCTCCTGCAAACGGGGACGGAAAATCACAAAACAGCCCTGACGACCGCGGCCGCGGGGTGAGGCAGAAGATGTCACAGTCGTTTTCGACGGATCTCGTTCCTGCTTCTGATCGCCTGGAAGCATGGTTATGGAACGCGAGGCAAATTTGTGGCGATTGCCAGTTCCGATTTCACAAGCACTTTCCGTTCCACGGGTCCATCGAGCGGCGCAAAATAGCAGGCCTGGAGCTCACTCTCTTTTCCTCCAGCGCCCTCTCGTTCAACAAGTTCCCGCCGGCGAAACTCTGGCCGGAAAATCGAGCTTGCATTGTCATTACACAGATTGCTGGCGTAAGGCAGTACAACCAAGCAGGCAAGGTAGTCGTTTTGAGCAAGGGCGATACTACCCTGATCGACTCCGGAATTCCTTGGTCGTCCGATTGCGCTGGTGATTGCGCGCGTCTCTACCTGCGTGTGCCTCAGTTCCTCATGGAGAGGAAGCTTCGGAATATCAAGATCCCTGGCGCCACGCGAATATCCGGCGCAAGTGGACTGGGGACGACTCTTTTCCATTTGGTGACCTCACTCTACCAGCAGGCGGAAGAACTGACTCCCGAAGAAGGTGCGGCGGCCATCGAAGCCTATCTGAGGATCTTGTCCGGGTGCATCGGCGCGCCGAGGCCGGCGCTTGGAAGTGCGCACCGCGGCACGGAGCCAATCCCTCGCATCCTTCAGTACATCAATCACCATTTAACGGAGGCCACGCTTTGTCCCGCGGACATTGCCTCCGCTGCCGGAATTTCGGTTCGCCACCTCCACCGGCTATTCTCGCGCCGCGGGTCCACAGTCACCGACTGGATTCGCCTGCGGCGGCTAAACCATTGTTGGGGAGATCTGTCCGATCCGCGCTCACGCCAGAAGAGCATTACGGAGATCGCCTTTTTCTGGGGGTTCAACGATTCGGCGCATTTCAGCCATGCGTTCAAGAAACAGTTTGGCGTTTCTCCGCGAAGTCTGCGCTCGCGCTATTGGCCTGAGCCAACGGAAACGAAAGATCGGAAACAGGAACACCTCTTTGTGGACTCAGACAACCTGCGGCAGGTGAAGCCAAGCTGAAGATCGGATTCCTTCGGGAGCCATCTGAGTGTCTGAGCAAATACTCGGTGATCCCAGTATTGTGGGGCAGAGGTCTCCTTGCTCGAGGTTCTCGTTGCGATGCGCCGAAGTACCTTTTGCAAAGGGGTTTCGCGCAGTACTTCCTGCAAGTGACACAGCTTAGATTTCCGCGATTCGAACGTTTCGTTCCGAGGGGTGGCTCGTTTGCCTCGCGGGGATGCGGATGAGAAACCCCAGCACGGCCCAAACCGCCAGCGCCACCCACTCATAGCGAGTAAAGTGTCCGGGAACAATGGGCAAGACTTTCATCAGGATCATCAGAAGAGTGACCAACATTCCAAACACAGCGGCGGCACGCCCGGTCAAGCTCGGCTTCATGCAGTAGTAGGACGCGCAGGCAGACATCCAGCCCACAGCGCAGGCCACTGCTCCCACCTCAAGAATGGGAACCAGTCCTGCCTCGCCGAAAAAAATCGCCAACGTTGTGGCCAAACCTACCGCCAAAATAGCCATTGTCGGCGTCTGATTCGAAGAATGAACAAGGCCCATTTTGGGGAGAAGCAGATTCCGGCGTCCCATGGCGAACAGCAAACGCGAGGACGCAACCATATTTGCGTTGAAGGCCTGAAGAAGCGCCACGAGCGCCGAGGCGAGAATCAGGCTCACAATCCAATGAGCTTGTAGCGCGCGCTCGAATGCCACGGCGATCGGGAATTGCTGGCTGGCGTTGAGGTCCTGCCAGGGAGCGACAAAGGAGACTGCGGAAATCACCACCAGGAAAAATGCAAGGCCCACGAAAATTGTCAAAAGGATGGCCGCAGAAAAGTTTCGCGCAGGGAAATCCGGGCTTGCTTCCTCCGCACACTTGCCTACGGATTCGAATCCCGACATCAGCCAGGGCACGACTTGCCACACCAATAGGATGGAGATCACCGGGGCATGACTGAATAAAGGCAAGAAATTCGCCGGGGACCCGTGCTTTGCTCCGGCAAGCGCGAAGATGATGACCAACAGGAGGAACGTAAAAGTGGTCAGTTTAAGGAACCTCGCGCTGGCCTGGATTCCACGATGATTCAGCCACATAAAAAACAAAGTAATCATCAAGCCCAGGGCGATGTGCGGCAAATACACCGGGTGATTTCCCAAACGATATAGCTCGAAGGTATTTAGCACCGGAAACAAATATCCCGTGATTCTGCCGGCCGCCAGGGCCTCGAACGGGCACGTCAAGAAGTACGCGAGAAACATCATCCAACCGGTCACGAAACTCACCGAAGTGGGAAAGAATCGCGCCGTGTAGGCTACTTCCCCCGCGGCATCCGGCATGGCTCTGACCAATTTCCCGTAAACATAACCGATGGGAAGCAGCATCAGGGCTCCGGCGGTGAATCCAAGAAGGGCGCCAAGGGGTCCGCCGCGTTGCAAGAGATCGTCCATGACGACCAGCCACGCTGTGCCCACCATGACGCCGAAGGCGAGAGCAAAGTAGTCAATGAAACGAAGTTTGCGCGCGAGGAGTGTCATGCAGGCCTATGTGACGACTACAGAAAAGCGGATCCCTCGAGGGCGCGACCCGAGGCGCCACACAGCGGCGCGCAAGTAAGAGTTCGGTCGCACCGCCCGGGTTGACGATTTTAGGTGTTGGTCTGGGGCGATCAGAATTGGTACCTCAGCGCGAATTGCATGACGCGCGGATTGGTAAGCAGTCCCGCGTAAGCGCCGAAATTGTTGGCCGCTTGCTGCAGCGAGGGGGCGCCATCGCCAAGGCCGGCCATAACGTTAAACCGCGTCAGGTTCGCGACGTTGAACACTTCCCACCGGAACTGCAGGGTCTGGCCCTCCCACGGCATATTAAACATCTTATTCAAGCCCATATCCCAGCCGGCATAGCCATCGCCGCGGAGCGCATTGCGAGAACCGCTCTGGCCAGGATAGGGATGCACAAAGTCGTTCAGCGCAGCGGCGGGGTTGGCGAAAACGCTCACTGTTCCAGTCACGGGATTCTTGAAAACGCCTGTCTTTGGGTGGCCGATTAATTGTCCGTTCCCCTGCTCATCCCAATCTGTGGCCCAGAACTGACCGTTATCTACCGTGAACGGAAAGCCCGAGGTCCAGCGAACCAAACCGGTAACCTGCCAACCCCCGATAATGGCATTGAGAGCGGTGTTCGCATCGTGGCCAAAAGTCTTGCCTTTCCCGAACGGGAGGTCGACAGCCCAATTCGCGTTGATCTGATGCGTAGTGTCGAAGTCTGAGACGGCGCGAAATTGACGCGGGGAAAACGCATTCACGAGGCGGGTCCCCGGCGCCCCAATGTTGTCTGTGCCGCTAAAACCAACGCGGGCAGCGGCAGAAGTGATATCGATGGACTTCGAGTAGGTGTAGTTGAGGTCGAACTGGGCACCGTTGCGGTACTGCTTCTTTAGAGTGACTTGGAAGCCGTTGTAGTTGGAGTTCCCGATCGAACTCCACGCATAATTGGTTGTGAATTGCTGATTCAAGAGTTCGCCACCGTAATACTGGCCATTGCTGCCGTAACCCTTGCCATTGATATAGTACGAAGTTCCGGTGTTGTCCGTAAGGTATCCGTACAAGTCGATGTTACCGGCCCCGACGACCTCATCGCCAACGTAAGCGCCGGAGGTTACATACAAAGAATAAGCAGCCTGGGCTATATCTGTTGTCGTGTACCGAGTTACAAAATTCTGGTAAACGTTTCCGCCTGGGGCAAAGCATGGCGGATTTGTACAAGGCGAGTTAGTTCCGACCGCGTTAAGTAGGTTCTTCCAAAAAGCAGCCGTTGGGCCAAGCGCCTGATCGAATTGACTTGGGGTGAGACTCAGTGCGGCGAGGCCTTGGGAGCTGCCCAGCTTAGAAATGGCAGTGGCGGCAGAGTAGTAATCAACTTTGGACTTGGGATCGACGATGTCGAGCGGCTGCATCAGGTCGCGCTGAGTGAGCAGATTATGACCGAAGCGGCCAACGTAGGCGAGCTGCAGAGTATACCCGTGGGGCAACTCGCGGCCGACGGAGAAATCCACCGCATAGGCATAAGGCGTTTTCATAGACTGGTCGATGCCCCAAGTGATGGCTTGCCCTCCCGGATAGCCGGAAGGCGGGGTCTGCGGGAACGCCCCAGGAGGTGCTTGCTGAAAATATGCTGTGGAAGCGTTTTGGTTGGTGAGTGGAATACAGTTGATGGCGTTGCCGCCGGGGCAGTTGGGATTATTCACCATGTTCTGAACGCGTGCCACGTTGTCGGCGCCGTCAACACAGCAGGGATTGGTTAAGGAAGTTGAGTAACCGGCAGGAGCGTTGGCGTCAAATGTATTCACGAGTTGCATGCCCGCGCGATCGTAAACAATACTGAATCCCGCGCGAATTACGGTCTGGTCGGGTGCGCCGAAGAGCGCTCCGAACAGCCCTCCCTCTGCACGCGGTGAATAGGCTACAGAGACACGCGGCGAGAAGTTCGTCCACTGGGTGTTATAAAAGCCTGGCCCATTGTTAGCCTTGCCACCACCGATGAAGGAGATCAGTGGGGCATCGGCAAAGCCCATCCCGTTTTGCATATTCTGGACATTCTGATTGAAGTATTTGCCCATATTGAATGTGCCTGAGGGGCATGGGGGCGTGCCGTTCGCCGTTGCTACGGAAGGCGAGCACGTTGGAGAGGCCTGAAGACCGTTCACTTCCCAAGGCGGCGGGAAGATGGACCAGCGCAGGCCGAGGTTGAGAGTCCAATTCGATTTGAACCGCCAGGAGTCCTGTCCGTAGATTTCATACCAGCTGAGGCCATAGTTGCGTTTTACGGGCGCACCTTGAGCTTGTGGGCTCCCAGCCTTGTTGTAATTCCAGTTTGAGTTCACCAGAGAGACCATACCGAGTAGACCGAGCATTGGGTAGTCATAGGCGCTGCTGGAATAGGGTTCTGGGTAACCGCCGTTTGCAGGATCCAGTGCGCTCTGGCCACCTGTATTGGCGAAACCTACGGGGGCCATCCAAAAAGTGGCACCCTTCCCCTGGCTGAAAGAGTGGAGATAGCTGACGCGGGGATCGCGAGCGATGCCAATATTGCCGCCGAGCTGAATGGTGTGCTTGCCCTTGGTCCAGGAAAAATCATCCAGGAAATTGTTCACAGGCATTTGGAAATTGTGGCTGTACGCGAAGCTGTTATCGAGCGTGTAGAAGGTATTCCACGCCTGGTTCGAATTGCCAACGTACCCGGTGCTCTGACGCGTAAATCCCCAACGGAAGGTGTTGACTTTGGAGGTGCCGATCAATGCGGTGTAGCCAACAGCCATGCCCTTGCTGAAATCCAGCAGGGTCTGCAAGGGAGCAGTGCCAGGGAGGAAGGGAGCTTGCGGGTTATTCAAATTCTGCATGGCCCCGC
>Ga0306925_10001547_pt1 | contig 19046 bp, 19 predicted proteins | sample flu12Cox44000176_FD_203755 | JGI IMG/M metagenome (GOLD analysis project Ga0306925, IMG submission 203755) | Lab enrichment of tropical soil microbial communities from Luquillo Experimental Forest, Puerto Rico - flux8day.12C.oxic.44.000.176 (v2)... | ecosystem: Environmental > Terrestrial >... | reverse complement strand
CTATTTCTCCACCCGCCAGTACCTTGGCTTCACGGGAGCCAAAAGCGGCGAGAAGAGCATGGCGTTCACCCAAAAGGTCCTTGGGAAGGGCCACGCCACGGCTCGTCTACTGCTGCGAAATGGACGCATCTACCATCTGTTTTCGCGGATCGTGTATCGCGCGATTAGGCGCGAAAACCTCCGCAATCGGCGCGAGCATTCGGTCGAGCACATTCGCACGAAGCTGGCAACATTGGATTTCGTGCTGGCCCACCTCGATTATCGTTATCTCGAAACCGAGACCGAAAAGGTTGAATATTTCTGCAAAGAATTAGGCATCAGCAAGGAAGCGCTGCCCGCCAAACGCTACGCCGGAGCGATCCGCGAGAAGACCACCGATCGCTATTTCGTCGACAAGTTCCCGATGTTTTTCGTTCCTGATTCGTCCTCTTTCTCCCCTGTGGTTACCTTCAGTTTTGTCGATCCCGGGCTCCTGAGCCTCGCCAGTTTTGACACCCATCTGTTGGATTACAGCAGTCTGTTTTCGGCTGTTCCGCAGATGGATTTCATCTACATCTCGACGCGGCCGACGCACTTCGAAGCGGCTCACAAACTATTCTCGGCCATGGCCCCAAAGGCTACAGATTCCGATCCCGCCATGGAGGGCCTCCGGTATTTCCATTTCCGCGATCTCTGGGAACGCAAGCTTTACGGCTACTTGACCATCGACCAGATCGAATTCCTCAAGGGAGCAAAGGAGCGATACAGAGACCCTCGAATCGAGAGTCTCTACCGGCCATTCAATAGTGGCCAGATCCCTGCAAACGTGGTCATCGAACAATTTCGCAAGCTCGCTCGGAAACGTGAGGCGTCGTTCCGCACCGAGCTGGTCGACGGCCAGGCGGCTCTTTTCGAAGCGAACCTGCCGTCTCGAAAGGGTCGGAAAACGGAAACGCAGGTGAACGGCGTAGGGGAAGCGACTTTCCGTACTGGTTTCAGACCTATTTTCGGAGCGGAAACCCAAAAGGTCGAAGAGAACTAACAAGATGCGAAGGCAGAGGGCAGAAAGAATCCACGCGGGCAAAACACCACTTCGGCCGGGAGCGACCCCCTTTTGGACACCGTTCCGCTGCCCAAAGGTCTTTGGGGTCGCTCCCGGCCGTCACGCTATCGCGTGATCGTGTTTTGCCCGCGTGCATACAGAGAAGCAAGCAAACCTGAATGCGGAGAAGGAAGGATTCTGAATACAAAGAGGAGGACATTCTGATGTCAGTCTTAAAAGCACCACAGAAACAGCCGAAAACAACAGTCGTGCAGCTACGGCTCGATGAAGAAGCACGGATGAAGCTTACAAAGTACGCGCAGTTTCTTGATTGCTCACCATCCTATGTCGTCACCGAAGCTCTGAAACATGTCTGCAACAAGGACAAGGAATTTCAGTCCTGGCTATCAGACCAACACAACAAAACTTCCGAACTACCCTCGAAAGGAGAGTTGTTCCAACTAGAACTAAAGTAACAATCCATGCACCGCCATCTCCAATTCGGTATGCGTGAGAACCCAGCGTCTGAACAACGGCATGGCTCACGCCAAGCACTGTGCATTGCCTCGGCAGCAAGTTCTGTCGAGAAGAAGCCCTCGACATCAGCGCGGCTGGCGAATGGCAGAAATGACTTGTTTGCCAACGAGGTGCGGCTCCGGGAGCTCGGCCCGTCATGGTCAATGCCATTTTTGTCGGCCAAGAGCCGGCTTTGAGAATGCCGTTGGACACAGTCGTCAAAGTCGAGCGGAGCGCGTCCGCTCTTCGGCGTCGCAGAGGTCTACGCGCTGAGTCATCATGCGACGAACCGTCACTCTTGACGCCCGCCCTCAGAGGGTTCATAGATCGTGTGATCGTGCCCATACTGGTTGAACACTACATTGAGGAGCAGGACATAACAGGCGATCTTGTGGGAGGCGGTACAAGTGTGGGAGAGTCACATTGTAAGCCTGCAGAGTGGGAGCGCAGTAGACCATGACCGAGATCCGGAGTTGTGCGGTGTATGCTCGCTATAGTGACGAGCGCCAGAATCCCCTCAGCATCGACCAACAAGTCAGAAAGTGTCGCGAGTACGCCGATCGCTACGACCTTCGCATACTTGATGGGCATGTGTACACAGACAAAGCAATAACTGGGGCAACAGAGGATCGGGCAGGGTTGCGTAGATTGCTCGAGGCTGCACAGCAGAAACCGTGCCCATTCGATGTAATTCTCGTGGACGATACCAGCAGATTAAGTCGTGATTTGGCACATTCTCTCGAAATTGTAAAGCGGGTGAAGTTCGCTGGAATCCGCGTTGTTTTTGTCAGCCAGGGCTTCGACACCAATGCCGCGCAAACACAGACATTGGTAACTGTGCATGGCCTAGTTGATTCGCTCTACCTTGAAGAACTGGCGAAGAAGACGTTTCGCGGAGTCGAGCAACGGGCGATCCACGGCCTTCACACCGGAGGGCGCGTTTTTGGTTACAAGCGCGTCCCAATCGAGAGTCAAAGTGAGCGAGACAGTCATGGGCGTGCAGTTATCAACGGCGTTAGACTTGAGGTCGATCTCAGCCAGGCCGTCACAGTGCGCAGAATATACGAGCGGTACGCTGCCGGCGATTCCCTAAAGCGGGTTGCGATTGATCTCAACAACGAAGGGATTACATCGCCACAGCCTCAGAAGGGAAGGGTTTCGCAAAGTTGGTGCCCTTCATCTGTGCGGCACATTCTTCTGAATGAACGCTATCGAGGCGTAGTGACGTGGGGGCGTACTCTCAAAGTGAGGTCGCCAGAGACAGGAAGGCGAGTCTATCGTCGGAAACCTGAAAGCGAGTGGCGCAGAAAGGAAGTCCCTGAGCAACGGATCGTGTCGGATGATTTGTGGAATTCAGTGCAGCAACGATTTCGCGTAATTCGCGCCATGAATGGCGGCAGAACCAAGAGCGGGCGGACGCTGGCCTCGCCCTATCTCTTCACGGGGCTATTGGAATGTTCTGAGTGTCATGGGAACATCACCGTTGTTTCAGGTACTCACAGGAAGCGCCCCTATCGGAGGTATGGCTGTTCGATGCACGCTCATCGGGGCGATAAGGTGTGCACTAACAGCTTACTGGTTTCACAGGCAGTACTCGAAAAGGGGCTTCTCGCGGCTTTGCAAGCAACAGTGTTTAACCCGGCCGTCCTGAATTACGTGCTCAACAGTTTTGAGGAGCGAGTTCTGCAGCATATCGAAAATCGTGCGGGCGAAACCGGCGCGCTTGTAGCAAGGATCGCGGAGCTCGAAAAGAAGGTTCGCAATTGCACGGCGGCGATTGCAGAGGGTCGTGCTTACAAAAGTCTGCTCGATCAAATCGGTCTCTTAGAAGCAGAAATGCAGCAAGCGAAAGGGCAGCTCGAGACCGTAAGATCGAAGGGCGCGAGAATGCGTCTGCGGGACAGCCGACGCTTTGTGGAAGCCGATCTGCTCGATTTGCAAAAACTTCTAAACAGGAACCCCAAGCTCGCGCGGGCGGAGTTGGCAAAACATATTCCGAAAATCGTCCTCACTCCGCAGAATGGGATCTATTTAGGGGTTGGAGACTGGCATCTCTTGGGGGTGGTCTCTTACGGTGGTGCCGGGGGCCAGAATCGAACTGGCTACGCCCGCCTTTTCAGGGCGGCGCTCTACCGGTGAGCTACCCCGGCACGGTAAATCAAGTCAATGACTTGCGAGTGTCGGCCTGCTCCGCAAAATTCGATGTGACGGTTTCGTGACGGTTTTCCGACTCGGTTTGGGAGACTTGGCGGCTAGGTTCGAGCAGCTTCGCTGCCTGTTCCAGGTCGCGCTCGTCGGTGATGTCGTATCTTTTGAAAACGCTGGCGGTTTTGTGGCCGCTGATTTTCATCGCTACGGTCTCCGAAATTCCTTGCCGCCGCATCCGGCGCACTCCCGAACGGCGCAGGTCATGCATCTGCAACCCTTCGTAACTTCCGTCTTCATCGAGCTTGCCAAGCCCGCTGACATGACATAAATGATACCAATCCTTCCGCGGCTGGGCAACGCGGCTTCCGCTCGGCCGCGTCAGCACAAAATCATTAGATTTTTTCCCAGTAATACAGGCAGCCAGAAGAGTTTTGATTTCGGCGGTGAGCTTCACGCGGCGCCCCTCGCCGTTCTTGGAATTCTCAAGCGCGATCCAGTCCTCCAGCAAGTTCACGTTGCGCACGCGCAGCCCGAGCATTTCAGATTTTCGCCAACCGAAATTGAAACCGAGCGCGAGAAAGGTCCTGAGCCACAGCTCGCCGGCGTTGTTTGTGAGCACTCTGTATTGTGACTCTTCGACGAAACCCTGGCGCGGCTTCGCCTCTTTGAGTTTCTTCGGGAACATCGGAATACGCTCGACCATCTCCAAGCGGGCGCCATGACGGAAGGCTGCTTTCAATATCGCCACTTCGCGGTTGCAGGTCGCGGCGGCGATTCCCGCTGTACGGCGAGTCGCGATGTAATCAGCAATCTCAATGGGCCGGACCGCGGAGGCTGGCCGAGAGCCAAAGACCGGTTCCAGGTGCTTCCACGCGAGCTTGAGCCGGTCCATGCGCGGCGTGACTTCGCGTGTCTCGCATTCTTTCTTGTAGGCGGTCCACAAATCGAGACAGGTAAGGCTTGGCACCTCCGTCGCGGGCTCAGGCGCCGGAGCTGGCGGATACATTCCATCCCGAACTTGCTTCTCGAGATCCGCGCGCAGCCGGACCAATTCTTTGCGACCAACGCAGCCGACGACACCGATGGCCTTCCGGATGGGCTTGCCGGTCGGTGAAGTGACGTAGGCGATGTACGCACGCCCGCGAATCTGAACGCCCTTCGGGAGTTTCATGACGTCCTCCCTTCGCTCTCTCTCCGGCAATACTCAACGATGGCTTCCTGAACAGCTTGCTGCATCGACAGGTTCTTGGACGCCGCGATGCGATTGATGCGCACCCATAGCGCGCGCGGCAGGCGCAGCGTGCTTTGAACGACATCTGCCTTTCCCTTTTTCATATGCCACCAGCTCTGGTCACAACGGTACCATAGTGGTACCACCAGGTCAAGCGCGGCCCAGCTCGGCGACGGTCAGGAAGTCTTTCGGATCAATCACCCGTCGGCTCACTTCGGGGAAGTCGTGCCAGCAAATCGGGCGAGTCATGCTTCCTCTATGTGGCCGTGCACACCGACGATCAAATCGACCTGCGCCTGGATAATCATTTTTCAACTCGCGCGCCTGCCTTTCGGTTCGCATCGTAGAGTGGCTTTCCCTTCGGCGCGGCAAGTTCCTGTTTGCGGCCGGAATCGGGATTCCCGCGCACTTCGAGCACCGGCGCAATCTCGATCTCTTTTGCGTCCAGGCACCGGCTACAGACAAAGACGGCGTACTTCGCCGCCGCGTGCCAGCCATTGCCGCCGCGGAAAGGAATGCCGGCGGCATCCTTCGCGTAAACCACGCTCGCGGGACGGTAATAATGTCCATTCTCTTCGCAGTTCACTTCGTTTCTCCATTCTCTTTCCTTGTCGCGTGATCCTTGGTCAAGAACGCGCGGAGCGAACTGAGCGGGATCAAAGTCCTCGATCCGATTTTTCGTCTGACGAGCTGCTTGTTGGCTAGCAACACCTCGATCGTCCTGACACCAACGCCAAGAAAGACCGCCGCTTGCTGTTTCGAATACAGCGCCGGCTCTGGCATCCAATCGGGGTTGAACGATGCGCTCATGAGCCGACCTTTTCCACTTTCCACCGGACATAGTGGTCTTCGTTTCCCGCACTCGAGAGCCGCAAGCAGTCGATGACGCGGTCTTTGTGCTTTCTCAACCACCAACCAAGCGCGCGTGTGTCGATTTCTGTTTTTCGACCGGCGACAGCGACCAAAGCCTCAAGAAGGCCTTCGTTACCTGGGAGCTTCGCAGCTTCCAGAATGACGCGTATGGTGCACGCCTGGCCCTGAAAGATATCCCAAATTGCATGCAGTACAGCCGTTGCACTTGTCCTTTCCGGATCGTCTGCGATGACCTGGTCGCGGCAGGCGACAGGGTCTTCCATGCCGACCCAAACCATCGCTTCGCGGATGTCCCCCGACCATTGTTCGAAGCCGCCCAATGGCGGCAGGCCCTGGCCAGGACGTCCGGCGACACGATATGCGCGGAGAATCGTGAGTGCTGCGCAAACCAGTTCCTTACGATGTTCGAGCAGGTACGCTGGAAGGTCCTCAATTTCGAAGCGCCGTTGCTCGGGACGTTCGCGTCCGCTGTCGATGCGGCACACCAGGGTGCGCACGGCGAGGTCGCCACGGAAGGTCAGATTATTTCCCGTGGCCGTCCATAACACGCGCGTCGGCAAGTGCAATTCCCGCGTAGCACCAAGGATGCGATCGGCATAGATTTCTTGGGTGATGGCCAAAGCCAGCGCTGGTGAGGCCAACGGTTTCTCAAGGTTGTCGAAGTTTACAATCGGATGGCCTTCATAGAGTGCGGCGGTAATCGCTTTTCGGAATTCCTCGTGCTCACTGGAAGCCACCGTCGCAGGCGGCTTGCGGCCGTTGGCAATCAGGCCGAGACTCTCGGCCAGCAATGATTTTCCCGTCCGTTGCACCGGTGCGTCATAGCCAAACAGCGCCGCCCTCAGCATGCGCCGCTGGATCGCGGTCAGGATCGCCGCGACATGCGCGGCTAAATCCACCGGCCCACAAAATGGGAACTCGCGGAACGGATGGAGCAAGCGCTGCAAGGCTTGTTGCGCGTTTTCCTTCGAAGGCTCCTCTGGCAAAGCGGGCCAATCGCCGTGCAACACCATGTACAGGCCGGTGGCCGCGTCGAAGCCAGGGCTGCTCAGAATCGTCCCATCATCGCGCAGCAGTGGCGAAAAAACCGTTCCACGAAGCACCGGAAGGCGCCAGGAGCCGCGCGCGAGATAGTATTTGCCGACCCGCTGTGGACAATCCACGCTGTAAGGTTCGCCATCAGTGTCATAGCGAATCCAGTCGGCTAGACGATCGAAAACTTCGAGAAGACCGAACAGCGTCATGGCCTGAATCACTACCGTGCCTGCCGGTCGGCGCAACCGCGCATCTTCGGATGAATCAGGAAGCACGCCGAGGCGGACGACTTCGCCGGCGCGCTGAAAAAGGCGCAATTCCGGATGAGCAAGCAGCTCGTCCTCGGCGCGATCCGCGCTATCTGGAACACCTCCAGCCCTGACGATAATTTGCAGTTTCCCGTCGTTGTCACCGGCAACATTTTCCGTCGCAGACGGTCCTGAAGATTCTTGCTCCGTCGCAGGTTTCGGCTCCGCTGGAGGGTAGCGGCCGACGGAGTTGGCGATGCGGTCCACATCGGCACGGGACAAAGGCGGCTGGCAGCGACTGATATTCTCGGTCCACAGAGCAACGCGAATCGCCTCCACGCTCATCCCACGCCTACGCATGGAGCCCGCGAGAGAGGTCAAAGTGTTGTTGCGATGGCCTTCGGGAATTCTTGCGCCATCGCTCGTGCCGGCAGGAGAAGAAGATTTATGAGCAAGAAGAAGTTCTTCAAGCCACAAAGGAAGTTCGGCAATGGCGTTTCCGTTCACCCAGCCATAGCGATGACCGCTGGAATGAAAACTCGGCGGCAAAACGACGTAGGCGCCTTCGCCTTGGATGTCGATGCCGCGTGCCAGCTCGCACTTTTGGAACGACCGCCCTCGACATACGAAGAACAGGTGACGGCCGCCTCCACCGGTGTGGGACTCAAGAGTCGCAGGCAGTGCTCCGTGTTCTTCTTCAAGGATCGCTAAAGATTTGTCGCCGCCGTTCCTCGGGTCAATGTCCACAACAATTCGTCCAGATGCTGTGCCTGTGGGCATCGCAACGCCGGCATCGGGATGCTCGCGCCACCAGAGACGAATTTGCTGCGCATCGGTGCTGGCGTCCTTGAAGCCGTGTTCGGTCCAGGGCTTTTTGTTGTGTTTGACAGGGAAAACAGGAAGGCCTTCGCGCACATAGCGCAACGCGGCTTCGAGCAAGCTATCCAGCGGAATATGCGGCGACTGGTCCGTCATCGTGACCGATCCACGCCGCGAACATGACAGAGTGTTCAAAAACGCGATAGAGTCGAGATACGGCCTATCTCGACATGGCTGCGAAGTTACTGGTGGATGTTGTTTTTGAGAATGCCGAGGAATTCGGTAACCCTTGCGCGATGATGCTCGACCACTTTGCGATACGCATCGTAGCGCTTGGCCTTGGTTTCTTCATAAAAAAAGAGACAACGATTGGAGATCTGTCGCATGCTCTCGTTCTCACCTTTGGTCAGCAGACGGAACGGTTCCGTTTTGATGAGCAGACGGAACGCTTCCGTTTTGATGACTCTTGCGGTCTCGTTAGAAACTCGACGTCGCCGTTTTGGAAGCGGCGTCTCCATGATGTGCTCGAACAGCATCTGCAAGCGCACCTCCGCCGGAATTTCGATCTTAAAACTCATACATTCTTTTTTGTGCAATCTCACTTCCGTCCCCGTTGGAAATTCCCGCTTGCATCGATCGCAGGTTGGCGTAAGCTTTGCTCGCTGCCGTGGCATCCATTGCGGCCACCGGTTCAGATCTGCCAACAGACGCTTTCGTACTTCCTCTCGAAAATGATTGTCTGGCAACGCCGCCACCCGCGGCAAGCCTGTTGACGTTAGAGATACTAATACCGCGCCATCGGCGAAGTGTTTCTCTTTCGTTGTCGGCAAGGCTCGCTCCACTTGCCGATTCCGTGCCCTTGACTCCGCCTTGCCCCTAACGTTATCCTTCAGCAGATTCGTCATCAGAAGATCCACCTAAAGGCCGCCTCGCTTCCACACCGAGCGGCCTTTTCTGTTTATTGCAATCTAGCTTAATCCAACGTTGGAATGAGTCAATGAGTCATGCTGAATCATTTCCGGACGGTCCGTATGCAAAATTTTCGTTGGAATGAGAAACTGCTAGCAAATGATTCATTTTAACTCATGACTCATCCCTGAGCCTTCACCAAGCGGTTATCGCAAAACCAAGCGCAAAAATCCATTGAAAGTGGCGGCCTTTGCCGCTAGCGTCGCCTCGTGCGAACTTGTAGCATTTGCAAACATCCGGCGAGGACACAGATCGAGGACGCCTTGTTGCGGAACGAGTCCTGCGCGTCGATTGCGGAACGCATTGGCGGCGCGTCTGGCTGGGCCATCGGGCGTCACAGCAAGCACATGCACAAGACCGTAGTCGTGCAGGGAGAGGATGCCGGCTTGCCGCTGGTGGATCGCATTGAGAGTTTGGTGACGCGCCTGGAGAGGATGTCGGATCAAGCGGCGAAGGCGGCGCAATGGAATGCCGCGGTTTGCGCACTGAAAGAAGTCGGCAGCTGCTTGCAAGTCATTGGGAAGTTGTCGGGCCAATTACAGCCGGCAGGCCAACAGATCCGCGTAGCAGTGGGCGTGAGCGTGAATGCGAACCCGCCGGCGCGAGAACTCGACGATCGCAGCCTGGAGCTACAGATTGCCATGGATGTGAGCGAAGCGACGCTCGGCTTCGACGCGGAGGAGATTTCCAGGCTCAAACAGCTAGTGGAAAGGAATCGAGTGGGTGATGACAAGCTGCTCGAAGTGCACGCCGCATCATGAGGGCGGGGCTCTCGCCGTAAGTGATTGTGTTACAAGAGCACTTTTCCGGCGAAGCTGGGATGTGTCGGTTTGGTGTTGGTTTCAGAGGGGAATTCGGACACTGCGAGACGCAAGCTTTCCTGGTCTCGTTTGTCTCCCAGCGTGGCTCTACGCCGCCATTCCTGCGCAGCGCGGGGTATTCTGCGCGATGCCGGCGACGATAAGTGCAACGGTGGTGGCAGCGGCGCGCGTACTCATAACTTTTGGCGTCGCTGTGCTCGAATCCCCCAATAGTCTCCTCCCGAAATTTTTTGCGGAAAGCCCATGCTGAGAGACCTGCTCGAAGAACGCAAGAAGCGGCACTGTGAAGAGTCGCTCCACGAATTCTTCTTGCAGGCGTGGCCGGTTCTGGAGCCTGCGACGGAATTGGTGGATTCATGGCATTTTGAGCTGATTTGCGAGTACTTGGAACTCATCACCCGCGAGCAGTTTCGGAAGCGGTGGCCGGAAAGGTTGGGGGCCGTCATCAATGTTCCGCCCAGAACCGGTAAGTCCACGCTGGTGAGCGTGTGCTGGCCGTGTTGGTCGTGGATTCTGCGGCCTGCGATGCGCTTCCTGTGCGCCTCTTACTCAGACCAGCTCGCGAGCGAGCACTCGATGGCCCGACGGCGGCTGATTACCTCGAGGTGGTACCAGCAGCGATGGGGAGACCGCTTCTCGTTGTCGGTGGACCGCAACAGGATCGACGACTTTGGCAACGACCGCACCGGGATCATGACGGCCACGAGCGTGGGCGGAACTGCAACGGGTTTGGGCGGCGATGCGTGCATCGGTGACGATTTGCTCTCACAAGACGATGCATTCAGCGAAGCCGCGAAGACCGCGACCAATCGCTGGATTGATGGCACGTTCTCGACCAAGCTCAACAATCCGGCCGCGGGCGCATTCGTGCACATCGCGCAGCGGCTTGCCGAAGACGATCCGTGCGGCCATCTGCTTTCGCAATCGCCGGGGAAGTGGATTCATCTCAAGATTCCGCTGGTCGAGACCGAGAACGTAACCGAGTACGTCTTCCCAGGAGGGCTTGATGGTGAGAGTTGTGAAGCGCAAGCGCGGCGACACGCTGATGCCGGCGCGGTTCCCGCAAAGCGTAGTTGCGGGCCTGAAGGCGAAAGCTCGGGAGTGGAGCGGGCAGTACCAGCAAGATCCGACGCCCGAGACCGGCGTGATTTTCAATCCGGCCTGGTGGAAGTTCTATCGGCAGACGTCTGCGCCGGAAATGGAGCTGGTGGTGCTCAGCGTGGACTGTTCGTTCAAATCGGGCAAGGAGCACGACCTGGTCTCGATTCAGAAGTGGGGCATCCTGGGCGCGCGCAGCTACCTCATCGAAAGGGAAGCCGAGCATCTCGGCTATGTCGCGACCAAGGCGGTGATCCGCTCGATGCAGCACGGCAGGCCGGCGAGCTGCATCCTGATTGAGGACAAGGCCAATGGCAGCGCCATTGTCGAAGAGCTGAAGTCCGATCCGGATTTTGACGCGGCCGTGATTGCCGTCAATCCGCACGGCGACAAGAAGAGCCGCGCATTTGCGGCTTCGGCCGACGTGGAAGCCGGCAACGTGTACCTGCCCGAAGGTGCGCCGTGGCTTCCCGAATTTCTGCGCACGATGTCCACGTTTCCGGCTGCGCGATTCGATGACGACGTGGACGCCTTGAGTCAATTCCTGAATTGGCGGCGCACGCGCAGCCTATCGCTCGGCCTGGTAGATTACCTCAAAAGCGTAGCTGCAGGCACGCGGAAGCTCGTCGTGAGCGCCGCCGAAAAGATAGTCGCGGCGCCGAAGCCAAAGGAAAGGCCAGTGCGGGTGTGCTGGGATGGGCAAAACGGGTTTTCTGCCTGCTTGGACCGTCTCGAAGGTGGCGTAAGTGCAACCAACCCGGCGTGCCCAATTTCTTTCCGATCAGCTATTTGCCGCCCGTTTTCGAAATTCCCAGCGCTAGGTCGTTTAGCGCTGACACTTTGCGGCTGTTTTGGGTGACATGCATCGCGTGAAGCCCAGCTCTTTAGCCAAACTTTGCTGGGCTAGTTAAGCTAGCGTCTCTTTCGGACTCACCACCCAGGAAAGTCTCTTACGCGATCCGCCGCTTTTCTTCCTTCGTCCAGCGTCGGCGGGACCTCACTTCGGATAACGCCTGTTTTGAAGTGTCCATTTAATCTCTCGTGGACACTAAGCTGGTGTCCACAAAGGACATCATCCATACTCGCCGGCGTCTCCTCTAGGCGGCCTCGGGATGACACTTACGTCGCTTCAGTACTTCGGTGCAGTATTTTGTTTGGTCGGATTCGACCCATAATGGTCTTGTGCTGTTCTTTTTACTCTTCGTCTTTCTTGTTTGCCACTCGAAAAGGACAGAGCGATAGTTCTCATCCACAGTCGGCGATGCAGAACCGCTAAAGGCAGCAGCAACTGGAATCCAACCCACACGGAGTGACGTCAAATGATGCCGCCCCTGGATGTTTTCTCGATCAGAAACAACGAATGCGCGTGGCTAGGTCCCGCTAAAACACTCATTCAGGCGCTAGAGGTGATGCGTCAGAATGGTGCAGGTTCGTATTTTATTTTCTTCCACCAAACCAAGCATAAGACGATGTGGCAGGTAGACGAGCATGGGTGTGTCCGACCGGTGGAGGCCGAATCACAGGACGCACGTGAACAAGTACGCCGGTAGGCATACCCGCTCGATGAGCGACGTTTCGGAGAAGACATGGAACTGAGAATCACAGAACGTGGACGCGAACTTGTAGCAAGTCCAGAGTTTGCGGCAGCAGTCATCAAATTCATTCGAGATTGGGATGGCCCACATGAGATAGGGGTGGACACAGTCTGTCGGATAATCTGCCTGACCTTGTGCGAAGTTGATTGTGAACAGCCAGCGCTCGATTCCCCAGAGTTGGAGAGATTCTTTGACGAGCACCAATGGGAGGTTGAAGCCGCCATCGCAAGCACAGGCTGTTTGGAATTATTGAAGGCTATCTCGCAAGGGGTTGTTCACTAAAGGACCTTGGACCTCATTAAACTTCAACGGAGCACGGCGACCGTTATCGGCTATCCACATCCCTGCTTTGCGGAAACGCGGCGCAATTCATTCATATCCGCCTCAGAAAAACGTAGCCTTGCTATGGATTGAGCAACGACGATAAACGCGTCCTGCCAGCAGATCGCTTGGTTCGCAGGATTTGCGTAAAATCTGTCCATCCCTTCCTTAATCTGCTCATCAGTTACCTTCGTGGCCGTCCAGCCGGTCCAACTCAGTTTGACTGTCACAGGATCCTGTGGTGATGGCTTCTCTTCCTTTGCTGTTAGTTCTTTCTTAAGCTCACGGGTGATTTGATTTTTTAGTACCGCTGCTTCCAAGCGGTCTTGGAATTTCATTTCGCCTTGAAAGGAGCCAATACGATAAGCGGAGTCGAAGCCAATTACATACAGTAGTCTGCATTCGGTTGGAACATTTCGCCATCCCGGACCGTCCTCGGAGGAACCACTGGCCCTGGCTCCCGTGACCCATCCTGTGACAAAGAACCCAATTGCCACAAGGAGAGAAGCAGAGATTTGCTGCCAATTCCGTGCGATCCTCATTTCCCGAACTCCTTTTGCTCTAGGTTTATTTACGGGACTTTTTTCAAATTCTCTACCCACCAATTCCATAAGGTAGCACACGAGTCGGACGGGCGAACCTGCCACAGCACGGGACGAGAGCGGTGTCCTACCGCGCCGCCCCCGTCCCGCACTTATTACGTAGATAAGTTGATTTTAACTTTCTCATCGGTGGAGTGATGTTGCGTCGGCGCAATTCCTATGTTGCTCCAGAGCATCGCGGTGGTGATCTCGGCGCCCAACCAGCTGTTCGTCATGTTTATTAACTCATACGGAACCTACCATCGCCGGATTGGTCCCTCCAGGCAATACTTAAGAAATGACGAGCGACACCCGAGCGACTGCTCGATCGTTTGTTCGCACCTTGAACATTCTGCTGAAGTTTGTGCGCCTGTACGAATTTGGGCACGTGCGAACGACCGCGCAGTTTGAGGCTGCCTGGAAAGAACTGAGGGCCGCGCTCGACGAAAGCGGGGACACCGGGTTGTTGCTCGGGGCTTCGGGCAATCAGATCTTGCTCGATGGAGTGCCACTGGGTGCGGCAGCCGCTGAGAGAAGTTTCGCACAGCTCCTGACCGCGTCGGGGATTGCCAGCATTCACTTCGCACCCAACACCACGCAGGCACAATTCTCGCGGTTTGTGAGGGCGTTCCCAGCCAGCGGCACCAAAGCTAGCGCCCTGGCCGAACAGTTGAAGACCGCTTTGGCCGGGGATACCAGCATAAAAATCAATCAGATCCGGTTTGTGGCGGAAGATCAGTCCGTTGCGGGTATCAAAGTCGCCGCCCAACTGACCGCCAAGATGCTGGGGAGCAAGGCCGACAAGTTACGTGACATTTTCGAAGACCCGCAAAAGATGCTGCAACTGATTCTTGCCGCGGAGAGCGGTCGTGGGGGCGGAGCTAGTGGCGCCGGACCGGGTGGAGGCGGGGGCTCCGGCACGTCGTTTATCAGTGCTGGCAGTAGCTGGAGTGGAGGAACCGACAGCAGCGGGAACCTGTGGGAAGCGGGCAAAGCCTCGGGTGGAGGCGGCGGTGGGGGCGGCGGCGGCCTTGGAGGAGAGGCTGGAGGAGGAACTGGCACGGGTGGCGGCGAAACCGGCAATGGCACGGGCGGCCCTGGCGGAGGAGGTAGCGGGACCGGCATTGGCGGGGGCGGCACAGAGACGGGCAGCGGCGGTCCGGGTGGAGGTGGGCCGGGCGGCGGAGGCCCCGGTGGCGGAAGCGGAAGAGGCGGCGTCGGCGGCGCTGGCGGTGGTATCGGCAGCGGGGCAAGGGAACCCAGTAAATGGATGGCGGCTTCGGCCATGCTGCGCGGCTCTGCGATGGGCGGGATCGGGGGAGCAGGAGGCATTGGCGCCGCCATAGGTGGGGGCGGCGAGAGCGGCTCCTACGCCGTCGCTGAAGAGGAGGTCCGCTTGATGATCGGATTGTTCGCGCAACTCGGAAAGGCGCGAAAGGATCCCGCCAGTCGAATGGACGCGGCCACCTTCCAGTCACGGTTGACGGCACTTCCCGTGCGCGCGCAATACACGTTGCAGCAGGCCTTGGCAGGGCTCGCCGCACAAGCGCCGATGGACAAGCCGGATAAACCGATGCTTTTGAAGCTGGCGGAGCACGTGGCGATTCGCTTCGCGCTGGACAGTTACGAACGGGGCGAGTTGCGTGTAAACGCCGTGAAACAAATGCTCGACCGAATGAACGCGGAGATCGATGCGCTGCGCAAGATCCTGACGCAACAGGAAGAAACTATGGCCAGCGCCGGCGTCCAGATGCAGTCGTATACCGAATTGCTGGACCAGGAGTTCTGGGCGCAAGTACCGGAGGAAAACAAAAAAGAGGTTTTGACTTCGGATGAAGCGTGGTGTGTGCCACCGAGAAACGTCCGGGCGTTTTTGGAAGAGATGCTTCGGCGAGGCGAGTTGAAAACGGTCAACGAGATTCTGACCAAATACGCCGCATGCGTAGGGCTCGCGGCCCCGGAAGCAAGAAGAACGACGGCGATTGGATTATCGGACCTCGCGGAGTTTTACGGCAGCGGCGACGGAAGCGCGCTGATCGACGTGATCCAGCGCCTCGGAAACCAGCTGGCCGTTGAGCGCGAAGCTGACTTGCAGACCCTGGTCGGGGCTGCGTTCGTGCGCATGAGCCAGGAAGCCGGCGCGAAGAGATTTTATCCCGCCATGCAGCAGGCTCTGGCCTCCCTCGACAGCGTTGAAGCGCTGCGGCCCGGCACGACCAACAACTTGCGACAAAGGATCGGAGCCGAGGATCGCCTGCCCGAATTCATCGAAGATACGATGCGGACGGGACAGATCCCGGATGGCTTGCTCGACATCCTGGCGCTGATGCCGAAGGCGACTCTCCACTACGTGACGAACCGTTTCGCCAATTGTGGGTTCTGGCGAGATTGCGAGCTGCTCGGGCACGTTGTGGCAGGCTTGGGGGAAGAGGCGCTGCAGCGCCTGGTGGAAATATTGCAGAGCGCTCCTGCCACGGAAGCGACTGAAGCGATTGGTTTGCTGAGCCAGCTTTTACCCGACGCTGTAGAAAAGGTGCTGCCGATGCGGTTGGCACAGTGGCCGCGCGCTTCACATGACCGGACCATTCGGCAGTTGTGCTCGACGCCCGCAGGACAGCGCGCGAGACTGCTCGTCGCGCTTTACGATTCGCTTGATCCGTTGATCCGGCCGTTGGCCCTCGATGAGATGGGCATGAGCGGCCAGCCGGAATGCATTCCGAAGCTGGTGGATCTGATAGGCGACGATAGTTTGGCCGGCTACACGCGCATCAAGGCCATTGAGGCCGCTGGCAGGCTCCGCGCAAGCGCCGCGAGCCCCCTCTTGCAGCAGGTGCTGGAAGCCAAGCAGGTCTGGCGTTGGGCGTATCACGTCGAATTGCGTATTGCCGCGGCGCAAGCGCTCCGAAAGATCGAGCCCGCGCTCGCGTTGGAGAAAATTGCGGCAAGCGGACTGGATCGGCGAGAACTCGTCCTCGAACCGATCGATCCCGAGCCCAATGCGCCGGTCATAAGGCAGCGCCGTTACGCCCGCCTGAAGCTGTCAAAGCACATTCCGGCGACTACCACCAATTTGCGCGGAAACCTGCGCCTCTCGGTCGCCGAGCTGAACATGGGGGGAGGAATCGGGTGCGCCGACCGCCATTTGGCTCCAGGATCCCTCCTGACGATAAAGCTTTCTCAGGGAGTCCGGGCCATCCGTGCTCAAGTCATCGTCCGCGGGGCGCGCCCCCAGGCCATGGCATTTGAAATTGTCGATATCGACCTCGACGACAGGTCGAGGATGCGGAAGATGCTGCTGGAACTGGGCGGACTACTACCGCCGCCGCCAAACGTCGTGAATCGTGCGCGGCGCCAGAGCCGTGTGGCGCTGACAAAGTAATCGCCGTTCGGTCGAGCAGGGCGACCTGTCCGAAAGACGAGATAGCGCTCGCGTCACATTCGATCCCAGTACCTTCGTACCCCCGCAAAGTGACTTCTGCTTCATACACGTCGCATTTCGTTCCCTCTATTCTTCTCGGTGAAGATTCGCCGCCGGCGTTCCCGGCGCAACTGAGGAGCCCACCATCCTGCAAATCGGACGTTACCAGATCCTCGAAACTATCGGCACAGGGGCTTCGAGCCGCGTGGTCCGCGGTTATGACCCTTTGATTGACCGCCATGTGGCCATAAAGCTTTTCTCTCCGGAACTCGCCCGCGGCGAGGCCCGCAACCGCTTTCTCGGCGAGGCGCGCGTCCTCGGCAAGCTCTCTCATCCTTCCGTTATCACACTCCACGACATGGGCGTTGAGGAATCGACTTCCACTCCTTATCTCGTCATGGAACTCGTGGAAGGCCAGTCGCTAGAAACGATTCTTTCCAGCGGCAGCATCCCCTTTCCGACCGCCTGTGACTGGGCTGCCCATGTCGCTACCGCTCTCCATGTCGTGCACCGCCGCGCGGTAATCCACGGCGACGTCAAACCGGCCAATATCCTTATCACTCAGGATAACCGTGTGAAGCTCACGGACTTCGGCCTGGCGCGCCTGGCCAGCCACCAGGGCTCCGATTCGCCCCTGCTCGGCACTCCCGCTTACTGGTGTCCCGAGCAGATCCATGGCCGCCCTCAGGACGCGCGCTCCGATCTTTTTTCTCTCGGCGTTGTTCTCTACGAGATGCTTACCAGAACCTCTCCATTCGCAGGCGATTCCTTGCAGAGCACCTGCAACCACATTCTCTTTTCCACGCCGCTCCCGCCCTCGCACAGTAATCCATCCATTCCCACTCCTGTTGACGATATCGTTGCCTCCTGTCTCGCCAAGGACCCGCAGCATCGCTGCGCTTCCGCCGAACTGCTCGCCGAGCGACTTTTCCCCTTGGCGCACCGCAAAACTCCTACTCAACCAGTCGCTCGGGCCGACGTCTCTTTGCGCTCCCGCGTCCGGCTTCTTCGCTCCACATAGAAATCTCAAATCTACGCCATGATGCATTCGCCAGAAGGATCCTTGCTCGTCGTTCCGAACGAAGTCTGCGGAGCGACAAATCCCGTGGCACGCCTGTCTTTCACTTTGGCGACTAATGTGCGTCAGGCGAGCCTTGACCGGCAGGGACCGTAAATGATTGTGCGGTTTGTGCGGGCTGTCAGCCAGGCAGGTTTAACAGAGGTTTAGTTTGGGGAACGCGCCAAGACAGTCAATTTCGGCACGGGAACCGGGTCGAAATGCGGCCGCGCACCTCGGAGAAGAGGCTTTGCACCTGCGGCCGGGAAACACATTTTCCAGAAATTCAGTTCTGCCGACATAAATTTAAATCCGATATGTCTCTTCCCATCACGCGCCGTCTTCGTTGCAACCACCTGACACTCCGCTTTTTCCCCACTGTTCATGTTAATCAAAACCAGTTTTTGGCCCATCGCGACTTCGGGATCCATCACCATCATTCCGCCGTGTCGGCTAACGGAGAGAGTTCGTGCCTTGATTTTAAACGCTCCATTGTTCTCCGTGCTTCCCTGTACGATTAGATCTACGCACAGCGTCACTCGTACGGTGCGGCGACGTTCGACACTACGGAAATGCAGAGTTCTCATTGCGGCCTCTTGGCGACATCCAACTGATCCAGAGATAGAACCGACGTGGCTCATGAGAAAAACTTTACTCACTAGCGCAAAATCTTAGAAATTCTTGTGTGCGCGGAATATAGAGATTCGGTACCGTTCGGTTAGTACCACTGATTCAGTGTCTTCGTGTAGAAAAATCGAGTGCAACTTCCCGGAGCAGCTCTCCTGCCTTTGGTAAGTGCACGGTCAGTCGGGTAACGTAAAGTCCTTGCGCCAAAATCAACTTCGGTGGAGTCGACCGCAGGGTCAGGAAGGGCTGGGCTGATAGCCCCGCGGCGCGAGTGCAATTCTCGCAGCCCGTCTTCCCGCGAGGTCGTCCGTCAAGCGGCAGTTAGAGGAGGCCTGCAGCGAGTGGCGGCGCAGGCATCCGAAAGGCGCAGTGAAGCCGCGAATGGCCGATGATGAGGCGCCGACGGGCGGGGTCATTCAGCGTGCCCGTGGACCGAAGTCGCTTCGCCGTTCATTGTCGAAACTCTTTAATATCCGTTGACGTAATTTACCAAGTTCTCGATTCAGAAAATGGCCGCGGCCGAAGAATGGCAGGACCGAGGCACGCCGCTTCACGACCTTGCCGCGCGCTTCCACTAGTCGCGCGTCATCACCGAACAATCGCAATGCACGCTCCAACTTGCCTAACGCTTTTTCACGCCTCCCCGCTAATGCGTACACCTCTCCTAG
>Ga0306925_10001543_pt1 | contig 19061 bp, 17 predicted proteins | sample flu12Cox44000176_FD_203755 | JGI IMG/M metagenome (GOLD analysis project Ga0306925, IMG submission 203755) | Lab enrichment of tropical soil microbial communities from Luquillo Experimental Forest, Puerto Rico - flux8day.12C.oxic.44.000.176 (v2)... | ecosystem: Environmental > Terrestrial >... | reverse complement strand
CGAGGTGGGGTACCTTTTTCGCCCAGATGTGCTCGGGCACGATCGGGATGCCGCTGATCGGGTTGCTTACATAGAGCATGTTGGCTTCTGGCTTCTTAGTGGTGATGACCAGCGTGGTGGCGTTGGGCGCCGTCACCCTGGCGAAGTTTCCGACCAGGGCGCCGTTGGCGGTAGCCGCGACGGAGTTGTGCATGATCAGATTGAACGTCCAGGCTGCATCCCGCGCGGTGATCGGGACGCCGTCCGTCCACTTCAGGCCCGAGCGGATCTTGAAGGTCCAGGTGAGGTTGTCCGGCGAAAGCGACCATGAGGTCGCCAGGTACGGCGCGGGCTGGCCGTTCTCGTTAATCATCGTGAGCGTCGGGTAAATGTCGCCGAGCACCTCCAGGTCGGCGTTGAAAAAGGCGAGGAAGGGGTTGAATGTGGAGAAAGACGTCTCGGCCTCGACCCGCAGCGTGGAGCTGGAAGAGGGCGGAGAGGAAGTAGACGCCGCGCCGGCTGGCCTGGCTGATCCGGTGGCCGCTCCGGCCGCCACGGTGGTCAGTGCGAGCGCCCCGGCGGCGAGTGCTGTCGCACGCCACGGGGATCGTGGGCGGGAAGCAGACGGGTACTCAGGATGGCGAGGCATGGAGGCCCTCTCCGGTCTGTGACGAGAAGATTGCGAGGGCGCGGCAGACCCTTCGATAGCCGAGCCCAAACCGGTCGCAGGCGGTCGTGACTACATCGGCAGATGGCGCCTCAAAGAGCGTGAAGCAGGTCTCGTCAGCAGGAACGTAAATGCTCTGGATGTGGCGGACGGGCAAAGCAGCTGCCGTGGCGCGGTCCCGCTCGGCGAGGGAAGCCAGCTCCTGCTCGGTTGCCCCCGGGAGGTAACGCTCAACAAGGAAAAGCCCCATCAGCCCAGAGATTTCGTAGAAAGAGGCACCGGGTCACTGTATGGGCCCGCCCTATCGGAACGAATCCGTAAAAACCGCACGTTTGGACGGCGTATATCAGGGGGCGGGCGGCTCATGAGAGCTGAGCGCCCGCGACAGCCCTGTGCGTGAGTGCACGCCAACCTTGCGATACATCCGGGCTAGGTGAGCCTCGACGGTGCGCTGGCCCATGAACAGCTCCTCGGCGATCTCCCGGTTGGTGCGGCCGGCTGCGACCAGCTCGGCGACCCGGCGTTCTGCCGCGGTGAGGCCGGTGGGCCGGGCCCGGGAAAGCCCGAGCCGGGTGAGTTCTTCGGCTGTCCGCTCGGCCCACAGCGGCGCCCCCAGCCGTTCGAACACCTCACGAGCTGCATCAAGGTGTTCGCGGGCCTGCAGCTTGTGCCTGGCCCGGCGGTGGACCTGCCCTGCCACCAGCAGCGTGCGGCCCAACTCGAACGGCATGCCGAGCCGCTCGTGGGTGGCGAGGGCGTCGCTAAGCGCCGCGGTGGCTGCGTCCGGCTGACCGCGCGCGCTCGATACGAGCGCCCGGCACCGGGCGACCGTGGCGCGCGCCCATCTGCTCTGGCTCGTGCGCGCCGTGGCCTGGAAGGACTCAAGCAGCCGCTCGGCGTCGGGTAGTGCGCCGAGCCGGGTCATGGCCTCGATGTCGTCGGGGAGCAGGCGCGACATCAGCACGTGGCGGCCGCCCGGTCGCAGCAGCATCTGGGTCACTGGACGGAACGCCTGGTGGGCGCCGGCGGCGTCCCCGAGCGATAGCTGGAGCAGCCCACGTGCGTGCGCTGCCCACAGCGGCGGCACGTACCAGCCGCCGCGTCGGCCAATCTCGGCCGCGGCGTCGGCGTCGCTGCGGGCGCCGGCGACCTCGCCGTGGCAGGCGCGGAGGATGGCGCGGGCGCCGTGCATGCATGCGAGCGGCAGGGATGCGCCTGAGGACAGGGCTGCGGCGTAGCCTTGCTCGGCATGCTGACCGGCGAGGTCGTAGCGCCCGGCCCAGGTTTCGAGTTCGACCAGGAACACCAGCACGAGGGGCAGGTCGGTCTCGGCGCCGCGCTCTGCAGCCGCGTGGTATTCCTCGGCCAGCAAGCTCCTGGCGGCATCCAGGTCGTCGCTATATTGCAGGGCGTGACTGATCGTTACGCGTGGCCGGAGCTCCATTGGCAGGTGTGCGGTCCAGGTGGCGTCGCGCAGCGCCGGGCGGATCAGCTCCGGGCGCAGGCCTTTCCCGCTCGCGAACTCGGCAAACGCGACCACCCCCAGCATCTGCGCGACGAGCCCTCTATTCCCCGCGTGCCGGGCTAGTTCCAAGGCGGCCCGGTAATGTTCATCCGCCCCGGGCTGCCCGGAGTTCGCGAGCACGAAGCCAAGGTCGCGGTGGATGGACGCGGCCAGCCCCGGGTCGCTTCCAGGCTCGCGGAGCGCCCGGTGCAGCAGGTCGGCGGCGGCGCCTGCAGTGCCCGAGTAGCGGATGACCTTGGCCAGCCTCCACAGCGCATCGGCCCGGCCGGGACCGGGCTCACAGCAAGCGCTCGCCTCCTCCAGCCGCTGCTGCGCCTGTTCTAGGCCGAAGGCAGCGAAGTGGAATTCACCGGCATGAACCAGCCGCCGCCCTCGAGCCGCCGCCCCGGCGGGCGTGAGGTCGAGCGCGAGTTCGGCAAGTTCCGCCGCCGCGTCGCAGCCACCGCGCAGGTAGGCCGCCAGCGCCGCCGCCTCCAGTTCGGCGGCGACCAGCTCATCGGGTCCTTCGGCGGCGAGTGCGAGATGCCGTGCGCGCTCTTCAGGGTGCTCGCTGGCGTCGGCCAGCTGCCGGTGCACCGCCCGGCGCTGCACTGCCGTGGCATCCGCGTAGACCACAGACCGCAGCATCGGGTGAACGAACCGAACCTCCCTGCCAATCGTCTCGATGACCCCGGCGGCCTCGGCCGCATCCAGTTCGTCCCGCGCCCGCGCCGGCGTCGTGCTGGCCGCGATGAGCAGCGCAATGGTGGGGCGGGACGCCGCGGCCGCCAGGAGCACCACCTCCCCTGCCGGCCGGGCCAGCCGCGCCAGCCTCGCCCGGACCAGGCCCTGGAGGGACCCGGGGACAGGAACCGCCTCCCCGGGCCGCAGCTCGCCGCCGCGCGCCGCCAGCGCGTCGGCGAGCTCAAGGCCGAAGAATGGATTCCCGCCGCAGGCCCCGTGCAACAGCACCAGCGAAGGCCGCCGCCACGGCCGCGGACTGCGCGCATCGAGCACGGCCCCGAACGCACCAAGGCTCAGCGGGCCAAGGACCAGACGATCGATCCGAGATACCGGCGGCAGACGGCGGTCCTGCGTGGCCCCGAGGACCCCCTCCGACCGGAGGGTGGCCAGCAACCCGACTGGCTCGGCGTCCAGGCGGCGCAGCGCGAACTCAAGCGCCGCTGCCGACGCACGATCAAGCCAGGGCAGGTCATCGACCGCTACCAGAACGGGCCCGTCCCGGGCCAGCGCCCGCAGCACGCCGAGCGTCGCGACCGCGACCGCGCGCGGGTTCGGCGGCTGGTCGTCGGGGCCGGCCCGCAGCAACGCGGCGTCCAGGGCGCGTCGCTGAGGACCCGGCAGTGCGCAGAACGCGGCCTCCGGAACGGCCTCGAGCAGGTCTGCCAGGGCGGAAAATGCCAGGCGCGCCTCGGATTCCACCGCCCGGCAGGCGAGCACCTCGATGGGGCGCGCGCGCGCCATGGTCAGGCCAACGCTCCATAGCGTCGTCTTGCCAATGCCGGCTTCGCCCTCGAGCACAAGTGCGAGCGATCGGTCCGCGAGGTCATCCAGAAAGCGCTCAATTCTGGCCAGCTCGGCTTCCCGGCCGACAATAGTCCGGTCAGCCGGAGGCTCAGCATGCGCCCATCCCGGAGTCAGTAAACGGCCGCTGTCCGCTGGCGCAGTCATTACGGCCTGCCACCGCAGAGAACCGCCGCCCCGTGGGGGAGATCGCGATTGAATGCGCCGGTCATGGTCCCCCCTCAGCTGAGCTCAAGACCATTACATACCGGTAGACCTCACCTGAACAGAGAGCCAGTCAGCCGTTCAAATGCCTTAGCTAGGTAAGGATTATTTCAAATCTGTGTATACGACGATTAAAATGTCACGCACAGCGGCGAACCTGGCCATGCTCCGCGCTGCCGGTTACAGCGCGATCAGGCGGAGGGCAGGGTCAAGCTGGCGCAGGTCACCGGGGTCGGAGGTGACGACCGGCTGGTCGGCGCGGCGGCCGCAGATCACTACATGGGCGTCGGTAATGTCAGATGTCCCGCTGGCCGCCAGCAGCCTGCCGACGTGGGTCGCGTCTACCCGGTCTAGGTCGATGACGTCGGTGCCGGGCTGGCGGATCAGCCTTGCCAGCCGCGCCTGCCGCTCCGGCCGCCGGATGGCCTGAGCCAGCGCCGAGGCCGGAACGGTCACTCGTGCGCCGGTCTCATGGGCCCGGGCGAGGAGCACTACCACGCGGCGATCATCCCGGTCCAAGGCGATCAGCCCGCCGGCGTCCAGGGTCACGCCCGGCATCAGGCCGCCGGCTGCGTCCCGGTGCCCAGCACCCCATCAGCCCAGGCGCGCTCCTTATCGGAGATTTCACCGCCGGTTGCCCGCAGCGCCTCCGCGAGCATGGCACCCCATCCAGCAACGTCATCCAGGGCGACCGCGACAGCATGCTGCACGAACCCGGATACGCTCGCAGCGGTGCCGGCTTGCACCAGCGAGCGGATCTGGCCGAGCTGTGCCTCGTCCAGGGTGATAGTCACCTTCCTCGTTGCCATACCAGTTACCATACCATCGGTCCACTCTTCCCGGGCCAGGCACGCAAGTTACGTCGGACGAGCTGGTCCGAAGTGGACCACCCGGGCCGCGGTGTAGGGCCAGGCGTTCACCATGTCCGAGATGGTGACCGGCGGCACCGACGCCGTCGTGCTGGTCGTGGGCAGCGCCAATGGCAGGTCGCCGGCGCTGGAGCCGACATATGCAACAAAGATCGCGTTGGTCACCAGCGCCCCGGCGACCGACAGATCGACGTCGATAGATGCGGCGCGCGGCATTCGGGCATCCACCGTCGCGAGAATGGGGGACTTTGCCCCGACGGCACCCGGCCCCGTGGCAACGTTCCACCCAGGCGGCACCGCAGGGTTGGCACCGCCGGCGACCCCCTGGAAGTACGTCACCAGTGGCGCACACGGGCTCCCCATCAGCAGCGGCGCACCGACACCGAAACACCAGAGCAGCACGGCATACGCCTGATTCGCCGGTACGGCCCGGGAGTCTCGGTGATGTACCAGGACGTCAACGGTGGCCGGCTCCTTGAAGACCTCCCACACACCTCCGACCACTCGCGACGGCAGCACTGTTTCGGCTAGATCGATCTCGGCGGCACACGCCGACCAGGACGACCTGGTACCGCTGTGCCAGATCATCGACCCCAGCGAGCCAGCACCCGGCGCAGCCATCCACCAGTAGTTCGCTTTACCAGAGCCACCGAGGGTTCGGCGTGCGTCCGGCCGGCGGATGATGGGGTGCGTGGGCGTGCAGGTATCCGGATGCAGGGTGCCGGGCCCGGGTGGCGCGGAGGCCGCGCGGGTCCTGGCGGGGATGCTGAGTGACCCGCTGGCCGGGTATGTGCGGCTGACGGCCAGGTACGGGGATGTGGTGCGGGTGCCGTTCACGCCACGGCGATGGTGGTTCCTGCTGAGCCGGCCCGAGCATGCGGAGCACGTGCTGGCCGTGAACCAGGACAACTATGTGAAGGCGTTCACTTACCGGCCACTGCGGGCGCTGGTGGGCAACGGGCTGCTGACCAGCGAGGGTGAGCTGTGGCGCAGGCACCGGCGGCTTATCCAGCCGGTGTTTTCCCGGCGCGATGTGGCCGGTTTCGGCCCGCAGATCACGGCGAGCGCGCGGCGCCTGGCCACGCGGTGGGATCGGCTCGCCGAGGGGGCACCGGTCGATGTGGCGCGGGAAATGAGCGCGCTGACGCTGGAGATCGTGGGCCTGGCGCTGTTCGGCGCGGACCTGACCGGTGATGCCGGCCAACTGGGCCGGGCGATGAGCGCCGGCCAGCGGGTCGCGGTGCTCACCACGTTCCTGCCCATCGGGTGGGGCCCGGCCTCCACCCGCGCGGTGCGGGCTGCCGCGCGCCGGCTCGGCGGCGCCGCGGAGGGCGTCGAGGGCGTGGCGACCCGGCTGATCGCGGCGCGCCGGGCAGGTAGCGAGCCCGCTGAAGACCCGGCCGACCTGCTTGACGTGCTGCTCCGCGCGTCGGATGAGGGTGGCAGGCCGCTGACCGACAGCGAGATCTGCGATGAGATCGCCACGTTCATGCTGGCCGGCCACGAGACGACCGCGAACGCGCTGGCCTGGTCCCTGGCGCTGCTTTCTGCCTACCCGGCAGCACGGGAGCGGCTGGAGCAGGAACTGGCAGCCGTGCTCGGTGACCGCGACCCGGATGCCGCGGACGCGGCTGACCTGCCCTGGGCCACGGCGGTGGTGTCCGAGGCGATGCGGCTCTACCCGCCCGCCTGGACCATCGAACGCGACGCCCTCGCCGACGACGACGTCGCGGGAACACCGGTCCCGGCCGGAAGCATGGTGGCGATCTCGCCCTACCTGGTACACCGGCACCCGGGCTTCTGGCCCGACCCGGCCGGATTTGACCCACGACGCTTCCTTCCCGGCGGCGACGGCCACGCCGGGACCAGGCACCGTTATGCGTTCATCCCGTTCGGCGGCGGGCGGCGGGCATGCGTGGGCGCCTCCTTTGCCGAACTGGAAACGGTGCTAGTGCTCGCCACCATCGCCAGGCGGTTCCGGCTGGAGCTGACCGCGCGCGGGATGCCTGCCCCGGTGGCCCAGGTGACCTTGCGGCCCGGCCGGAACCTGCCCATGCGCCTGCGGCGCCGCTGATGACAGTGCTAGCCCCCTGTTCACCGGACGGAACTGGCAAACGCGGACTCCGGAGAGGATCCGGGTCGCGTTGCGCTGGCGGGAACCCTGCGGCTGCTGGCGGTGTATTCAGTGTGGGTGAGGCCGGTTGAGTAAGGGCCGGTTGAGTAAGGAGAGCCATCGACGACGCGGAGGCGGTAGCCCGGTCCCGTGGCGGCGACCTTGACGCTTATGCCGTGCTGGTCGCCCGGTACACCCTGCGCGCGCATCGGGCGGCGTTCTTGCTGGGCGCGGGGGAGGAGGCCGATGACGTCGTGCAGGAGGCGTTTGTGAAGGCGTTCCGGCACTTGTCCCGGTTCCGGGTGGGTGAGCCATTTGGTCCGTGGCTGCTGCGGATCGTGGCCAACGAGACCAGGAACCTGACGCGTTCGCGGCGGCGGCGCGAGGCGCTGGCCCTGCGGATGGGGACCGCGACACCGGAATGCGCGGCGGCGGACGGCCCCATCGATGAGGTGCTGGCCGCCGAACGGCGTGCCCGGCTGATGGCGGCCGTGAACACGCTCCCGGAGCGGGAGCGGCGAGTGCTGGTGTGCCGCTACTTCCTCGACCTGTCCGAGGCGGAGACCGCGCAGGTGCTGGCGTGGCCGACCGGGTCGGTGAAGTCGCGCACGGCCCGCGCGCTGAAGAGGCTGCGCGGGCTGCTGGTGCCCGCGGAGCAGAACCGGGTGTCCAGTGGCTGACCGGGCCGGGTGGCAGGACGTGGTGGAGTCCGAGTTGCGGGCGGCGGGCCGCGAGCTCGAGGTGCCGCCGGCCAGCGACCTTGCCGCGGCCGTTCGGCAGCGGCTGGAGGGGCAAGCGGTGCGGCACCGGCGCATGCCCGGCCCGGAGACCGGTGCCCGCCGCCGTTGGCTGGCGTGGCGTGCCGCGCTGGTCGTGGTGATGGCCGTCCTGGCTGCCTTGATCGCCGTCCCACAGGGGCGGGCGGTGGTCATCGGCGTGTTGCGGTTCGCCGGCGTCGAGCTTCGCCAGGAGCCGGGCCCGGTGCCCTCCCCAGAACGCAGCGCCTCGCTGCCTGGCCAGCGGCAGATGCCGCTGGAGCAGGCTCGTCACCAGGTCTCCTTCCCCATTCTGGTCCCGGCGGTGCTCGGCCGCCCAGGCGAGGTGCTGGTCAGCGACGGCGGGCGGGTCGTGTCCCTGGTCTACCCCCGGACACCGTATGGCCTGGTGCGGATCGATGAGTTCGCCGGTCACCTTGACCAGGTGTATTTCCAGAAGTTCGCGAGCCTCCGCATGATGACCAAGGTCGAGGTGAACGGTGCCAGGGGCGCGTGGATCAAAGGCCCGCATGAGCTGGTGTACATCACCCGCGACGGCGCACCGGCCGCCGCCTCGGCCCGGCTCACCACCGGCAACACCCTGATCTGGGGCACCAGGCAGGTCGCGCTGCGCCTGGAAGGCAACCTCAGCAAGTCGGCCGCGCTCGCCATCGCCGCCTCGGCGCGCTGACACCGCGCCGCCCGCGCGGGAACCTGCCAGTCCCGGCCGGTGTATCAGGAGCGAGGCACAACGGAAAGAGGCGTCCCCATGCTGCGCAGGCTGATCGTTCTCACCACTGCCGCGGCAGGCATAAGCATTGCGAGCGTGCTGACGCTGGCCGCGCCGGCGCTGGCGAAAGGACCGTCCCAGGCGCGCATCACCGGCCCTGGGCTGGCCCACCCGATCGTCGTCACCGGCAACGGCGAACCAGGACAGCCCGGCATTCTCGGCACCCTTACCCTGCAAACCTGGCTGTTCTCGGTGATGTTCGGGCCGAACGCCCCCGCACCTCCCCAGTTGCGCACCCCGCCGCCGGCCGCCTCCCTCGGCCCGCGGTACACGATCATCTACACCGTGTACGGCGAGTTCACCCGGCCAGGCAAGCAGTACGGGCAGATCCGCCAGGACCTCTACCCCCGTGCGGCCGGCGGGCCGGTCATCTACACGCCAGCAGACCAGCCCGGTGGCCAAGTGCCGGTCTTCGGATGGTTTCGGGCCAGCCGCCACCTGCCCCGCACCCTCGCCAGGCTCGGCGTTTCACCGCGACCAGGCACACAAGCGGCCGCCCAGCCCCGCATCCGACCTGCTGCACACCCAGCGGCGCAGGTAGCGGACTCACGAACCCTTGCCTGGCTCATCGCATCGGCCGCAGCCATTGCGGCCGCAACGCTCGGCGGCACGGCACTGTGGCTGCGCCGCCGCAAGCCCGCCACCGTGCAGGACGGCGCATAACTGACAGATCTGATCTGTGACGACCCCGCTGACCAAGCCCACTCACCCCTCACGGAGGCGGTGGGGTGCTAGCGGGTGCTGGTTTCCGGCCGGAATATCCACGCAGGCGACGGGCATCTCTGGCTCCCTTATTGGGTCTCTCAGCACTGCTGACGTGGTGATGAAGGCTGGAAAACCGGGGACCCTGTCAGCTGGCCAGCCATTGGTATGCGCGGTCCCGGCCGGTGAACCACCCGGTGGGGAAGGTGGCAGGGCCTTCAGGCGCCGGTTCGGCACCGGATTCGACAGTCGGGAACGGGACACCTTCGCCGGTGATGAAGGCGAACTTCGCGACGCCGCCTGCGTTGTAGTGCGGAATGATCTCCTTGTCGCGCCAGGCCATCATGTCATCGGCCCACCGGTGCAAGAACTCGGTGGTGTCCACGATGAGGAACCGCGGCTTGAGTTTCTCGGTCTCGGTAGCGAACAGCGCCATCGTGTCCCTGGCCGCCGCCTCGGTGGAGTCCTTGGTGGTGGGCAGCCACTTGAGTTCCAGGGTGTTCCATTCGTCGTGGTGGATGATCACGCCGTATTCCGTGCTCGTGACTTCGGTGGACATTTCGCTATTCCTTTCGCTGATCGGGCCGGGTTACGCGGTCGAGCGGCCGGAGTCAGTGACTCGGCCCCGTTATCTGATTCGCCGGATGCTGGGCGGTTCACCGGGGTCGATCCCCAGCCTGGTCCCGGCTTCCACCAGGCCCTTCAGCCGGGCGCCGACTAGCTCCGCCCACGCGCGCGACATGTCCTCGGCTACTGCCGGGTCCACCACGCCGAGCGCGCGGAACGAGAACTGCAGCAGGGTGCTGGCGCCAGACTCGGCCAGGTCAAAGGTGGCGACGCCGATACCGACGCCCATATGAAACGAGCCGGTCAGCTGCAGGTACTCATCCTCGGCCCAGCCGGTCACCGAGGCGATCACCTGCCCGCCGTTGTCCCATCGCTCGGAGAACAACCCGCCGAGCCGCGGCTCCAGAGTGAGGGAGGTGGCCCGGGCGGTCACGAACGGAGGTCCCCACCAGCCGCCAACGTCTTTGGTCAGCGCGGCGAACACCACGCCGGGCGGGCCGGCGATCTCGATGTCGAGCGCCACGTCCACGGTTGGTCGGATCGGTTCCATGTGCCTGCCTTCGGCCTCGACGGTGTCTTGCAGTCGGAGCAGCGCGGACGCGAACCCGGCGGCCGCCGGTTCGGCCCACCGCCGGTGCAGCTTTTGCAGCGGGATCACGTTGAGGTAGTGCCACCGCTGCCTGCCGCGCTTGCGGCTGGTGACGAGCCCTGCCTTGGACAGGACGTCGAGATGGCGCATCACCGCGATCCGCGATATCGGGAACCGCGCGGCGATCTCGCCGGTTATCAGTGGCCGTTCCCGCAGCAGGTCCAGGATCCGGCGGCGGGTGGGGTCGGCCAGCGCACGCCACAGCGGGGCGGTGTCTTCCTCCAGCCCGCGTTCCAGCGGCACCACGTTGCCACGCATACATGTAACTCTAGCATTACATATCAGGTTCACGGCAAGGCCCGGTGCCCAGGCAGGTCGATCACATGACGTGGTCTGGGAGGCACAGAATCGAATAGTCTGCACGCCGTCCCCCGCAGGGCTCGAGCAGCTGCAAGCCGCGCCGAAGCGGCGATCTGAGCTGGCCTACCTGCCCCGCGACGGGGAGGGACAAGGACTTGCATGGGGACCAGGGAGCCATACTTGGGAGCCGCCGTGTTCAGGCTGCCTCAGACCGTGCCCGGCTATCGCGGAGCGTCAGTGGCGTACGGTCCGTGCATTGGGGGCCCGTAAATCGGCAGGTAGCCCGGCCGAGGCGGCCCGTCCCAGGGACGTGTAGATCGTCGCGTGCTCGGCTGCGGTGGCCTCCCAGGTGAAACTTGCGGCCACGGCCCGCCCCGCCGCCCGCAACCGCTCGGCCAGTTGCTGGTCACCGAGTACCGAGGTAAGCGCCCCCGCCAGGGCGGCCGGACTGTCCACGGGAACCAGCAGGGCATCTCGGCCTGGAGCCAGGTACTCGCGGAATACGGGGAGGTCGGACGTTACCACGGGCAGCCCAGCGCTCATGGCTTCCAGGACCGCCAGCCCCCACCCCTCCTTCGTCGAGGGGAAGGCGAACACGTCCGCCGCTGCGTACCAGGAGGGAAGCTCGGCGTCGGCGACCGTGCCGAGCATTGCGATGTCCCGGCCGTGTTCCAGGCCCAGCTCTGGGAGCAGGCAGAACACGCGCTCCCGATAGGCGCGGTAATCCTGGAACGAGTGCCCGCCCACGACGGCCAGTATCGGGTCCAGCCCGCCGTCCCGCATCAGGGCAATCGCACGGACCAGCGTGTCGCTGCCCTTGCGCGGCTCGATGCCGCCCACGGTGAGAATCAGTGGCCGCCCGGCCGCGCCGATGCTCTCCCGCAGCGAGGCAGCCAGGCGCCGGTCGGCCGGCTGAAAGCGGCAGACGTCGACTCCGTTGCGGACGACCATGGCGCTGACACCGTAGTCGGCCTCGAGTATGCGCCGCCACTGGTCGCTGACCACAAGGACCTTGTCTGGTTCGGAGATGGCCTGGCGCTGGCAGTCGATCAGCGCCTGGGTGGTGAAGTCATCGACGTGGTGCACGGTCCTGACCACCAGGTGCGCGGCGTCGCCGCAGGCATCCCTTACCCGGCAGGTATCCCTGACCCGGCGGGCATCCCTGACCCGGCAGGCGGCCCTGGCCGAGATGCAGTCCTGGGCATGCAGGAGCGGATACTCGGCGGCCAGCCCGGGCAGCCCTTCGGCGAGCGCGTCCACGCTGGCGAACACCCGCTCCTCCAGCGTCGGCAGGTGCGGCGGGGCGGGCACGATGGTAACCGGGGCCTGGACGGGGCGGAAGAAGCCCGCCGCCGGATCGCCAAGGGCCACGACGCGCACCGGGTACCCGGCCGCGTGGAGGGCCTCCGCCAGGTGGAGCGTGTGCACCACGCCACCGCGTGGTTTGACCGAATAGGTCAGCAGGGCGACCGGCGGCAGGTTCATGCCGGGCTCGTCGGCGGCATGCTCACGACAGGCTCGCCACTGCCAGCTCAGGCCGGCCGGCGGAGATCGCCGCCGCGACCCGCGCCGCCTGCGCCGAGGTCTGGGTGACGATGGCCCCGGCGTCGTGCAAGGTGCGGCGCTGGGCGTCGAAATCCTGCGGGTCGGCACGGGTGCCGAGAACGTAGGCGACCACCGCCACCCCGCGGGCGACGAGATCGGCACAGGTGGCCGCGATCTCACCGGCCGGATCCGGGTGGGAGCCGTGACCGAGCACCACGTCGAGCAGGACCACGGCCACGTCGCTGCCGCCGGCCTGCTCCTGCACGATCTCCCGCCTTGCCGACGGATCGATCATCGGATGCGGCCGGCCGCGCGTGTACTCCTCCTCGCCGAGGTCCAGGCATATGTGCACGCCCGGGGGCGCGGGAAGCGCCAGGTCCGGGCTGAGCGGGATATTGGAGTACACCGGTCCCACGCACCGGGACAGCACCACCTGCGCCTCGTAGCACAACGTGCCACCGGTGAAGAACCCGCGCACGGCGGCGCGGGAGTCTCCGGTCCTGGCTATGGCCGCCTCGACATCGGCGGCCAGCCCGTCGGCCAGGTCCGGGACGGGCACGCCCAGTACCCGCGCAGCGAGCAGGGCACCTTCCTCGAGCGTGGCGGCGACGGGGATGCCCGCGGGCAGGCCGGCCACCGCTGGCATGCCGAGGCAGGCCGCGACCACGGCGGTGTGCTTGCTCGCGCCGATGACCTGCCGGGCCACCGCCGGATCGGGAGGCTTGGACACCAGCACGATCACCTCGGTACCAGGGTCGCTGTCCAGCGCCCGCACCGCGTCGGCAGCCATCCGCCCGCCGACGTCGCTGGACAGGTCCCGCCCGCCGACGCCGACCACACAGGAGACACCGATCTCCCAGCGGTCGAGCAGCGTCATCATCTCCTGGGCGCCGGTCCCGGCGGCGGCGACCACGCCGACCCGGCCGGGCCGGACCACGTTGGCGAACCCGAGACCCACCCCGCCGAGCATGGCGGTGCCCGCTCCCGGGCCCATCACCAGCTTGCCCAGGCGGCTGGCACGCTTCTTGAGGATCACTTCATCCGCAACGGCGACGTTGTCGCTGAATAGCAGGACGTGCAGGCCCGCCGTGAGGGCCTGGTGAGCGGTGATCGCCGCATAAGGACCGGGGACCGAGACCACCGCCACATTCGCCTCCGGCAGCCTCGCCGTGGCCTCGCCGATGCTCTGCGGGTCAGCCACCCCCGGTTCCGCGCTGGTGCGGCTCTCGCCCGCGAACAGGGCGTCGTGGCCGCGCTGCAAGGCCGTATCGGCCGCCGGCTCGTCTTCCGCCTGGACCGCGAGCACCAGTGCGTTGGCGTCGGCACCGGCCAGATCCGCCGCGCCGATGCCGCGGCCGGTCAGGTCTTCGACGTTGGCCGGCGTCGCCATCACCGCGGCGGCCCAGCTCACCCCGGCACCGTCCTGCATGGCGCGGGTCGCGCTGAGCAGGAGCAGGGAGTCGCGATAGGTGCCGGGGAATACCCGGACCTGTGCGGTACTCACCGGCCCTGCCCCACCCGGGGCCCCGCCCGGGCGGGGGAGCGCCCGATGCGGGTCCCCGCCCACTCCTCGCCGGACAACGTCGCCGCGACCAGGCCGGGGGAGGTAATGGCGGCCCATTCCCCGCCACCGGCCAGGAACGCCAGGGCAGCTTCGACCTTCGGGCCCATGCTGCCCGGCGGAAACTGGCCGTCGCGGAGGTGGCGCTCGGCTTCCGCCATCGTGATCGGCCCGAGCTTGGCTTGCTGCGGGGTGCCGTAGTTGATCATGACTTGGTCCACCGCGGTGACCAGCACCAGTGCCTGCGCACCCAGGAGCCGTGCCATGAGGCTGGCCGCGCGGTCCTTGTCGATGACGGCGTCGATGCCTGCCGCGTGCTCGCCCGAGGCGCCGACCGGAATGCCGCCGCCACCGCACGCGATCACCAGGCAACCCGCGTCCACCAGGGCACGGATCGCGCCGATCTCGACGATGCCGATGGGCTCCGGCGAGGGCACCACCCGGCGGTAGCCCCGGCCGGAGTCCGGATGCATGACCCAGCCTCGGGTCCCGGCAAGGTGCTCTGCCTCGCCGGCGGTGAAGAACGGGCCGATCGGCTTGGACGGGGCGGCGAACGCCGGGTCGGCCTGGCTGACCGTGACGTGGGTGACCAGGGCCGCGGCGGCACCAGGGCCGCGCAGCGCGTTGATCGAGGTGGCGATCAGGCTCCCCAGTTCGCCCTGGGTCATCGCGTTCAGCAGGGCCAGTGGCTGCGGCGGTACCGCGGTCGTCGCCTCTTGCTGCAGTGCCAGGTTCCCGACCTGCGGGCCGTTCCCGTGCACGATCACGACCCGCCAGCCCGCCTCGATCACGTCGTTCACGCAGGCGGCCATGGTGGCGGCGTTGCCCGCCATCTCCTCCGCTGTCCCGGACTGCCCCAGCCGGGTCAGGGCGTTGCCGCCGAGTGCAACCACCGCGGTCTTGGTCATGGGATCCTGCTGGTCGAGGTTGTACGCTGGGATGAGTCGTATAGGTGATGACTCGTTTCGAATAGTAAACACCACGGGCCCGCCCGGCAATAGGGAGCAGATCACCAGCCCTGCTGCCAGCCGTTCTTGGAGGGTGCGATGGACTCCCCGGATTCCGGGCCACAGGTGCCTCCCGCGGTGCTCCGGTCCTGGGATCAGGCCGAGGCGAGGATCTTCCCGCTGGTCATGGCCCGCCCGGAGGTCTACGAGCGCGCACTGCGCATGATCGCCAGCCTGGCTGCCCGGCTGCGCGAAACCTGCCCGGACCTGCCCGCGCTGCTGGCCGCGCACGAACGGGGCGCGGACCTGGTTACCGAGCCGAGCCCCGGCGTCGGGCCGGAACTGATCGCGGCCGCGGCGTGCGCCATGCGTTACCGGGAGATCGTGACCACGGGTGCGGCCCAGGGGCGGCTCGCGGCGCTGGCCCGGGCCAGGGGCCAGGGCCTGGACTGGACGGTGGTGCAGGAGAACGGGGATCCGGCCAGGGCGCCGTACCTGCCCTACCAGCGCGTCGAGGCTCACGTCCCCAGCGGCAGGGCGGTCATCATCTCCATCGAACCGGATGAGACCCTGGTCCGCGCGGTGCACCGCCTCGATGCGGCCGAGGTCGATCTGGATACCGGCGGGCTGCGGGCCGGTGCGGAACTGGGCAGCTACGGCGACGAGCAGGCGCTCACACAGGCGCTCCAGCGGGTCCGTGACGAGATCGCCGCATCCGGCTGAGGCTGGCGGGCCGCCCGGGCAAACCCAGGTCTGTGGGTCAGAAGTGTCCGTCAGGGCTTGCCCTGGGCGGTTCCCAAGGTTTATCAAGGATGGTGAACGTTCGTATCGCATCAAATAAGCGCGGGCGCCCCGGCGCCGAACGGCGAGGGAGAACCATGGCCGAGACCGCGGTCACGACCCGGCCGGACGCGGGCGGCAGGCTGGCACATCTGATAGCCGAACTCCAGGGACATGGGCTGCGGGTCGAGGTGCCCATGGAGAGCCGCCAGGGCGGGGCAGGGCCCGCCGACGCGGGCATGCTCTGGATCGACGGCGTTGCCGCCACGGTGCCCACCTCCGCCGGCTACGCGCAGGCATCCCCGTATGTGCTGCGGGCCGAGGACGACGGCTGGGGCGTCTACCGGGACGGTGAGCGGCTTGCCGGGGCACAGCCCTTCCAGCGCCCCCGCTACTACGACATGGAAACCTCCGGCGGCATCCCCTACTGGAAGATCGCCCTGCTGCACCTGGATTCCCTGGCCAGCACCGTCATCCAGACCTGCGCCTACTGGGGCAACTCCGACCAGTGCACGTTCTGCGGCATCGGGGTGACCCTGGCGAACGGGCGGACGATCGCCAAGAAGACCCCGGAGATGCTGGCCGAGGTCGCGGTCGCGGCACGGGACCTCGACGGCGCGGTGGACGCAACGCTCACCACGGGGACCACCGCCACCCCGGACAAAGGCGCACTGTACGTGGCCAGGTGTGGCCAGGCGATCAGGGAAGCCTCCGGCCTGCCGGTCGAGGTGCAGTTCGAGCCGCCGCGGGACCTGGACGTGATCGACCAGGTCGCGGGGCTCGGGATCGGCTCCGTGGGCATCCACGTGGAGAGCTTCGATCCTGCGGTGCTGGCCCGGGTCGCCCCGGCCAAGGCGCGGACCGGGATCGATGGCTACTTCCGTGCCTGGGAGCGCGCGGTGGCCGCGTTCGGTGCGGGCCAGGTGAGCACCTACGTGATCCTCGGCATGGGCGAGGATCCCGCCCTCACCGTCGAGGGCTGCCGGCGCGCCATCGACATGGGCGTCTATCCGTTCGTGGTGCCGCTGCGGCCGACAATGGGCAGCCTGATGGAAGACCTTCCGCCCCCGCCGCCGGAGTATTGCGAGTCGGTGTACCGGCGCGTGGTGCCCTACCTGTCTGCCCGCGGGCTGGCCGCTCGCGGGGTGGCCGCGGGCTGCGCCCGGTGCCAGGCATGCTCCGCGATGAGCCTCCTCGAGAACGACGGTGACAACGGTGGCCGGACCTACCTCCCGCTCATCACCAACGGTTAGCGCGCCGGGCGCTGTCGCCCCCGTGCTGTCATGCCGGGCGGTGCGCAGCGAGTGGGAGCGCGAAGCCCACTTCCGCATCCGGCACCAGGTGTTCGTGCGCGAACAGCGGCTCTTCCTCCCGCCGGGCGGCGGGGCCGGTGACGACAGGGACGGCCACGACGCCGATCCGGCGACAATCCACGTGATCGGCCTCGCCGCCGCGGACATCTGCGGCACGGTCAGGCTCTACCCGCTGGCCGCGCCGGGCCTGTGGCAGGGTGACCGGCTCGCGGTGCTGCCCGGGTCCCGGCGGCTGGGCCTGGGCGCGCCACTGGTCCGGTTCGCCGTCGCCACCGCCGCGCAGCGCGGCGGGGCCTGCATGGAGGCCTACATACAGCCGGGCAACGTCCCGTTCTTCGAATGGCTCGGCTGGCAGCGGGCCGGTGGGCTGGCGCCCTACGCCGGGATCCCGCATCAGCGGATGGTGATCGACCTCACTACAGTGCCGCGCTGAAGGTGGCCGGGTCAGGCCGGCGCCGGGCCGGCGGCGGCGGGCACCGCCAGGCCGGTCACGGACTCGCGGCTCAGGTCGAACGCGACGCCGCTGCGGCCGCCGGCGTGCAGCCGAAGTTCGCCGGTGTCGTCGAGTGCGCCGACGACAGACGCGGCCAGGCTGCGCCCGGCAAAGGCGCGCAGGCACTCGCCCTCGGCGCCGGCGGGCACGCACAGCAGGAAGGCGAAGCAGGGGAAGCAGAGCAGCCAGTCGCGCAGTGTCACCCCGGCCGGGACCGGCAGCGCGTCCAGGTCCAGCGCCGCCCCGAGCTGGTTGCATTCGAGCAGCATGGCCAGCGACCCGACCAGCCCGGCCATGCTGACGTCTTTGGCAGCGGCTACCCAGCCCGCAGACGCGCCCTCGGCGAGCAGGCGCACGTCGCCGGCGAGCCGGTCACCCCGCTCGTCGAAGGAAGGGAAGAACGGGAAGTCCGCACGCATCTTCCCGTCGAGGCACGCCGCTACGACCAGGGACTGCCCGGGTGCCGCCGCACGGGCGGACAGCGGCCGGTCCGCCCGCCCGAGCCCGAACGCGGACAGGCTGGGTGGTCCCGCGGTGCCGGTCAGGTGGCCGCCAACCACGGGCACGCCGTAGAGCCCGGCCGCCCATCGCATCCCCTCGAGCACGGGCCTGACCACTGCGCGCGGCCCGGTCACCGTGTCCACCAGGGCCAGCGGCCAGGCGCCCATGGCCGCCAGGTCGTTGAGGTTGGTGGTGACGGCCGCGACACCTGCCCCATACGGATCGGCGGCCACGAACGCAGGCAGAATAGCCTCCCCGCCGACCACCAGTGCCGTTCCTTCATTCATAACGACGGCCCCGTCATCCCCGGGTCCCGTCTGCCAATCGGAGTCGCCGAAAACCTCACGGACGAGCCCGATCTCGGCCTTGCCTCGCACGCCGGGGTGCGCCCGCACGGCCTCGATAAGAGCGCCGATGTCATCGGCCACGCGTACCCCCTTGAGGGCGTGTCTGGCAGATCTCCAGCCTGCTGCCGAGGCCGGCCGTTCTTGCACTAAAGTGTAGGGATATCTATCATAGCGATTATGGTTGGCCCCGGGTTCCTTGACCTGCCTTCCCGCACCGTCAAGCCGCGCGGCACCGGGATCACTCACGTGCTCGACCGGGGCCTGCCGCTGGGGTACTGCGCTGACCTGCTCGAATCGGGCGGCGCCTACGTGGACGTGTGGAAGTTCGGCTGGGGCATCTCCTACCTCGACCGGAATCTGGCCGCGAAGCTGGAGTTGCTGGCCACGCACCGGGTGCTTGCCTGCCCCGGCGGGACCCTGCTGGAGATCGCCTGGGCGCAGGGGCGGACCACGGAGTTCCTCGACTGGGCCCGCGACTGCGGGTTCCCGTGCGTGGAGGTCTCGTCGGGAACAGCGGCCATGACGCCCGCGCAGAAACGGGAGCTGATCGGTGAAGCGGCCCGCCACTTCATCGTCCTGGCCGAGGTGGGCGCCAAGGACCCCGATGCGCGGATGCTGCCCGAGCAATGGGCGGCGGCCGTTGCCGATGATCTGGAGGCGGGCGCGACGTGGGTGCTCGCCGAGGGCAGGGCGAGCGGCACCGTGGGCCTCTATCACCCCTCCGGCGCGGTGCGTGAAGACATCGTCGGCGCGCTGACCGCGGAGGTGGACCCGGGCCTGATCGTTTTCGAGGCGCCGAGGGAGAGCCAGCAGGCCTGGTTCGTCAGCGCGTTCGGCGCGGACGTCAACCTAGCCAACGTGGCGCCCGCCGACGCACTCGGCCTGGAGACGCTGCGCCTGTCGCTGCGCGCGGACACGTTCGCGGCCTCC
>Ga0306925_10001542_pt1 | contig 19063 bp, 17 predicted proteins | sample flu12Cox44000176_FD_203755 | JGI IMG/M metagenome (GOLD analysis project Ga0306925, IMG submission 203755) | Lab enrichment of tropical soil microbial communities from Luquillo Experimental Forest, Puerto Rico - flux8day.12C.oxic.44.000.176 (v2)... | ecosystem: Environmental > Terrestrial >... | reverse complement strand
GAGTACCGGGTCATCGACGCCCAGGCCGGCGACGGGTGGATCGTGCCCGCCGCCGTGGTCACGGCGCTGCTCGACGATGAGACCGCGTCACAGTCCGCGATGGACGCCGCGGAAACCCTCTGGCACACGGCGAGCACCGCGTGCGGCGGGGACTTCGGCGACGAGGCCGGCGCCGGCGGCGGGACTGGCTGGGACTGCGGCAGCCCGTGGGAGTGGGCGGCGCGGCACGGCCCCACCGATCCGATCATCGGGGACATCAGCGTGAAGTGCTTCGAGGCCGCCGAGCCGGCACTCGCCCGGCTCGGCGCCCCGGCCACGGTCAGGGAGGCGGTCGCCGCGTTCGCCGAGCGGTACGTCACCCGGTACCGATGTCCCGCCGACGACCGCCTCGACGAGGCCCGCGCGGCGGCAAGCGCCTGCGAGCCTGCTAGTCCACCGCCCCGCCACCCCGCCCTGCCACCCATCGCGGAAGGAATCCCTACATGACACCGACCGGCACCGAGGCACTGCGGGACCTGGTCGCCAGGAACCTGGTGGCCGCCAGGGAGCGCACCGAGTTGCTGACCGGCTCAATCGATGACGCGGACCTGGTGCGCCAGCACTCGCCGCTGATGTCGCCCCTGGTGTGGGACCTGGCGCATGTCGCCAACCAGGAGGAACTCTGGCTGCTGCGGGAGGTGGGCGGCCGGGATCCGATGCACCCGGAGATCGACCCGCTCTACGACGCGTTCGAGCACCCCCGGGCGGAGCGGCCTACGCTGCCGCTGCTGCCGCCGGCCGAGGCACGCGCCTACGCCCATGAGGTGCGGGGCCGGGTGCTCGACCTGGTAGAGGCGGCCACGTTCGGCGGTACCCGCCTGCTCACCGGCGCGTTCGCGTTCGGCATGATCGCCCAGCACGAGCAGCAGCACGACGAGACCATGCTCATCACCCATCAGCTCCGCAAGGGCGCGCCCGCGCTCACCGCCGCGCCGCCGCCCGCACCGCCGGCCGATGTGCTGTCGCTGCCGCGCGAGGTGCACATCCCCGGCGGGCCATTCACCATGGGCACCTCTACCGAAGCCTGGGCGCTGGACAACGAGTGTCCCGCCCACACGGTGGACGTGCCCGCCTTCTACCTCGACACCACCCCGGTGACCAACGGTGCCTACCAGGAGTTTCTCGCCGACGGCGGCTACGACGAGCCACGCTGGTGGAGCCCGGCGGGCTGGCACCACCGGCAGCGCGCGGGCCTTGCCGCGCCGCTGTACTGGCGGCGGGAGGGCAGCGGCTGGGTGCGGACCAGGTTTGGCATCACCGAGCCGGTGCCGCCCGCCGAGCCGGTCGTGCACGTGTCCTGGTACGAGGCACAGGCGTACGCCGCGTGGGCAGGCCGGCGGCTGCCGACCGAGGCCGAATGGGAGAAGGCCGCGCGGCACGACCCGGCGACCGGGCGGTCGCGCCGGTTCCCGTGGGGCGACGAGGATCCCACGTCCGACCGGGCGAACCTGGGGCAGCGCTACCTCCAGCCTGCCACCGCGGGCAGTTACCCGCGCGGCGCGAGCCCGGCGGGCGTGCGCCAGCTCATCGGGGATGTGTGGGAGTGGACCTCCAGCGACTTCCTGCCCTACCCGGGCTTCACCGCCTGGCCCTACAAGGAGTACTCCGAGGTGTTCTTCGGCAGCGAGTACAAGATGCTCCGCGGTGGCTCGTTCGGCGTCGCCCCGGTCGCCTGCCGTGGCACGTTCCGCAACTGGGACTATCCGGTCCGGCGGCAGATCTTCGCGGGCTTCCGCACCGCCCGCGACGCCGGGCCCCCGCCCACCTCCCCATTCCCCCTTCACTCCGGCACCGGGGTGCACCGCTAGCCGATGTGCCGCCACCTGGCCTACCTGGGCCCGCCCGCGACGCTGCGGGCGCTGCTTCTTGACCCGCCGAACGGGCTGGGCACCCAGGCGTGGGCACCGCGCCGCCAGCGCCACGGCACCGTGAACGTCGACGGGTTCGGCGTCGGCTGGTACGCCGACGGCGATCCGGTGCCGGCCAGGTACCGCCGGGCCGGGCCGATCTGGGCCGACGCCAGCTTCGCCGACCTGGCCCGGGTCACCCGGACCCGCGCGCTGCTCGCGGCGGTCCGCTCGGCGACGGAAGGGACCGAGGACGGCGCTGCGGCCGCGGCCCCATATGCGGCCGGTCCCTGGTTGTTCTCGCACAACGGCACGCTGAACGGATGGCCCGTGGCGACCGGGTCCCTCGCCGCGACGCTGGCTGCCGCCGACCTGCTCGCGCTGGAAGCGCGGTGTGACTCTGCGCTGGCCTGGGCCCTGGTGTCGGCCCGCCTGCGGGCGGGCCGTGGCCCCGCGGACGCCCTCGCCGACGTCATCGCCGCCCTGGCCGAGCACCAGGTCAGTGGGCGGTTCAACTTCCTGCTCAGCAACGGAGAGGTGATCGCCGCCACGGCGGCGGGCGACACCCTGTGCTACCGGCTGAGCGGCGACAGCGTGCTGGTGGCCTCGGAGCCGGGGGACGACGAGCCCGGCTGGATCGAGGTGAGCGATCAGTCTGTGCTGACCGCGACCGCCGCCGGGGTGGAGCTCTTCAAACTGCCCGGACGGTCCAACCTCCCACGCTCCCATGAGGCCCGTGACCAGTAACCCGTGATCGCACCCATCCGCGGAAGAAAGGACGATCCCCGATGACGGCATTGCGTGTCGAACGCTGCCTGCCGGACGGTTTCCTCGACGAGGCACTGCGGGCGGACGCCCGGGCCGGCCTGACGGCCATCCCCAAGGTGCTCCCGCCGAAGTGGTTCTACGACGAGCGGGGGAGCGAGCTGTTCGAGAAGATCACCCGCCTGGACGAGTACTACCCGACCCGGGCCGAGCGGTCCATCCTGCGGGCGGCCGCCGGGGAGATCGCCGCCGCGACCCGCGCCCGCACCCTGGTGGAACTCGGCGCCGGCGCAGCGGACAAGACCAGGCTGCTGCTCGACGCGATGGCGGGCGTGGGCACGCTGGCCAGCTTCGTCCCCGTGGACGTGAGCGAGACGGCACTGATCGAGGCCGCGCGCCGGGTGGACGGAGAGTACCCCGGGCTCGCGGTCACCGCCGTGGTCTCCGACTTCGAAGAGCACCTGGGCCTTCCCGACGACACCGGGCGCCGGCTCGTGGTGTTCCTCGGCGGGACCATCGGCAACCTGCTGCCCGGCCAGCGGGCGGCGTTCCTCGCCTCGCTGCGGGCCCGGCTCCGCCCCGGCGACGCGTTCCTGCTCGGCACCGACCTGGTCAAGGATCCCGCGGTGCTTGTCGCCGCCTACGACGACGCTGCAGGGGTGACCGCCGCGTTCAACAAGAACATCCTTTCCGTGCTGAACGCGGCGCTTGGCGCGGACTTCGACGCCGGCGCTTTCGAGCATGTCGCCCTGTGGGATGCCCGCGAGGAATGGATCGAGATGCGCCTTCGCTCGCTTGAGCCGCAGGTGGTGACCCTGCCCGCGATCGACCTGCAGGTGAGCTTCGGCGAGGGCGAGGAGATGCGGACGGAGGTGTCGGCGAAGTTCCGCAGGGAACGGGTGGCCGCGGAACTGGCGGCGGCCGGGTTCGCCCTGGCCGGCTGGTGGACCGACGAGAAGGGCAGGTTCGGCCTGTCGCTGTCAGTGCCCGCCTGAGCGCCGGACCTCAGCCGTGGGCGGCGCCGCGCTCCATCCGGCGCACCTGCGGGTCGGCCAGCCGCAGCGACTTGATCAGTGCGCCGGCCACCCGGTCGGCGGCGATCGAGCCGCAGCTGAACAGGTCCACCGCGATCAGGTTCTCCTCCGGCCAGGTGTGGATGGCCAGGTGTGACTCGGCCAGGATGAGCACCAGGGTGACCGCCCCGTTGGGGAAGATCACGTGGCTGGTGTCGAGCACGGTGCCGCCGCCGGCCTGTACCGCGGCGGTCGCGGACGCGGTCAGCTCGGTGATATCGGACACCGGCGAGCCCGGGGTCAGCGCGGCGTCCACCGTCCAGAGCTGCTTGGGCACGGGAGCTGTCGCAGCCGGGGAAGGGGGATAAGGGTGGTGGGTGGGCTGCCGGCCCTGTGCAAGCTTTCCTGGCATGATGGGGGAGGATACCCGATGGCCCGCCGCAGGCCGCGGTCAGCCAAGCCGGGCCGCCCCGGGCGGGGACGCCGGGAAATCACGAAACTCAGTACTCACGGGAACTCAGCATCTATTCCAGGAAACACTGGACGCAGCATCCACACAGAACCGCACTTACAAGAACGCTACGCATGGACGTTGACACAGTAGCCGCGGAGGTCGCCGCCGCGGTCGGGCTGGCGGAGGGGCCGGCCGGCGTTGCCGACGTCCTCCGGGTGATCGCCCGCCACGAGCCGGTCGCGGCGCGCGAAATCAGCCGGCGGGCCGAGCTGCCGGTCCCGATCGTCGCCGCCATCTGCAACGAGCTGCGCAAGCGCGGCGTGGTGGACCGGGCCCGCCCGGTGCGGCTGACCCCGGAGGGCCGCGCCAGCCTGACCGGGCAGGCGGAACCGGGAACCGGGCTGGCCGAGATCACCGGCCGCTGCCCGTGCTGCGGCGGCCTGGGCATGATGGTCCCCGACGCGGTCGCGGAGCTGGCCGGGCCGCTGGAAGCCGCGGAGCTTGCCGAGCCCGCCGCAAAGCTGGACCTGGACCAGACCCACTGCACCGCGGACACCAAGCTGCGCCGGGTCCTGGCCATGCACGAGGCGGGCGCGCTGGCCGGGAGGCGGATCCTGCTCCTCGGCGACGACGACCTGGTCAGCGTGGCGCTCGCGGCCTTTGCCGGGCATGCCGGTGAGGCCGCGCGGCCGCGCGGCCTCACCGTGCTCGACTGCGACCCCGACCTGGTGGGTTACCTGCGCGACGAACTGCGCCAGCCCGGCTTCAACGCCGAGGTCATCGAGCACGACCTCCGCGATCCGCTGCCCGCCGCGCTGACCGGCGCGTTCGACGTGGCCTGCACGGATCCGCCGTACACGGTGGCCGGGGCGGAGCTGTTCCTGTCCCGCGCGGTGGACGCCCTGGCCCCGGGCGCTGGCGGGCATGTGTTCTTCTCGTTCGGCCCGCGCCGGCCCGTGGAGACCGTGGCGACCCAGCGCCTGATGACGGAGATGGGGCTCGCCATCCGCTCGCTGACGCCCGGGTTCAACTTCTACACCGGGGCGGGCATCCTGGCGGGCACCAGCCACCTGTACCACCTGCGCACCACGCAGGACAGCAAGCCCGCACGCACCGGGCGGTACGACGGGCCGCTGTACTCGGCGCAGACCCGGGCCGCCGCCACCCGGCCGTACCGGTGCGCGGCCTGCGGGGCGGTGCATGAGGTCGGCCCCGGTGCCCGCTGGACGCGGATCGCCGAGCTGAAGGCCGCGGGCTGCCCCGCCTGCGGCGGCACGGTGCTGCGCCCGCAGTCGCTGCGCGCCGGGCACGGCCAAGGCCCCGGGCCGGCAGGGGCAGGCCAGCCATGACCGAAGGTACCGCCGAGTTCCTGATCCGCCCGGCCCGCGAGAGCGACCTGGACGTCCTCGCCGGGTTCGAAATCGACATCGCCCGGGCGTCGTTCGGCGACGAGGCGATCGAGGATCCGGCGCTGCACCGCAAGCGGGTCGCTGCCGCGCTCGGCAAGCCGGGTGAGGTCACGCTGGTCGCGGTGGCCGTGAAGGCGAATGGGGAGGCGATGAAGGGGGAAGGGGAGGCGGGTGGGGAGGGCGCGCCGGTGGGCTGGGCCTGGCTGTCCGGGCGCACCAACTCACTGACCGGTGCCAGGTACGGCAACTTCCGGTCGCTGGCCACCGCCGACGTTCCGGGCCGCGGCACCGTCGGTGAGCTGCTGATGGCCGCAGTGGTGCAGGCGGCGACGGAGGCCGGCTACACCCATCTCACCGGCAAGACGCACGCCCGCAACCTGGGCATGCGGGCGCTGTACCGGAAGTTCGGCTTCGAGGCCACGCACCTGACGATGGAATGGCGGCCGGGAGCCCTCGCCGCGGGCGAGGGCGGCGGGGAGGCGGCCCGGTGACCACCGCCGCCACGCCGCGCCTGGTCAAGTGCGTGGTCTGGGACATCGACCACACCCTGCTCGACGGGGTCTACCTCGAGTCAGGGGACACTCCGCCGGCCGCGAACCCGGCCATGGCCGGGGCTTTGTCCGACCTCGCGTCCCGCGGGATCCTGCACGCGATCGCGAGCAAGAACCCCCCGCAGGCCGCCGCCTACGCCGCCGCGGCGACCGGTGCCAGCTTTGCGGCTGTGGAGTGCGGCTGGGGTGCCAAATCCGGCGCGCTGGCCCGCATTGCCGCGGAACTGGCCATCGGCACGGACACGCTCGCCTTCGTGGACGACGACCCCTACGAACGTGCCGAGGTCGGTGCGGAGCTTCCCGAGGTGCTCGTGCTCGCGCCTGACGAGGTCGCGGAGGCGGCCGGCTGGCCGGAGTTCGGCGCCGCCGCGGTGACCGACGAGGCCCGCAGGCGGGGGGAGATGTATGCCGCCCGGCGCCACCGCCAGGCCGCGGAGCGGGCCTTCGGCGGCAGCCGGGAGGAGTTCCTGGCCTCGGCCGGCACTCAGGTCACGATCGCCGCCGCGACCATGGCGGACGTGCCGCGGCTGCACGAACTCGCGGCGCGCACCAGGCAGTTCAACTCGGCCGGGCAGGCCGTGGCCGAGGCCGAGCTCACCGCGATGATCACGGCGCCGGACACCGACGTCGCCACGGTGAGGCTCCGCGACGCCTTCGGCGACGACGGCATCGTGGGAGCCTGCGTGACCAGCCACGACCCCGGCGGCACCTGGACAGTGCGGCTGCTGATGATGTCCTGCCGCGCGATGGGGCGAGGGGTCATCGGCGCGCTGCTCGCCTGGGTCACCCGGTCGGCGGCCGGGGCGGGCGCGCGCGAGGTGGCCGTCCGGTGCGTGCTGACCGAGCGGAACGTGCCTTTGCGGCTGGCGCTCACCGGGGCCGGGTTCCGCGCCGGGGCGCGGGACGGCGCACAAGGCGGCGAAGAGGCGGGCCTCGGGCGGGGTGGTGGGGCCGGAACCGACGGTGGTGGGGTCGGAACCAGCACCGTGTTCCGCCGGGGCACGGGCGCCCCGCTGCCGGTGCTGCCTGCCTGGGTGCAAGCCCCGGGTGAGCCGGAGCAGGCGGGCGGCGGCGCCGCAGGCCCCGGCGGGGCGGACCCGGATCCGGCCGGGCCGGCCGGCCAGGTCATCGGCGAGCTGCGGCAGATCCTGGCCCGTATCACCGGCCGGGACGAGCTGGCCGGCCTGCCCGCCGGGGCGCCGCTGTTCGGCGAGGCGGTTGCCCTCGATTCGCTCACCGGCACGCTGCTGCTTCGGGAGGTCGAGCGCCGCTTCGGCGTGGACGTGGCCGGCACCGACCTGAACCTGGACGCGCTGGCCACGCTGGGCACGCTGGCCGCGTTCATCGCCGGCCAGGCGGGCTCATGACAACGGCATCGGGCCGTCCAGGGACGGCCGGCGCGGCCCGGGCCGCGGACCCGGCCGGCCAGACGGCAGAGGTGTCCTGGTTCGACACCAGGGTGATCAGCCTGAACAGGTCGGACCTGGCCGAACTGGACGCGCGGGAGAAGGCGCGGGCGGCCGCGTTCGTGTTCCCGGCCGACCGGCACCGCTACCAGGTCGCGCACGTCATGCTGCGCCGGGTGCTGGCCGGCCACCTGGGCACCGATCCCAGCCGGCTCACCTTCGGCCGCCAGCCCTGCCCCACCTGTGGTGGCCCGTCGGGCAAGCCCGTGCTGACCGGCCCGCATGCTGTGCCGGCCTGGGGGGGCGACCCCCCTGGAACCCCCCGGGGCGCCGATGGCGCCTGGCCGGCAAGCCGGCAGGCCCCATCGCGCTCGGCCTGGGGGGGCACAGCACCATCTGGGGGATACCCCCAGACCCCCGATGGCCCTGGAACCTCCCGGGGCGCCGATGGCGCGGACGGGGCAGGTGGCCCGCCCGGCGATGGCACCTGGCCCGGCCTGTCCTTTTCCCTGGCCCACTCCGGCGAGGCCGTGGCCATCGCGGTGGCCCGCGGCCCGGTCGGCATCGACGTCGAACGAGAGCCCCGCGGGTGCGTGTGCTCGCTGGCCTCGGCCATGCACCCCAACGACGCCGCGCTCGCGGAGGCGCTGCCGGAACCGGAGCGCCATCACGCGGTGATCCGCTGGTGGGTGCGGGCCGAGGCGGTGCTCAAGTGCGCCGGCACCGGCATAGGGCACGGCATGGACGCATTCCCCGTGCTAGGCGCCCCGGTGCGTAACCGGGTCCCGTTTGGTCTCCAGCCTGGGCCGCGGCTGCCGCTGGAGCCCGATGTGCCCGGCTGGGCCGCCGCAGCTGGGTGCTCGTTCGCGGCCCTGTCGGCGCCTAAGGGCTACCAGGCGGCCCTGGCCCTGCCGGGACTGCGGCTGATCCGGTACCGCTGGGGGCCCGGCCGCTGACCGGCTCGTCCCCCGCCCTTGCGCGGAACCCGCGCCCGGTAGTCTCGCACCAGAGGAGAAGGTGGTGGGCCATGACCTTTGGGCGGGGTGGTGGGGCCAGAACTAACTTTGGGCGGGGTGGGGCCGGAATCAACAGCGTCTTTGCGGTGGATGCCTGCCGGACCCCCGTGGGGAAGATCAAGGGAGCGCTCGCCGCGGTCCGCCCCGATCACCTGTCCGCCGATGTCATCGCCGGGCTGCTCGCCCGCAACCGATGGCTGGATCCGGCGCGGATCGACGACGTGTACTGGGGGGCCGCCAACCAGGCGGGGGAGGACAACAGAAACGAGGCCAGGATGGCCGCGCTGCTGGCCGGCCTCCCGGTGGAGATCCCAGGTGCCACGGTGAACCGGCTGTGCGGCTCGGGCATGGAGGCGATCGCCTGCGCTGCGCGGGCCATCGCCGCGGGCGAGGCCGAGGTGTGCCTGGCCGGTGGGGCGGAATCGATGACCCGTGCGCCGTTCGTGCTGCCCCGTGCCGAGGGTCCGTTCCCGCGGGAGGCCGGCGTCGCCGACACCCGGCTGGGCTGGCGGCTGGTCAGTCCCCGGATGGCCGAGATGTACCCGCCGATCAGCCTGGGAGAGACGGCGGAGAACGTGGCCGACCGCTATCAGGTAACCAGGGACCGCCAAGACGAGTTCGCATTGCGCAGCCACCAGCGAGCGGCTGCGGCCCGGGACGCGGGCCGGTTCGCCGGCGAGATCGTCCCGGTGGCCACTCCGGCCGGGGAGGTGACCGCCGACGAGGGCATCAGGGATGACCTCACCCTGGCCGAGCTGGCCGCGAAGCGGCCCGCCTTCCGCCGTGACGGCACCGTGACTGGGGGGAACTCCTCCCCGCTCAACGACGGGGCGGCCGTGGTCCTGCTGGTGTCCGAGCGCGTGTTTTCCGGCAGCGCACCGGACCCGATGGCCAGGTACGCGGGCGCCGCGGCGGCGGGCGTGCACCCGGACTACATGGGCATCGGCCCGGTACCTGCCATGGGCAAGGTGCTGGCCAGGTCCGGCTGGCAGGCGGACGAACTGGACCTGATCGAGGTCAACGAGGCATTCGCGGCCCAGGCGGTAGCCGTCGCCGACGAGCTCAAGCTCGACCCCGACCGGCTGAACGTCAACGGCGGCGCGATCGCCATCGGCCACCCGCTCGGCTGCTCCGGCGCCCGCATCACCACCACCTTGCTGCACGAACTCCGCAGGCGCGGCGCCAGCCGGGCGGCGGCCACCATGTGTATTGGCGTCGGTCAGGGCATCGCCACCCTGTGGGAGAACTGAGGAAAGCATGAGCTCAACCTGGTTCCCTGGGATCATTCCGGGCCGCGACGTTCCCGCCAAGGCCTCCGCCTACCCGGCGGTCGCCCGCAAGAACTGACCCGCGGCACGGCACCGGGGCAGAGCGAGCCGAGGGACACCGTGGACCGCGTCTTCACCGTGCCGAATCTGATCAGCATGGCCCGGCTGGCCGGGGTCCCGGTGTTCCTGTGGCTGGTGCTGGTCCCGCAGGCGGACTGGTGGGCGGTCGGCCTGCTGATCGCGGCGGGCCTGTCCGACTGGCTGGACGGCAAGCTCGCCCGGGCGTGGAACCAGCAGAGCCGCCTCGGCCAGGTGCTCGATCCGGCCGCGGACCGGCTGTACATCGCGGCGACCCTGATCGGGCTGGCGGTCCGGGCCATCATCCCGTGGTGGCTCGTCGCCGTCCTGGTGGCCAGGGAACTGGTGCTTGCCGCAGCCCTGCTCGTGCTGCGACGGCACGACTTCGGCCCGCTCCAGGTCAGCTTCGTGGGGAAAGCGGCCACCCTGTGCCTGCTCTACGCGTTCCCGCTGGTGCTCCTCGGCTCCCATGCGGGCACCGCGGCGCTGGCCGCACGGGTCACCGGTTGGGCCTTCGCAATCTGGGGAACGGCCCTCTACTGGTGGGCGGCCGCGCTCTACCTCGTGCAGGCGCGGCAAGTGATCGCCGCCGCCAGCCGCGACGAGGCGGCCGGCCAACAGCCTCCGCTGGCCCAGCCGCGACAGCCCGGTCATGATGGGGCTTAACTGGGCCCGAAGGGAGACGCGCAGGACGTGAAGGCACTGGTGATGGCGGGCGGCGAGGGGACGAGGCTGCGGCCGATGACCGCCAATCAGCCCAAACCGCTGCTTCCCGTGGCCAACAAGCCGATCATGGAGCACGTGCTCGGCCTGCTCAAGCGGCACGGGTTCACCGAGACCGTGGTCACGCTCCAGTTCTTCGCCCCGCTGCTCCGCAACTACTTCGGTGACGGCGAAGACGTCGGAATGAGCCTGCAGTACGCGAACGAGGAGATACCGCTCGGAACGGCCGGAAGCGTGAAGAACGCCGAGGACGCGCTGCGGTCCGGGCCGTTCCTGGTGATCTCCGGGGACGCGCTGACCGACATCGACCTGTCGGCCATGGTCGCCTACCACAAGAAGCAGGGCGCTCTGGTGACGGTGGGCCTCACCCGGGTGCCGAACCCGCTCGAATTCGGCATCATCATCGTCGACGACGATGGCCGCATCCAGCGCTTCCTCGAGAAGCCCACCTGGGGCCAGGTGTTCTCGGACACCGTCAACACCGGCATTTACGTGATGGAACCCGAGGTGCTCGCCGAGGTGCCGGCCGGGGAGTCGGTGGACTGGTCGGGCGACGTGTTCCCCCGGCTGGTCAAGGCGGGCGCGCCGCTGCACGGCTGGGTGACCGAAGGGTACTGGCAGGACGTCGGGACGCATGAGAGCTACCTGAAGGCACAGGCGGACGTGCTGTCCGGCCAGGTGGAAGCGGAAATCGAGGGGTTCGAGATCTCCCCGGGGATCTGGGTGGCCGAGGGCGCCGAGGTGGACCCGGAAGCGGTGATCACCGGGCCGTTGTGCATCGGGGAGTACGCCAAGATCGAGGCGGGCGCGGAACTTCGCGAATTCACCGTTGTGGGCAGCAACGTCGTGGTGAAGGAGGGTGCCTTCCTGCACCGGGCGGTGGTGCACAACAACGTGTTCATCGGCCCCGGCGTCACCCTGCGCGGCTGCGTCATCTGCAAGAAGACCGACGTGATGGCCTCGGCAAGGATCGAGGAAGGCGCGATAGTGGGCGACGAGTGCCTGATCGAGCCCGAGGCCTACCTGTCCGCCGGGGTGAAGGTATACCCGTTCAAGACCATCGAGGCCGGCGCGGTGGTGAACACGAGCGTGATCTGGGAATCCTCCGCCCAGCGCACGCTCTTTGGCCCCCGGGGCGTATCCGGCCTGGTCAACGTAGAGATCACCGCGGAGCTATGCGTGCGCCTGGCCGGTGCCTACGCCAGCACGCTGCGCAAGGGTGCCACCGTCACCACCTCGCGTGACGTTTCCCGTGCGGCCCGCGCGCTGAAGCGTGCCATGCACGGCGCGCTCAACGCCAGCGCGATCAACGTGGTGGACCTGGAGGCCCAGCCCTTGCCCGTGGCCCGCTTCCACACCGCACGCAGCGACGCCAGCGGCGGCATCGCGCTACGTACCACGCCCGGCGACCCCCAGTCGATCGACATCATCTTCCTCGACGAGCGCGGCGCCGACCTGTCCCCGGCGGCCTGCCGCAAGATCGAGCGGGTGTTCTCCCGGCAGGAGTACCGGCGGGCCTTCCCCGGTGAGATCGCCGAGCTGATCTACCCGCCGCGGGTGGTCGAGTCCTACGCGTCCGAGTTGCTGCGCTGCGTGGACATGTCCGGCGTGCAGGACGCCGCGCTCAAGGTGGTGCTCGATTGCGCCGGTGGGACCGCCGCGCTGGTGCTGCCCTCACTCCTGGGCCGGATCGGCGTCGACGTCCACACGCTCAACAACCGGCTCGACGAGGGGCTGCCGACCCACACCCTGGCCCAGCTACGGGCGGACATGCAGCGCCTGGCCGAGGTGGTCGCGTCCTCGCGGGCCGCGTTCGGCGTCCGGTTCGACCAGGTCGCGGAGCGCATTCACCTCGTGGACGACCGGGGAGCGATGATCAGCGACGACCGGGCACTGCTGGTGCTGCTCGACCTGATCGCCGCCGAACGGCGCACCGGCCGGGTCGCGCTGCCCGTCACCACCACCCGGGTGGCCGAGCGGGTCTGCAAGTTCCATGGCGTCCAGGTGAGCTGGACAACCACCTCGCAGCGCGGCCTCACCGAGGCCGCCGCCGAGGACGACGTGATCTTCGGCGCCGACGGGCGGGGCGGGTTCGTGGTGCCGGAGTTCAGCCGGAACCTCGACGGCATCGCGGCGTTCGTCTGGCTGCTCGGCCTCGTCGCCCGTACCCGGATGACACTCAGCCAGATCGACGCCCGCATCCCCCGGGCGCACCTGCTCAGGCGCTCCATGCCCACCCCCTGGGTGGCGAAGGGCAGTGTCATGCGCACGGTGATGGAGGCCGCCGACGACCGCGAGGTGGACATCACCGACGGGGTCAGGATCATCGAGCCCAACGGCGGCTGGGTCCTTGTGCTGCCCGACCCCGCGGAGGCGATCACCCACCTGTGGGCCGAGGGCGCAGACGCCGACGAGGCCCAGGATCTGCTTGGCCGCTGGGCGGGCGTGGTGGAACAGGCGGGCGCCTGACGGCGGGAACACGGCGGCACCCTCGCGGAGTTTGAGTGACCAGGACGGGTCTGCGCTGTCGTGAGACAATCGCACCTTGCCTGATTACTCGCCGGGGAAATCCAGGGGGCGCCGGGAGTTCGACGTCGGAGGTTGCCCATGTGGCTAAGTCGGGGCTGGCGGCGGCGCCGCGGCCGCCGAAGCAGAAACGCGTGGCGCATGGACCAAGCACCGGTGTCGCAGGTAGCGTGGGCGCACGTACCGGAGTTGACGCCACGAGCCGCGCCGGCGGAAGTGGTACCCGCGCCGAGCCCTTGGCCCGCGGAGGAGAGGCTGGACCAAGTGATGCCGAGCGTCTACTGTGCCCGCTGTGGGCGGGCGAGCCCGGAAGGGGCCCGCTTCTGCTCGCACTGCGGCGCACCGCTCGTGCGGGGCGGGGGAGAGCGGCCGGGCGAGAGCACTTCGACGATCTCGCTGGGCGGTACCGACCTGGCCGAGGCCGAGTACGAGGAACCACTGGCGGAGACGGCGGCGACCGAGGCCCTGCCGGCCGGTACCGCTCTGCTGCTGGTGAAACGCGGCCCGAACGCGGGCAGCCGGTTCCTGCTTGACAGCGACCTCACCACGGTGGGCCGCCATCCGGGCAGCGACATCTTCCTCGACGACGTCACGGTGTCCCGCCGCCATGCGGAGTTCTACCGGCGTGGAGCCGGGTTTGTCGTGCGCGACGTGGGCAGCCTGAACGGCACCTACGTGAACCGTGAGCGAATCGAGGAGACCGCGCTGAACGACGGGGACGAGGTCCAGGTGGGCAAGTTCCGGCTGACGTTCCTCGGGGCCCGGCGCTCGCAGGCAGACCGTGGCGGAGGCGCACAGGTCGGGGCATGAGTGCTGAGCCAGCCCGGGCATATTTTGGCATCGGCGAGGTGCTAGCCCAGCTCCGCGCCGAGTTCCCGGATATCAGCGTCTCCAAGATCCGTTTCCTGGAGGCGGAAGGGCTGATCCAGCCTGCCCGGTCGCCCTCCGGCTACCGCAAATTCGGCCCGTCAGACGTGGACCGGCTCAGGTACATCCTCACCGCCCAGCGCGACCGGTACCTGCCGCTGCGGGTGATCAAGGACCAACTGGACGCCGACCAGGCGGAGGCCGGCCCGCTGGCCCGCAGCGAGCTTCTGGACGCGGCAGGCATCGACGAGCGTTCGCTGGCCGAGCTTGAGGAGTTCGGCCTGGTGCTCAGGTCCGGGCGGCAGTACCCGCCGGAGGCGGTCGAGGCGGTGCGCGCGATCATGGCGCTCGGCCAGTACGGGGTCCAGGCCAGGCACCTGCGGGTGCTGCGTGCGTCCGCGGACCGTGAGATCGCGCTTATCGAGCAGGTCGTGGCGCCCATCCTGCGGCAACGCAGCCCCGGGGCACGGGATCGGGCCGCCGAATCCGCACGTGACATCGCATCTCTGGTGCGCACCGTGCACGCGGCGCTGATCGAGATGACGCTGGCCGATGCCGGTTTCGCCGGGCGCGAACCTGGGGGTAACGGCCGCTGAACGACAGGGCGCGGGCGTCCCCGCTGCCCGTGCGGGTGTACTTTGACAGGGGAATCCCTTTAGCAAGTTCAGGACGGACAGTGCCTGACGATAGGCGAGGACGGAGCCGCCGTGAGGAAGATGGAGGTCGTCGGCGTCCGGGTCGAGATGCCCACGAACCAGCCCATCGTCCTGCTCAAGGAGACCGAGGGGGACAGGTACCTGCCGATCTGGATCGGCCCGGTGGAGGCTACCGCCATCGCGTTCGCCCAGCAGGGCATGGTGCCTGCCCGGCCGCTCACGCATGACCTCTTCCGCGATGTGCTTGAGGCCCTCGGCGTGCAGTTGACCACCGTGAACATCACGGCATTGCGAGATGGGATCTTCTTCGCGGACCTCATCTTCTCCAACGGCAAGGAGGTCAGCGCCCGGCCCTCGGACTCGATCGCCCTCGCGCTGCGTACCGGTGCTTCGATCTTCGCCGCCGAGGAAATCCTGGACGAGGCCGGGGTCGCGATCCCCGACGAGCAAGAGGACGAGGTCGAGAAGTTCCGCGAGTTCCTGGACACCATCAGCCCAGAGGACTTCGGCCGGGCCACGTGACGAAGTTGCGGGTCAAGGCCGTCGGGCTTCCGGGGGCCGCCCGCCTGGCGGCACCGTGGCCGGGCCACCTGACCTGCCCGGCTTGCCGGACAGGTCGCGACGCGCCGTACAGGGTCGTTGACGAGCACACTCACCTGCGCCTAGCGTGCGAATCGGGTACCCAGGGTGGTGCATTCCCGGGTCGGAGGCAGGTGTGGCGGTAACCAGGAGTAACGACGGCGAATCGCAAGCACGCGGCGCCGCCATGCAGCACGCCGGGGAGCAGGGCCTGCTTTTCGGTGACGAAATCCTTACCGTCCATTCCGACGATGTCGGCTACCGGGGCCCCACGGCCTGTGCCGCCGCCGGGATCACCTACCGCCAGCTTGACTACTGGGCCAGGACCGGCCTGGTGGAGCCCAGCGTGCGCGCGGCGCACGGATCCGGCTCCCAGCGCCTCTACAGCTTCCGCGACATCTGCGTGCTCAAGGTGGTCAAGCGCCTGCTCGACACCGGCATCTCGCTGCAGCAGATCCGCACCGCGGTGATCCACCTGAGGGACCGCGGCACCGACGACCTCGCCCGGCTCACCCTCATGAGCGACGGCGTCACCGTGTATGAATGCACCTCCACCGACGAGGTGGTGGACCTGCTGGCGGGCGGCCAAGGCGTGTTCGGCATCGCGCTCGGGCGGATCTGGAAGGAAGTTGACGGCACACTCGCCGAACTTCCCGCCGAACGGGCCGAAAAGGGCGAGACCGGCGACTCGGCCGACAACGGCGCCCGGGACGAGTTGTCCCTGCGCCGCGCCATGCGGACCGGGGGCTAGGGGGCCTAACCCTGCTCGCCCGGGGCGGTCAACGCTGCTTGCTGGCTGACGGCCAGCTGCGCCACTGCCCGCAGTACTAGCCCGGGGGGGACGACCCCCGGGAACCCCGCGATGCGGCTGACGCCGCGGTTTTGGCTAGGCTCTCGGCGCATGGCCTCTTCCTCACCCAGGATGGGTTTCACGGCGTTCCGCAGCCTCTCGCGAGCCATGCTGCGCGGGTTCGTCAGGGACCGGACGGCGCTGGCCTTCACGATCCTGCTGCCCGTGCTGTTCCTCGCGCTGTTCGGCTCGATCTACCGGAATACAGCCACGCCCAGGCTCAGCGTCATCGAGGTCGGGAACGTTAGCCTGCTGAGCCACGTCGCTGGCCAGCCGGGCCTGTCCGGTGTGCTCACCGTGACCCACAACGCCGATAAGAAGGCCGCGGTCCGCGAGGTGCGCCGCGGCAACGCCGACGCGGCGGTCGAGCAGATCGGCAACCAGCTCATCGTGCACTATTCGGCGGCCGATCCGACCACGGCGGGCATCGTCCAGGCCGTGTTTTCCTCGATCGTGCAGCACGCGGACCAGGCGCGGGCCGGGCCGGGCGGCAGCTACCAGCTGCTCACCAAGCAGGTGGAGAGCACCACGCTCAAACCCATCCAGTTCCTCGCGCCCGGCCTGCTCGGCTGGGCCATCGCCTCGGGAGCCACCTTCGGCGCGGCCATCACGCTGGTGAACTGGCGGCACAACAAGCTCCTGCGACGGCTGCGGCTGGCCCCGGTGAACACGGGCTCTATAGTGCTGGCCAGGGTCGGGGTGAGCCTGGGCGTGGCGCTGATCCAGATGGCCCTGTTCCTGCTCATCGCCACCACGCCGTACTTCGGCCTGAAGCTGACCTCGAGCTGGTGGATGGCCATCCCCGTGCTGATCCTCGGAACCCTGGCCTTCATGTCCATCGGCCTGCTTGTCGGCTCGTTCGCCAAGACCCAGCAATCGGCCACTGCCATCGCGAACCTGATCATCCTGCCGATGGCGTTCCTCGGCGGTGCCTTCATCCTGCTCGACTTCGCACCGGCCTGGCTGGTGAGCACCTCCTACGTGATGCCGCTGCGCTACCTGGTCACCGGAATGCAGGACGTGATGGCACGGGGCGAGGGCCCTGCCGCCGCGCTGCCCGCGCTCGGCATCCTGGCCGCGCTGACCGTGGTCCTGACGACGATCGCGGTCCGTGTGTTCCGCTGGGACGAGGTCTAGAGCGGGCCTGGGGGAGCGGGCCCCCCGAATCTCGGCGGCGTACGGCGCGGCACCGGTGACAGGGGACCGGACCGGGTAGCATCGCACATGCTGGTGACACCGTCCGGGAGAGATCACGGGCTTGCGCCCGGGGCGCCGAAGGGGCAACATCCCCGGAACCTCTCAGGCATCAGGGACCGGACGGGACAGGCGTCTCTGGAGTTGGCGCGGCGAGCGTGGCGACAGAGGGGGAGACCGCAACAGGTGGCTCCCACCCCGGAGGCTCGCAATGGACTTCATGTCACGGCATATTGGGCCCTCACCCACCGAGCAGGCGCACATGCTCGGCACGCTCGGCTATGCCTCGCTCGATGAACTGACCGCGGCCGCGCTGCCACCCGGCCTGGCCGGGGACAGCAGCCTCACCAGCCTGCCGCCCGCCGTTTCCGAGCCGGAGGCGCAGTCGCGGCTGCGCGAGCTGGCGGATCAGAACCAGGTGCTGACCTCCATGATCGGCCTCGGTTACTACGGGACCGTGACGCCGGCCGTCATCCGGCGCAACATTCTGGAGAACCCCGGCTGGTACACGGCGTACACGCCGTACCAGCCGGAGATCTCCCAGGGCCGGCTGGAAGCGCTGCTGAACTTCCAGACGATGGTCGAGGACCTGACCGGGCTGGCGGTAGCCGGGGCCTCCCTGCTCGACGAGGCCACCGCGGCAGCGGAGGCGATGACGCTGGCCCGCCGCGCCGCGCGGACCGGCAGCGTGTTCCTGGCCGACAGCCGCTGCCTGCCGCAGACGCTCGCCGTGCTGGCCACCCGCGCGGCACCGCTGGGCATCGACCTGGTGGTGGCCGAGGTGACCGAGCAGGAGGTGGCGGCGCAGCCCGCCGGGGAACTGTTCGGTGTGCTGCTGCCCTACCCCGACGCCAGCGGGGAGATCCGCGACTTGCGGCCGGTGATCGCCGCCGCCAGGGAACGGGGCACGCTCACCGCGGTCTCCGCCGACCTGCTGGCCCTCACCCTGCTGATGCCCCCGGGCGAACTCGGCGCCGACATCGCGGTGGGCAGCACGCAGCGGTTCGGCGTCCCGATGGGGTACGGCGGCCCGCATGCCGCCTACATCGCGGTCCGTGACGGCCTGGCCCGGCAGCTGCCCGGAAGGCTCGTCGGGGTGTCACTTGACGCCGGCGGGCAGCCGGCCTACCGGCTCGCGCTGCAAGCCAGGGAGCAGCACATCCGCAGGGAAAAGGCGACGAGCAACATCTGCACCGCGCAGGTGCTGCTTGCGGTCATCGCCGGGATGTACGGGGTCTACCACGGCCCGGACGGGCTGACGGCCATCGCCGGTGGCGTGCACCGCAAGGCCGCCGTCCTGGCCGCCTCGCTCCGCGCGGCGGGCTGCACCGTCGCGCACGAGAACTTCTTCGACACCGTCGCCGTGACCGGCATCCCCGGCGGCGCCGCGGCGGGGATCGCGCGGGCCCGCCGGCTTGGCTACAACCTCTACCTGGCCGGCCCTGACACCGTGCAGGCCGCCTGCGACGAGACCACCACAGACGAGCACCTGCGCGACGTGGTGGCCGCGCTGGCCGACGCGGATCCCGCCGGGGTGAGCCTCGCCGATGCGGGCATTGGGGTCGAGGCCAGCAGAGCGCTCCCCGAAGGGCTGCGGCGCACCACCGAGTTCCTCGCCCACCCGGTATTCCACGAGCACCGCAGCGAGACGTCGCTGCTGCGGTACCTGCGGCGGCTGGCCGACTTCGACCTGGCGCTCGACCGGTCGATGATCCCGCTCGGGTCCTGCACGATGAAGCTGAACGCGGCGGCGGAGATGGAGCCCATCACCTGGCCGCAGTTCGCGAACATGCACCCGTTCGCCCCGGCCGACCAGGCCAGG
>Ga0306925_10001540_pt1 | contig 19064 bp, 15 predicted proteins | sample flu12Cox44000176_FD_203755 | JGI IMG/M metagenome (GOLD analysis project Ga0306925, IMG submission 203755) | Lab enrichment of tropical soil microbial communities from Luquillo Experimental Forest, Puerto Rico - flux8day.12C.oxic.44.000.176 (v2)... | ecosystem: Environmental > Terrestrial >... | reverse complement strand
GAGAGCATCCTCACACCCGATGGCCCGAGGATGCTCGAGCACTTCCTGCAGTACCACGCGGGCGCGCGCAGCGCGGCCGGGAGCTCCGGAGAGGGTCATGTCGGCGCCGCGTGAGCTGCTGCAGCAGCTGCTCGAGCGGCGCGACCTCTCGCAGGCGCAGGCGGAAGATCTGCTCGCGCACCTCACCGATCCGCAGCTGCCGCCCGCCATGGCCGGGGCGCTGCTCGCCGGGCTCTCCAGCAAGGGACTCACGGCAACCGAAGTGCGCGGGCTCGCCCAGGCGATGCGCCGCCTCGCACGGCGCCCCGATCTGCCGCCGGGTCTGCGCGCCATCGACGTTGTCGGCACCGGAGGGGATGCTTCCGGCAGCTTCAACATCTCCACCGGCACGGCATTGCTCACGGCCGCGTGCGGGTTGCCCGTGGTGAAGCACGGCAACCGCTCGGTATCGAGCCGCTGCGGCAGTGCGGATGTGCTCGAGGCGCTCGGTGTGACGGTGCCGCTCGATGCCGCCACTGCGGCCGCGTGCCTCGCGGCCACGCGCTTCACTTATCTCTTTGCACCGCACTACCACCCGGCGACCGCGCGTGTCGCGCCGATCCGCGCCGCTCTCGGCGTGCGCACCGTGTTCAATATTCTCGGTCCGCTCGTCAACCCGGCGGAGCCGCCGTGGCACCTGGTCGGCGCCTTCAGCCCGGAGGTTGCGCGGCTGATAGCCGAGGCATTCCAGGGACTGCCCATCGAGCGCACCTTCGTGGTTCACGGCGCGGACGGATGGGATGAGCCGACTCCCGTGGGTCCTTTCACCCTGTTCGATGTGCGTCCGGGCGCGGTCGCCGTGAGCGTGCGCTCGGCGGCCGACTACGGGCTGTCGTCGTGCTCGGCGGCTGACCTCGCCGGTGGCGATGCCGCGCACAACGCACGCGCCCTGCGAGCGGTGCTCCAGGGCGAGGACCGCGGTCCGCATCGCGACTGCCTGCTGCTCGGTACTGCGCTCGCGCTCGAGGTCGCAGGGATCGTGCGCGATGGCCGCGAAGGGGTGGCGCGCGCGGCGGCGGCCATTGATGGGGGTGCAGCCGGGGGACTGCTCGAGTCCTTGACACAGCAGCGCGCAATCGTCAGCGGCGCTCGCGGCGGCGGCGCGGCGCCCGGGGAGTCGCCCGCATGAGCTCCTTTCTCGCCGAAATGGCGGCGGCAAGTGAGCAGCGCGTGCGGGCCGCGAAGGCCCTCATCTCCGAGGCCGCTCTCGCCGAGCGTGCCCGGCAGACTCCGCCGCCACCCGCGCTGCAACTGTCGGCGGCGGGCTTCGACCTCATCGCGGAGCTCAAGCTGCGCTCGCCCGCAGCCGGCGCTCTCGGTGGACCGGATACCGCGATCGACAGGCGCGTCACCGCCTACGCACGCGCCGGCGCCGCTGCGGTATCGATCCTCACCGAGCCGAGCCGATTCGACGGCTCACTCGCTCACCTCACCGACGCCGCGCGCGCGCTCTCGCCGCTCGGTGTGCCCGCGATGCGCAAGGACTTTCTCATCGATCCCTATCAGGTGCTCGAAGCGCGGGCTGCCGGTGCCGGCGGGGTGCTCCTCATCGTGCGCATGTTGTCGCGCGAGACCCTCGTGGCGCTCCTCGAGTGCGCGCGCACGCAGGGACTGTTCGTACTGCTCGAGGGATTCGATGCGCAGGACCTCGAGCGCATGCAGGAGCTCATCGCTGCCGATGCGGGCCGCAGCAGCCTGCTCGCCGGCGTGAACTGCCGCGACCTCACGACGCTCGAGGTGGTGCCCGGGCGGCTGCTCGAGCTCCTGCCACTCCTTCCCCGGGGTGTGCCGCGCGTCGCAGAGAGCGGCGTAGAGAGCGCGGCCGATGCACGGCGACTGGCCGCAGCGGGATACGGTCTGGCACTGGTGGGCAGTGCGCTGATGCGCGGAGCGGACCCTGGTGCGCTGACGAGTGCTCTGCTCGAAGCCGGGCGCGCAGCCCGCAGGGACTCTTAGATGTGGATCAAGATCTGCGGTATGACGACGGCGGCAGCGGTGGATGCCGCGCTGGAGGCGCGCGTGGATGCGATCGGTTTCGTGTTCGCGAGTTCGCTGCGCGAGCTCGCGCCCGAGTCTGCGGCCGCTCTCGCGCGGCCGGCCCGTGGACGGGTGCGGTGCGTGGCTGTCACCCGCCATCCGACGCAGAACGCGCTCGATGAGATCCTGAAAGTGCTTGCCCCCGATGTCCTGCAGAGCGATGCCGCAGACCTGGCGCGGCTGCGATTGCCCTCGGCACTCGAGACTCTTCCGGTGGTGCGCGCCGGGGGTGCGGTGCCCGAGCCGCTCCCGCCACGTATTCTCTTCGAAGGGCCCGTGAGTGGCCGCGGCGCCGTCAGCGACTGGAGCGCCGCCGCGGCCCTCGCGCGCCGCACACGGCTGCTGCTCGCCGGTGGCCTCAACGAGGCGAACGTGGCGGCCGCCATCGCTCGGGTGCAGCCCTTCGGCGTGGACGTCTCGAGTGGCGTCGAGGAACGGCCGGGAGTCAAGAGCCCCGCCGCGATCATGAGGTTCGTGGCGGCAGTCCGCGCCGCCGGCGCAGTTTCTGCTTAGCGCGAGAGGAGATCGACATGTCCGCAACCGCTGCCTTGCCCGATGCCGCTCAGCTGCTCGCCGCGACGGTGGCGGGGCGCTTTCCCGACGCTCGCGGCCGTTTCGGTCCCTTCGGTGGCCGCTACGTCCCCGAGACACTCATTCCCGCACTCGAGCGGCTCGAGCGCGGAGTACGCGAGCACCTGCACGCGCCGGATTTCCAGACGGAGTTCAACGCGCAGCTCACCGGCTGGGCCGGCCGCCCCACGGCACTTACCCATGCGCCGCGCCTCTCCGAGCGCTGGGGCGCGAGCGTGTGGTTGAAGCGCGAGGACCTGGCGCACACCGGCGCGCACAAGATCAACAACGCCATCGGCCAGGCGCTGCTCGCGCGCCGGCTGGGCGCGAAGCGCATCGTCGCCGAGACCGGTGCAGGGCAGCACGGGGTCGCGAGCGCTGCGGCATGTGCGCGTCTTGGACTACCGTGTGTGGTGTACATGGGTGCCATCGACATCGAGCGTCAGGCGCCAAATGTGGGGCGCATGCGGCTGCTCGGCGCACGCGTCGTGCCGGTCGAGAGCGGCGATCGAACGCTCCGCGCTGCCATCGACGAGGCGCTGCGCGACTGGGTCTCCGACCCGCTCGATACTTATTACCTGCTCGGCTCGGTCGTCGGCCCGCACCCTTATCCGTATCTCGTGCGGGAGCTGCAGTCGGTGATCGGTCGTGAGGCACGTGCGCAGATCCTCGCCGCCACCGGCCGGTTGCCGGACGCGCTCATCGCGTGCGTCGGCGGCGGCTCGAATTCCATCGGCGCCTTCCACGCCTTCGTTCCCGACAGCGCGGTCGAGATCATCGGCGTGGAGGCCGGTGGGCGCGGCACGGGGCTCGGCGACAACGCTGCCACTGTCGCCCACGGCCGTCCCGGAGTGCTGCACGGCAGCTACTCCCTGCTGCTGCAAAATGCGGACGGCCAGATCCAGGAAACCCATTCCGTGTCCGCCGGGCTCGACTATCCGGGCGTAGGTCCCGAGCATGCGTTGCTCGCCGCTGCCGGGCGCGTGCGCTACGAGACGGCGAGCGATGCCGAGGCACTCGAGGGTGTGCGGCAGCTTTCCGAATGCGAAGGCATCCTGCCCGCGCTCGAGAGCGCGCACGCTCTCGCCGGTGCGGCGCGCTGGGCGCACGAGCACCCGGGCGGCACCGTGGTCATCTGTCTCTCGGGGCGCGGCGACAAGGACATGTCGACGCTGCAGCAGACGCTGCTCGTACCGGAGCGCACGTGAGCCCGCGGGAGCAGGTCAGCCGCACCATCCGCGCCGCCGCGGGGCGCGGACAGCCGGCGCTCGTCGCGTATCTCACCGCCGGTTTCCCCAGCCGCGAGCGCTTCCGCGATCATCTGCGCGCGCTCGCAGATGCCGCCGATGTGGTGGAGGTTGGGGTTCCATTCACCGACCCGATGGCGGACGGGGTCACCATCCAGCGCGCGAGCCTCGCCGCGCTCGCCCAGGGGGTGAGCCTCGCGTGGATACTCGAGCAGATTGCCGCGGTGCGCGGACTTGCCGCGCCGCTCCTGCTCATGAGTTACCTGAATCCACTGCTCTCCTTCGGCATTGCGCGACTCGCCGAATGCGCGGCGCGCGCCGGCGTGTCGGGTTTCATCGTGCCGGACCTGCCTCTCGATGAGAGCCGCGACCTGAGTGCCGCGCTCGCTGAGCATCAGCTCGCGCTGGTGCAGATGGTCACCCCGGTCACCGAGCCGCAGCGCCTCGCGCAACTCTGCGCCGCGAGTCAGGGCTTCGTATATGCCGTTACCATGACCGGGACGACAGGCCGCAACGTCGCGGTGCCCAGCGGAGTTCTCGACTACCTCGACCGCGTGCGCGCTGCATCGCCGTTACCGGTGTGCGCGGGTTTCGGCATCCGCAGCCGTGAGCAGGTCGAGAGGTTAGCCGGACACGTCGATGGCGTGGTCGTCGGATCGGCGCTGATCGAGGTGCTGGAGCGGGGTGAGGATGCGGGCGCGTTCCTGCGTGGCCTGCGGGCAGGTTGATGGAACCTCAGTGGCAAATGAGGCGACCCGCGCGCAGCTCGCAGTTATCGGGCGGGCCGTATTCTTCCCAATACGGCATGAGTCCTAGTCGGGTGACGAAGCCCTGGAAGCGCGGGTCCTGGCGGAAGCGCCGCATCTCGGGCATCCAGATCCCCCCAACGGCAAGCCAGATGGGTCCCGAGCGCGCCATCTCATCGAGCAGGCGACTCGCCGCATCATAGGCGTGGTCGACCGCTCCGAGCATCGTGTAAACCCAGCACAGGAATCCCAATGTCGCCCATCCCAGTCGTCGCGCGTCCGCCTGCGACTCTGCTCTTCTGACAGCCGCGATGGCCTCCGCTACCCCCGTTCCTGTGGCAAGGGCGGCCAAGGCAGCTCGGACCGCAGTCTCTCCATCCACCGTCCGGACCATCAGGTCCTGGGCCAGCACCTCGGCCGCGTCCGTGTAGCGCTGCGCCCGCACGGCGGCGTGACCCAACATGATCGTCATCGGATGGAGGGTTCTGGGCAAGCCGAGATCGACAGCCAGGTCGAGGTATTTCGCGGCCTCGGCATCGTTATCTGCTGATCCATCGAACTGAAGCGCGGCTGCGAGTCGCATCGCCACCAGAGCGTTGGATGGCGCCAGCCGATGCGCCGCGCGTATGTCCTCTACCGCCCGGCGCAAGTGGCCAACGGCCACTCCGACCTGGATCGGATGCTGTGTGCGCGTGAACGCGTCGTTCTCGTCAAGCTCCGCCGCGGCGCGCAGACATGCGTCGCCCTTCAGCCACTCGAGCCGCGCCACGTAGACGCTGCCGAGAACGCCCTGCGCCTCGGCGAGCCTCGGATCGAGGGCGAGTGCCCGCTCAGCCTCGCGCTCGGCGTCAGCGAGTGCATCCGGTACCGGGTAATTGAAGAAGAACACCACCCAATGTGCGAGCGCCAGGGCACCGTAAGCGCGGGCAAAGCCCGGATCGCGCGTAACCGCCTCCCGCAGCAGCTCCACGGCGCGCCGCAGGTTCTCCTGCGTGCCACGCTCCATCAGCGCGCGTCCCCGCAGATAGAGTTGGTACGCATCCAGGTCCTGGGCAGGCGGTGCCTGGGTCACGGCGTCGATCGTGCCATTCAGCTTGTTGCGGATGGCCTGCACGATCGCGCTCGCCAGCTCGTCCTGCAGCGTGAACAGATCGCGGAAGTCGCGATCATAGTTCTGCGACCAGAGGTGATAACCGCTCTTCCCATCGACGAGCTGTACTGTGAGACGGATGCGATCGCCGGCGCTGCGCACGCTTCCCTCCAGCAGCGCGTCCACCTCGAGCTCGCGGGCAATCTGACGCACATCGATATTCCGGGTCTTGTAGGCGAACGATGAGGTCCGTGCCGGCACCTTGAGCCCGGGCACGCGCGTCAGCATGTTGATCAGCTCCTCGGCCATGCCGTCACCGAAGTATTCCTTCTCGGGATCGCGCGTGAGGTTCACGAGCGGCAACACGGCGATCGAGGTGCGCGCGGCAGGGGACGGCGCGGATGGAGAGTGCGCCACCGCCGCTGCCGGCTCGCGCACCAGGGGTGGCGGAGGATCAGCCGGCGTCTTCACCGCGCGATCTGCTCCCATGGTCTGAGGCGCCGGAACTTCGCGGACCTCGGCGACGAAGCGGTAACCGCGGCCGGGCTCGGTCACGATGAACCGGTGCTCGCCCGGCCGTTCGCCGAGCGCACGGCGCAGCTGGGTAATGCACTGGTTCAGGCTGTTTTCCTCGACCACGGTCCTGGGCCAGACCTTGCGCATCAGCTCGGACTTCTCGAGCATCTCGCCGGCCTGTGTTACCAGGACGACCAGCATCTCAAAGGCGCGCGGGGAGAGTGGCACGGGACGCTGATCGGCGGAAAAGAGTCGCCGCTGCCGAAGATGCAGCCGAAATCCGGCGAACTCGTAAATGGTTGCGCCGGCTGCGTCGCTCATCAGTCTCCCCTCGGCCAAATCAGCGGTTCTTCGATTCTTTCAGCCCTGCCCTCGAGGCTTTCTGTCATTCTAATCACAGACTCGATGGGCACCGATGAGCGGTGCTCACCGGCAGATGAGCTGATCGCCCCGCAGGTCGCACTCATCGGGCGGCCCGTATTGCTGCCAGTAGTCGATCAGCCCGAAGCCCCGCACGAGCTCCTGGAAGCGGGGGTCCTTGCGAAACGACAGGAGCTCCGGAAGCCAGAGCCACGGCAGAAAGAGACTCAGCGTTTGTTGTGGTAGATGCTGCCGCACTACGCGCTCGGCAAAGCCGTAGGCGCGATCCAACTCCCCGAGCATCGTGTACCACGTAAGGACATGCATGCTCAATTCGGGTCCGATCTGGTCGGGTGGCACGGTGTTCGCAAACGCATCGAGTGCTCGGACCGCATTCGATCGGTCGTTGCTGGAGGCGAGCGCGGCATGGACGACTCTTATGACCTCGGCGCCGCCTGCGGTTGCCAGCGCAGGCGATAGCCGGTCTCCGAGGTCCTGCGCAGCACGCATGGCGTCCTCATGTCGTCCGAGACGCAGCGCCCCATGGGCCCTGACTACCGGCAAGGGGCCGGCGTTCCTTGGCATGCCGAGGTCGACGGCAAGCTCGGCATAGTCGAGCGCCTGTTGCGTCGCATTCGCCGCGAGCGGCAGGCCGATGCTTGCCGCAGCCAGCAGCGTCGGGAAGTACGGCACCGCGGGTGCGGCTCGATAGTGCTCGCGAAGCTGCTCCACCGTGCTCCGTGTGTGCCCCACGCAGGCCGGGAGCAGGAGGTGCACGAAATGTGAGGTGAGCATATCGCTGCGCTGGCCGAATGCCTTCCCTGCCCGGATATGCCGTTCGGCGCGTAACCAGGCGCCCCGGCGCATGCTGACGTGGCCAAGCGCGGCATGGGCCTCCACGCATCCGGGGTCCAGTGCCAGGGCGGTTTCGGCTGCGCGCTGCGCCTCTTCAATGGCGTCGGGCAGCCCCCACATCGAAAGGTAGAGGCTCACAAATGCGATTGCGGCGAACGCCGCCGCGAACTTTGGATCCAGTTGGGTAGCTCGCCGGAGCATCTCGATGGCGCGCTGGTGACCCTGCGACGTCATGAGATATCCCATGGATAGTGCCTGGAGGTACAGCTGATAGGCCGCAGGATCAGTGGTTGGAGCTGCGCGCCGCCTAGGGACCTCGAGTACCACGTTCATCTGCGTGCACAGCGATACCAGGATGGCACTCGCAATCTCATCCTGCAGCTTGAAGATGTCGCGAAACTCACGCTCGTAGCTTTGCGACCAGAACTGATAACCGCTCGCCGCATCGATCAGCTGCGCCGTCACCCGGATCAGCTCGCCTGCGCTGCGCACGCTGCCCTCGAGCACCGCGGCGACGCCGAGATCGCGAGCGATGTCGCGCACGTGGAGGTTCTTGCCTTTGTAAGCGAAGGAGGAGGTGCGCGCCGGTACCTTGAGACCCTCTACGCGGCTCAGCAGGTGGATCAACTCGTCCGCCATGCCATCGCCGAAGTACTCTTTCTCGGGCTCGCCGCTCAGATTCGCGAACGGCAGTACCGCGACGGAAGCGCCCGGCTGTCCGGTGGCCGCGGCTATGCCCGTTGCGGCGCTCTTCGTGCCGTCGACCTGCCGCACGTCCGCCACGAAGCGAAAACCGCGGCGCGGTACCGTCACGATGAACTGACGGCCGTGGTTGCCATCGCCGAGCGCATGGCGCAGCACCGAGAGGTGCTGGCTGAGGTTATTTTCCTCGACGACCACGTTCGGCCAGACAGCCCGCATGAGCGCCGCCTTGTCGATGAGCTCGCCGGCGTGTGCGGCGAAGTAGACGAGCAGATCGAAGGCGCGCGCCTTGAGCGGCACCACCGAACCGCTGCGGGTCAGCTGCTGGCGGCTCGGGTCGAGACGGAAATCACCAAATTCGTAGACGATCTGTTCGGGTGCCACGGCTCGAATCACGGCAATTCACGATGATTCACGGGCGGCCAAAGACTATTGGCGGGTGCCAGCCGATTCTACGCTCCACATCTCATGGCAGCCATCAGGGGCGGAGCGTAGGTCCCATGATTGCATCAGACTTTCACCAGCCCGAGCGCCGCGATTTTCCGGGCATCGTTCGCTTCGGCGCGCATATCCCTCTTGTTGGATTGGGGGTGCCGTTGGCGAAGACCCTGGAGCTCGCCGGCGTATGGCCGCGCCTCATGTTCAAGGGATTGCGCCGCGATACGCTCGGTTCCTGTTTCGCCGGCTACACGCCCAGCGCGCGTGACGTCTTTGCCTGCGTTGGCTTCAAGAGCGGCACGACCTGGTTGCTGCAGATCGCTGTGCAGATCGCTTATCTGGGGCAGGCCGAGTTCGACAACATTCACTCCGTGGTCGCCTGGCCCGACGCTGCAGCGCGGTTCAGGAAGCGCATCATACCGCTCGCCGACGACTCACCCGTGCGCCGCGCGCCGACCGGATTGCGGATCGTCAAGACGCACCTGGAGCAGCGGTTGGTGCCTCATTCTCCGCACGCACGTTACCTCGTGATGGTGCGCGATCCCAAGGACGTCATCGTGTCGGGGTACCATTTCGTTCGGTCGCTGCTGCTCGGACCGCTGATGCCGAGCGTCCGTCACTGGGTGGAATTGAACCTGTCGGGCAATCTGCCCTCGGGTTCCTGGGCATCTCACCTGGCCAGTTACTGGCGCGTGCGCAATGAGCCTAACGTGTTGTTTTTGACATATGAGGACCTGAGCGTAGACCCCGCGGGTGTCATCGGGCAGATCGCGCGTTTCATGAACGTAGACCTCGATGCAGCGCAACTCGAGGCCGTGACACGGGCCGCTTCGTTCGGGGAGATGCGCAGACTGAAAGAGAAGTTCGATCCAGGACGAGTGGTTCCCTGGGGCAAAGCCTGCTCGATGCTGCGGAACGGCAGATCCGGGGACGCTCACGAGCTGCTGAGCCCGGAGCTGCGACAGCTGATCGATGAGCATTCGCGGACCGAGCTGCGGCGCCTGGGGTGTGACTTTCCGTACGATCTGGCCTACGTCAAGCGGCAGTCGATTGCGCCGATCTGTGGCGGTCATTGAGAAGTACCCACTCCGGTTGATCGGCCTGGCGGGATCCGGCCAGTTAGCCGGTGGGGGGCGCGCGTGCTCCGCGCGCCCGGCATCTTGCGTCCGCGACGCGGCTTCGATCCCGCATTTGCCTAGCGCGTGCAGAACGCCCATTCTGGCGCGGCCCATGCAGTCCCTGACCATTGCCACGCGTTTCCAGGGCCCGCCAGAGTCTTCCAACGGAGGCTATTTCGCGGGACTCGTGGCGACGCTTGCCTCGCGCACCGTGACGGTGCGGCTGCTGAAGCCGCCGCCGCTGAACATCGCACTCGCGGTGAGCCAGCTCGAGGACGGCGGGCTGAGTGTGCTGCGTGGCGAGGAGCCGATCGGCGAAGCGCACCCGGCGCTCCTCGCGCTCGCATCGCCGCCGGCACCCGACTACCTCGAGGCGGTGGAGGCTTCACGGCACTATGTGGGCTTTCGGCACCACCACTTCCCAAGCTGCTTCGTGTGCGGGACACAGCGGACGCGGGGCGATGGCCTGCGGATCTTCGCCGGTGCGATCCCCGAGCGTGGGGTGGTGGCCGCCCCCTGGGTGCCCGATGCTTCACTCGACGCCGGCGATGGCAAGGTGCGGGCCGAATTTATGTCGGCCGCGCTCGACTGCCCGGGTTATTACGCGGTGGCCTCCGACGCTCGCATGATGCTGCTCGCGGAATTCACCGCGCACGTAGACCGGCGCGTGCACATCGGTGCGTCGTGCACGCTCATCGGATGGCGCATCGGCAGCAACGGACGCAAGCACGAGGCGGGCACCGCGATCTTCGACGGCAAGGGTGAGTTGTGTGGCCGCGCACGCGCTCTGTGGATCGAGCCTCGTGACCCGACGGTAACTGAGCTCTCGCCGAAGTGAGGTTCAGGCGCGCGTCAGGCGCAGCATGGCTTCCGGATAGCGCGCGCCGGCGACGGCAGCGGGCGGAAACACCGCGTTGATCGCCGCGAGCTCGGCCTCGCTCAGCCTCACCGCCAGGGCACCCAGGTTCTCCTCGAGGTTGGCCTTACGGCGTGTGCCGGGGATGGGCACGATGTGCTGCCACTGCGCGAGCACCCACGCGAGAGCCAGCTGAGCTGCGGTGCAACCCTTCTCTTGCGCCAGTTCACGCACTTTCCCGACGAGGGTCAGGTTGAGGTGGAAGTTCTCCTCCTGGAAGCGCGGGTTCATGCGCCGGTAATCATCGGCCGCGAAGTCCTCGGGGCTGCTGATCGCGCCAGTGAGAAAGCCGCGGCCCAGCGGGCTGTAGGGGACGAACCCGACATCGAGCCGGCGGCAGGCCTCGAGGACCCCGTCCTCGGGGTCCCGCGTCCACAGCGAGTACTCGCTCTGCAGTGCCGTAATGCGATGCACCCGATGGGCGCGCTCGAGCGTGCGCGGCGACACCTCCGACAGCCCGAGGTAGCGCACCTTGCCCGCCTGCACGAGCTGCGCCATCGCGCCGACGGTGTCCTCGATCGGGACTTCGGGATCGACGCGATGCAGGTAATAAAGGTCCAGGTACTCCACCTTCAGCCGCTTCAGGCTTCCCTCGCAGGCCGCCCGCACGCGCGCCGGCCGGGCATCGATCGCGCGCGCGGTCGGGTTGGCCGCGTCACGCACGAAGCCGAATTTGGTGGCGAGGAAGGCTTCCGCCCGGCGGCCCTGCAACGCGCGGCCTACCAGCTCCTCGTTGGTGTTGGGACCGTATGCATCGGCGGTATCGAGAAAGTTGACACCGCGATCGAGTGCCCAGGCCAGCGTCTCGAGGGACTCGGCATCACTGTGGGGTCCGTAGAATTCGCTCATGCCCATGCAGCCGAGACCGAGTGCGGAGACAGTGGGGCCGTCGCGGCCGAGCGTGCGTGTCTGCATGTGCGCATTGTGCGCGCCCCGCTGCGCGCGCAAATCTCCAATTCGGGAGAGTCCGCCCAGTTGCCGCTCAGGAGCGCGCCGGCAGTGCCATGTGCGCATGACGCCAGTCGCCGTAGCGGTAGTACAGCACCGCCAGCGCCGCCGCCAGGAGCGAGGATACCGGGAAGCTCCACCACACCGCATCGATGTGGTAGCGGCCGAGCAGCGCCTCGGCAAAAGGAAAGCGCACCACCAGCAGCGCGATAGTGAGAATAACCAAAGGAGCGATGACTGCGCCCGTGGCGCGTACCACGCCGAAGAGCGTGAGCGAGATCCCGAAGAAGATGAAGGAAGGCGTGACGATGCGGTTCATGTGGCTGGCGATTGCGAGCGCGTCGGATGCCGCAGGCAGGAACAGTCCGAACACCCAGCTGTTCAGCGCCTCGATTACCAGCACGACCGAGCCGGTGAGCAGTACGCTGTACAGCACCCCGGTGCGCGCGATGCTCGTCACGCGGTTCCATTTGCCCGCACCCACGTTCTGTGCCGTCATGGCGGAGACCGCCATGCCGATGGCGAACGCAGGCATCTGGATGTAGTTCCAGATCTGCAGCGCCGCGCCGAACGCGGCCGTGGTATCCACACCGAAGCGGTTGACCAGAGTGATCATGAGCACACCGCTCAGTGAGAGCACCAGCATCTGCGCGCTCATCGGGATCCCTTTCCTCACCAGTGTGCCGACCAGCGCACCGTCCACCTTGAGAAAGTGCAGCTCGCGCCGGTGCAGGCACAGGATGTGGTGGCGGCGATAGAGATGACGGATCAGCGCGATGAGGCTCACCGCCTGCGCCACGAAGGTGGCGAGCGCTGAGCCCGCTATCCCGAGACGTGGAAACGGGCCGAGCCCGAAGATGAATACCGGGTTGAGCGCGATGTCGATGCCCACCGACAGCAGCATGAAATAGAAAGGCGTCTTGGAGTCTCCGGCGCCGCGCAGCACCGCCATGACGAAGGCATACATGTACAGCCAGGGGAGCGCGAGGAAGATCACGCGCATGTAGGCCACCGCGAGCGGCAGCGAGTCGGCCGGCGTGCTCATGGCGATGAGCAGCGGGCGGCACAGCACGAGCCCCGCGACCGCCATGGCGACCGAGATGCCCGCGAAGAAGGTCGCGCTGGTGCCGACTACGCGCTTGGTCTCGTGCAGGTTGTTGGCGCCGATGCACTGGCCGATGAGGATGGTGGCCGCCAGCGCTATGCCAAAGGCCGCGCCGATCAGCAGGAACATCACTGTGTTCGCGTTGGAGGTCGCGGTGAGCGCGGCCTCGCCCAGGAAGCGGCCCACCCAGATGGAGTTCACCGAGCCGTTGAGCGACTGCAGGATGTTGGCGAACAGGATCGGCAGCGCAAAGCGATACAGGCCGACCGGAATCGAGCCTTCGGTGAGCGAGCGTTGCACTTAACTAGCGCGCCACAGGCCGTAGATGACGCAGGTTGTCCCGGCGACGAGCAGGCCCCACCCGACCCAGGCGGGGTCGCGTGCGACGGCGAGCCAGACGAGCCCGCCGAGCAGCAGCGCCGCCCCGAGCGTTACCGCTTGGCGCCGATGTGTCGAGCGCTCGAGCGCTGCGCGCAGCTCGCTCATCTCGGGTGCCGGTGCCGGCGGCTGCAGGCGCGCGTGCTCGCGCTCCACCAGCAGACCGAGTAGCCCGGGCAGGCCGCGCACCGCCTCCATGAGGCCGGGAACGCGCGCGCGCAACTCGCGCGCCAGCGTGCGCACGCTGGTGCGCTCGCGCATCCAGTCGCGCAGGATCGGGGTTGCGGTAGCCCACACGTCCAGATCCGGGTACAGGTCCCGTCCCAGGCCTTCGACGTTCAGCAGCGTCTTCTGCAGCAGCATCAGTTGTGGCTGGATCTGCATGTTGAAACGCCGCGAGATCTCGAACAGCCGCAGCAGTATGCGGCCGAAGGAGATGTCCTTCAGCGGCCGGTCGAAGATCGGCTCGCACACGGTACGCACCGCCGACTCCATCTCATCGATGCGCGTCCCTGCAGGCACCCAGCCCGACTCCAGGTGCAGCTGCGCCACGCGCCGGTAGTTGCGCTCGAACACCGCCATGAAGTTCTCTGCGAGGTAGTGCTGATCGCGCGGGTCGAGAGTGCCGACGATGCCGAAGTCCACGGCCGCATAGCGCGGCCGCCGCGGATCCTCCACCAGCACGAAGATGTTTCCGGGGTGCATGTCGGCGTGGAAGAAGTTGTGGCGGAACACCTGGGTGAAGAAGATGCGCACGCCGTTCTCGGCGAGCTGCCGTATGTTGGTGCCGGAGGCCTTGAGACGCTGCAGGTCGCTGATCGGCACGCCGTGGATGCGTTCCATGACCATGACGTCGTTGCGGCAATAATCCCAGTACACCTCCGGCACGTACAGCAGGTCGGAGCCGGCGAAGTTGCGCCTGAGCTGCGAGGCATTGGCGGCTTCGCGCATGAGATCGAGCTCATCGAGCACGGTCTTCTGGTACTCATCGACGATCTCGCGCGGCCGTACCCGCCGTGCCTCGCGCGAGTAGCGCTGCGCCAGATCGGCGAGCGCGTACAGCACTTGCAGGTCGCGCTCGATCATCGCGCGCATCCCCGGCCGCAGCACCTTCACCACCACCTCCTGGCCACCGGGCAGGCGCGCGGCGTGCACCTGCGCAATGGATGCCGCGGCGAGCGGCGTCTCCTCGAAGCTCTCGAACACCTCACTCAACGGCTGCCGGTAGGCCTGCTCGATGAGTGCGCGCGCGGTTGCTCCCGGGAACGGCGGCACCCGATCCTGCAGCATCGCGAGCTCATCGGCGATATCCGCCGGCAGCAGGTCACGGCGTGTAGACACCGCCTGGCCGAACTTCACGAAGATCGGGCCGAGCTCTTCGAGCGCGCGGCGCAGCCGTGCTCCGCGGCTCACCCTGCGGCGGCGCTCGAACCACACGAGCGGCGAGAGGAAGAACAGGAAACGCAGCGGGCGGTACAGGTGCGTCGCGCGCACATAGTCGTCGAGGCCGTGCCGCAGCAGCACACGCTGGATCTCGAGCAGCCGCAGCAGCACGCGCGGCTTCACGGCGGCAGGCTCCGCCTCACGAGGCGCCGCGTCGCTGCGCGAGCAGGTCGAGACGCGCCTGCAGCCGGTCGACACCTTCGCGCAGCGCGTCTACCCCGCGCAGGAACTGCTCGCCTTCGTTACGCGACACCAGATCGCCGCGCTCGTGCGCCCAGTACTCGGCAAGGTTGCGCAGCGTCGTGTCCGCCGCACGCACACCGAGGGAGCCACCGAGCCGCGCGATGCGTGCGAGTTGATGTGCCGGCACATCCCCGATGAGCAGCGACAGTTCCTCCTCCGGGTCCGGTCGCAGCAGCTGCAGGAGCTCACGAAAGCTCTGCGCCAGCTCGCTGTCGCCCGTAATGTTGACTGCGCCGCGCTGCACGACGCCCTGTGCAGACTCGCCCGAGAGTGCCAGCAGGCTGAGAACGCCGCCACTGATCGTGGCGTCAGCCGGTGCATCTTCGCGCGTTACCGCGAGTGTCTGACCGGTGGAGGTCACCCGCAGCCGCACGATGTCCGGCGCGACGATCGCCACGCTGCGGCCAGACAATGCCGCACACAGCGCCCGTGCACGCGGCGAGCGCGGTAATCCGCGGTTCAGCAGATTCTCGAGCGTTGCGGTCAGCATCGGTAACCGCGGTGCACGGCGACGATGCCGCCTGCGAGAGAGTGGTAGCGGCAGGCTTCGAGTCCCGCCGCCTCCAGCATCTTGAGCAGGGTATCGGCGTCGGGGTGCATGCGGATCGACTCGGCGAGATAGCGGTAGCTCGCCTCATCGTGCGCCACCCTGCGGCCGAGCCAGGGCAGCACGCGGAATGAGTAGGCGTCATAGAGCGGCTTCAGGCCAGGGAGCCGCGGGCGCGAGAACTCGAGCACCAGCAGTTGGCCGCCAGGCTTCAGCGCGCGGCGCATGGCAGCCAGCGCTGCAGCCTTGTCGGTGACGTTGCGCAAACCGAAGCCGATGGTGATGCAATCGAAAGTGCCGTCGGAAAACGGCAAGTGCTCGGCGTCTGCTTGTACGAAGGCGACGTTGCCTACCATGCCGGCGTCGATCAGGCGATCGCGCCCGCGCGCGAGCATCGCCGCGTTGATGTCGCTCAGCACGACCAGGCCGCGCGCCCCGACCTGGCGCGCGAGGCCCGTCGCAAGATCGCCACTGCCGCCGGCGACATCGAGCGCAGTCTGTCCGGGGCGCAGATTGGCCAGCGCCAGCGTAAAGCGCTTCCACAGCCGGTGTGTGCCGGCCGACATCAGATCGTTCATCAGATCGTAATGCTCGGCGACCGAGTCGAATACGCCGCGGACGCGGTGCGCCTTCTCGGCAGGGGGCACGCGCTCGAAGCCGAAGTCCGTGGTGGGGCGCTGCTGTGCCATGGTCATCTTTCAGACGCATTCTAGACGATCGTGCCCGGTGAGCCGCTGAGATTACTGTTGATTTTTTTCCGCGGTCACGCGCAGAATCGCGCACGTTACGGGGGGTCTTGCATAGCGAAACGGGTCGGACAGCGATGTCCGGCCCGTTTTGCTTTCTGCCTCCAGCACCCCATATTTTGCTGACCGCACATTTCGTGCGGTATTCGCACGAGACCGCATGGACGCACGGACGGCGCTGCGGACGCGTGCGTTCAGTCGCTCCAATCAACTCTGCGCGCGCGTGCCTTTACGGTGTGAGCGCCTGCGAATCCGCGCGCCGCCGCCACGCGTGCGCGCGTCAGCTGCTGCTGCCTTGCTTGCGCGCGAGGTAGCGTGCCCATTTCGCGGCGCGCTCACGTCCGAGCTCGTGCAGGTACTTCCACGTGTACAGCCCGGTATCGTGGCCATCATCGAATACCAGCTTCACCGCGTACTGCCCTACCGGCTCGATGGCTGCGATGGCGACGTTCTCCTTGCCGAGCACCAGCACCTCCTGCCCCGGGCCGTGACCTTTGACTTCGGCGGATGGCGAGTGCACGCGCAGATACTCGAAGGGCAGCTCGAAACGGCTGCCGTCGGTGAAGCTCACCTCGAGGACGCGCGAGGCGCGCCGCAGGCGGATTTCAGTCGCTACCGGCTCGGACATGTCGTCTCGCAGTATAAGGGTCGACTGGACGGGTCGATTGCTGCGGCGCAATATACGGAACTGTCACCGCGCGTGAAGCGACGATTCCGCGCATTAACGCCGATGACAAAGCGCCGCGCACCCCTATACTCACCATCCCCTGACTACCCGAGGGCTCGAGGGCTGAGGCCCGAGCACTGAATGGAACCGACCGATACCTCCCATCCGGACTACTACCATCGAGTTGTGGATTGCCAGTGGGCCTGCCCGGCCCACACCGATGTCCCCGAATACATCCGACTGATTGCGCAGGGTCGATTCACCGATGCCTACATGGTGAACCGGCACTCGAACGTCTTTCCGGGGATCCTCGGACGGGTGTGCGATCGGCCGTGCGAGCCGGCCTGCCGCCGCGGGCGCATCGAGAGCAAGCCGGTGGCGATCTGCCGCCTGAAACGCGTCGCCGCCGACCATCGTGAGGATGTCAGCGCGCGGCTGCCCAAGATCCCGAGGCTGAAGAACGGCAAGCGCATCGCCTGCATCGGTGCCGGCTGCGCTTCGCTTACCGTGGCGAACGATCTCATGCCGCTCGGCTACGAGGTGACGATCTTCGAGCAGTTCGGTGAGCCCGGCGGGCTGATGCGTACCAACATTCCCTCGTTCCGGCTGCCGGCCACGGTGCTCAACGAGGAGATGGGCATGATCATCGACATGGGGGTCGACCTCAGGCTCAACACACCCGTAAAGAGCATGCGCGAGCTGCTGTCGCAGGGCGGCTTCGACGCGGTGTTCGTCGGCTCGGGCGCCCCGAAAGGCAAGGAGCTGACGCTCCCCGGCCGCGAACAAGCCGCTGCCAACATCCACATCGGCATTGCCTGGCTCGAGTCGGTGGCTTTCGGGCACATCGACCGGGTCGGCAAACGGGTGCTGATCATCGGGGTGGGCAACACCGCCATGGATTGCTGCCGCACGAGCCTCAGGCTCGGGGCGGAGAGCGTCAAGGTCATGGCGCGCAAGCCACGCGGCTTCTTCAAGGCATCGGAGTGGGAGCTCGAGGATGCCGAGGAAGAGAGCGTGCAGATCATCGTCAACCGCTCACCCAGGGAGTTCGTGCTCGAGAACGGACGGCTCGCAGGCATGCGTTTCGACCAGGTGGAGTACGAGCTCGATGCGGCCGGACAAATTCGCACCGAGCGCATCGTGGGGGAGGAGTTCCTCCCCGCGGACGATGTGATCCTCGCCATCGGGCAGGAGAACGCTTTCCCCTGGGTCGAGCGCGATCTCGGCATCGAGTTCGGCAAGTGGGACGTGCCGGTGGTCGACAAGACCACTTTTCAATCGACGCTGCCGCAGGTGTTCTTCGGTGGCGATGCGGCATTCGGTCCGAAGAACATCATCTGGGCGGTCGAGCACGGCCACCAGGCGGCGATCTCCATTCATCGTTACTGCCAGGGCGAGTCGGTGCACGAGCGCTTGCCGCCCGGCATGAACCTGCAAAGCCGCAAGATGGGCATGCACGAGTGGTCGTACGCCAACGACTACACCCCGGTGGAGCGGCGGCTGATGCCGCACGTCTCGCTCAAGGAGCGCTTCAAGAAGCTCAACATCGAGGTCGAGCTCGGCTTTACCGCCGAACAGGTGGAGCAGGAGGTGCAGCGCTGCCTGAACTGCGACATGCAGACGGTGTTCACCGCCAGGCTCTGCATCGAATGCGATGCCTGCATCGACATCTGCCCGGTCGACTGTCTCACCATCACACACAACGGCCCGGAGGCGGAGCTGCGCACCCACCTCAAGGCGCCGGCGAAGAACCTCAGCCAGCCGTTGTACGTATCGGCGGCGCTGCCGCAGACCGCCCGGGTGATGGTGAAGGACGAGGACCTGTGCGTGCACTGCGGGCTGTGCGCCGAGCGCTGCCCGACCGCAGCCTGGGACATGCAGAAATCCGAGCTGCACTGGCCACATGCGACCGATGAGGCGGGCGCGCTCGAGGCGCGCAAGCCGAAGATTGCCTGACGCCGCGCCGCCCCCCACCGACCCGACAGCGACCTTCTCACCATGTCGAAAGCCAACCTGACACGCAGCAACGATTTCACCATCAAGATCGCCACGGTGAACGGCACCGGCTCGGCGAGCGCCAATACGCTGCTGATGAAGTCGATCTTCCGCAGCGGCATCCCGGTGGTGGGCAAGAACTACTTCCCTTCCAACATCCAGGGATTGCCCACCTGGTACGAGATCCGCGTTACCAGGGATGCCCACGTCGCCCGCTCGGGCCGCGTCGACATCATGGTGGCCATGAACGCCGAGACCTACGCACGCGATGTGAAGGAGGTGGCTGCGGGCGGATACCTGGTGTACGACTCCACCTGGCCGCGCCCGGCGCTGCTGAAGCGCGAGGACATCACCGTGC